>ENA-OYZN01000009-OYZN01000009.1-human-gut-metagenome-genome-assembly--contig:-NODE-9-length-167412-cov-26.915014_pt1 | contig 167412 bp, 187 predicted proteins | sample MGYA00243294_ERZ653483 | MGnify/ENA primary metagenome ERZ653483 (study PRJEB26926, sample SAMN06165155) | human gut metagenome | biome: ENVO:00009003; feature: ENVO:2100002; material: ENVO:00002003... | reverse complement strand
AACGAGTAGTAGCGCAATCTGGTTAGTGCACCTGCTTTGGGAGCAGGGGGTTGGGGGTTCAAATCCCTCCTACTCGATTATTTAAACCAGCTATTTTGAATTTCTCACGACTGCGGTAGCCAGTCCCCTAAGCTGCCCCCGCAGTTTTCGGTTTTCTCTGCGGGCTAACCCTTTAACGCCAGCTTAGCTCAGTTGGTAGAGCAGTTGATTTGTAATCATCAGGTCGTCGGTTCAAATCCGACAGCTGGCTCCATTTTTGGACTAAAAATAAAGGAATTATTATGGCACTACTAAAAGAAGGAAGCACTTATTTAGCAAGTGTAGATGAAAGGGAATTGTATTTCAAAAATAGAGGCAATCGCAGTAATATTGTCATATATGTAGAAGTAAAGGTATTGCAAATAATTGAAGCCAATGAGCATGATCGTTATTATAAAGTCGAAATTCGGGATCCTGAAGGTTCTGCTGTAGTACATTGGCTGCCTGAAGAAGTTTTCGTTCCTAAGAGATGGCTTCCTGGTGAAGACGCTAGATTTAGTCGCATTGAAATCATAAAGGAACTTGAATGAATAAACTACCAGCAGAAGACGTAACCTATTTGGCGTGCATATGGGAAAAACTGCACACCGACAGGGATTTAGTCTTATCTCAAATATACGTGGAAATAACGATATTGCGAGTATTTAAAGCAAGCAACGGGCAGTGCTATTATAAAATCGAAATTAGGAATCCCAAAGGCTTCACGGAACATTGGGTGCCTGAAGAAATTTTCTCTAAATACACGCTGACCAATGAAAATCAATTTAAGAAAATTGAAATCATTGATGAGCTGCCCTCGCCTAAACTGAAGCAACGGTTGTATTTCGATTCCGAATAATATTGCGCATATCTCTGCCGTATTTGAAATAGTTTCGGAAAAGCTCCATGCCTACTTCGTCTTCAAATAAAGACTCGCCTAATATAAGTTTTGCCAAGACGGTCGCATAATTTACTGCATGTAGCATATCATCTGTTTTGGTTCCCTGTTTAGTGTAAAGAAATCCCGTAACACCTTGTTGAGATTCCCATGGAACACGGGTTAATACTAAGAAATCTTTTAAATATTCCATTGAATGCTCCCATCTGGGAGCGCGTAAACGGCTGCTTTTTATATCCATAAACAACGTCGTTATACTGTCAGTACGATGCAGGGAGTATAAATTAAACATTTCGGAATTTTTTGGTATAGAAAGAAAAGTGCCTACAGCTTTATACTTAAACATTATAACCTTTAAAGGATCCATAAGTTTTTTAATTTCATTTGCATATACAGCTCCTCCACCATAGTCATTTGCTAAAGCATAACCTCCGAATTTATGATGATCATTAGCAATGCAATGGGTTATGTCATCATAATCCATGCCTGCATATTTCTTCATGTGAATAATATCAAATTTTTTATCAGGAGTAACACCAATAATACAGTGTGCAGTATATGAAGCTTTGGATCGCGCTGCGGGGTTATAATCAGACCCTCCCCAGTCGCATCCGGAAACTTTAAAAATATATTTAGGAGGTACAGCAGAAATTGCTTGTTTTTGTACGTCGTGTATGTCGCCTAAAATGCATATATTCTGCAAATCTCTGGTTGTTAATTCTTTGGTTCCGGATTCCGTGGCTTCGCCCAGATACTCTTCCAAGAAAGATTTTTTATCTGAAGATTGGGAAGCTTTATAGATATCCAAATATATAGATTGTTTTTCAGTATTTGCAGGAACGATAATCTGCGGAATATGGAATCCCCATAGTCCATACTTTAACATTTCCGGCGCTTCGAAATCCCAACAACCGTCACGGACATTTAAGACACGCCCGCATTTTAAGCAGCATAATCCCTTAGGTTGAATCATGTCTAAAACATTATGATTTAAGTCGGGATAATTGTCAAAGTGGCAAGCAGGACATGTCATACGCCAAAGTCCCCTTGAAGACTCCAGCCAGCGTTGTTCTAAGGGAGTATCAACTGATTTAGATGTGCCACCGTATACGACTGACCTAAATTCGGAACGAGATTGGGTGGATTTAATAACACGCTCCAATGTGTCATCAAAATCTTGATATTCGTCAAAATTTATCCAATCGAAAGTAGGCGAACGCATCTTCGACGCATCGGAAAGAACATAATACATTCTATGCAAAGACATACGCGCTTTGCCATGGTCGTATTCCTTATAATAAAGATTTGTTTTAAACTTCGGATTACGTTTATTGGGTTGAAATCTATAAGCCTGTTCAATTTCTTTGGATTTATATCCCAATGTTCTTAACTGATCCATTCGGGGCACAATCGTCGCAATTCTTAAACCGGGAATAATACGACAATATAAATCGGCAGCCAACAGCATATTAGTGGTATTATGGCTTAAAATACCATTAGTAAAATAAGTATGAGAAGTGTCATTTTTTAATGTCACGTCATACATGGGAACTGCAGGACTATTTTGCCTATCTACAGAGATGATCTTGGAAATACCCTCTTTCGTTATCACTGATTCATCTAGAGAATCCTTAGCATGAATCATTTGTCCATCCTTGGAAATAATCCCATGCGTATCTGCGCAATTTAATGTCTTGTTATTGGCCGTCTTAATTTGCCAGACATCAAAAGGTATCGTTTTATGAATAATATCAATATCTTCCCAGCCATTTGGCGTTTCTATCTGCCAATCTTCAATGGCGTAACTTTCGGTAAACTTGGGATTTAAGGATTCAACTTTCTTGGACATTTGCTAATAATCCAACAACAATAGTATGCAATCTGCAAGGAAAAAAATATATAATGGATATCGAAACTATTTTTAAAGATATTATGGAAAATTTGGATCAATACTCTTTAGAAACGCAAATTTTCATAAAACAAAAATATCTTCCACTGTTGAATCGTTGTAATCAAGTTGAACATTTTTTACAACAAACTGCAAATATTTGTCAGACTGAACCTGAACTACTCCGTCTTGGCAAGATACTTGCAGCAGAGCTAAAACGAATACAAGAACGTTATAGCTAAAACTATACAAATTACTAAATAGAAAATAACTAAGAAAGGAAAATTATGCCAAATTGGGCTAATACAAATATCATCTTTTTCAGCAATAATGAAAAACAATTACAAGAATTATATAGCGTAATTTTTTATCGTGCGCCTAATGCTTATGAGGAGGACATAAAACCGCTTTTAAATTCTAATTCTATAGGGAGCGGGTGGCTTGGTGCAATTCTTTATGAATTGAAAGAAATCAATTTAGAACAAATCGATAAGGACAATATTCCTACAGATTTGCATTGCAGAGGTTGGGTGGTATTTGGTGTTGACAGTGAACTTGTTTTAGAAAAAATTCCTAATCCTTATTTGCAAAAGGATAAGCCAAGTTGGAGATTTGAAATTCTTACATATGATGCTTGGGAACCCAACATGAAAATGTGGGATTATATTATCAAAAAGCATTTTCCTGATGTTAAATTTGTTTATCGCAGTGAAGAAGGCGGCAATGGTTTTTATGTAAATTCTGATTACCTACATTTATATTTTGACGAAGAATATATAGTTGATTTAACCATCGATTTCAATAATTGTTCAGAATCAATCAAGAATATTTTTAAACCCGATGGTTCAGCAGGAACCTGTGATTATTGTGAATATTTTGAATATTATCATTTTCAAGATTTTTGCGATTTCTTGAAGAGAAATTTCCGAGATGCTGGAGAGATCACAACCAAAGAAGATGCAGAGAAAGAAATCAAAAGAATAACTGATGCTTTTGCATCAGAAAATAATTCTGACTCTTACTGCTATATTAACACATTTGACACTCCCGAAGGTCACTATGGGCTCTGAAAAAATAAACAACGAAGAAATCATAGATAAAGAACAATGGTTCGGTACTGCCATAGATCCGAACCAAATAAATGATTATGCAATCTTTTATAAAGGCAAGTGGATATCTCTGCAAAACAAGGAACACTCAGAGAGATTCGAAGCTTTACGTGAAACTGCAGTTTATTATCCGGATATTTACAAATATAAATACAGAGGAGATTTAAAGTTTTTATTTACGACTTACACATATCCCGACTTGGATAAGGATACTTTAGTATCCGAACAATGTCTAAGGCGAGGTGTTGCAGGGTATTATGAAGCAAAGAAACAAACAATTTTTTTTGTTCCTGGATATAGGACATACGAAGAACAAGCTCTGCATACGTATGTTCCGGGACCTAAAATACTTACATTCAAATGCGATAGAATTATAGACGGCTATTTAGCTGTCAAAATGATTAACGAGGATTGGATAGAAAATTCACAAGACGTTTTTTAAAAATAGAAAGGAAATATTATGCCAAATTGGGTACGCAATCAAATTATTTTTAAAACTAAAGAAGATTTAAATAAAGCGCTTGAACTTTGCGGAATTGACATGAGTTTGCCGGAAAAAGAACCCAAAATGATGGATTTTGGAGTATTGATTCCGATGCCAAAAATACTCGATCATCAATCCGCTTATTACAACTCGACGCTCTATCCCCCGTTGCTTATAAATCCCGACTGGAATAGTGCCGTTGAAAAGTTTTGCGAAAGTGGATCTATCAATAAAGATTCAGACTCAGACGAAGTAATCCCTGAGTTTATAGAATATTTAAAGAAGAGTGACAGCCCGTGCAAGGCAGAATCATTTACGGATTCACAACAGCAAGAAATTATTGAAGCTGTTTGCAAAAAACTGTGTGAGGGGTATAAAGATTGGTATGATTGGTCTCTTGTCAACTGGGGCTGTAAATGGAATGCCAATTTGGTTGCAGTAACCGATTATTCAATCGTATTTGACACCCCTTGGTCATATCCTGGAGCTTGGTTAGACGATTTTGCAAGCGCTGATCCGAATTTGGACTTTTATTTCGCTTGGGCGGATGAAGATATTTTTGGAGGTTTTTCGGGAATATTACAACGCCTGGAAGTAAATGAACTTCCGGAAGATGCATCTGCAAACATCGGTTTTGATAGCGACCTTATGGGATCAATGTTTAGCGACGCCTTATGGAATGGCTGGAACCAAATGTCTCCTAGATTTGAAGAATGGTGGACGGAAGCTTTTCCGAAGGATTCAGACTTTTCTTGGCAAAAATGGGAATACTAGATTTAACTGTATTACACAAGTATTAAAACGGTCCTATTTTGGTGACTGTAAACAATATAAAAAAATTATAAACAATAATAGAAAGGACAACGTATGTCACAATGGACACATATAGCTGGGGTAATTAGGATCGATGCCCTAGGGGGTAGCGACGAAAGAGATCTGCAGCAAGAGAAAGCTTTAAAGGGATTATTTCGTACTTGGTCTTTTGGAGACCGTGATTCTAAAAGAGCTAAGTGTAATGTTCCCTCTGGATCCGAAGGTTCTATTCAGGTGAAAATTGTCCCTGGGGAGGAACATTCGTTAGCGGCATATGCTGTATTGCTATGGGGCGACTTGAGGGATTTTGGGGACGCTGAAGATATTAAAAATCTGAAAAAATGGTGGAAAAATTTAATCGACAAATTTGAACGCCCTGAACTTGCACCTCCTGAAATTAAAAATTGTTACCTCATGGGAATTAGGCAAGCTTGCCTAAAAATCGAAGTAGAGGGTAAAGATAAACCTATCGTCTTAGGTAAATAATGGTGGAACCCTTGTGTGGTTAATAACACCTGACTACCCAGTTGTTAAGTATATCTTAAGAACTGGGTATAAAATAATGATATATAGCAACATAGAAAATTGTAACCTATGGAGAAAGATAAAAACTACAGGCATAAGGATGTTGCGCCTTCCCAAAAACAATATATACGTTTTGGAGAAATACCACCAGACGGGAAATCTAAAATTCGTAATCACACAGATAATACTATTATAGGCGAAGAATTGGGTGTATCTGTTTTTGAATTTATCGAGGGGAGAGGTATTGTAGTCCCTAATAATACACAGGCACGCGATGACTTTCTAAGACTCACAAATTCATGGTGGAAACCCCAATATATCGTAATAGGCGAGGAGATTGGAGTAGGAAGTGATGGGGAACCGCTTTTAAAAAATGTCAAAATTATAAAAGTATTAAAAGAAGCAAACCAAAATTATCAAAATAGCTAAGTTTCTTTTATTCGGAAAATGTATCCAATCTTAAATATCTTAGTACAAACAACATCTTATTTTATCAGAAAAATGCATATATATGAAGGATAGACCAATATTATTTTCATCCCCTATGGTAAGGGCGATTTTAGATGGCAAGAAAACGATGACGAGACGTATCTACAAGACGTGCTTTAACTCTTGGAAAGTTGGAGACAAACTCTGGGTGAAAGAGACATATATTGTCGCCCGTGATGAGCATTCCCCAAATACAAAGACCATATATGCAGCCACAGACCCTAACCTAATTGGGATGGGATTTAATTATTCTGTGAAATGTTCCAGCAAGACACAACTTCCCCTGTGGAAACCTTCTATTTTTATGCCTCGCAAATATTCCAGAATTCTGCTTGAAATTACAGATGTTAAACGCGAGCTATTGCGCGATATATCGGAAGCCGATGCCAAGCGGGAAGGCTTTGAAAATCGGCAGGAATTTCTGGACTTTACTCATTTCAACCGGGTGGGTTTATACGCCAAGGATTTGCTTCATATTTGGGGAAGGATATTGTCGCTTTAGGTACACCAGGAGGAGTAGAAACTACTAGGTATTTTGAAAGTACCGCAGCTAGAAAACAATATCTAGTAAATATAGTAACCAGCATCACAAACGAACTCTTCACTCGCAAAGGTAAACCGCTACCGTGGGAAAAATGTGAATTTCGTGATAATGACACAGACGAGTGGATAAGGGCAACTTATGTAGGAACACTTCAAGAAAAAGGAGAAATGGTTGGGGCACATATGGCTTATGTTTCCCCTATGGAAGTCAATTTCTGGAAGCAAGTGCGTCCACTAACTGTTAGTGTATTTCCGACTGCAGAGACAAATGGAAACGAAATCACTTATACCTGGGAGGAAAAATAAATATGAGTAAAAAATTAAAAATTCAGTTTTGGAAAGCTGAAAAAAATCTCGCTATGCAAATATTGGAGCAAGAGGGTTTGCCGAAAGAAAAAGGTGACGGTTTTGTTAAGATAATTGATTCTCCGGCGTTGGTTTTTGAAACGGGCGTCTGGCTTAGAGGTTATCATCGCTGTGCAGATTTTAAATCAGACTCAGTACCCTTTAACACCAACTCCAAGCGCGACGCATACTTAAAGAAGGTAGTCAACGCAATCACCGAGGAACTTTTCTCGGGCGAAGGGGAGCTTAAAGTCGGTGAGATGTGCGAGGTGAGTGATTGTAGATATTCTTGGGTAAAACGAAGGCTTTTAGCGATATTGCCTGAGCATTACGTAGTGCGGTTTATTACAGAAAATGATTCTGGGAGTTGGAGTTCTTGGTTTTACGCCCGTCCAATTGTCAAGCGTACAGAGCCGAAAATCGAGGAGTGCGGGAACGTAGTCACTTATACTTGGGAGGAAAAATAGTATGGTTGAAATTGAAATCGAAGTTCAATGTGATGAATGCGGAGCTAAATTAGATGCTTCTGTTCACGGCAATACAATATATGTATCGCCTTGTGAATGTCAGAGAGAGAAGATTGCTGATTTGGAAACGGAACTCGAAGAACTTAAACAAGAGGAAGCTAAATGAAGCTGAATCACTACCAAGCGTGGCATTACCATTATATCGCTAAAATCAAACAGCCTTTTAAGCTTTGGATAAAGGATAAGCCACAAGGCAAGATGCAGTTTTTCGGAGAGTGGGAAGATGATGGAAAGTACGATATTCCAGAAGCTGACGACAACGAGGAATTTCAGAAGTGGCTTTTAGAAGAGAGGAAGAAATATGAAGAAGCTGAAACTGGCGTTGTGGAAGGCTGACGATATTACGCTAGTAATCAAACTAGTGGAAAGCGTAGGATTCCGTAAAAGCAAAGAAAATGGGTATATTCGTGTAGGTGGGGATTGCCTAACTGTATTTACCTATGACGACTTTCGCCTACTTTTACCGGAAAGTAAATGGATAGCTCACGACGTAGACTCCATAACTTATACCAGTAAAGAATCAAGAGATAGGGACTTAAAGAAAATTGCTCAACATATTTCTAATGAATTATTCAAAAGTCAGCCTACAGTAAAAGTTGATGGTCCCGTAACAATATATACTTGGGAAGAAAAATAAGAAACTTCATAGAGGGTGCCGTAAGGTGACTCCTATGTATAACCACAAATATTATAAACAACTGCTAATTGGAGAAGCTACGAATGGATAATGTAGGTAGAAATTGTTCACCTGAGGTTGAAGTACAAAACATAGAATTTTTTAATGCTCTTCCCAATTATGTTAAGAACTACTTTAACTATATTTTTCATGATTCGACAATTGATCCCTTAATGGAACTCAATTGTTTGCCAATAAACAATCATTTGTTAGTTCAACTAAATTTCATAAATGGCAGTAATTTTGATGTTAAAAACAGAGAGCCGTATATTAAATTAACTAAATCTTCAATATTTGAAATAATTTTTGACTCAGGAAACATAACATCCGTAATTTTACCAACGCAAAGTGAACACAATGATTGTTATGTTGCTAAATGCGAAACGGACAATCCTATTCGTTTGGAGACCCAATTGGTCAAGTTTATTTCAAAACATTTATTTGAAGGTATAGACCCTGTATTTGTAACTGATACTTCAAAATTTGAAAATGGAAGGACATATCGCTGGTCCACAGAGATACCAGCTATATTTAAGTCCCAACTTATGGAGTTAAGGACTATGTTGTCAGTAGACTACCAATTACTTTTAGATCACGTGCAATTTTCTAGGGATGCTTCTGTATTTGAAATATTTGACTTACGTGATGAAGCGAAATTTATTTTAAATCGTTTTAAGTAAAAATGCTTGAACTTTAAATTAAGATTTGCTGGCATTGAAATATGTCAACAAATCTTATGCCTAAAACAACTACTTTGCCTGCCGCGACTTCTGATTCAAACGGGGGATTTTTTGATATTGAAAAGTTGATTCGTACTGACGCTTTTTTCTTTGATAAGGTGGAAAAAGCCGTAAAGCATTTGATGAAAATGCACGAGCAACTAAAAGTTAATTATAGCGACCAAAATTTAAAATTATATAGGGAAGCTTTCTTTGACTATTTAAAGTTAACTCATTTTAGTATATCGCCGCTATTGGGATATTATTATCCTAAGTATCCTTTAGGAACACCTCTGTCTTTAAAAGACTTTCCGTTTGCACATATATTTTATAATTTAAATATAGGTCCATCATGTTCTACAGTATTTAGAGGAAGCCGACAGATTTCCAAGTGCTGCACAGGGGATACCATATGCAGATTTAAAAATAAAAAAACAGGACAAGTAGTTACTATGTCACTGGAAGATTTCTTTGAACAACAAAAAACAATTTAAAAATTTCACAATGCGAACTTTATTTCTTTTGAGAGGAGCCCCTGGAAGCGGAAAGTCTACTTGGGTGGATACTAATGACTTAGAAACATATACTTTATGCGCTGATAAAATTCGCACACTTATTCAATGTCCTGTATTAAATATCAACGGAACATTTTCCATAACGCAGAAAAATGACAAAGAAGTGTGGGAATATTTGTTTCGTTTATTGGAAACTCGAATGGCTCGTGGCGAAATGTTAATAATTGACGCCACGCATTATAAGAAAGAATTGCTTAATAAGTATAAAAAACTTGTTAAAAATTATCGTTATAGAGTTTACGTGGTTGATTTTGTTTCAGGCATATCCATGGAAGAATGCATGCGTAGAAATCAAAATCGCACGGGTTACAAGATTGTGCCTGACCATGTAATCCAAAAAATGTATTCGGTGTTTAATTCCGAATCTAAGCAAATTAGAAATGCTTTTACGACTATTTCTCCGGAAGATGCTGTTAAGCTTATCCAAAATACAAATGACCAAGTAAAAGATTTTAATTCTTGGGAAAAAATTTATATTTTTGGGGACATCCATGGCTGTTTTGAACCGATAAAAAGCTTTTTTGAAAAATATCCTTATGATGAAAAAGCCTTTTATATCTTTTTAGGCGACTACTTAGATAGGGGTTTGCAAAATAAGGAAGTATTGGAATGGGCTATAGAATTTGCCGAACATCCAAATTGTTTATTTTTGGAAGGAAACCATGAGAGATGGTTAAAGCTTTACGCCTCTAAAGATTCCGAGGATCAAAGCTTAATAGCTTCTCGTGTGTTCTTAAAAAACACCATACCTCAAATTAAGGATATTGATCCTGTTAAAATTCGATCTTTTTGCTACAAACTTGCGCAAATGGCGCTATTTTCTTATGGCAAACATACGACATGGTTTTGTTGCCATGGAGGGATGCCTGTATTGCCAAGTCTGCCGATTGCGGCCATAGAAATGATTCATGGCACGGGCAAATATGAAGACATAGATGAAGTACATAAAGAATTTGAGCGTAGATACGGCAACTTAAATATCTATCAAGTTCATGGGCATAGAAATGTATACAAAGATGTCTTTGACACTAATAAAATTGTTTTTAATTTAAATTCTGCAGTTGAATACGGCGAAGATTTGCGCATTTTAAAACTTGCGTTGCAAGAGGACGGATCGGTTACCAAAGAGCTTATAGAAGAACCAAATCCAGTGCATCTCACAGAACCAAACAAGGTGCGCAGGTTGTATGATAAAGAAATAAACAACGACATTATTAAACAACTCTGTGATAATCCGAGCATTATCAAAATTCAGTTGGATGATGGAATTGTATCTTATAAATACGATTCAAAATTGTTCTTCTCAAAACAATGGACAGAGCTAAATGTTATCGCCAGGGGATTTTTCTGTCGTAAAGATAAAATCATTTGTCGCAGTTATAATAAATTCTTTAATTATCAGGAACGGATAGAAACATCCCCAAAAGAACTTTGCAAAACATTGCAGTTTCCTGTAAGTAAATTTCAGAAAGAAAACGGGTTCTTGGGATTGGTAAGTTGGGATGCCGAAATGGATAAGGCGTTTATTGCGTCTAAGTCAACCAATCAAGGCGAATACGCGCAAATGGTTCGTGATCGATTTTATGCTTATGATTCATGGAATGAAATGTTAAATTATGCCAAAGAACATAATGTTACATTAATTTTTGAAGTCATAGAGCCGGAAAAAGATCCGCATATTATTGAATATGCACAACCTCATTTAGTACTGCTGGATATTGTTGAAAACACAATGGAAGGCAAGTTGCTTGAATATGATAAACTTAAAGAACTTGCCGATTCTTGGAACATCCCTTGTAAAATCTTGGAACATGTTTATAATAATTGGGAAGAATTTTGGGAAGACTTAAAACAGCTGGAGCAAGAAAAAGATTTAAAAATCGAAGGATTTGTTTTTCGAGACATCAATAATTATCAGTTTAAGTTTAAAACAAACTATTATAAACGTTGGAAATCGTTTCGCAGCTTAAAAGACAAATATGCGCGTTCAAAAGATCAAATGAGACAAGTATTTGTTGATAAAGAAGAAACAGATTTCTTCCTTTGGTTGAATACCCAACCTAAAGAATATGTCAGCAAAACTGATATTATTACTTTGAGACAACAATTCTTATCTAAATAATCAACTAATTCACACCCGTTTTAAATATAAAAACGGGTGTGAATCTAATTATACATCAATTATCAAAGACGCAAAATAATGTATACAATTCCAACACTGATAATTCTTATCATAATTTATTTTGTTTATATTCACAAACAAAAATCCAAAGGTGTAATTCCATACTACGAAGCTGACCGCAAAGAGATAATTTGTGTACTCGTTTGCACGATGATTTTTTTCATAATGGTGATAGGAAGATTAGCGTACACGAAATTTCATGGCACTTATCACCCATGCGAGGGATGTAGATTTCAACCAGTTGTCAAAATTTTTTATAATGCAGACGGTAAACGTATAGAAGAAAAAGACATTGTATTTAAAAAATGCGTAAATTTGCCATTTTATAAATTTTAAAAAATTTTATCCATGACACGAACAGCAAAATTAGCGGAAACAAAACAAAAACTTAAAGAAGCATTAGAAGGCTATATAAAAGCTAAAGAGCAAGTTGCTAAAGCTTCACAATTTAATTTTTCCCAAGAAGAACGATTTGAACAAATCCAAAACTTTAAATCAAAATTTCGATGTCAGTCTGAGTTTAAGTCAAACAGCCAAGATTTGGAAGATTATAGAGACGAATTTTCCAGCCTATCTGCATTATTTGCTGTGAGATTTGTTCGAGAGAAATCCTCGGAAGATGTGCAAGTTGAATTATATATGGAAGATGACGGACTTTACTCAAAAATTGCAGATTTTAATGTATGTTGGCTCCCAGATTTAATTAAATGCCTAAGCGAAGCGAAAAAATTTTTAAAGTAGAGATACAAAAATGCCATTCTATGTTTTTCTAAATGATGCACTTGCATTAATTTTAGTGCCTTATATTAAGGCATTACTTGGGATAAATTCTGAAGATGACATCAACATAGAAATCGATACGGAACCTACACATCCTTATTACAGTGTTATAACGGTTAAAACATCAGTTATGCCTGAAAATATACAAGAAATAAGATATATAGGTTGGAGAACAGGAGCGATTGTAGAAAAAGAAACTAATAATGTTTTCGTATATACTGGTTTTGATTTAAAGAAAGATGTTTCAGAAATAAACTATTGTTTCAAATTAAACAATAAGCCAAATATTCGCGGTAATCCATTAACCATAAAATTTTTAAAAGATGAATAATAAAATAGATTGGAGATATATTAGAACACAACTCGCCAATAGCCTTAGTAACGAAAAAATTTGGAGCTTGGCGTGCGCAATTTCTTCCGAACCGGATGTACACGCAGAAAATTGCCAAAAATTAGAGCAGGCGATTGCCGACATAGATAGTGGTAGTTACGAGGATTTTATGCAAAATTTTCCAGAATATTTAAGACTTGACCCTGCGACTGCGGTGAGTCATAGTTAAATTCCAAAATGGCTACCAGAAAACAAAACATGTCCAGCACGTATTTCTTGGAAAACGCAAAAGTTATTTCCAAGGAAACTAATCCAAATATCTACTCTCGTGCCAGGCTAAGAGATATCTATCGCAAATACGATACTGCTAAATATCGTAGAGGTAGCCCTACAATTAAAGCAAAAGATGCCTGAAGAACTGAAAGAAGTTGTTGTTAAATCCAAAGATTTAATTTTGGATATCCATTTAAATTTAAAAACTGCCAATAATAAAAAGGTAGTTGCTGTGGAGCATAATATTCCGCTTACGGCAATATTAGAACCTATGTTTATAAAAGACGGCGCTAAAAAGATTGAGCAAATAGTTAACATGTTAGGCGTCGAAGTTTTTAATACTATGGTTCGGGATTTCTTCCTTAATAAAGTTGAAGACATGCATAAAACGCAAAACTTTATTGAACATAAGACATTAATTGACACCATTCAAGATAACCAGTCTATAATTGAAATCAACAATGCTGATGGTTCTCAGGAACAAAAGGTTCTTGTAAAGCCTGTGATTAGCGAAGAAACCAATCTTATTGTCGAGCTGGAAGAAACTGCAAACGAAGTGCCTGATGAGTATCAATTAAATGACGGAGAAGAAAATTTGATTCCGGACATTGAAATGACGGAACAACAGTTAACAGAAATAAAACCGCCGGAATCAAAACCAAAACCGCCTAACGTTGTAACTAATGCGGCGTTAGGCGGAATAGTTGACAATAGTAGTAGACCATTGCCAAAAGTTCGACTTTCTTAAACGTCAACTGTTCACTATACGAGATAGTGAGCTTGTAACTAAGCATTACTGCCTGCTACAATAGGCTTGTTGACAGAAGCCCTAAAGTTATTTGCAATATTTAATGCAGCATTTAAATCTGCATTATTTTCATAACCGCATTTCGCACATTTAAAATGTTCTTGGGTTTTACGATTACCCCTGTAAATATGCCCACAGCAGCTACACTTTTGAGATGTATATCTGGAATCAACATATTGAACACCGCAACCCTTGGCCAGTGCCTTATACTTCAGAAATTGCTCTAATTGATAAAAAGACCAAGAATTAATTTTCGCTCTTTCAGCTTTTCTTATCTTTCTAGAGTTTTCTCTGATATTTGTAAGTTTCTCTAAAACAATAATTGTACCTAGGTTACATCTTTTAACAATGTCTTTGCTAATACAATGGTTCGCATCCGTAACGAAACGGTTCTCCTTCATACTTAATGTACGAAGGTGTCTTTTAGCGGATTTGGAACCATTTGATTGCAGTTTAGTTCGAATTGTTTGATAACGCTTTTTGATTTTAAAAATTCTTTCTCCGGAATAAATTGTACCGTCTGATAAGGTAGCAATGTTTTTAATTCCCCGATCAATGCCTAACACTTTCAGATTATCCAGTTGTTTGTCTTCAACTTCTTTTTCAAAAACAATATTAAGAAAAATATTATTTTTCTTAAAAGAAAGAGTTGCGCCTTTTCGACGCCAAGAAAAATATTGTTGAAAATAATCAGGTAAACAAACTTTGCAACGCAATCTGCCGTTTATAGTTAAAACCGAAACCTCCGAACGATCAAACCAAATATTAAAAGAGTTTTTTGTAAGACGTAAACTCATTAATTTGGATTTCGGACATTGAAACTTTTTATGTTTCTTTCGTTCTGCTTGGGTTACGGATTTTATGGACTCGGCAGCTTGTTCCCTGGATTGTGTGGCAAATTCGGCAGGAAGTTTAAATTGCTCTCTGCAGTATTTGTAAGTTTTCTTGTGTAGATCAATCTTATTAAAATTTCTATCTTTAAAACCTACAGAGCAGATATAGTTATAAGAATCAGTATAAGCTTTAAATGTAGGAAGAATAATATTCTGGTCTACATTTAATTTAAGTTTTACTGTCCTTATTAAGATCATTTAATTACTTTCATATATTATTTAATATATGTCAAGAAAAAACAATTTAACCCAAACTCCGACAAACCGTCGGAGTTTAATTTTTTATCAACATGCCTATATTAACCAGCCAACTGCCAACTTTGCATAAAAACGACTATTGCGTATTAAAGGGGCAATTTTTTCGCCCAAACGAAGCGTTTCCTTCTAATACCATGCAAACGGCTTTAATCGTAAAAATTATAGATCCATCCAATATAAAAATGTTTGAAGGCAGAAAATACGTTAAATGTGTACCTTTGGAAACATCTAATGGTTGTTATTATGCTTCAGTCAAAGACTTAACCAAAATAGCTAAAAGACAACAAAATTGTCTTGATGAATATTTTTATAATATAGGGGATGATTGAAATGCGACACATAGATAAAGTTACATTAAACAAAATTTTAAAACTATAAAAAATATGAACCTAATTTTAACTTCCGATTGGCATCTTGGATTACAGCAATATGGAGATCCAAGGCGTGAAAACGACGTTTATAATGCAGCAAAATTTATTGTTGATTTTGCTATAAATTCCAAATATTCAATTTTATTGGCAGGGGACATTTTAGATAGTTGTAATCCTGTTGAAAAAGCTGTAAGCGAACTGAAAGATTTGCATTTAAAGTTAGTCGAAGCTAATATACCTGCATTTTATATAAATGGGAATCACGATAATACTTCCGAACATTGGCTTAATGTGGTTAGCAGACCATCCGATAAGGGAGGGTTTATAGAGCTAAAACCAAATCAATCTGTTACAATTAATAATGAAGTTATTGTTGGGATTACAGCGTATTCTCGAAAAGAAATCATAGAGCAGTTGGCTGAAGCTCCGCAAAATGCGACTATTATTCTGCTGCATACGAGATGTAAAGAATTTATTCAATATAACGACAAAACTACAAATTATTGGAGTATAGAAGAAGATTTTAATTTTGATAGATTTCCCAATCTAAAATTAGTCGTTATAGGCGATACGCATGTTACAGAAACTAAAGCTGTAAACGGCGTAACTTTTATTTCCCCTGGTTCTATAGAACTGGTTAAAGCAAATGAGGATATAAAAAAGTATTTCTTTGTTTATGATACTGATAAACGTATGTACGATCCTGTAGAAATATTCTGTGATTATATACGCATCAGATCTGAACTTATTTGCAACGAACAAGACCTTGATAATCTAATCGCTACCTTAACCCGATACGGTGTAAATCAAAAGGGTACTAGGGCATTTATAATTGTGTATTATAAACCTGAAGTGGAAAACGTATTATCAAGAATTAACGACTTGATTGTAGAAAATAAAGAAAACGTTATTTTGCAAAGCATTGTGAAAACCAAAAAAATTACATTTTCCGAAGAAGATGTAAAAGATGTTGCAAACGAACAAGTTGAAAATTTAGACAATATTTTATCCTTGCCTGATTTTGTAAGTAAAAGCCTAAATGATATGCAAAATCTGCGGTTAGGATTGACGGAAAAAGGCGCCGAGTTATTGCAATCTTTAGTAGATAAAAACAACAATTCGGAAGAAGCTATAAACAAATACTTAAACTAACTTTACTATGTTAAAAATTTATCAAAACAAACCTGTTGATTTAGAACTGGCTACAGATTTTCTAAGATCTGTTGTACTTAAAATTAAGACAGCGCCGGACTTTAAACGTTGTTTGCCCTTTAATGAAAATAACGTGGCAGTGGGCAACCTAAAAGACCCTGAAAAGATTGCCGCGAAAATTGCAGCAGCAAAAGAGAGTTACGCTTCAGAAGGCGCACTACTTGGCGTTACAGGAAGAATAGCCAGTATAACAGTAATGTGCACGTACTGTGGCGGGGCTGTTACATTTAAGTCTTTTGTAACGGACAATGTGGGAATTGCTGGAAACGAAGAGGAGTTGGATAATCAAGAAAGGATTATGTTAACCAAGTTTTTTGACATGTGCAAAAGACTTGGCGACGAGGCGATTAGCTCAAATGTGCCGGTAAATCTGATTTCTTGGGGCGGTTCTTCTTTTGATATTCCGTTTTTATTGCAAAGAAGTTGCATATTGAAAGTATATGATGTTTATAAGCAAACATTTATACCTAATATGGAACAATTTTACTATTTCGGTAAAAACCGTGGGGTAGAAGGTAATGTCCGTCAAATCGACTTAATGGACTTTTGGAATTGCAGCAAATATTACAGCCCACTTAAAAAGACAACATTGCAACAATTAGCGTATTCGTTCGGATATCTGGAAGATGCCGTATTGCCTGAAGTTATTGGACGTAGTGAAATGAGGATAGGTGAAGGTGAAACCGCAATGGATAATATTATTTCTGAAAAAACGTATAAAGATTTTTGTGAAGACTTTAAAAACGGTATTGACCAAATCGAGTTGTCAAAAAGTATTGTACAAGGTGACAGCCTTAAACAACTTTATCCTCTTCTTGAAACTTACATAATTCAACAACTTACAGACCAAATAATCTAAATATGTCACGTCCCAAAGGTTCAAAAAGTCAACTACTCACTAGACAAGATAGTGAGCTTGAAAAGCATTAAAGCTATTCAATTTTAAACACTTCATCGCTTATGCTTGGCTTGGATAAATTATCCAAGCCAAGTCTTATTTCAGCTCCATGTCTGTAATCGTCTGTTGCGGACGATAGGATTATGGTCAATCCTCGGGTTAAAATATTTTTAGCCGCATTTATATCTCGATCTAAAAGCTTGCCGCATTTAGGACAAATCCAAGACCTGTCTTTAAGCGTTAGTTTTTGGTTAATATACCCGCAACTATTGCAAGTTTTGGACGAAGGAAAGAAATGGTCTATTTTAACTATATCTTTTCCCTTCCATTTCGATTTATATTCCAGTTTGGAAACAAAAGATGTCCATGCACTATCGCTTATAGCATAAGCGAGCTTGTGGTTTTTCATCATATTTTTAACTGATAATGTTTCCAAACATATAACATCGTTTTCTTCAACCAGTTGTTTACTAATACAATGTTGTAGATACTCACGGGAATTGGCTATCTTCTCGTGAAGTTTGGCAATCTTTTGTTTTAGTTTTATTTTGGAATTACTGGGTTGGGGTTTGCGACTTAGATATTTTTGAAGCTTAGATAGCTTAGTTTGATACTGTCTTTTAAACTTAAAATTAGAAAATCTGGATCCGTCAGAAGTTATAAGGAAGTCTTTTATCCCCAAATCCAACCCAATAATTTTTGGATTTTTAACAGATTTCTTAACGTCAATTTCTTGTGATGTTAAAATAGATACGAAATATCTTCCCGACGGGTTTAGGGATATTGTGGCGCTAAGAATCTTACCTTTCAATTCCCTATGTTTAACAAATCGAATGCCTTGTTTAAATTTGGGAATGAAAATTCGATTTTTAACAATGCGAATATTTTGAGGTATCGAAAAAGAATTAAAAGAATGTTTATTTTTATAAACGGGAAATTTAGTTTCTTTTTTAAAGAACTTTCCAAATGCAGTTTCCAAATGCTTTAAAGATTGCTGCAAGCTTTGGGAGTTCACGTCTTTTAACCACGAGTATTCTTTTTGTTTTTTAAGAGTAGTTAACGCGGCTGAACAATTGTTATAATTTAAAGTTTTCTTGTTTTTAAGATAAAAATTCTGCTTTTCTTTTAGGAAGTAATTATATACAAACCTACAATGCCCAAAATGTTGAGATAAAAAAGCTTTGTATTTATCTTCAGGATAAAGACGAAATTTATAAGATTTAAATATTGTCTTTTTAGGCATTGTTTAAGTAAATTTTCAACTAACTTAAATTTATGTCAAGAACAAAAAACAAAATAACCAAAGATGCCATTCAGCTCACCAGACGAGCTGGTGAGTTTTCTGACACTCCTAATAAACCCAAATTAAAAAATATTATCGCTGAAAAAATACTTCAGGATGCCACAGGGCGCAAGAAACGCGGACGTAAATCTTCTCGTGAAAAACTTGCGATTCCTGTGGTAAATACTAACACTGCTGCGATTAAGTTAAATGTGACATCTAAGGTTCAAGCCTTAAAAGAGGATTCGGAAAAGCCCAAGCGCAAGCGGCGCACAAAAGCGGAAATGCAACAAGCTCGTAAGCTTCAAGAATCTTCCGAAGTAATCACAGATAAACAAAAATCGCAGCAGTCATTAAAAAAGGTTTTGCCGAAACTTGAAATCGGCAAACCTTTATTTTGTTTTGATCAATATTTGCTTACAAAATTTGACAACAACAATTTTGCGCTTTGGTTGACTAATAAAAAAGATCGCCAAGTATTTCTAGGATATTATTCTTTGGATATCATAGGATTCAAACAAGCTGTAACTAATATTGCAACTAGATTGCTGACAAAGGTTGATAACGATTCATATAAATCACTATTGAGTGCCAATAGCGTATTAAAAGCTTTAGATTTATTTAGGGTATTTTTGGATACAAACTTTAAATCCTAAATAGTATGAGAAATGGACACTTATGATTTAATCGATAACCTTAGTGTCTATAGGCATTTGCAATTTCCAAGAGAAATAATTAAAAATCCCAAAATAATTATAAAAGTTAAAAATAAACTTACAAATGCTGTATACTTCTTTGGATGTGCTACAATGCCATTAAAAAAAGAACTTGAAGAATTTTTTCTGCCTATAGCGATTTGGGAAGAAGAACGTTATAACTCTTTGGAATTTGAAATGAAAAACTACCAATATCAAGTTTTAACTATCAACAAATAACAACCAGCACCAAAATTTTTATGACTAAAAAATTAAAATTGGCCTTTTGGCTAACAGATAAAACCCTAGCTATGAAAATAGAGGAACAAGCCGGTTTGCCCCATTTTAAAGAAACAGGGTTTGTGAGAATTAAAAGTTCACCTTATCTTGAAGATTGGGGGATTTACCTAAGGGGCAATTACTGGGCTGCTGATAATCAAGTTGTATCAAAATGTTTTATCAGCAACGAAGAGCGCGACGCCTATTTGCATAAGGTTATTAATGCAATCACGGACGAGCTTTTCACGGGCGAAGGAGAATTGAAAGTTGGTGAGATGTGCGAGGTGAAAGATGGGGAAGTTGGCGATTGGGAAAAAAGGAAGCTCATAGCAGTTCTTCCAGCGCAATACAGAGAGCGATTCATTGTTGAATGGGAGGATTGCCCTACTGAGCACGCTTCTTGGACTTACGCCCGCCCAATAGCTAAGCACACAGAACCCACCGTTGAGGAGTGCGGAAACGTAGTCACCTACATTTGGGAAAAATAAATATGATAATAAAATCTTTACATTTAAAAAACTTCGGACAACATTCCGATGTATTTTTGGATATTAAAGGTCCTGTAGTAGGTATAGTAGGTCGTAATGGGTCTGGTAAATCGACTATTGTTTCTGCTTTGCAATATGCGTTTACCGGAGAAACTACGAATAATATTCAGACATATATTAAAAAAGGTGAAAATTCTGCTGAAGTAGAAGTTATCTTTGAGAAAAACGGTAAAACAGGCGTTATTAGACGTGGCATTAATACCAGAACTACTACCAGAAGTCTGACCTATGGTGATCTTATTCAAAAGCCTATCACTAAAGCTAAAGAATTTGACGCCATGATGGATCAAATTTTGGGAGTAGATAAACAAAATATCTTAAGCGCCATATTTATTGCACAAGGAGAAATTGCCAACATTCTTAGCCCGAGACTTTCGGAAAGATTGGGCTTGTTTGCCAAATTGTTAAATTTAAATTTCTTGTCCAAAAGATCTTACGTAGTTGACCAAACTTTAAATAAACTGAGATCTTCCGTTACAGATGTTGGCAGTTTAAAAAATAATTTGGAAGTTAAAATTGAAAATTTAAAATCCAAAAACGAAGCATGGGGATCTGCAGTTCAGGAAGCAAATGCGAAATATGTTAGCGCAACCTTTGTCAAAGATATATGGGAGTCCGCATCAAATTATATTCATGCACAAAATGAACATGCACGATGGGAAACTAAATATCAAGAAGCATTAGCAACTCTTGTTGAACAAAAAAATAAGCTAACCTCCCTAGCTGCAATTGCAGGGGTAGATGAATCTACGCTTATTCCTAGTATTACGACACAAATCGAAAGCTTAGAAAGTCAATTTAACGAAATAAGCGCATTTTTAAAAAATCAACAGCTGATTATTGACGCTTGGAATAATTTACTTTCAGCCAGAGAAGAAAATAAAATATTTAACCAGCTAAAGACCACGGTGTTTTCTAACGTACCACCTGACGTTGTGGAAACGACTGTGCGTGAATTTGACGAGTATCAAAATAACACAACCAAATTTGAAGATTGTTGCCTAAAATCCGAAAAGTGGAAAAACAAACTGTCTGAACTTGAGCAAGATATAAACAAAGCAACTTCCAAGATACAACAGGCAGAGGCCGCTATTCCTCGATTGGATCAACAAAGAAATAACTTGTGTTCAGTTGTGGCACAGCTAGAAACGCTGGCGAAAACCAAGCAGAAGCTAAAAGACAAGGTTAACAAAGATACTGCCAGCTGTCCTGTATGTGGTCTAAAACTGATGCTTGGACAAGAGGTTTGTGATGGAGATATTGAAAGCATAAAACAAAATATTCAAACGCTTCAAACATCCCAGATTCAACCCTTGGAAATACAGTTAAAAGGGGCAACTTCGCTAAAAGTAAACAATGGAGCTATCTTAAGAGTTTCAGAGCAAGAATATAAGCGTATAAAAGCGGACTATGATGAATGCCAAAAACTTATGGTAGAACTAAAGTCTAAAATAGATGATTATAAAAACGACTGGCCGCAAATTACACGAACTATTTACACAGTAAAAGAAAAGTTGCCTGAATATAAAGTATTGTGGGAGAAAAATCAACGCAATGCTTTACAGGATATGATTGATCAAGTAACCAAGACCTTACAATCATTTGGTCTTGATGAAAACAACGTAGATGTTGCCAAATTAAAAGAAATTGTCAGCGCAAAAGAACAAGAACTGTCTAAGCTAAGGTCTGAAATATCTAATAAAAAAGATTTGTTAAGTAGGGCCACTACGATTACAGGGTCTATTTCTGCGCAGGAACAAGAAATATCTAAAACTCAAGAGACTATATTGCAGCTTAATCAAAATCTAAAAAATCATAAGCTAAAACAAATACGCGATACGCTTGAGCAAGATATAAAAAATGCCTATATTCTGGAAACGTTTAACCACTTCGTAACGATTCCTGAGGTGCAAACAATTGCATCTGCAGCTGTGGATGTATACAATCAGCTAAATGCTGAAAAACAAGTTATTGATAACTTGCAGCAACAGATTGACAATGATAAAAACTTGATCGCTAAACTAGAAGCTGAGAATGCCAAGGTTTATGGTGAAGTTGAAGAATTGGCACGCATAAAGCAACTCTTGCAACCTCAAGACGGCGTAATTAAAAACTATATCAATTATTTGTTTAAGTCGATTTCCGGATATATCAGCGAATATTTGGCGTATATGAATGCCAACTTTATCATTCAAATTGAAGATAGAGCGACTGAAGAAGACTTGTCATTTAAGTTCCAAAGAATCGATAAGCCTAACGACAAATATTGGTACCCCATGTATCAATTGTCAGGAGGGCAAAAGATTAAATTGTCCATAGCATTTCAATTAGCTATTCAGAAAATTATTTGCCCTGATTTAGGATTCTTGGTTTTAGATGAGCCTACTACTCATTTAGATGAAGAATCTATAAAAGCGCTTAGCGAACTCTTGGAAAATGTCGGAAATATGTTAACCGGACAAAACGGTCAAGTATGGATTATCGATCATAACCATATCATAGACAAAGCATTTACGACTGCAATTAACCTGGATTAACGAATGAAAACCGTACTGCAAGAAATTCGGCTTATTTCTCCATTCTTGGGTAGTGGTAAACCGGATGAAAACGGATTGAGGCGAATCTTGTTAAATAATGTCAAGAAAAACGAAGTTAAGTTATTCTTAACTTCGTTTCTTAATAATTTTAAAAAGCTTACTAATGTAACAATAGATAAAAATTTTCAAATTTATCCTGGAATGGTTCCTTCTGATAGAAATGTTCCAGTATTTTTTGAACGAAAACAGACATATATTGGCGGAAAAGAACAGTTGTTTGAAAGCTTACCTGTAGGTTATACCGGATACCTAAAAATCCAATATAACCCTAAAGTTTGGGATGAAACATATCTGTTAAACGGAATTAAAACTATTGCTAACCATAACGGCATTACGCAATTTGGCGCTAAGCAAGGTTATGGAAAATTCATATTCACCAACAAAAAATCACATTAAATATATGCCTAACATAAAAATTCGTGTTAACAAATCTCAACCGCATTTTGATCTGAAACAAATGAGACGAGATCAATACATGCAATTTAAAGTGCAAGAAACTGTAAAGAATACTTGCAGGAGGCTTGCAGAGCAAGCTAAGGTTAATCCTTTTACGGACAACTATGTCAATCAACCAAAGGTTACGATTAGCTTTGATCTCACAATATCACCATTTCAAAAATGCATGCAGAAATTTATTGGACAAATAACGATTTAATTGTTCGGCTGCCGAAAAGATGCAGAGAATTGGAATCGAGTTTAAAATATACTAAAAAAGAATTGGTATTTAGTCCTGCACAGCGCAAGAGAATAACTAAAAAAACGACTAAGCATATTTTTAATATCATTCCTTCTTTGCAATACAATATGGTCACGTATCAAACATTCCAAGGAATGTTTGATACAGTCGTTGATATAGTGCGTAAAAGTTATCCTGATGCCAAGGTGATTGATAAACGCTTGGCATTTCCGTTACCTTTGTATGATAAACTTGGAGGTTTGAGATTTAACCAAGAGGAAGTATTGCGCAAGGGATTGGATAAAAACCGTAGCGGGTTGTTTAAATGTCCTACTCGTTATGGTAAGACGCGACTTATTACCAACACTATTAATGTTTATCCCAATTTGCCAACTGTAGTTTTAGCCCCTGGTATTGACCTTTTACCTCAAACCATGGATACAATTAAACAATGTTGTCCTGGACGTGAGGTAAAAGGTTTATTTACCGGAAGTAAAGACAGATATCCATCTGAAGACATTACTGTGTGTTCGTTGGATTCGATGCATAAGTTGGATTTTGAGAATACCAAACTGGTGTTGGTGGACGAACCTCATTCAGCTGTAACAGAAAGCCGTGCGCCGTATTTCCCAAGATTCTCCAATGCTCGAATCCTTGGGTTCGGGGCCACAACAGACGGAAGATGGGGAGGTGAAGATATTCTTATAACAGGACTTATGGGTCCGGTTCTTTCTCAGACAACTTATACAGAATGTGTTAAGTTAGGCGCTTTGTGCCCGATTCATGTGTATATGATAAAGGTATCTTTTACGCCTAAGAATTATGTAAGAAGAGATTTAGCGTATAAATACCTGGTTCAACAGAATGCTGCATTTAATGCGCTTGTTGGGCATATCTGTAACAATATAATTCCCAAAGATTTTCAAACTTTGGTATTTATTGAAAACTCCAGTCAAGCTGAGGTGCTATCGCAACAAGTAAATGACAGCATCATTGCCATGGATAAATTAATGAAAAACAAAAAAGAGCGGCAAGAGTTATTTGCTAAAATGAAAGCAAATGAAATAAAACGCTGTATTTGTTCTAATATTTATTCCACTGGTGTTACCATTGACGAATTGCGATGTGAAATTAATTGTTGTGGGGGAGGCGCCGGTATTATGGCCACTCAAAAACCAGGAAGGCTCGCGGAAGTAAAACCCAACAAACCTGAGGGTATAATGATAGATTTTCTATTTATGCCTTCTGCTAATTGCAATCCGGCAAGCGGAGATGCAATGATTATGCGAGATTCCTATTTGCGTCTCAATGCCTACAGAGAACTAGGATATACAGTTGATATTTTGGAAAACATTGAACAACTAAAAATTTAATTATGGCAACATCAAATACTTCTAAAAAACATACAAGATATTTTGTCGCAGTTATAAAACAATATATCAATGACACTTACGACGAGTATGCGGAAGATGAGGAAGAAACGGATGACGTAGATTCTGATGCGCAAGTAAGTAATTTGGCTGCATTGCAAGAACTGAATGCAGTGGAACTTTTTTCAGTAGGTAAACAACTCTTGTTTCTGGAAACTGATGAGCTGGAAGAGGGTGATTTGACGAGTGAAGAAGCTGAAGAAATGTTCATAAATTGGCTAGAGAACTGTGCTTATGGATGGGATTATCTTTCCATGAAGCCAATAATGATAGACGGCAAAAAAATGTATCAAGTGGACGAATCTCCCTTTGTTTTTAAATTTGTTAACATAAAAGAAATAACCAAAGAAATCTTTAACATATCTAAATATTTCGAACTTTAAAAAATGGACAACAACCACAATATCACCGTTAAATACCAAGCACTTCCCGGGGTTAAAGCTCCTGAAATCAAATCGGAGGGAGCGCATTGTGCAGATATTTATGCCAAACAAATGGTAAAGATTTATCCTGGAGAAATAGTTATCGCTAAAACAAAGCTATTTACAGAAATTCCTCAAGGATACGGGGCGCGTATATTGGAACGTAGCTCGATGCCTGTAAAACATAGGGTAACCGTAAAAGCTGGAACCATTGACAGCGATTATCGCAACGAATGGGGAGTGGTATTGTATAAACTGCCAGGACTAACGTTGCGGAATGCCCTGCGTATCAATATAAAAAAATATAATGAAGACGTAGAAAATGAAGAAGTTAATAACAAAGGACTTCTCTCCAAACTGAGAAATTGGGCAGGCGTACTAAGCGATACGGTGGAAGATTATATTTCCAGCAATAGGCCCACTGTATATCTGGAAGGTGATCGTATAGCCCAAGTTAAATTTGAGCCGACGGTCACGGCTAAATTTCAAGCTTCTGATAATCTTAGCAAAACTGAACGCAATATGGGCGGCTTTGGCAGCTCTGGAAAGTAATAACTATGGAAATCGAAATTATAGATATTTCTAAAGCAAATGTGCCGAATGTGCGCTTTGACATAACTGCTTGGGAAAAAATTCAATTTATTGTAGATCATGAATCAATGGAAATCGGATGGTTTGGAACAGTTGATCATGATCCTAAAAGTAACACATATGTCATAACAGACATATTTATTACTGAACAACGGCGTCATGGCGCTACATGTGAACAATCCGCAAAAGGATTAAATGAACTGACTTCCGAAATTATTCGTGATCTGTCATTAAGTTCCGAAGAAAAACGGAATCGTTTAAACACATTTAATTTTTGGGGTCATTCTCATGTTAACATGGGAGTAAGTCCTAGCTGTGAAGATATCGCCAATGCGAAAAGATTTGTCGGTAAAGACTTTTTGATTACTGGTATATTCAACAAAAAAGGAGATGTCCGCTTAGATTTTTGGGATTTTAAAAATAATCTGCACTATACGGAACTTCCTGTAAGAAAACGTTGGCATTTGTCTGATGAAACGGTTACAAAGATAATATCCGATATAAATACCAAAGTTAAAGAAATTACATTTGAGTCGCCTTATAAACACTCACGTTCCGACATGGCTTTATTTGGAAGCCCAACATCTGATTGGAAGAGCGAAAAACCATATGTAAGTAACGCATGGATTGACCTTGACGGCGCTATACGCAGTAGCAATGCAAGTAGCAATAAGCTCGTAGAAAAAGTAGATAATAACGATTTCTTTTCTAAAACTCAAATCTCTCAAAAATCATGGATGCAGCATTAATTGATTTTGAACGACAACATGCTTTCTTGGATCCAGCGAATTTTAACCAAAAAAATTATCGCATAGATATTATAGGAGCTGGAGCAACAGGATCTTATGTTGCATTTCAGTTGGCTAAAATGGGCATCCAAGGCATGCATATTTGGGATGCTGATGTCGTAGAAAGCCATAACCTTCCCAATCAGCTTTATGGACTTGCGGATGTTGGCAAACTTAAAGTAGAAGCATTATCAGAGTATCTAAAAGAAATTGCAGGTATTGAAGTTACAACACATAATGAATTTGTAAATTCGGAAACTGGAATGTTAGGGGATATTGTGTTTTTACTTACAGACACAATGTCTTCTCGCAAAGAAATTTACGAATCGTGTTTAAAGTATTACGCAACGCAATTGTGTATTGAGACCAGACTCTCAGCAACCCAAGGAAGAGTTTATGCTTTTAACCCGACTGATCTAACGGATCAGATGAGGTGGGAAAAAACTTTATATTCCGATGAAGTCGCTGAAAAAAGCGAGTGTGGCACATCCATTATGATGGGCGCTTCTTCTTCAATGATTGCGTCAATGGCCGTATGGCAATTTATAAAGTGGGTCACAAAACGTGACGATACCATTGATGAAAAATATCGACTTGCAAATCCCGAATTTGAAGTGCTATTTTCCGTTTATCCGAATTATAACTTTCTTTTTAATCTTTAACCCAACCTACCTAACTCAAAAACAAAAAAACTAAAATAATATGACAAAACAAGAAATTATCGAAAAAATTGCTGAAGCTGTTGACTTTAACGCTACACGTGTTCTGAGGGACACTGTAATTCGTGGCGCAGATAAAATTATCTCAGAAGCGACCATGTTTGAATATTGGAACAACTTTGGCGAACTAAAACGCGATGTTGTCGATTATATTGAAGAACATGAAGTTGAGGAGACCCGTGAAATCGAAGAAGATGAACAAGAGGCTCCTTGTGACCATGTGCCTCAGGAATCCGAGGATCCAAACGCTACCAAATCTGTAACCATTGTACCCTTCCAGGCGATGTGCCGTGAAGTGCGTATTCCGGCATCCTGGACGTTGAAACAGATTTTGGATGCGTATCCAGATCTGAAAATTGACGTGGAAACCGGTATGTGGGATATCCGTATAAATGGCGGTGGCGATGATGTGGCACCTGATGCAGAATTATGTGTGCCAAAGGACGGAGACTTTATTCAGATTGCCACCCATTCTAAAGGCAACTAACCTTTTCTAATTCGCTGTATATCAATATCATGGCTCCCGATACGCAAATTGTCGGGAGCCATTTCTTTTTTCAAATTTTCACACATTAAAAAAATGAAATCTTTAGAAACAATTCTCGCAAAACAAAATTTCGACGATTTAAAATTACATTTTTATTCTCCTGGAAAACAAACTGTGTTACTTGAGGCATCAAAAGCTACTGTAGATTATTTGGTTAACTTTAGTAAGTCGGCACTGCCCTGCAAATGGATTACGGGAATTTTTTCTACTTATGAAGAAATAACATCAGACGTATCACAAGAATCTATTGGGCTTTTCTTTAAAAAGTACGATATAATAACAAATGCCAATTTACTTGAAATAAATCTTCGCAGTTTAGCACACGGAAAGACTTATTTAAATGAATTTGAGATAGATTTGTGTTTTAATTATAAAAAACCTTATTGCTTGTTTCCTGAATTTGGGCGTTTAATATATGCATGTTTTACGCAAACCATACAAATACAACGTAACATTATAAATTATCTATTAAATCATTGTTATATAAAACTGCATAGCGCAAAGAGATCAAATACTTTAGAACGCCAGGATACTTTGTTTTGTCAAGATTGGTTTGGAAACAAACGTTTGCAAGATAGGAATATAGTAACTCCCTTTCAAGGATTAAAAATTTGGCCTAAACTTGATAATCATTATTATAAATTTAATTATCATAAAGATACAAATTTTTCTCCTTATATTATAACTAAAATTTACAGTGAGCACCTTGACCTTGTACTTGAAGTCGATAAAATATCTTATTTTATTATAAATGCAGACCCTTCAACCAACAATGTGAGAACATTTCATGAGTCTGCAAAAAATAAGATAAATAATTTACTTCAAGAAATATCCGATAAGTTTTCAAAAAAACTATTTGAGAACAAAAAATATATAAAACTCTTTAAAAAAGCAGAAAAACATCTCATTTTTGTTCCTAATTTTACTTCTAAACACTTATTAAATAATACAGAATACACTAAAGAAGAAATTTTAAACTTTATTTTATTCGGGCTTACAAACAGTTGGAATGAACTAAATTCTTATAGTGTACCTAGTGTAACTTTAAGTAGATATCAAAGTTTTGCAGAACCTGTAAGATTTAATGAAGACTATGTTCGCAATTTAATAAAAGTTATTTGTGAGTTTATACCGTTACTTCCTGATAGGCACGGCTATGTTGGAAGTATCAAAAAAGCTCTACAATGTTTTGATTGCGTAAAAAGTTACCTTGATTTCATCGATCATATACTAAACAGCTATAATAACAAGTTAAATCGATTTAAATGCATAAGTTTAAATTGCAAAATTTTTTACGCCATTCCTACCAGTACAGATATCTTCTATACAGAATGGCGGCAAGGCATTGAGCAAAATAAAGAAACTTATACAAAAAAGTATAATTTTAACATTTTCTCCAACTTATTTGATATTGCAGCTTTTGTACCAAAATATATTGATTCAAGTTTACAAGAATTTAAAATAAAAAATCTTGCGGAAGTATTAAGCATCAATACTGTAACTCGCAATACACTAAATACCTATCTTGGAAGTGATTCTTATGTATGGGGAGCTGTATCTGAAAATATATTCCTTTCACCTCCACTTAGTTCAACTGTATCTCAGGAATTAAAACGCTCATACAGTATTTCAAATCTGTTATGGGACACTCCTCCATCTAATCCTGATGAACGTGCTTATTACGGGTATGCAAGAAGCCTGTTATTCTCAAGTGTAGCGAGTGATAGTTTTTCGACACCTATTATAAAAGAACATAGGAGTCTTGCAACTTATATTAAACCGCACGATGTAGAGCAATATTCAGTATCTCCAATATTTAATTGGGATAAGATAATATATCCACAAACTAAATATCAATTTTCTATTTCGCCAAATTTTTACTGTATACAACCTAGTCCAGATGAAAATCATAATAGTTGTGAATTGCCATTATACAATGATACGTTTACTGAATGTTATGGAAAGTTTTATCCTATTATAAACCAAATCGACATTCCGGTATGGTATATACCAGGAAAAGCCATGAATAAGCTTACTCGTTATTGCTGCAGTGATATCGGATCAACATTTTTTACAAATGTTAGAAATTTGGTTATTAAATATTTGTGTGATGGATCAAATATCATAGACCAATTATTCTATTTGGCCGTGAATCGGGAAGAAAGCGTGCTTACATCATCTTTTGAAGATTGTGTAATCGAACAAGCGCTGACCCATCCATCGGTTCAAAAACCATGGAATGAATTTTTTGCAAAAAAACTTAGACATAAAAAACCCAGTCCTCCAAATGTTGTAAAGATTAATACAATTGTCAGCATTAATGGAAACTCTGTAACATCAAATGACGAGATCTTGGATTTTATTGAATCTAAAAATTTAGAACAATATTTTGAATTGTATCGCAAAAATATTCAAAAGAATTGCCAAGATTTAGATGATTTAATTGAGAAAAAAAATGACTTATTGCTTAAAGTAGCCAAATATCAAACAGATATTCTTAATAAAATTAATCAAAATAATGGAATTGATTTGTTTAAATCCTGCGATGAAACGCTGAAATATTCTTGGATGAAACAAATCAGTTTGTTGCAGCAAAATAAACGTATTATAAGCATTAATTTTGATCTGGTTAATAAGCGTTTAGAAGTGGTTTTTAAACCGAAAAACATTGTAGATCCACGTTCGGACATTGAATATGATATAGGTACAATTGCTGTATCTTGGCCTTTAGATATAAATTTTAATGGTTGTATTCGTCCTATATTGAATGTACACAATCAACTTAAAGTTTACTCTAAAAATATTAATCTGGAAGAATTTGGAAGACTTTGTAATCAAATTAATTCTTTAGATAATACGGAAATTGTCAACTTAGTGGATCAGTTATTTGAACCTGTTCACATTAAGGAAGCAAAGAATGTATTGTCAAGGAATACACCAACGACGAATTTAACAATTTACGGCAAAAAAGCTGTACCTCATAGTTCTCCGGATAACTCAGGATGGGTATGTTTCGGCAACTATTCTTCAGCAATCAATAAAGCTGCAGAAGAAGTCAATCTTATGAATTTGGCAGGATTAACAATGTTAAATGCTGAATCTGCAAATTTAAAAGATGCTTGGGGAAAAAGTTTGCCTATGTTTCAAATCGCTGCGGGAAAATACTCAACCTTGGATCTTGCACAAAAAGCATTTGAAAGGAATTTATTACTTAACAAAAAATACATTATTCCGGGATTAGGTAATCCTGATACCTATACGTTACTTAATAATGATACCAGACGCATATTAGCAATAATCACTAATAATGTATGGCCTAAATTCTATGAAATTTGGGAAAATAACCGCACTATACGGAATATTGGTAATGCTTACATGATAATACAATTTTTAAGCAACCTTTATAAAAGGATAGAGCCTTTCCATGCTAACGCACGTGAGCTTGTAAGAAAATTGTTTAAGGAAATTTGTGCGCGTATATATAAACCATTTACAGATCAAGAGCTCGAAGATTTAAATGCAAAAACTAAATTTAAATTTCAAGACTCATCTATATGGAGATATATAACACGTGAAAATACAGATATTGATGTAGATCGTTGTAAACAAGCTACAAACTCTAATTATTCAGAAGACTATTTACGTAAGCACACACTTGTCTACAGTAGCTATGCATATTTAAATAGTTTGAAAAATTATGAAGATCTTGATCCTGAGAAAATGGAGGAAGTATTCGCAGAAAGTATTGAACGTGTGGTAAGAAATCATTTATTCTATGAAGGTGATTATGAGGTGAAAAGATTCATGCCAAGACAGATTTTAGAATTTGGAGATCTAATTTTTGGCAAAGAATTTTTCTTAATTGAAACAAAAGATAAAGATTGTAATTCCTTCTTACTAAGGATCTGTAATAACTATTTATATAACGGTATTACCGTAGAAGTTTTAAAGTTATTTAAAAAATCTTAATTTTAAAAATTGACAACTTAAAGTTATTTCTAAAGAAATATTTAAATTTTAGAAATAACTTTAAAGTGAAAAAGATTGATATTTTAAAAAAAATTAAACAACAAACATCTAATGCTAATATACAAAAGCAAGATGTAGTCGAAAATTTACATACGCAGATCCGATTTAATCCGTCTCAAATTAAGTCCAAGACTGTAACTGTAGAGGAAATTAAAAATACCCCTTTACTAAAGGCGTATTATAAAGATACACTTGGGCTTGATACAGATGACCAAATCATAGACATTGATATCTTTAAAGTCAAAAATGGTAAAACAATCATTTACTTCGGAATCAATTCCGAATTTTTGGACAAAAAAGGTATTAATGTGTTGACAACCCCAATCGGGGATGCTGTATTGATCGACACTTAATAATCCGAGATAGCTCAGCGGTAGAGCGGGTGACTGTTAATCACTTGGTCGAAGGTTCAAGCCCTTCTCTCGGAGTAAATTTTTGTTCTTTTGCAATTTCTCGGACAATGGGCGTTACAGGGATAGCCACCCTGCCCCTGCCTATAGGGGGAATGATATAATTATCAGTGAAAACGCGAGTAGCTACCGTAGGAGGGACGTATGAATGTTCCCTTGAAATATGAAGCTGATGCCCGATACCGGCAAGTCATGGCTTATCGATAGCGCCTTGGCTTCGTTTTGCGGTTGAGAATAGGCGTCCGAGCCCTTTTTAGAGTTGAGAGTTCTGATTCCCATAGCGCATAGAATGTCTATGCGCTATTTTTTGTCCAAAAACAAGTTAAGATTCAAGGTTTAAAAGTCCTTTTCATTAAGGACTCCTTGAATCGCCTTGTTTTTACTCTATTATTTATTTCTATTTTTTTAGATATAACACTAAAATTCTTAAAATTATGCAAAAAACTAAAAATCCGATTCGTGAAATTCGAGAAAGCTCTCGCAATGCAAATATTGGAGCAAGAGGGAGAGTTTAAGTCTTCAACACATGTTAGGCTATCCTACTCTGAGCCTTGGATCGAATCGAAGTATATTTATTTAATCGGTAAACACGTTGAGTTTGATAAACATGTTTCTACGATGAGATTTAATAACAACGAAGAACGCGACGCATATCTTAAGAAAGTTGTACACTGGATAAGCGAAGAGCAGTTTACCGGAGGTATGAGGGAATTGAAGGTAGACGAGATGTGCGAAGTCAGAGATGATGAAGATGAAGATTGGTTAAAGAGGCGACTTGTAAGGATTTTACCAGAAGAGTATTCATACAGATATATTACAAATAGTCTCGAACCTCAGCGATATATTGGTTATGAATACGCTCGCCCTATTGTCAAGAGGACAGAGCCGACGGTTGAGAAGTGTGGACAACTTGTCACTTACACTTGGGAAGGATAAATCTTAAAATTTAAAACATTATTTTGAAATGTCGGCAAGTTTAGAAGATATCAGACAATATTTCATTAAACGTCAACGTGAGCGCAATAAATTCTACAGGTTATTGCCTAAGTTTGATCAAATAGAAGTTTGGCAAAAACTTGCCGATAATTGCAAAAAACTGGATGTAACAGAAAAATTTTATATAGATTTTGTTTTTGATGAACTTGCTAATGCAAGACAAACGATTTTTCCAAAAACACTTTTAAATTCCAAGATAATTGGAAAAATTAGAAACTATCAAGAAACCATCGGAAAACAAATACAACTAACCGCAAAAGAATATGTTGATCAAGAATTTCAAAAAGCTTTTTCGGCTATTAAAAATTTTCTGCAAACGCATCCAGGATCATCACATTTAACGGTCTTACGCATGGCAGGATTTCAAATTCCTGCATGGCTAAGACTATCCTTGGCTCCTACAGACCCTAAAGTATACACGCATTATATCGCGGAAGCGAGAAAAGAGCTTGCAAATATCAAAGGTCTGAAGGAAGCTATCGAAGCTACAAAAGGATTATTAAACACCTCATGGATTTAAACTCCCCAAACCCACAGCCAACTGAAACAAATACTGCAATTGCCGTGACAGAAAATCCGGCAATTAAAAGTTTGGTGCGTAGCAATACCAGAATGTTTGAGCAGTATTTAATGGCTGCAATGATTTTAAGTTATGATTTTTGGAGAGTTTATTGTAAGGACAGAATTAACGCTAGAGTAAGCTCCCACAGATCATACGAAGATTTTAGTAAAAGCGTATATAACAATATTTATGACGGAATTTGCACGTTTTATAACACTTTATCCGACAAAAACGACCCAAATAGTTCTTCAATTACCCAAGTCGATGTAAGCTTTGTTAATAGTCTTTTAAAAGACCAGATGTATCTGGGACAAATAAGTATTGAAGACACGAAATTTGCCGAAGAAAGTTTAAATGAAATTGTCCAGTTAATTAACAATTCTGCCGGAAACAATGATGTTATTTTTAATTTTGCCAAATCCGGTTTTGCATTTTGGCTGGAATTAAAACGAGTATCCCAGATAACTGAAAAGTCGTTTAATACAAAAATAACGGCTGATGAATTAATTAATAAACTTAAATCAGCTACAGATGGATTAGATGTAGATGATTCTACGTTTATGTCGTTTAATGACGCCGTAGACTTTGAAGACGTAGATAATGGCGGTTATCGTATGCCCGTGGCTACATTGCCTATTTTTACAAGGGTATTAGCCGGAGGATTAAAAAAAGGCGAAACTGGCATTGTTGCGTCACTGCCTTCAGGAGGAAAAACAGTTTTTGCATGTCAGCTTGCCGTTGGGTTGGCCTTAAATGCTTTTAAGGTATTATTTATTTCAACAGAGCAGCATGCTGTTAATCTCGTGCCGAGATGTGTTAGTCTTAGCACAAATATACCTTTTAGTTTAATAAATGACGGCATTAAACATGCTGTTAAAAATAGCAAATTAAATGACCAACAAATAACCGAAATAAAGGAGTTTACACAGTTAGTGCAACCTTATCTTTATTTTGAAAATTGGGGATTAAAGGGTAATAAGATAACAAGCAGTTTAGAACATGCCATTGAAAAATTTATAGAAGTTAATGGCAGTTTGGATGTTGTTATTATTGACTGGATAGGCGGCGGCATTGAAAAACCTCCGGAAGATCGTGCCAAAAAGCACGAGTATTATGACTATACCATGAAGTACATTTGCAAGGTTATGAAACAAAAACATCTTGCAGGAGTGGTTATGGCACAGGTTAATCCTAAACAAGCGGAAAATGTCGCAATGATTACCATTAACGAACTGGCCGATTGTAAAACACTAGACCAAGATGCTTCTTGGGCGTTGGGTATATCGCGTTTAGAAAATCCTAAAACTCGTGTATCAAATCAAATCCAAGCTTCGTATAAAACGCAACAAACGTTTAACTTTTGGAAAAACCGATTGTCGCCACCGTATCATTATCCCGTGCTTCGTGATTTTGCTTATCAAAGATTTGCGGAAAAAGAACAAGCAAGTCCTATGACAAATGTGGCGACCAAGGTTGAACTTGGCAGTATGGATACATTAAACATTAAGCCAGTTTAAGTATACAATATTTTAAGGATTATTAACCGCTCACCATGCAAACTGGTGAGCGGTTTTCATTTTAAAAATCTCAGAATACAAAGGCTTTCCTTATTTCATCCATCAAGTTATTATGGTTTTCCCTAATGGTATTTGCGCATACCTGAAGATAAGCGGGATACCACTTAATATTGGATGTGCCCTTTGATACAACATTTTTCATCCAAGAAGTAAAGTATCCTATAAAAGATACGTGGTCAATTGCATTCTTGAAATCCTTAAAGCAATCAGCATATAAGCTGCCTTTTCCGGTGCCGAAGGTTTTATGCACAGCCAAAGCTACAGCTTCAAAGATTTGTTGAATATAGGGAGTTTTGTCACAATGACCTTCAGCCATTTCAGTAAACAATATTTGCAGAATATTTGACAAATGGTCATAAATCGCAGCCTTATCTTTGCAACGGAAACCTAAGAAACGAGTATTGATAGGTCCTTGATAAAGCGGATGACCTTGATAATCCGGCAGATCATTCTCTACAGGCATATTGTTAATGTAATCTACAACCTTTGAGGGCAGCTGATCTAAATTTCGCAGAAGACGCAGTGACTGCATGCTGTGAATTAAGCGTTTGGGGAACAACGCCCTGCTTTCATGACCGAATAAGTCGCAAATCCTAAGTTTCTCTTCCATAGGAATGCTGTTATATTTTTCATGTCTGCAAAGATAAGAGCACATGCTCCTATGCCACCAGTTAGGCATAACATCCGCCTTTACATTCGGATTTTTATTTAACTGATCCGCATGTAAAATCTTTTGATAATCATTTATAAATTCATCCAACAAAGACTTAGGTTCAGGAATAGATCCAGGGAACAAAGCGTCCTCTGCCATAATAACTTCAAGCGTAGGACGGAAACGCTGTACTTTGCCTATGCTGCGAACATTTTTCCGAAGTTCTTTAAGTTCTTCAATGGCCTCATTTAAATCTATTTCATATTCGCTTTTATTTATTCCAGTCCAAGCATTTCCTGTCTGAATAGGAAATACCTTTTCAGGTTCTTGATTTAACCTTGCGGCCTTTTCTGCAATTGCCTTCTGCCTTTGTTCGAAAATGGTTATGCTGTAATCTATTGCTTCCTGAATGTCTTTAATATGGTTGCTGCGACGTTCCAGAGATTTAAAAAACCTAAACGGAGCCAAATAAACCGCATGCAAAGATTCGCTTAAAAATCTATAGCTCATCACTGAAGAGAATTGTTTTTCAGGACGAATATATTTTCCAAGATAACGCTTGCTTATGGACTTAAGATCCTTTTGAAATCTTTCCCATTTGCGGCATTTATCCGCTTGAATTGTATCCTCTAAAGATTCTGTGCCCTGGGGCTTGGCTGGAGGGTACCATCTGAGGGCTTTTCTGTCCACCTCCATATAGTCTATTATGGTTTTATTGGAATCATTTCCTGTATGTGCGCTGCAAGCAACTCTAAGTTCATTCAACATCTTCCAATAGCTTTTTTTGCAGAATCTGCCACCCATAGAATTGATAAGATTCTTAAGATAAAGAATATTAGGAAGATGATGCTGTATATCGCCTTCTCGCTTACGTTCTAAATCAAGATAAAGCGAATAATAAAACTTGGTTCCGTGAAGCTTATTGGATATGAACTTGAATTTCAGCATTACCGCCATATTCGGATTTGACGGGCAATAATCCAAAGACATATCTAAGAGATGAAGCGCATGTGTATCTGCCAACGAGCAATGATTGTAATTGGCATATTGTATGCGCTTTAATTTAGGATTATAACCTGCAAAAAACTTAACAGACTTAAGCCCCCTTTCTGGAACATTGCAACGGCGATCAGATAAAGTCCAACCGTAACCGTTGGTGGCTTTAGGGTTTTTTTCAGCCCATTCCTTCTCAAGCTGTGCTCTTTTCTGGGCACGTTCCTTTGCCTGTTGTTCCTTTTTTAAGGCTGCTTCTTTTTCCAGCTTTTCCTTTTTTAAAGCCTCTTCCTTGGCTTTTCTTCTTTCTGCAAGCATCTGTTGATATACTGCTCTGCCTTTTGCAATGGCTTGTCTTCTACGCTCTCTGTCTTCTTCGGAGATATTTAAAGGCTTAGTGACTTTGTAACCCTTGGGGCGTCGAAAACGATATTTGTCCAACTTGGCTTTAGCCAATTCTAAAACTTTTTCTGAAACCGTATATTTTCTCTTGCCGGTTTTCGTGGCTCTATCTGAAGCCACTAAATTCATGCAACATTGTACTAAAGTTTTTTGATTTGCTTTAAGCTTATCCTGATCCAAACGTCCAGTTCCACCTCCGCGAGCTCTGTGCACCTTCTCGTTCAAGATGCTCTGAGACATGTCGCAGTATTCTTCCGTATTACCAATAGTTGTTGCCATAATCGTTGTTTTAAATTTTTCGTTATCTTTTCAAATTTTTATTAGCCAATCAAGAAAAATTTTCTTAAAACCTGTAGAATTTTTAATAAGTATATAAAAATTAATGGGTTAAAGTTAAAATTTTTCTGATTCATGGTTGTTTATGTTGAATTTTAAGATTAGTGTGCATTATTGGAAGAAACTATTACTATTTCTGAATAGCTAATCGGCCAACTTTTTGGTTAACATGGCGAGAGCGTAGCTCCTCGCCTACACTCTGCATGTTAAATGTTAAAGATAATTTAATGTTACAAACTAAAAGTCAAACATTAAAGATAAAAAGTTGGCCTTTACGAACCTCTCATGTTCATGACATCGGGCAACGCCCGATGTCACTTTTTCCGTTACTAAGATCTTGCGCCCCTACGGGGCGCTAGCGGAACCTCTGTAATTCCGCAGTTTTTACGAAAAATGGCACGAAAAACTGTTTAAATTCTCCAAAATTCCATACGAAAAACTGGGTCATTGTTAAAAATTGCAAGGAATTTGCCCACTGTAAATAGACTAAAAATAACCAAATGATCAAAACGGAAATCTGAAGCAATGGTCAGATGAAGGAAAAAATGGGCTTAGAAGCTTTTTTAATGTAAAAAGGATATAGGCGTATAGACTGAAAGCTTAAAATGGATTTTAAGGGCATTTACTATCGTTTTTTAATTTTCACACTGGCTCAGAACTAAATTCCTGAAAGCTGTATTAAGGGAGATTGCGTTATATCAAAAGTCGCCATGATAGCTATTATAAAAACGCTAAGTCTATTATACTGTGAAAATAAGCACTAATTTCCCTTCCCCTGCACCCTTACCCTTAAATGAATATATTTTTATCTTCGAATTAACATTCTCGATAAAAAGCTTTTTATATTCTATCTGCATAAATGCATCTAGGATATAAAAAGAAAAATTATTAACATAATTTTTTCTACCTATTACTATTTCTGAATAGCAAAATAGTATTACCTTCGGAACTGCGTTCCTGCGGTAATACTATTTAATTTCTTTTTAAGGTATTAAAATTTAAAGAGAATAATCTTGAAAGAATTAGAGAAAAAATAACCGAAATATAAAATGACAACAAAAAACCATACAATAATCCTAAAGTTAAAAAGCGATTATTGCATATCCATTAAGTAAAATTTTTTAGATTAAAAAATAAATCATAGTTAAGTGTCAATAGAAATTTCTTGATAAATAAATCAATCCTATGCTTCAATCTATCCATCACAATGAGCACAGCTAAAACCTACATCCTCGATGACAGATTATTAAAAATAGATCTGTCCGCTTTGGAAAAAACATGCACAGCATTGAATTTTAAGTTAAGTCAACAAATACAAAGATTAGTTACGCGATTGCTTACAGTACATTTTACAGGCAAGTTGCATGTTATAGACCATAACCATTTGGAACTATCATTGCCTGATCCAGAGTTATTGCAGGAGGATGGTCCTAAAGAATTAATGTCCAAACATCTTTATGTAAATTTATCGAAATTTGCAGCAGAGGGTCATAATTGCGCTGCACGCTGCGTTAAAACCAATCGGTTTTATAATATAAAGGATTTGATGGAAATGCGTCCCATAGGATTAAGACATAAAGATAAGTCTTATAAATGGTATATAACTTGGGATCCGGATAAATTTTTAAAGAATTATAAAAATAAAGATTTATTGACATCTTCTTTAGTATTTAGCTCTGATGATACTTTAGAAAATAAATGGATTTCTCCCGGCACATGCATTCCGTTAAATAAATTGCCTGCATCCCATCCTGCAGTCGCTTATTTAAATGACAGGGGTTATACAGATATGGATGCTCTTGTCCACCAGTTTAACGCTTCGTTTTGCACTGAGGAAAACCCGCAACTTAAACATCTAAAATTCGGTAAGGATACTGAAGGATATATAATTGACCCTTTTAAATTCTTTACCCCTCAAGGGTGTATTATTTTTACTGCTTTTCAATTAGGTCAGCCTAAACTATGGCAAGCAAGAATTTTAGATAAAAAATTAGGCAATGATAAATTGCATTATATGCATTTTGTCGATGACCCTTTTAAAAGAGTAAGCGGGTATTATAAAGTAGCCGAAAAAGACGCCACAGGCAAATACATACCTATGCAGGGCGTGTCTGATTCCATTGTAAAAAGAAAATATTATTTATCTCCAGGTTCCAAGGCCGGGAATGTTTTAATGGGTTATGATGCCGCGAGAGAATTTAATTTATCCCGTCCGTCAGGGAAGAAAGTTATAGGGCTTTGTGAAGGCGTTTTAGATGCTGCCAGAATGGGGGCGCCGTTTTGCGCTTATTTGGGAGGCGCTTTGTCCGTAGGACAGCTAAAATTAATTAGCAATGGTATGTTTGATAAAATAATTCTTGCCGTAGACCATGATAAAGTCGGAAGCAGTACGGCAGCTAAGTTGAGGCGTAGCATTTCTATGATGGGAGGAATTGATATAGATGAATTAGACTATCCTTTGAAGTTTAAAGATTTAGGAGAAATAACCGACAATAACCTGATTTTAGACTTAAAAAAACAATACGATTTAACTTGAAAGTTAATTAAATATAGAGAATCTAAACCAACACTATGGACGAACAAGTAAAAACAAAAACCACGGATAATCCGGATCCGTTTACGAATGAGTTTTCCCGACAGATTTGGGAAGTAACCTATAAAACGCAAAATGAAAATAGTATTACAGATACGTGGAAACGTGTGGCAAGTGCTGTAGCCAATGTAGAAAAGGATGATGAATCCAAAAGATTTTATGCGGAGGCTTTTTACGAGATTTTAAAAGATTTTAAGTTTATACCCGGAGGCCGCATATTGGCCAATGCAGGGGGAAGTTGCACAAATGTCTCCCTCGTCAACTGTTTTTTATCCCCCCAACCTAAGTATGATATGGATTCCATTGAAGGAATTATGGAGGTATTAAAGAACCAGGTTTTGACTTTAAAATCTGAAGGAGGATGGGGTTTAAATTGTAGTTTTATTCGTCCCAGAGGTTCTTATATAGAAGGTATAGGTGCCAGAACTCCCGGTGCTGTAAAGTATTTGGAGCTGTTTGATAAAAGTTCTGAGATTATTACGGAAGGTCCGGGAGAGTATTATACAGAGAGTAAAGAAAAAACGCCTAAGAATGAAAAGAAGAAAATTCGCAAGGGCGCAATGATGCTCTGTTTAAGCTGCTGGCATCCTGATATATACGAATTTATTACTGCCAAACAAAAGCCGTTTCATTTAACGAAAATGAATATGTCCGTAAATGTTACCAATGCTTTTATGGATATTTTAAATAGAGTTAACGAGCTTGTTAAAAACAATGCTTCGCAGGAAGAAATCGATGCTGTTGATTTTTGGCAGTTGAGATTTCCCGATACGGCTTTTGAAAAGTATAAATCCGAATGGGATGGAGACTTGGATAAATGGGAGAAAAAAGGTTATCCTGTAAAAGTTTATCGTACAGTAAGGGCTACTGATCTATGGGAAGCCTTAATGCAATCTACCAGCAATCGTTCGGAACCTGGAGTTTTATTCCTAGATAGGGCAAATGAGACCCATTGTGCAAATTATATACCTGAGTTGCAATTAGTTGGGACAAATCCTTGCGGAGAGCAGGTTTTATACAGTGGAGGATGTTGCAATTTAGGATCCATCAATCTTACAGCATTTATAGAATATGATGAAACCAAACACGCTGCTGTTTTTAATTTTCAGAAGTTTTACGATATTATTCCTTATTGTGTAAGATTCTTGGATAATGTCATAGACATTGCCAATCTGCCTTTGGAAGAATATAAATATATGGCTGAAAATTATCGAAGAATCGGGCTTGGTATTACAGGTATAGGCTCTGCTTTAATGATGTTGGGTCTAAAATACGATTCTAAGGAAGCTAAAGACTTTTTAACTAAAGTTTTTGATGTTTATAATTTCTTAGGGATAAGGGCAAGTATCGCTTTAGCTAAATGTAAGGGCGCTTTTAAAGGATGCAATCCTGCAAAACATGCTGATAATATAAAATACACGTTTAGACATTTGTCGAAGTATATATTGGATGCTTTGCAAAAAGAATTGTTAGAAACTAACGGCATTCGCAATTCAGCTTTGTTCTCAGTCCAACCCACAGGCAATACAGGATGTCTAGCCAATAATATTTCAGGCGGTGTGGAACCTGTGTTTCAGTTAGAATACTACAGAATTGTTGGAGTGCCGATTGTTCCTGAAAGCATAAAAGATAAATGTCCTAGGTTCTGGGAGGGGGATTTTACTCCGAACAATTATTTCAAAGAAGTTAAATACGCAGATTTTACTTACTTGTCTTATGTAACTGAAACTGGCCAAGAATATCAGATACATAAAGATCGAGGTTTGTGTGAAAAAGTAAAAATTCGAGATTATGCTTATCAATGGATCTTGGATCATAATTTAGAATATCCACAGGAAGTTTTTACAACAGCTATGCAACTACCTGTTGAATCTCATTTGGAAATTCTGAAATTAGTATCTGCACACTTGGATTCCGCTGTAAGCAAAACGATAAATGTTGGTAAGGATTACCCTTATGAACAATTTAAGAATGTTTATTTAGATGCATATAATAGCGGGGTAATAAAAGGAGTTACGACTTATCGCGAGGGTTCGATGAGTGCAGTATTGCAAACTGCGGATTCGAAAGATGACGTAAATCCTACATCTACATCAATTATTCATCCCACTATTACTGCTGAGAAACGTCCTGATATATTGCCGTGTAGAGTATTTTTTAGAACGGTAAAAGGAATATCTTATTATTTTATTGTAAGTTTCTTGGAAAATAGTCCGTTTGAGATGTTTATTGACATAAATGAAGATAACATTTTCGACGAGGATGGAGAATGGGTTGAGCGTCGTCGCATTATACCTAAGACTGTAAAGGAAGGAACCTTAAAGAAGTTGGGCAAGGCTACGTTCGAGTTTGTATCTAAAGATGAGAAATTTATATATAAAATTGTAAAAGCCAATGAGCCTTCAGATAAAGCTACATTAACAGCCCTTGCTCGTTTGGTGGCTTTGAATTTGCAGTCCGGTGTATCAGTGAAAGAGATAATACATCAGCTATCTAAAACCGAAGGGGATTTTACTTCAATCGTGAAAGCAATTAACAAAGTATTGTCTCAGTGTGCTGGTAAAGTTGATCTTGGAGAAACATGCCCTGTTTGCGGAGGTAAAGTGTTACGTGAAGAGGGATGTAAAAAATGCTATGCATGTGGATGGTCTGCATGCGGCTAATCTAAACTTAACAAACAACGGGCAGGTAAGTCTTGCCCGTTGTTTTTAAAAACCATGAGAGAAAGCGAAATTAATTTACCACCCGTAAATATGGATTTGCCATGCCCTAAATTGGCAGATTTTTGCGGAGATTTATCGTATAAACGTTGCAAGGATGATTTAACGCCTGAAAACGATAACGTAGTATTTTTAAATGGTGTAGGCAGATTAAATGCAGATATAATGTTTTTAACTGCAGCGCCATTAAAAGAGGATGTTGATGCGAGATATTCTACGCCCATGCATTTAAAATCGGGTGCCGGTGAAATGTTTCGCGCAATATGTTTGCAAAATGGAATTGATATTGATGACTGTTATTTTACGTCATTAATAAAATATGGAATAAAACAAAAGAATTTAAAAGGTTGTAAAAAGGATATAGATTATTGTTTGCCTTTGCTTCTGGAAGAATTTCAGTATTGTCACCCAAAAATTATAGTTTGCGTCGGTACGGAAGCGTGTGACTTTATTTTAAATTATAAAATAAGCGTATCAAAATTGGAAGAGGCGTGGTTTTTTAGTCAAGAACACAACGCTCATGTTTTTGTAATTAGCAGTATTTATAATGCCTATTATAAGCCTGAATTGTACGATAAATTAGATAAAGAGATAGGCATGTTGGCTGACTTTTATGATCATTTTCTACAAGGCAAGCCAATCGAACAGATAAAGTGCGACTATCAATGTATTTCAACTTATTCGCAGTTATCCAATTTGTTAAATCATCTTAAGTCTGAAGGTTATAAATTATTTGGCGTTGACTGTGAGTGGGGTAAACAATGTTTTGTAGATGGATATCTTAGATCGATACAATTTGCTTGGGCTCCAGGTCAGGCAGCTTATATAAATTTTAATAATGAAAAAGCCGAGTGGGTTTTTGATGCTCCAAAAGAAGCGGTATGTAAATTATTGCAAGATTTTTTTAATGACCCCGAAGTGCATTTTGTAGGGCATAATGGAGCGGCTGATGCTCAGTGGATGTCAACGCATTTGGGACTAAATGTGTATGACGGCAAGTTTATTTTTGACACCATGTTTGGTATTCAGACAGCTGATGAATATGCTGATCAAAAGTTGGAAAAATTAGCCGCCAAATACACAGACAAAGGCAGATATGATATTGATCTGATTCTATGGAAGAAAAATAATAAAGGCGTATCCTTTGATGAAGATGAAGGATATGGACAAGTTCCTTTGGAAATTCTTTACCCATATGGTTGTTCGGATGCTGATGTAACTTTAAGGCTATATCCTATTATTAAGGATATGTTGATTAAAGACGGCACTTATGATTATTTTATGAATATTAAGTTGCCGTTTGTTATGGATGGATTTACCTCCATGTCTATTGCAGGCGTGCCTTTTTGTACCGAGGATGCCAATAAAGCGCGGATAGCTTATCTGGCCGCAGGCGTAGTTATGCAAAAGTTGTTTATGCAAATGCTTAAAAAAGAGGCATATGATTTGTTTTATACGGAAGTGTCAAAAATTCCTCAGGAAACGCCTGTAGCGAATATAGCTGAAATTCAAAAGTTTTTTGATGATGGAAGATCTTTTGAAGATATTTTCAACCTGTTAAAAAAACTTTATGGGCGTAAAGCTTTGCCTTTATTGTCGTTTGCCGAACATTATTATTATGTGGATGCCTTTAATCCCAATTCTGCAGAGCATAAAAAGAAATGGTTGTTTGACGTAAAGAAATACACGCCTATTAAAACAACTAAGCCGGAAGAGGGTAATGCAATACCTTGGGAAAGAGTATTAAAGATGTCTCCTGCTAAGCAGAAAAATTATAAGCCTGCTGTAGATAAAGACACGCTTAAAATATTTGCGGATAAAGGAGATGATTTATGTCTGCATTTATTGCAGATGAATGCAATTAATCAGATAACCAAGAATTTTCTAAAAGGTGAAGAAGGCGGGTTGCAAAAGTTTTTAACTTCTGATGGAAGGCTACATTCCAACTTCGTTATGACCGAAAGTTCGCGGCCACGATCGTTTAAACCTAATATTTTAAATATACCCAGATATGTGACAGACTACATAGATAAGGGATTTACGAAAGTATTAAAATATTTTAATATTACGGACAAATCTGATTTGTCAGAATTTAACGAAGAGAATTTTAATGAAATTGTAAATTCTTTACGTGAAACTTACGGCATTGTTGAAAATATAACGATAAAAGACATGGTGCCTGCGCCGTTGCGCTGGTGCTTTAAAGCACCTGAAGGGTATTGTTTTGTCGATGCAGACTATGCCACAGCCGAAGTATGGTCGATTGCATATTTGGCAAATGATAAAAAGTTAATTTCTACTTTGAATGATCCGGATCCGCAATTTGCATTTAAAAAGATGCCTGATGGTTCGGAAAAACAAGTGCGTATAGCATATTGTGATGACATTGTTGAATTTACTGAAGATGCAAAAGATCCTGCATTACTTGTAGATCCTAATGATCCGGATTTGGTGAGAAATAATGACGGGTCTCTAAAGCATCCGAAACAAGATGTTCACTGGGTTGCAGTGGAAAATAAATTTATGCTTAACACACCCCGAGAAAAGTTAAACAAGAAGAAGACGAGAGATGCTGCGGGAAAAGTAGCTAATTTTTGTTCTGGCAAAGAAAATTATGTTTATACTTTAGAGGGTTATAAAAAAGCAAAGTTAATAAAACAAGGAGATATTTTAAAATCAATATCCGGTTTTACAAAAACTTTATCGGTAACTGCTTTGAGTGAACGAGACTGCATTAAGATCAGATTAAGTTCCGGCTTAGTGGCTACTTATCATAAGTATCATAAGCTTAGATGCTTTAATGGCACAGAAATGGTTTGGGTAAGAGTTAAAGATATCGATCCAAAAAGGCATAAAGTAGTTACCTTAAATCCGAGTTTTACTGAATTTATAGGCAATTTTAATGTTCCAAAAGATTCTTATACGAATTTTTATACAGAATTGAAACTTCGTGAAGGGGATAATACCTATCGGTTGCCTGAGTGGATATTCGCTTTAAGCCGTGCTGAGATTTGGAGTATATTGCAAAGCTTTTTAGAGTTAAATCCCCGAGTCACTGATGCGGTATGTTATCATTTTCCGTTAAAGTCTTGGAAAAATAATTTAGAATTTATTTCCGATATTGCTTTATTGTTGAATTTTATAGGCTTTCAAACCAAGCTTTCGTTGGAACAAGGCGAGGATGTTTTAGTGGCTTCGGCTGTTATTGAACCTAATAGGCCTTTGCAAAATATTTATTTTAGTGAAGTTGTTTCTTTGGAACATGTGAAAGAAGATATTGTGGCAATTGAATGCGAATCCCATGAATATATAGACACTTCAATGAATAGCCATAATTCGATTCCTTATGGCGCAAGTCCTTCTTTGCTGGAACGCAACATTGAAATAGCTTCAGGTGAAAAACCTGAACCTGGTACGGGACAAAAACTTATTGATGCTTATATGAACACCAAACCACAAGTTGCAGAATTTTTGGAATGGTGTAAGTCTCTGCCTGATGGACAAGGGTATTACCAATCGCCTTCGGGATTTAAAAGACATTTTAAAATACCACCTTTGGATGCTCAAATGTCGGATGAGCTTAGAGAAAGTATCATAAGTAAACTTCGTAGAGAAGCTTGCAATATCGGATTGCAATCTTTGGTTGCTGACTCTTTAGCAAGGGCCATACCTCCACTAAATTCCAGTTTTAGAAAGATGAATATGAAGAGCAGAGTAGTAATTCCTTTATATGACGCTATTTATATTTTATCTCCTTACAACGAAGTCGATTTGGCTGTAAGTATGTTGAAGTTTTTTATGTCTGAGAATAATTATTGGGATCTAAAAGGTGGACGCTTGCGTTACAGCATTGATGTCGAAGTTACAAAACGGTGGGGTACAGAACCTTCTGAAGAAGAACATAAAGAACTAACTGAAGGATTAAAAAACGCTTGCCAGACGTTCAAGCTTGCGTAGCGTTGGCAGGTACAAAAACACAAGAATATACACAGAAATATGGCTTATTTGAATCTATCACAATCATCTATGAATAATACAAAACAAAATTCATTTTTATCTTCGTTTTTTCGAAATAATATTCCGTGGGTTAGGCTAGCTCCTCCTCGTGAAAACGAACCGAATATGGTTGTCCGAATACTTCCGGGCATGGATTTTTCATTTCAGAATAACACAGAAGCTCTACTAAGTTCTACAGAACCTTTTAAAACAGCATCCGGACAATATACATCTTGGGCGCAGTTTGTAAAAGGTTATATGTTTTTTGGCAGTTTTAAGATGCATTTGTTATCTCCTGATACTTTGGATATGACTTCACATACGTATCCAAGAAGAGGCGCAGATGCATTTTGCGATTTAAGGAGTTTTATCTTCTTTAACACAGGAAAATATGCGACAACAAATCCTCTTACAGGACAGCCTACAATTACACCTGAAGAGGAAGAACTGATTAAGTATAGACCATATTCGCCTAATAATACTGCTGCAAATTTTGAATCGGTTAAGCTACCGAGCAAACCTCGTACATTTGTTTTGTCGAATGTTTTGCATCGCAATCCTCAAACTGAACAAATGGAGCAGAAGATAGGCGTATATAGTGAGCAAATGTTCCAAACGCTTGTGCAAATTGTAAAACAGCAAATTGCTGCCAATTCCGGTTTGTCTGCAGTGTCGGCAAATTATCCTGAATTACTGTTTGGAGATGTAACTGATCAGGAAACAGGATGTTTGCTTGAAGTAAGGTATTGTCATAATACGTTAACAAACAATAGAATACTCACTCTTACCCCTTCGAAAGATCCAAATAATGAAACACGTTTGGGCTATTCACAATATCCAGTTTCGGATGATATTCTGAAGAAAAGGTATATATTATGTGATCCTGAAAATGTTTTGGAGATCTGGACCTATCAGCAGCAGCTCGATTTGCTGTGTAAGGATCCGATGTTCCCGATCGACTTGTTGAAAAAGGCTAAGGATAATGGAGTCTTTAAAGATGCAGAACTGCATCTGGAATTGCGCGAAGAAGGTTTGGAAATGCTGGCAAGGCGTGAATCGTTTAAGCGAAATGCTGCTGAAGGCATTTATACGCCGCAACCTGGCGTTGCTAAAGCTGCTATAGGAAATCGCCCAATTCCAACAATACAAAAACCTGTGATTCCGATGCCAGCAACGGATAAAGCTGCAGCAAATCTTCCTCCAGTGAATGTTGAAGCTTTACATACAGCTTCTATATCTGCTAAAACGGCTGTGGAACCAGATTTAATTGTAGAAGATTATCATGAGGATGCACAAAATAGTGCGCCGGTTGTTGAAGAGGTTAAACCTACGGAAACTGTCAAACGCTCAGTTCAGGGGGAGCCTTATACTCCAACATCAAATACAGATATTCCGGAGGATAATGCGACATTAAGTCGCGCTAAAGCTTCACTATCTGCAGAAGATTATGAAAAGTTTCGTACATTGCATATGGCAATGATAACGAATCCTCAAAAAATGACTCCTCAGACAATGATGGAGTATTTTCAACTTAACGCTAAAATACATTAATTTTAAATGCCTAGAATTAAAAAGGATCAATCAACAGCGGAGGTTAAACCCTCCGCTGTTGTAAGAGATGTTTTAGACGACTCTGGTATTTCTTTAAGGGCCATGGGCACAACCAAGAAAGCCAGTTTAGCCGGTTTAAGTTTGAGCCAGTTTTTAGAAGAAGAAGCTGTGCCTGCTTTGCCGTTTGAATCGCCTTTGTTACAATATACGTTTGCAAGTACAGGTATCAATACGGGTACTGCATTGGAAATTATTGGAGAAGATGGTATTGGTAAAACCACTATGGCTTTGTCTTTAGTTGGTATGGGATTGAGAAATCATCCGTATGCAGTTGCTTTATATTTAAATTCAGAGGGTAAAAATAAATTATTTAGCGAAGATCGTATTGCTTCTTGTTTAAGTCTTAATAAGCAGGAAGCAAAAGATATGATTGCTAATCGCGTGCGCTGGAGTGAAGTTGCGACGTTAAATCATGCATTGGAATCCATTCTGAATTTTGGGCGTGTAGTACGAGAAAATCTAGATAAACGAGGAATTAGCAGAAACGATTCTCCAATTTTTGTGGTTTTGGATACCTTGTCTAAATTAATGCCGAAAAACGAAGCGGCGTTGCTTGGTTTAGGGGACAAATCCAGTAATCCTGCAATTAATTCTTTGGAAGATACCTCAAATCTGGAATTTGCCAGAACATTGCAGCGTTGGTCAAGGGCTATGGCTTATAGCCTTGAGGAGTATGGTATTTGTTTAATTTTGGTGTCCCATCAAAATACTAAAATTGAGATGAATACTTTTGCCGCAAGGTTTTTATCTCAGGCTGCCTTGAAAGAAGACAACCGAACAAAAATTGGAGGTAATGCTTTAAATCAAAGTGTAACTTTACAATTTACTCTAACTAAGGGAAAAATTTTAACGAGGGAAACTTCGACAAGTAAAACTCCCATAGGTCAGATTGTAAAACTAAAGGTGGTAAAAAATTCTCTTTCGATTCCGCATCGTGATTGTCTGTATGTATTAAATATAGATCATAGTTTTGATACGGAGGAAGAATGGGATCAGCCATTAAAGTTTGATTACGGATTACCAGAAATGTTTATTAAAGAACGTTTGTATGGTCTAAAAGTAGCTTCAGTTCAAAAAGATACATTTACGTCTAAAGCTTTGAATATAGATAGCGCTCCTCGGCAGGATGTAATATCAGTACTTAAACCTTTAATATCTGATGTTTTAGATGAGTTAAATATACGCGGGCACGATCATATACAAGACATACAAGATGTGGATATCGAGGAAGATCAGGTGTTGGAGGGCGATGAATCTGAAGTAAATACTCCTGAGGGTTCTCAAGAAACTGAAGAAACATTTGATGATATTTCAGATGCAATAGGACCTTCTTTTGATGAAGAACCTGCGGAAGAGATTACATTAAATGCGGAAGTTACTCCGAAAAAACGAGGTCGAAAACCTAAAGTAAAAAAAGATAAGGATGACGAAAGGGATCTCTAATTTTTTATTGTATTCCGATCATAATTATCTTCAATCATTAAAAAAATTAACTGGCGTTAGGCTTCCTCCTGATATTCAAACAATGGAGGAAGCTTTATTTTATCACGTAAGTCAGGTAGGTGACCTAAATTTGCCTTTAGATGAAGATAATTTAATTGTTGTTTATGAGAGTATTAATCCTGTTTTGGCATTTGTTAATTCTGCAGTTACGGGCAAGTTAAATACTAAAATGTTTAATTTATTGGACTCTATTTCAACAGATCCAAACATGATTATGGTTTTGGCGGATACAAGCTTTATGCCACCAAATAATCTTTTTGCGTATTCTCCTAGTACAAAGCTTAGGAAACATGTTACGTCTAATACGGACGCTGCTGTATTCACAATGACTTCTGCAGATTATACTTTGGAAAAATATAATTCCAAAGAAGATCTGGAATTTATTCCTGAATGCAGACAGCTGATTTCTTTGAAATCATTTTTAATACAACTTTAAAGAATGTTGCTTAACTTACTGAAATTTACAAGTAAAGTTTAGTTTATAATCACTAACTTTTAATAAACTATATGCTTCGTATTTGTCCATGTGATGGCATAATCATAATGGATAAGGCTTTATTAGAGTTAGTGAAACAAAAAAAGCTTACTTATCATAAGGCATTGACGGACGAAAAATATAGGAAATATGTCTATTGGTACGAGGTATATCCTCTATCAACAGATGAAGATAACCAATCAGACTGTGCTCGAGAATCGAGATTTGACAATTTAAAATCAAAATTTGCTCGACGAAAGCTGTCACGGTTATATCAAACTGTAGAATTTCGACGACGAACGCGCAAACCTTGTGATCAAAATAAATCTTCAAAGCGTACATCATAATCGGCACAAGACAAATACCACCTATCTCTTCAGGTAGGTGCCCTCACTAAAAAACCAGAACTTGACATTCTTGGACATCGGGAGGCCACGCCACTAATAACGAAAGGTTTATATACAGCAAAAATACATGAATGAAACTATAACTGAAACACATAAAACCTTATCGAATCCACTACCTTCGACAAATGGTAAAACTTCGATTTTTGAGAAGAGACGAATCTTGGCATCTCTAGATAAAACGCATCGCGATTTTAATACCTATATGCGTAATCTGCAGAAGGTATTGGAGGTGTTTGAGTATCCTTCGTTAAGGCCTAATCAAGTTGAACCTGTAATCCATTTGTTAAAAGGTCAAGATTTGCTGCTTGTATCTAGTACATCTTCTGGCAAATCTTTTTGCTATATTGCCCCATCCTTAGCGATGGGGCATAAAACCATAGTGTTTTTTCCTTTGGTAGCGTTAATTCAAGACCAATGGAAAGAGTTGATGCAGAGAGGAGTGCGTGTAGGCGTAGTATCTTCGGGAGTATCATTAACAGAAGCGAATAAAGCCATGGCCGAATGGGAGCAGGGTGCTTTGGACTTTTTGTTTGTGGCTCCGGAAAGATTGCAAAATAAAAAATTTTTAGAGCTAATGGATAGAGTCCCTCCTGATTTTGTTGTGGTGGATGAAATTCATTGCGCTTATGAACAGGCTACCTCGTTTCGATCTTCATATAAAAAGATAGCGCCATTCGTGGAACGTGTTTGTCCTAAACTTTTTCTTGGTCAAACAGCTACGATGTCGGATGATGTGGAAAAGGCCGTTAGAGAAATTTATAATCTAAAGGATACGCCTAAGTTAGTTAAGTCTTACCCAAGACCGAATTTACATTTTCGTTCGATAAAAATTGAATCGGACAAGGCTGATGATTGGGTATTTCGGGAACTTAATAAAGCTCCATTGGTTCCTAGTATTGTTTATTGTTCTACAGTTAATATGGTATCCGATCTTTACAGGATTTATGGTCCTGCAATTGTTGGGGGTTCCATGATGTACACAGGACAAATGTCTCCATCCCAACGTAAAGCCAATCAAACAAATTTTCTCAACGGTAATATTCGTGTGGCTTTTGCTACCAATGCTTTTGGAATGGGCATCAACAAAGCTGATATTGGCAGAATTATTTTACGTTCGTTTCCAGGAAGTCTGGAGGAATTAATTCAGGAGTTCGGCAGAGGAGGTCGCAACGGTTGTGACTGTGATTGTGTCTTGTTGGCGGATTATCGTACATTAAATACACAAAACTTTTTTATCGAAACAGCATTTCCTGACATTCGTTATTACTATAAATTTTTTGACGCTTTAAAACAATTTCAGAATCCCAGTACGCATATGGTTACTGCTACATTAAAAGAGTTGGCAGACAAGATTGGTATTCATCCTATGTGTATTGGGGGTATTAGTGAAGCGTTGAAAGGGTTTAAGATAATTGATCGCGCTGAACCTACTACAGAGACTCGAATTAGATTTCTTGACTGTCCTGATGATACGTCTTCGGGTGTAGGTAAAAAATTTGCATTGTATAAAGAGAAGATTGATTTAATAGGTATTGATAATACTGATCTTTCTTGTTTTGAAGTTGATTTAGAATATCTTGCAGAAGAAGTTGGTGCATCTAATGTAAATACGATTAAATCTAATTTAACTAAATTTCAAAATTTAGGTTGGATAGATGTAAAAATGCCTTCTCGTAGTCAACCAATTAAGATTATTGGAGATATGTCCCTATTTAGTGAAGAAAAAATTAAGCAAGAGCGTGAAAAAAAGAAATTAAAGCTTGAAGAGGTAAAAAATTTTGTTGATATTCCTGATCCATATAAGGCAGAGTATTTAGATAAATACTTTGAAACACATAGCTAAAAATGGAAAATATCGAACAAGATAAACTTTTGGGAGCCTTAAATAAGGCTTCTGAAGGTTTACAAAATCTAATTTCAAGCGTTAAGACGCAAGACGAAGCGGTTAAGTTATTTGGTGCTGAGAACGTTCAAGAAGGCTCATATCAGTGCAAAGTTTGCGGAAAATTGGTAAGTTATTCAAAATTAATTATTTTTGATACTCCAGTAGTCAAAGGAGTCACAGCTTATATTTGTCCTGATTGTTGGAAACTTGTAAATGAAAATAAATTATGGAAGTTAGTTTGTGTAGGGTGTAAAGAATTTAAACAGGCCATGGAGCCTGGAATTAACCCTAAGAACGGTTTTGAATTTAAACCTGGAAAATGTTATCATTTGTTGCAATGTCCATCTTGTCACCCTGAACATTTTGACTTGACCAATAAAAAGCAAGGTGAGGTAATTGCACTGCCTTTAATTGAAGAGATATTATACGATCAAAAGCTAAAAGAAAGATTTGCTAAACCCTTTAATCCCGAAAAATAATAATGAAAAAAGAAACTAAAGAATCTAAAAAAGACACAACACTTCGCGACATATATAAAATGTACAACAGCGATAAGAGAAAGTTCATAGATACAATTATAAATAGCGGAGAACAATGCATTCTTCGTGCAGGAAGTTTGACTGTTCCAGTTTACATGGAAGAGTACACAGAAGAGGAATCTCCAGACGAAAAGTTTTACTTCTTCACAGTTACGCCAGAAGTACTAGAGGAAGATATTGTAGATCTGAAAATTTTTAACGAGTTTATCAGTGATATGTTATTTTCTGTATCGGATTTTAGCGTATCTGTTAATTCTGAAAATTTAATTGAAATTGTTTTGGATCCTAAACATTGGAAAGAGTTGTTAACTGAACTAATTGAGGACGTTAGGGAACGTCAGATATTATATGCGAATGTTTGCGAATTGACACTTAATCCTTTTCGCCAATTTAATTTTAATACGCTAGAAGTAGAATAAAACACTGAAGGAATCTATATGAACGAAATAAATCAAGAATATAATAGTCAAATAGATAAGCGTTTAAGTGGTATAGATACAATGCCTTGTTATACGAATTTTAAAAGCAAGGAGGTAACAATTGTTCGCTTAGGACATCCCATAGGGATAACAGAGATGTTGGAGAATAAGAATGGTTCTGTGTTTGGAGGAGCTGTTTGTATTCCAAAGGTACTTCGTCGAATTGGTATTCCCATTGTTGTTAGAACAAATGATAATAGTACCCTGGAAGTCACAGTGCCTGCTACAGATGAACTTTGGGATGCAATTGTGGAAACTCAGTTATTTATGGCTACTAATCCTATGAGGGTTAAGTTTGATGTTAATGGCATTGCTTATGATATTGTTGTGGATAAAGTTGTGCACAATATGGATAGTCCTGAATATCGTGGTTATGCCAATATTAAATGGCCAGAAGATCAAGAAGATCCAGATATTCTGCGTACTCAACGTGTTTTGTCAAAAGATTTTGGATCCTATAAGACACTAATGGAATATGTGCACAAAGATTCTTCACTTACTGCAGATATCGGAAACGTGAAGGATTCAGCAACAAGAGATCTTGTGATTCTTTCCTTTGATGGTGACAAAAAAGATTTTTCGATTGAGTTCCGTGATTCTTCGGTAAGTGTTTACGATGCTGAAGCTATTAGGGCTAAATTGTCGTCACTCTCTAAAAAGACACCAATCAAAACGATGGATTATATAAAAGATCCTAAAGCTATTGTGTCCGATATTCGTAAGGGAATGTATTATGTGAAAAAGCTTTAAAAAGTTTAAAATGCTTTAGTTAATAATTTAAGGGCGCCAATTAAGACGCCCTTAAATTATGTTTGCATTGTTTCTGAAAATTTGCGAAGGATACCCTATAGCTTGTCTAGTGAGTAGTTGATATCAGAATCTATATTCCCGATCAAAAGTTTCTTTTTATACTTGCATACAAGTATTACATGGTATTTGATAAGAAACTTGGAATGATTTTTGCTTATGTATTCTTTTTGAGCCATAAATGCTAAAGGCTTACAAATACAGATTATACCCGACTGACGAGCAAAAGGTTTTGTTTGCAAAGACTTTTGGATGTTGTCGTTTTGTGTATAATTGGGGGATTAGCATCCAAAAATCTGAATATGAAAGCAAGAAAGAGAAATTGAGCAAATTTGATCTGATGAAAAAGATGCGAAGCGAATTAAAATCCGAAAATGAGTGGCTAAGGGAGGTAAATTCGCAATCTTTGCAAAATGCGCTGTATAATTTGGATGCAGCATATTCAAAGTTTTTCCAAAATTCGAAAGCGGTAGGTTTTCCGAAATTTAAATCTCGAAAGAGTAGACAAAGCTTTCAATGTCCCCAACATTGCAGTGTAGATTTTAGTTCGTCAACAATAAGTATCCCTAAGGCAAAGAGTATTCCCGCGATTTTGCATAGAAAATTTACGGGGAAAATCAAGACTGTCACAATATCTATGAATTCGTCAGGAAGATACTTTGCTTCGGTCCTTGTTGAGACTAATATTACCGAACTTCCGGTTTCGGAAATAAAAGAGGACAATGCCATAGGAATAGATCTGGGAATTAAGGAACATGCCGAATGTTCCGACGGCAGGATTTTTGATAACCCCAAGAATCTGGCTCATTCACTAGAACTATTACGAAGAAGACAGCGGCAATTAAGCAGAAAACAGAAAGGTTCCGCAAATCGCGATAAAGCACGGATAAAATTAGCTCGTATACAGGAAAGAATAAGCAACCAGCGCAAAGACCATATTCACAAGGTGACAAGCATACTTACGCACGATAGCCAAGTGCGCACGATATGTATTGAAGACCTGAATGTGAGAGGTATGCAACAAAACAAAAAGCTGGCAAGAAGCATATCTGACGCTTCGTTTGGGATGTTTCGCAGTATTCTTGAGTATAAGTGCAGGTGGTATGGGATCAACCTCATAAGTATAGATCGCTTCGCTCCAAGTTCAAAAGCTTGTAGCAAGTGCGGATATGTATATGAAGGATTGAGGTTAAATGATAGAAGTTGGCGGTGTCCGCAATGTGGGAGTCTCCACGATCGAGATCTAAACGCCGCTTGTAACATTAAAAACTTTGGCTTGAAAGCTCTACCCGTGGAACGCGGGGAAGTAAAGCCTGTGGACTGTCCCATTGTGGATGAACGGCGTCCGCGCCCTAAAAAGCAACGGCAGGTAGAAGCAGGAAAAACGAGGAGTAATCTTACTCCGAAGCCGCTAAATTTTTAGCTTGACGGTTGTTCACTTTTTGCAGTTCAATAATTATTATGATTCCTGATGAGGACAAAGATACGTTAAATAAAGAGACATACGCTGTTGATGACAGCGATTATGTAAGATCGTCTTTGGAAAATAAGGTTCAGGCTGCCTTAAAGGAAAGCTTTCCATTGGAATACGGTGGTGTGCGTTTAGAAGTAAAGAATATAAATATTCCAAAGCTTAAGAGATACACCTTAGGCGAACAGAAAAAGGCTTTACTGCAAAATAAATATTTAGCCAATAGTGTTAGGGGAGATTTGTATCTTTATGATGCAAAAACTGGCGAACTCTTAGATGTAGCTCCAGAAAGAACTTTAATGAGAGTTCCGTATTATACTGAACGTGGCACATTTATTCATAATGGTAACGAGTACAACACTTTAAGACAAATGAGGCTGCGTCCTGGAGTTTATTCTAGGAGAAAATCAAATGGCGAATTAGAATCACAGTTTAATGTGGAGAGAGGTACAGGCAACGGATTTAGGGTATCTTTAGACCCGTCATCTGGTATTTATAAATTAAATGTAGGGCAATCCAGTTCAAATCTTTACTCAATACTACATGACCTTGGTATACCTGATGAAGAACTAGAATCAGCCTGGGGTCCGGATATTTTAGCACGTAATAAACGTAGATATGATCCAAGAGCTTTATCCAAAGGTCACAGTAAATTGGTACCGAAACGCATTTCAAAAGCGACAAACAGGGATGAAATGATTGCTGAATTAAAAGAGGCATTTGATAATCAGCAAATTGATGAAGAAATTAAATTAAGAAATTTAGGATAATTTATATATGTCGTTTAACATTAGTAATTTTAAAAAATTTGCGGATTACGCTCCAATCTACATTCCAAAGAACACCGTCACCAAAGATGAAGCAAATGTTTGGGCTCAAGATCCAAATAATGCTAAAATTGTACGAGAATTTAAGCAAAACGTAAATGATTTGGCAAAAGAAAATTATGTTTCAAATGCTGTCAAAGATAATGAGCTTGTAAAAGTTAATAAAAAGGATAATGGCCTGGTGCGAATGGGGAAAAATGTTATTAATTCCTCTGCAAATTTTGCTACAGACTTGTATTATAATGCTCCTAAAGCTTTGAAATATGTGTCTCCATTTGGCGCTATTGCCTCTAAAGTTATGCAAGGGAATAAACCTGATCTACATGCAAAAGTGCAGCAAATGATGAAGGAACATCCGGAGTTGCGTTATTTTTCATCAGGTCTTAATGCATATAAAGGTTATTACGATCCCAATACTATGGCTCGCAATGCAGCGCAAGATGCAAATAACCTTAAAAATGAAATTGATAACAATGCTCTTAGTGCAGGCCTTACTGCTGCAGCAACTGCAGCTACCTTACCTGTAGGTGGTGCGGGCGGTTTAGTTGCACGAGGTGGTAGTTTAGCCGCTTCCAGAATTGCCGCTCGAACAGGAAGTAAGGGCTTAGGGAAAACTGTAGATTGGGTTTCTAGAAATCTTTTAGAACCTGGCATTCAATATTCAGTTAACCCTGTGGCGGCTGTGGGAGGTGTGGCTAAATCATTAGTTCCAGGAGGCGCACGTTCTTTATCAAGTCGAGCAGTAGAGGGTGCTTTAGGGGCTTCCATATTGCCATGGGGAAATAATTCTGTAGATAACGCGTATAAGACGGACTTTAATTTTAAAACTTTCTTAAAAAATAATCCTGAATTTGCGAATTTATCTGATGATGATCAGGGGCGATTATATCAATATTTGCAAGACTTTGGATTTGAAAACTATATACGCAATAATCCAGAATTGTTAAAACGTATTGAAAATACTCCTGAACAGGATCGAGTGAAGCTACTTAATGAGTTACGTGCAAATTATAAAGGAGGGATTCCAAATATAAAGGAGTATGCCTCAGAATATAATGAGTTGCGCAACGCTCTTTTAAATGCCAATAGGTAGTAAGCAGACTGGTTAATATTATGTTTAAGTTTAGCACCCATAAAAAAGCATCTACTTCACCATTTCCGAAAATTCAAGTGGCGGAAATGGACAAGAATACCCTAAGAGCTTCAGTAGGATTGGATTCGGTTATCAAAGCTACAAAAAAACTTTTAGCAATAAATCGCGGAGATACGGATTCTGACGAAAGAGATTCTTTAAGATTTAAAAAGATTTTAGGGCCTGATGATTTAATTGCTGAACGGGTCAGATTGGATGCTGGAAAATTGCGCAATGCTTTAATGTTTAAGCTAAGCAAGAATCGCAGTTTAAAATTCTTCCCGTCCGGAGCTTTTGATTCTTATGCCACTGGGCATATTATAGGTAATCCTTTGTCTTTGCCATCAGAAGAAATTAATCCGGTTTATAATCTTGATCAACAATCACGAGTGACGGTTTTTGGTCCTGGTGGCGTTTCTTCAGCCGATTTAGTATCGGAAGAGGCGCAAAATGTGCACCCAAGTCAGTTTGGAGTGATTGATGCTGTGGTGGGCCCTGAATGTTTGGTGTTTAATCCTAGATATGAGATTTTAACTGAGACTGGATTTAAATCTATAAAGGATATAACTTTAAAAGATAAAATTGGTTATTGGGAGCATGACGATAGAATCATAGGTTTCACAGAACCGGATAAAATCATATTGCAAGAATACGAAGGGAATATTGTTGGCATTGACAATGGAGTAATTTTTCAGGAAACAACGCCTGATCACCGTGTTTTAATAACGAATCCGGATTTGGCAAAGGATTTACAATATGAGATTGTTGAAGCAAAAGATCTTATAGAAAATCCTTTAAAAGATATTTATTTATTTTCTGTACAGCAGGATTTATGTAAACAATCTTTAAAAATTGTGCCTGACAATTGTTATGTAAAATATTTTCATGGTCAAATTTGGTGCTTGAAAATTTCCGGTGGTATGTTTGTTATACGTTATGGTTCAGAGGGAATACCTTATTGGACTGGTAACTCAGAGAAAATAGGAGTTGACGTTAGGCTAGCTTCTATGACAAGAATTGGTAAAAACGGAAAATTATATACTTTATTAAGGGATCGAAAAACCGGTAAAAAGGTTTGGATGACACCTGATGAAATAGAGGACAATATTGTAAGTTTTCCGGTTTAATTTAAGAATACTAACATTAAAATATGAACCAAAAAGAAATAATAGAAAAGGTTATAGATCTTTTAAGAGCTAACTTAAATTCGGAAGAGGAGGTTATTGAGGTTGCAAAAGTTTTCACAAGGGATGCCTATAGGGAAGCTAGAAAGGGTGATTCTTCGTCATTTCCTTCTGATAAAATCATAGCAAAAGTCTTTGGCAGTTTTAAAGAATTTAAATTCCAACTTTTAGCTACATTGCAAGGGAGACTTACAGCGGATATTTCCGATTCTGGTATTAAACATAGCACAGATAATTCGGAATATATAGTAGAAGCTGACGGGGTTTTATATAATCCAAATACTGAAGATTATGTGTTTGATTTCACTAATGTTGCAAATATAGCTAATGTAATAACGCTTAAAAAGACACAACTGTTTGCAATTTTACAGGATTATTCCAATTTTGATAACAATCCTCTCACGGTTTCGGAAATTGCTTTAAAACATAAGATTCCTACATTCATATTAGAGAAGATTTTACACAAGCTCAGATTTAGGCATAATTCCTTGCCTGTTACATCGTCTTATCTGACTGAAGTAAATGATGATGAAAAGGTTGTTGAAGATTTGGCAGCAATTCGTAAATTTCGTGTAGCTGAAAAATATAATCATCTACAGTGGAAAGAGATACAGTTAAATGCGAATAAGTGGATTCAGTTTGAACAATGTATCTATAATCCTATAAAGGATGTGCTTTCGACGTTTAAACTTCCCAGAGTTACTCAGGATTGTTTGCCTAAATCAATAAATATAGGAAAAAATTCTTGTAAATTTGCAAAGGATAAAGCGTTTGTTGTTACTTTATCTGATCTTCATTTCGGAGTATTTACAGATAAGAATAATGTGTTTTATTCTGATAAGGATTGGACTATAGAAAGTACTAAACGTGCCGTCGATAATTATATTAAACAAATTGTCGATGAACTTTCAAATATGCGCGTTATACCGAAGGAATGTATTATTATTTCCCTTGGGGATATTTTACATTCAATTACAGGATTTACAGACAAAGGCACTCAATTAATTGTAAATCCTAGAGGTGTGACTCAATTTAAATATGCCTTGGAATCAATTTCTTATTTCCTACAGCAACTTGCGGCAATTTGGAAGGGTATTTCACGGATAAAGGTTAAAGCTGTGAGTGGGAATCATGATTCATTTGGAGATTGGGTATTGTTTACTTGCCTTGAACAAATGTTTAAGGATGTTATGGATTTTGAAATCGGCTCATCTCGCTGGTTGATTTTCCAATATGGAGCGAATGCTTGTGTATTGGAACATGGTGCATCTGCAAAATATCATAGTAAGGTGCCAAGTGATGATAAATCCAAAGAAAATTATGTACAAAAATTACTCTTAGAAAAGGTAGCGCAATTTAAATCTCCAGTTTTAAATCGCTATTTCTTTATGGGAGACAGGCACCATTATAATCAAAAAGAGATGTCGTCTTTTGAATTTATTCAATTGCCTACTTTAGTGCCATCGGATGATTATGCGGATAACTTAAACTTAAGTAGCCGTGCTCGTCAGATTTGTTTTGTAATGGATGCACAAAAAGGTATTATCAAAACAATAAACTTTTTTATTGACGTTTAAGAAATAATTTTGCTTAATTATTCTATAATAATTCTATGGATAAGAAATTTCAAAAGATGCAGCAACAAATAAAGCAAGCTTATGTGCTTGGATTTAAAAATCAGTGCAAGATTCTCGGCGCTTCAAAAGAACAAGTGCCTGAGTTAACAAAAATTGCATCGGCACATTTTGACGATGTTGGCAGTCGTTATACTCAAAAGGTTGCTAGCTGCAAGGATGCTATTAGAGAAGCCCTAGCTTCTTTAAAGTAGTTTTTGCTTTTGTTGCATAGGTTCTTTTTAAGCACACACTGCTTGAAATGTCTTGCAGTGTGTGTATTTTTGTGTTCCTATCTTGGACATGTTGGTAGATTTAAAGAAGTTAGATGAAGCTTTAAAATTTGTTGCACGTGCTAATAATTTAACCTTAAAAGGGTTTTTAACAGGAAAAGGTCTTCAGCGTGGTATTATTTATTATCTCAAAAAGGTATGTGATACTCCATCTTTGTATACCTTGGAGAAAGTTTTTAATGCTGCAGGATTGAATCCTACAAGTTTTATATTTACACCTTCTTCCAAAACCGTGCCGTTTAACCCTGTGTCTGATCTGTTATGTCCGGAAAAAATAGTCACCCGAGATAATTTAAAGTTATTTTTTAAATCATTGATTTACAATTATGGTGATTATCTAATGAGTTTAAGTTTTATCCATAAATTTTTATCTAATGAATTTCCGGATATTCGTATGGATTTGCTTATTTATGGGGATAAAAAACATGCGTGTTTAACTATAAATTTATCTGACGACAAAATTTTATACATTTATTTTAGATTGTGGCATAATAAAATTTATAGCTGCTTAGCAGATAGCACAATTCCTGCAGAGAACTTAAACAAGGTTGCGTATGATTCCTTGACAGCTACAATTATTTTAAAATATTTAAGAATAGTAGACTTAAATACAACTTTGATTAAAACAACTTAAAAACCATGAGTAGTATAAAGGATCCAAAATCTTCAGTAGACATGTTTGCTAATATTTCTAAAAGCATTCAACCTGTAGATGTAAAAAGCAGAGTAACTATTAAAAATTTTCCTGTTGTGTCAAACACTTCATTGGAAGATAAAGTCAATGTTAACCCAGTCCCTGTTGATACAGCAATTGAAGAAATAAAAAAATCTGAAGCATTTAAAAAGGAATTGCCTGCAGAGGATGCAACAATTGTAGAAAGGTTAAATGCCATTCATAGGGATATTTTTGAAGTAAAAAATTTATTAACAAAAGTCTCTTTAACTCCTGAAGTTAATAATTATCCAGCCATAACTTCCACAGAACCTTTAGATAAATCAGAGGGCATTTTTGTTATTCCGAATGTTATAAATTATAACTTTAAGTTTATTAAGTTTCAACTGGATGGCAATTTATGCAGTTTAATTGTTGATCCAAAAGATTTTACTTTAGAGGTAAATCCTGGAACAGAGGCAGTAATTAAATTACCTCAGGAGGGTAAACCCGATATTTATACGGAATTTAATTTACGGGTTTTGTCTTCAAAAATTTTAGTCGATTTAGGTAATGTAGAATATAATATATTTCTTTTCTATATTCCACAGCATACAACAAAAGCTTGACGTAGTTATACTTTTGAGCAAAATTGTACTTAATATGATAAAAAAAGGCGTAGTAGTCAAAGATGAATCTTCTCAGCAAGAGGTATCAGAAGAAGAACTTATAAAAGACAAGAAAGAGAATATTTCTGATAATTGTCCAGATTTTGCGAGTATGATAGCTGAGTTGCCTCTTTCCAAGCCTGAAAATTAAGATGTCTGATAGGCCTATTATATCCGATTTTTTCTCTCCCTATGCTTCAAAGTTTAGGGATCCTGTTTTCATGCCTTCATCGGCATGGTTTCCTAGAACTCTAAGCGAAGGGTTTGAACTATGTCAATGGCTGTATGCCAATGTTCCGATTTTTCGTCAAGTAGTTCGTAGACTTACGTCATTTTTTATATCGGATTTTGAATTTAAGAATTGCGATGAAGCTACGCAAAAATCTTTAAGAGCATTTTTTAACGATATTCTTGATATAAAGCAGATTATGCAGAATATTGGGGATGAATGGGGGTGTTATGGGAATGCCTTTATAAGGTTATACGTACCATTTCGTCGAATTTTAATTGATCCCCGTCCGCAATTTAGCGGCAAATTTTATACTTTTACAGATTTTCGTGATAATATTAGTTTAGTTAAGTATAATTCAAAAGATTTAACTTTTACAGTTCCCGATCCTCAAAATAATTTTCAAGGTACAATTACTTGTCAGTTTATAGATAAGATCGATAAGCGTAAAGAAAACTTTCGCTTAATGCTTATTGACCCTCGTTATATTAGGATCATTCATAGTAGAATTAACGGGGAAAATACTTATATTTGGAAGTTTGATCAAGACATAAGAGAGCAAGTGGAACGAGGAGTACTTGACGTAATTAACACGATTCCGCGTTCTATGCTGGAAGCTTTGAATAAAAATCAGGATTTTAAATTTAATAAAGGTGAATTATTTCATTTTAGAGGTCCTGTAATTTCTGGGTTGTCACGTGACGGCTGGGGTATATCAGAGTTCTTGTTAAACTTTCGTGTAATCTATAAATTGCTACTTTATTCAAAGGCTGACGAAATGTTGGCTTTGGATTACGTAACACCGCTTCGAGTTATATCTTTGGATCCACATGCATTACAAGGAGGTAATGACAGTATTGCTCAATCTTTTGACGCAGTAATGTTCAGGGATCAAATGACTCGTATGGTTGCCAATTATAGGGCTGATCCAACAACTTGGCAAGTAGCGCCTTTTGCATTGAATTATCAAGAGTTGGGAGGCACGGGCAAACAGTATATTAGTAAAGACATAATAAATGCGGAAAAAGAAGAATTGCTTAATGGTGCAGGCTTTCCGTCGCGTTTGTATGATTTGTCTTTAGACTTGCAGGTTTTACCTACATCTTTAAAGGTGTTACAAAATAACTTTTGGTATATCTATAACCAATTTAATAAATTGGGCAAATGGGTATTAAAAAAGACGCAGAAGATTTTTAATGAAAAACCTGTTGAAGTTGAGTTGCCACAACCGAGGATTATTGACGACGTTGAAACACAAGCTGCCAAGATGAATCTTGGTATGCAAGGGTTGCTTCCGTATAAAACCTTTATGGAATCGTTGGGTATTACCGATCCAATCAGTTCCATCACTCAAAGACAGCGTGAAGACGCCCAGATACAAGTTGAGCAACAGAAAGTTCAAGAAGAAATTCAAAAGGAGCAAGAAGCACGCCAGAATCTTGAAGCTGAACTTCAAGATAACTCTATGGCTGCAGGTGGTGCTGCTCCAAGCACTTCCGTGCTGACAATGGAACAAAGGGCCATGGGCATAGCACAACAGCTGTTAGCGATGCCAGTAGGCCAATCGAGACAGCAACTACAACAGCTTGAACAATCTGACTTTACCTTGTATTCATTGGTGAGGTCTTATATGAATAAAGAACGAGATCAAATGAGGAATCAAGGCTATGCCCTAATGAAAGAACAGAATGGATATAACTTAAATGGCTAATTCAAATACACAAGCAGCATTTGATATTTTTTCTTCTTTATTTAAAGACCTTAGCTTAGGTAAAACTACAAAGCTAAGAACTGACACTGCAGATAGTGTTAAAGTAAAAGATGGAGATACAGATGTAGAATTTGGGGTGAATGATAATTCGCGTCAAATTAATAGTCTGCCAAAAGTTAGTGATTTTAAGTTAAAATTCGATTTAGGCAATCGCTTTCCACAAAATACCATGGACTCAGGTTCAAGCATTCAATTTCCGCCGAATTTTTACACATACGAATACTCTAATGTCAGCACTGGTACAGGTGCAGGGCAAGAAATATTTCCACGTTCTATGGTCAAATCTTCTGCTGTTGATTGGAAAAATGTTCCCGAGGTTAAGCCTGGTACACAATTTGTGTATAATCCATCGAAATTTGAAGAGTTTAGAGACGCTGCACTTGATATTACGAAACCCATTAATCCTTTATATATTACAGGACAATCTGCAAAGGGCGGTGCAATACAAGGTGCATTGGGAGGTGCTTTAAGTTTTGGGGCATTAGGAGCATTAGCAAATGCTGGATATCGTTGGTGGAGAAATAGAGGATTACCTCCTGAATATCGAGATCCTGAAGATACACTATCACGGTCTCTGTTAAAAGGGGCTTTAGCAGTAGGCGGTGCTGGCGCCTTATTAGGTGCGTTGTTAGGTTCTGAACAAAAAGGGGAGAAATCTACATGGGAGGCTTAGAGCAAAGGTTACTACAGGATTATACATTACCTTATAATCAACGTATGGCTTTAATTGGTTATGTACAAACATTACCTTACAGCATTCAATCTCAATTAAATGCAGCCACATCTACAGCAATGGGTGCAGGTTTAGGTGCGGTGGTAGCCAAATTGTTGTTTAACATGGGGTTAAAGGGTTCTATTATTATGTCTATATTAGGTGGACTTATGGGAAGAACAATGGGCATAAATAATTCTTTGACACCCCCGGCATTTAATCCTTTACAAAATTCTGGATTTAGAGATACTTTTGGAAGGCTGCTTTAAAATATTTATAGAAATGTCTGATAATACTTTTAAAAAATTTGGTACTACTTTGGAATTATTTTCTTACGGAGTAACTCCGAAAAATATTTCTTCTGAAGTAATTGAACAATATAATAATGCAGATAAAGCTGCTGAGCCTGATTTGGTAGATCATGTATATACCAAACTCGCTGCTTCGTTTGCTGATCTACTTAGGGTTACAGATAATTATGAGTATGCTCCGGAAATTTTGGTGCTTACTAAGGTTGCATCTGCAAACAGTAACCAATGGAATAGTTATTATCATAATGTGGTAAACACTTGCATTAATGCTTCTATTGATTCCGTTAGTGGTATGTACAAACATGCAAGCAATCCTGCTCTTGGAGCTGCAGCAAAAGCATTACCTGGCGTTGTGGGAGGTTTGCCAGGTCTGGCATTAGCAGCAATTCCAATTATCGGAGCATTATTATCCGGATCCGCGTACTTTGCAGAAAAAAGTGTCAATGAAGACTCTGCAGATGTAGAAAAACAAAAAGCCAAGAATATAGCCTATAGAACTTTAGCTGCAGACGTTGTTCGTAGATTACGAGATGAAGGGCTGTCTATAGGTCCTGAAGATAACTATGAGTCTTAATGGAATGTCTAAAGAAGATCTATCCAAACTTGAAGATTTAGAATCTCCAGGCGAAGGGATAGGAGAACTTGCCCAAGTATCTAATGCCTTAGCTGCTTCAGATGTGATAATAGATGCATCACGGACTGTATCTGATGAGAATTTATCCAGTCAGGCAAAATCTGTAGAATTAATTGATTATACAAAAGATTTAATTAATAATGATGAGAACAACATATCTGCAAAAGCTACTTCAGACACTGTGCCAGTTTATCCTGAATGGAATAAAATGCCGGTAATTAAAAACCAATTGGAACAGTATCCAAATTTATGTGAGAGAGTTAAAACTTGTGTATCAGTTTTAGACTTTAAAAATTCGGAAGATGTAGAACAATATCAATCACTTTTAAACCAAGCGCAAGGAGAATCTGCTTGCATAAAGCTACGCAACAGTATCATAAAATTTTCTGAACAAACCGGTAATTTTATTGCTTTAGTAATCTTTGACACATTTAAATTTAAAAGGCCTTTATAAACATGAATATCTCAGATTATAACATTTTGTCCACAATTCTCACGGCTGCAGCTGCAGGCGGAGGAACTAGTCTTTTACTTAATACCATTTCTGAACTACGTGATTTACAACGAAAACGTAATTTAGAAAAACGTATAACAAAGCGAGTAACAGGAACAACAGCAGATACCACAGATGAAGATTTAAAAAATCTTTTAATAAAAGATGCTTTAGAGGATGATAATGTCAAACACGCTGCGGAAGAAGATCGCCATGGAGATGCCTATACTGCAATGGCAAACGTGTTGGGAAGTATTCTTGCATTGGGAGCTTCTTATTATGGTGCAAATAAGCTATATAATTCCGTAAAAAAGAAACTATTACAGGATGAAGGGGCTGACATTACAAAAGATTATTATGACCAGTTATTTCTTTTGAAGAAGTTACAAGATCAAAATATTGTAACTGGACGTACGAGAAAATACGGCTCTTTTGCAGGCGCTTTAGGAGGTCTAGGTGGTATTTTACTCTTAGGGGGGTTGGCTTCGGCAATTATGACACGCCAAATTTTAAAGGATAAATATCCATTATTAAATACTTCTAACGCATACGATGAGGCTTTAAAAATTGTCCCACAGCCTGCATTAGAATTTGCAGATGATCGTAAGTTAAGGGAACAGAATGAACTTGATAAAAAAGAACTTTTACGAAATTTGGTTGAAGAAACTTCGGAAGACAATGAGGGAGCTTCTTTAAAGTTAGCTTCTACTGTTAAAGATTTACTAGCTGATGAAGTAAATGAGAATATTCTAAAATTAGCTTACTACTCAGAAAATGAATGTGCAGACAATCTTGGAATACAAAATATTGTACATAGTGTAGCTAACGGACATAGACATTTACTAAAACAAGCTAATACTATCGAAGAACTTTTTGACATTGCAGACAAATGTGCTTTGACTAAGTTTGCTTCTGCAGAACCTTTGAAAATTCAGTTGGCTTTTACGGCAATCGCTAAAGATCCAATGCTGAAGGAAACAGTTATCCCTGCAGCAGGAATACAGGTGTTACATGCGTATCCACTGCAAAATAAATTAGCTTCTTTAATATCTGAGGAAGTGGATAATGATTTTGCAAGATCTGATATGTCTGTTATTTGTGCTGTTAATAATTTGTTAAGCAGGGCGCACGCTTTTGCACCATTCCGCAAAGAAGCAGCTGAAAAGTTAAAGCAGGAAGACAAACTTGATAAAATTTTTGATTATCCTTTTGATAACGGCTTGACAACCTTCACTCAAATCTGCAGATTTTTGGATAATTAATCTGCAAGGTGATGAGAAAAAAGGACAAACTAATTTTTGAAGGGATCACATTTGATTCTGAAGAAGAAATTCAGTTTTACATTTTTCTACGTGATGCAAAAAGACTTGGGTTAATTGTAGATTTTCAATATCAACCCGAGTCTTTCTTGTTAGTTCCTAAAGCTACAGAGGATATAATAGTTAATTTAAAGTCAGGTAAGCAAAAAGTTAAAACAAAAGTTGTTTATCGAGAGCATAGCTATACTGCGGATTTTTGGGTTAAAGTAAACCCTGAAAAGTTTTATAATTCAGTAATTCTTAATAGTTCAAAAATACGATTGATAGATGATGAATTTTATGTCGATGTAAAAGGTGATTATAATCGTCATGGGGGAGATAGAATTTTTCCAATTCATCAAAAGTTAGTTTTTTGGAAGTATCATAAACATGTAAACAAAATTGTACCTGATGAGTTTTTCCAGTCTATAGGGTTTATTCCTGAAGAATTACGTTGGATAAAAAGAAGAAAAGTAAAAACTTTAAGACCTAAATATTTAAATTTAAGGTCTTTAGAAACAATTTTTGAAAACAACCAAACACAAACCAACATAGGATTTTTGCCTACTGTTGAAACTTTTACCGCATAATGTCAGAAAAAATTGTTGTTAAAAAACAGCTTTTAAAAGATTTTAAACCTACTTTTAAATCCAATGGTAGGGTAATGGTTTTAAAAGATAAAGTTACTGAAAGCGGAGACATAATAACAGATTTATTTAATTCTTTCGGTAATCTTTCGATTAAAAATGATACCCCTGTCACAGGGGTTATAGTGTATATTCCTGACAATGTAAATAAACAAAGCTTAGGCATTGAAGTAGGCGACAGAATTTTATCTGTGCATAATAAAGTTATTTATATATCAGATCAAGAGCAACAGTTGTTTTTAGTGTTAGAAGATGATATCTTGGCAAAGATTCCTATTGATTTAGAATTGGATTTTGTAAACATGAAGAAGACGGACGTAGGATCTGAAGATGATTACTACGGATTTAATCAAAAGAAACATAGAGATCAATTTGAAGACTAAATTACATATGGAAAAAGTATCAGCAAAGGAAGAACAGGCAAATTATTATAAGAATGTAATGTTGCCAACTTTAAACGATTATTGGCAAACCGTTAAAGGATTGGCATATTACGATTATCCTCCTGCAATTACAGCGGAAAATATCGGAGCTTTATATTTCCCAAGATTGTTTTTAAAAGATAGGGATAGCGATTTGGGGAAGGTGTTTATTTCCGTGTTGAAAAAAGACGGAGATAGAATCCCTGATACTCCTTTGCATAGTTATCCGATTGTGCAAATAAAAGAATTTGTTAAGTTTTTAACTAAAGAATCAGCTTAAATTTAAAACTTGCGGATACAGAAGATTTAATGTTATATTTTTAGACAAGTAAAATTATGTCCCAAAATTTTGTTAAAGATACAGCAAAAGATCTTCTGTATTCCGCATTGTTAAAGTGCGGTTATAAAAAGTATGCAGACTCAAAAAGCCCTTCAATTAAGTCTCAAGGGTTAAGATCTGATCGTTTTAATTCTATGTTGGCAGAATGGAAACAAAAACGGGCGGATGAAGTTGCAAAGGCAGAGCAGGCTGCGCTCGAGGAACAAAAATCTAAAATGGAAAATAGTGCGCCACCTTCACAAGATCCAGGTCCTCAAACACCTGCAGATCAATGGAAACAAAACGTATCAAATTTTGCCAATACACCACAAAACCTAGGCACAAATACAAAGCCAGCTCCGGCCAATTCTCCTCAAGATGCAGGGTTACCTACACCTCCAAGTACACAGTTGCCACCTAAAACGTCGCCAAATATGAAAGTTGCTAATCAAAATATAGTATTTAAGTGGAAAGTTAATTTCAATGAGTAGTGTAGTATTATCAAAGATTTTTCGTAAATTACCGTCTTTATTAGGATTTGGTTTAGGTGGTTATGCGGGCCATAATATGGCTCAATGGGAAAATGCGCATTTATACTCTAATGATACCACTAAATCCTTAGCTGATTTAACCGGTACAGGAGTTGGCGCGTTAGGTACGGCTGCATTGTTTAGCCCTGCCCATCGCGCTACTGGTTTAAAGCTTTTGGGAAGTTTAATGGGTCCAAAACAACTTGGTTTATACGGAATTGATAAATTTACCCAAGGTATTAATGCGGTAGAGGACTACACGGATATTCAGAATGAATTGGCGGATAAAAATGTTGAAATTACAAAAAATCAATTAGAGGCCGCACTGCAAAATAAAGAAATTGCGTCAATGTCTAATGAAACATCAAAAAAATGGTTGGATTTAGCAAATAAAGGCTTGCCATACATTGGAGGTTTAACAGCTCTAATTACAGCTTTATATGCATATAATTCCTTTAAGAAAAATAAGGGCAATGGAAATGTAGCGTTTCAAATTCCTGAAGAAAAATTATCGCCTCAGTTTTATAGTAGATTAGGTAGAGAAATTTTATTTAAGGATCGTGATGAGAACGGTAGAATTATAAAGAGGAAGTATATCAAACAAAATGATATAGAGGATTATACATTACCGGAATATAATGAAGCTGTGGAGAAGATTGCTTCGGTTTTAAATATAAAGCGAGCAGCAAATCTTACTAAAGATACAAGACAATTGGTAAATAATGTTAATAATTTAGCTGAAGACATTAGAGTTCCAGAAGCAAAGGCAGAGACTATAGGGCAAGTTATTGAGAAGCATCCTTCCAATAAAACATGGGGAGGATTTGTGGCTAACAAATTAAATAAATATGGTCCGTTTGCCTTGGAGTACTTTGGATTAATTACACCTTCTGCACAAATTAGACAAAATGTAAGCTTTATTGATCAAAATGGACGTTCCCGTGCTGCTCCTTCTTTAACCGCAAGTTCTATGTATTCGGATCCTAGTGCTGTGGGTAGATTATATGAATATGCGCGTAATCGTATGGCAAAAGCAGGCAACCCCTATTTCACACATAGTTTAAGTTATCCGAATTTTGGAAATTATTTCTTTTAAACTTTAAAAAAAATTCTCTTGACGTAAGCGCAGATTTTTTAGAATCTGCGCTTAATTTTTTAATGCTATGATTAAAGAACTCGAACTAAAAGCTCCGAAAGGAAAAATTATTGTTAGGCAGCTGCAAGCTGCGGAGATGGAACGTGAAGGGATTATTATCCCAGCAGGTAAAACTTTTTATAATAAAGAGGCTTTAGTGATTTCCATAGGAGATATGGATAATGGTGAATTTAAAGATATAAATTGTAATAATAAAAAACGTAAAAATATTTTAAAAGTTGGAGATCATGTCTTATTAAGCTTTATGCCTGTGGACAGATATGAAGCTTTAGGTCCTGATAATAAGAGATATTTTTATGCTACTATTAATCCCTGCCAAGTCCTTTTAATAGGACAAAACTTTGCTTAAGAACTTTATTAACTACTCACCAGATAAACTGGTGAGTTTTCTGGCTTAAACTTATAAACTCATAAATTTAATGGAACAGCAAACAATCAAAAAGAGAGGGCGTCCCGCTGGCTATAGAAAGCAAGCAGACGGTACTTGGGTTAGGGTTATAACGCCCGAACCCAAACAATCACAATCATCTAAACCAAAGCCCGCACAGTCGGAATATGCATCTACACCTAAAAAACGAGGGCGCCCCTCAGGATATAGAAAAATGCCTGATGGTTCTTGGGTAAAGAAAGCACCCGAAATGATGCATACAAAAACGAATGTGTCTGTTAAAAAGCGTGGTAAAAAGTCTAAGTCAAAAAATTCAAACTCAGACTTATTAATAGAAGCAGATTCAACCGCATCACCTACAGCTGCAGATTTAAAATCTTCAAAAGATCATTCTTCAAATGTGTTTTCGTTTGTAAATATCGTTGTAGATATAAGTTTAAAAGATAAAGGAATATCTGACGAAGGTTTTATTCATAATGATTCCGTATTTAAGCTATTTGCTCAGAAGTATAATTCTGAAACTCCTATAGAATTTTATTTAGATGATCCTTATAATAGTTTAACCGAAAAAGAGTATTCCAATTTTTATGATTGGTTAGAAATTGAAGGGTATTTTAAGCGAAATAATGTAAGCATTACTTCTTCCGCAAATGGATCTTCAGCTAAAAGGTTGTTTACTTTAGTTTTAAAAGGGGGCATACCTTTCTTTATTTTATGTCCTGTAGTTTGTCATCAAGACGGTTCTTATAATATTAAAATTGGCGGCATTGTACAGAATCAGATAGCTAATTCAAAAGCCACATCGTTGTCAGGAATTTGGGGAATATTTCCATCAAAACATTTAAAAACTTTATCTTCTGAATCTAAAGCTTTGATTTCGGATCTAAGGTTTACGCCTGTGGGTTTTTACGCTTCAACTCCTTCATTTAATAATGATCAGTTTGAAGTGTTTTTTGATGGATTGGTAGTTGAAATTGGTTCAAAAGCACATGCGAAAACTTTAGTAAGTTTGGAAATAGATGACATGGTTCCTACAAATGTTGAATCAACAGCAGTGCCACATACTGTTTCGACATTGCTTGCAGAGTCTCATGAATTAGAGGAGTCAGATGATCAGGAAAAGGTTTCCGACGAAGAATATACTGATGATTATGATTTAGACGATTATAAGTTAAAAATATCGCATAAAAAAGTTAACGATTTTGTTTTAGAGGAAGACGGTGTTTATAGGCGCCGTTTTAAGGATAGAGCCAGTAACTATGTTCCTGCAAATCATAATGATATTTATTATGATGATACGAATATAGAGAGAGATAATTATCAAGAAATAGGAGAAGGTCATTATCGAAGCGTTAATCATCAACCAAGTGATGATATAGATTTTGATTATTGGGATTAATTTGCATAATTTTCAAACACAAAATTAAAAAGGAATAAAATGCGCACTCTTAAAGTTTCACTAAGACGAAATAATTCTACTGTTGCAGTTTTTGATTATGAGGATGATAAAAAATTAGTGTCAGATGCTGAGGTTGTTGGCTTGATCGCAAAGGAATTGCTTAGGCATGTGCGAGACGAATCGCCGACGGCCTTACTGTTTGATGTTGATGATACAGAAGAAGCAATCAATACGTATGCTAGCGGGGAGATGCCTTGTGCAATCGTTTTGAGTGATTATTAAGACAAATCTTTAAGGAAATAATGGTCTAAAAAAACAATAAAAAAATGGAAACACAATTCGAAAAAGTTATTCAAGAAATAAAAGCCTCAAATAAGGCATTTCCAAATAAAGCTTATAACAAATATAAGTTACAGTTTTTAAATGCTTTAAGAAAATATGGTGAAATTATTCTACCTTCATTCCAAGATGATAATATGCAGCTTTGGAATATAGGGGATACCAAGGGTAACCATGACATAATTATTGATGAAGATGGGTGTTTTAATTCTTATAACAACAACCTTTTACTTACGTGGGTAGTCAAACCTGCAAATTTAGAATCAGTACATTCTTTTCAGTTTTGTTATACTGATAAAGAAGATCAATGGCCTTATACTGCATTTTTTATGCATTTGCATGGAGATGTTCGAGCGAATTATAGCCAATGTATTTTATTGCCGTATAATCAGAGAATGTTGTTTGATTTGTTATTCGAGGATAACGATTTTCGTTATTATATAAAGAGTGACAAGTTTGATATATATTATCAACCCACGGAGGAACAATCTGTTTTGAGAGTTAATGGTGAAGATAATTTCTGGGATGTTTCTCTTTATAAAACTAAGCAAGAATTGTTAGATGAAGATATTCCTGAAGAAATCATAGCCGCAATCCAAGAAGATCCATTATTTGGAGGGGACATTATAGATGAATAGGCGAAACAATAAACCGGAATTGATTATTAGAGAACGAGAAGATCCTTTTAAAAAGGACCTTCTGGATAGTATTAGTGCTTTAAAAGAAGCAATTGGGCTTTTGACATCAGAGGTACAACAGTTGAGAGCTAGCATATTAATGAGTGGTTTAGATAGGATTTCAGATAAACAAAAAGATACTATTACGCAACCAATTCCTAGTAATCCTCTTTCACCATATTATCCTCCAACCACTCCTTATCCTCCAACCACTCCTTATCCTCAGCTTGACCCCAACTATCTTTGGACTACTACAGCAGCAAGGTCGGATAATACTTCTGGCAAGGCATGAAGAAATTCATACTCTATTTAATGAGATGGCAAATGTCATCTCTCATTCTTATACCAGTTATTGCCGCTATTGCTGACCCTGTGTGGTCAGCAATTATTGGCAATTTAATTGGAGGTTGTGTATTTTTCTTTGTGGATCAAAAGATATTTAACTTAAAATAATAGGATGCAATAAATATGGAGTATGTATTTATCGTAACATGCACTGTTGCTGCTGTAGTTGCAATTTTTTTACTATCACTGTGCTTTGTAGCTGTATTGCAAAGATTTATTTTTGCTGACACTGCGAGCGACCATGGTTCTGATCACAAGCATTATTGGTCATTTTTGCGCAGTGAGTGCAACGCGTATAAGGATAGCAATAACATTGAACATAAAAAAATAATTGTAGTCTATAATTGCCTACATTGTGGAAAATTAAAAAAGGAAGAAATAATAATATATTGATAACATGAAAATAATAGATCCAAGCGTAAGCTTATTAGGACAAACCTATGCGTTGGATGACTTGAGTAATGAGTCTCCAATGAAGTTGCTAGAGTTATGTATACGAAACTGTTATAAATCCGAAGACAAGATTACTGATGACTCATGGAAGTCTATAATAAAGCTTGTATTAGATAATGGGCATACTTCAACTCTTGAACATGTTTCGTTTACATTTAGAATAATAACCTCAAGAGATGTATTGCAGGAATATGCAAGACATAGAATCCAAAGTCTGTCTGTGGAAAGTACTAGGTACTGTAATTACGGGGATTCTAAGAAGGGGCTAACCTTTGTAAAACCTCAATGGATTACCTGGGAACAAATAGAAAAGGCAAACAATTTGTTACAATCCAGGGATGAGTCTTCGGTATTGTACGAGTTAAACAATCCAGATATTGATAAGGATATAAAGTGCGTTTGTAATTGGATTGAAGATATAAAACGTGCTGAGTTTTCATATAATATGAAGTTAGGCTTAGGTTGGAAACCCCAGCAAGCTCGTGTGTCTTTGCCAGGGTGTTTAAAGACCGAAATTATATCTACTATGAATATAAGGTCATTGCTAAACTTTCTTGATCTTAGAACTTCACCAAGAGCTCACCCTGATATTCAAGTAATAGCTAAAAGTATGGAGGATATACTTAAAGACAGGTATCCAGTTATATTTACTAACCCAAGTCAACAAGAAAAGAAGAGTTAATATTGATATTATGAAAAAGTATAACATTATTTACGCTGATCCTCCCTGGACATATCAGGATAAGAATTGTCAAGGTGCTTGTGCCCGTCATTATAAAACAATGACGGACTCTGAATTACAGTCACTCCCAATTAAAGATATAGCTGCGGATGACTGTATCTTGTTTATGTGGGCTACGTATCCCAAACTAAAAGAAGCCTTAGCCGTTATTGATGCTTGGGATTTAAATATAAAACCATAGCTTTTCAGTGGATAAAACAGAGTCAACTACTCACCAGATGAACTGGTGAGCTTGTAACTAAACATTGCTGTTTGCTACATTTGGCTGGTTGACAACAGCCTGCTCTTTATTTGTTAAAGAGAGAATATAGTTTTGCTTAATATTAATAGCAGCATTTAAATCAGCATCATATTTAAATCCACAATGCTTACACTTAAATTGATGCTGATTTCTATTTTCTTTATCCCTAAATCCACACCTACTACATTTTTGAGATGTATACCTTGGATCAACATATTTTACTTCGATTCCTTTTTCTAAAGCCTTGTATTCTGTGAATGTTTGAAGTTGGTGAAAAGACCAGGAATGAATCCATTTGTTAAGCTTTTTTCCTTTACGCTTTTTACCGATGTTTTTTAAATTTTCAAATACAATGGTTTTTAGATTGGGAATCGAAACAATTTGTTTGCTTATGCAGTGATTAATATTCGCACTGAACCGAGCATATCTTCCACTTAACTTTTTAAGCTTACGTTTAGAAGATTTTGTTCCTTTTGATTGAATATTTTTCTTATTAAACAAATCTTTTCGTTGTCTAGCTCTTATCTGACTACCTTTGATTTGCAGTCCATTCGAACAAGATACAATATTGTAAATACCTCTATCTATACCTATTATTTCCCCTTCTGCTTTCAAGGGAGTGTCCGGAAACTCGAATTGTAAGTTTAAAACGACTGTATGGCTTGTCTTTTTATACTGTAAAGTTGCGCTACGAAATTTGGCATTTTTATAGTTAGAAAAATAATCTGCATAATCAAAATTAAACTTAATTCGTTTGTTAGGGTGAATTACAGAAATAGAATTTCCTTTTAAGTTTATTAGACACTTATTTAGCCTTAAGCTGGAATTATTCTTTTTCTTGGGTTTTGATTTAAACTTATCCCTTTTTACAGCTTCTAGAGCCATGTCTCTAACACATTGGACAAGTGCGCTGGGAATAGTGGGAAACTTTTCGCGAAAGTTTAGGTATAGTTCCTTATGAGCTTTGTTTTTATTATAAGACTTAACTTTAAATGCCCAATCAACATATTGATTAAACATATCAGCACACTGATTAAACCACAGAAAATAATCTTCAGGGTTTAAGGGTGTTTTAATTGACATTGTTTTAATCATTGTTTTATATGATTATTAATTATGGAAAAAAATCAACAAAATAATGCAACCTGTAAATTAGCATACCATATTGTATGGTGTACAAAGTTTAGACATCCCGTTTTACAAGAGAAGGAGTCTGTAGTTTTAAAATTAATTTTAAACGAAACAGCGATAGCTTATGATTGGAAAGTAGGGTATTTAGAAATTATGCCTGATCATGTACATATTTTAATAGAAGCACCTCATACAGTAGCTCCCGTAACCATAGCACAAACCTTAAAATCAATTAGTGCCGTGAGGTTATTTTTTGCCTTTCCATCCCTAAAACAGAAAAAGTTTTGGGGTACAGGATTGTGGAGTAAGGGTACTTTTTATGGGACGGTCGGGAGCACTTCGGAAGCAAATATTAAAAATTATATTGAACAACAAAAATCTAAATAACAAGCCATTCATCTCACCAGTTCATCTGGTGAGTAGTTGACTTAATGCTAATTAATAATTAAGGAAAAGATAGATATGAAAAAACAAGACTACATTTCTTGCATATCTAAATTTCAAAATGATATGGTCAATTTTAGTGGAGATGAAGAAGTGCTCTTTGATTATATGAGCATTTTAGACCCTAATGACGACTCTTACATTTACGATGATATTGAAGTTTTAAAGATGATATGGGACGACTTAATGAGCTTTTCAAAGCGGAACAAGAAAGAGCTTTTGGAAGGCGGCGTAATTAAAGCTTCAAGAGTTTTATTTTAATGATATAAAATTAACAATTTTAAAACATAAGAAAGGAAAATAAAAAATGGAAAAGGATTATTTGGTTGAATTTCACTATTCTCAGGAAGTTATTTGTACAGGACAGGTTGTTATACGCGCTAAGTCTAAAGAAGAAGCTGAAAGAATTGCGAATGAAAAAGATTATAACGGCGAACTTGATGACATAATCGACGAACCCGAAGTTATTGGAAGCGATTTTGTTATTGAAGACATTACTCCTTTAAGCGATGACGAAGAAACTAAGTAAATCCCAATTAAAGAAAGTTAGGCATATTATAGAATCAAAGGTTTATCAGGGAAGTTTAAGCTTTACTAAAAAAGAAGGGGTTACACCTAAAGATAATCGATTTAATAGATATGCGAAACAATTATTAAAACGAGGGTTTGACGATTCAGAAACTTGGGACTTGGGATTATCCATGGCAGAATGGATGATCCCAAGGCTAAAAAGGTTTAAGAAGTTAAATGGAGGATATCCTGGTATATTTGCGAAATATAAAGACGGGTATGAAAAGTGGTGTAAAATTATTGACGAAATTTTATGGATGTTAGAAGAACAAGTAACCGAAAAAGAAGAAACAGAGCTGTTTTTTCAGTATAAAAACATTCCGATTGCAGATCGCCCAAGTTCTTTGGGTGAATGGGATGAATGGAAAAAATATGAAAAACGCATGAATAAAGCTAAAAAATTATTTGGCGAATTTTGGACACATTTTTGGTGGTAATAGGGAATTATTATGAATACCAGAGCAAAATATAATGTTTGTGCGATATCAGATATACATTTTTTAGATCTGTTTTGTGGTAAATTTTCTTCTTATGTGGATCCTAATATAGATCTTGTGCTTATTGCTGGAGACATAGCCGACAGCTATGTCTCCTCTCATGATAAATTTCTTATAGATACGAAAATATGTATGAATCAAGTATATCTTGATGATTCATTATCTATAGATGAATGCCTGATAAAAATTGATCAACTGAAAGATAAATTTGACAAATATTGCGTAAAGCGTTCCGCGCATCATGTAGCTAAGTTTCTTTATGACCAGGTATTTAAAATGTTTCCAAATGCCCAGTTTGTATGCGCGATACGAGGCAATCATGACCGTTATTCTTGGAAAGATGTTAAGGATCAAAGTAAAAATTATGCTAAAACCGCAGATAAGGTGAAATTGTTGGAAGGTACGGGTTTTATAACTTTACCTATGACAAAGTTAAATCAAGGTGATTCTCTTGACATCTTTTATAGCGAAATTGTTAGCGCCGATAAAACCTTTTTAAATGTGCAGCAAAATGAAAAAGTTAAAAATCGCATGACAACGGATGATAACTTTTTAAAGGCTTTGCAAAAAACTTGCCGTAAAAATAAAGATATAATGCCGGATATTGTTTTAACGCATATGCCGCCGTATAACATCATTTCTTCTAAAGTTTACACGCCATTGGGTGATTTTAGTACTGATATTGGTTCAAAGGCATTAAGGTATGCAATAGATTTTGAATTTAATGAAACACCGGTTTTTGTTTTCGGGCATTGTCATAAAGGTTTTACTGATGATAGAGCGTACGAAGAGAAAAATGCTAATTCCGGCATAATGCAGTCATTTTATAATGCGTCGATAGTTTCGGATGATATGGCTTTAACATTTAATAATCAAAAATTTGCAGAGTTTATAACATTTACGATAGGCAACTATTAATGCACTTGAATACTCAACCTGATTTTAAAAATACATTTAAGTATCAAACTATACAGTATTTATGGGAATTAAATACAGTTTATACCACTGATTACCCGAATCAAATACAAATTGTTACTCCAAAATCTTTGGAGTATTTAAGAAAAAGTTTGCGTCCTTGGTTTGGCTTAAGAAATTATTTTCCTCCCATATGGAAAGACGGACATCCGGATTTAAAGTTTAATGAATCACATATATATCCTGAAAGTAAGCATAAAGAATTGCAGAAGGAATTAGTTGGTTATGTTACTGACATATTTGCCGTAAATAATAAAATATTTGTTAAATGCGCCTATAATGAAGAGGGTAAGAAATTGTTAAAACGATTTCCTTCGTTTGGATCTAAAGCATCTGCAAGACAAACTAAGCGGTTTTCGCCGTTATGGATGACTCAGATTAGTAGAAACAACCCTGTTGATCTTTTGGAAATTGCAATAAATTTACCGTTTAGCTGTCCTATATTTGAAATATGTATACCCAAATATTTCCAATCTCTGGCTATTAGCACAGTAGAAAAAGTAAGATATAAAGACAGCGGACAAATTGTTATCAAATAGTAAATTAAAAAAATTATGGAAATAATTTACCCATTTTCCATCCAATATGCATCAGATTTACATTTGGAATTTGATGATAACAAAGATTATTTAAAACGAAATCCCATAATACCTTCAGCTGATATTTTAATATTGGCTGGAGATATAAATTATCTGTCCAATTATACAAGTGAGTTTATGTTGGATTGGTTTAAAACCCTTTCCAAGCAATTTAAAGAGGTTATTATAGTTCCCGGAAACCATGAGTATTATTTAAGTGACGAGGATGAAGAAGAGCTTGAAATGAACTTTCTTCATCAGAAAGCCAAGTCAAGTTATCCAAGATTACGATTTTCCATGGTTGCGGATACATTGGGATGGGCAAATTCCTTGTCTGTTACTGAAAGCATATTTGTTGCTAATGACATCTATAACATTAGGTTTCTTAATAATACTGTCGCAGAATATACGAAAAAATCTTGCGAATTTTTTAATAAAAATTCTTCTTTTAATAAGGTAAATATCATTTGCTCAACCTTATGGTCAAACATTGATATTCCGACTATTGAAGCGTCGAAATATTATATGAATGATTGGGAGTGCAGATATGATGAGAATCTAAAATTAACGCCGAAAGTGATAAAGCCTATATTTTGGGTTAGCCAGTCATTTATATGTCATAAACTAATCCAGGAATCTTCTTGGGATGTAAATCCCGACTGCATTAACATTGTTGTAACGCATCATGCGCCACTTTTAAAATGCGTTAAATTTAATAAAAGTAATAAAAGTGTTTTAAAGTCTTGTTATGCCAGCGCCTTAGATCGTTATGGATTTTTTAACAAAACCATTGATGGCAAACAAATAGCACCGCAGTTTTGGATTTATGGGCATAATCATTATGAGCCTGAGTATAAAGAACTTTATGATTTCACTGTAAAGAATAAACGTGGCAATGCTATTACTAGGATTGTAAAAAATCCTGTCGGATATGTGCATGCCAACCATCATATTAATTTTAACCCATTAAAAATTTTATTTTAAATCAGAAAGGAAAAATTATGAATAATACTACTGAAAATACAGAATCAAAAAATCTTATGAACTTCGGACAAGCAATCGAAGCTCTCAACAGGGGAGAAAAGGTGTCTCGCAAGGGATGGAACGGGAAGGGAATGTATCTCTGGAAAAAGCCGGTTTTTGAAATCACCCCCGAAATATGCTCCGACCCGAAGCTTAAACAGGCTGTTATTGACAATGGCGGAAAGCTTCTCGGGCTGCCGACAATCTGCATGTACACGCATGATTCGACCGGACGCAAGGCGGTTTTGACCGGATGGCTTGCCAGCCAATCGGATATATTCGCCGAAGATTGGGTATTAGTTGATTAAAAATCAAATAATCCTTGACGATTTATTTTTCTTAGTGCAGTTTAAAAAGTGAAAAATATTTTATTTTTATACGAGATTTATAGGTTAATAAAATTTTAATGTTTTAGTATAACTTATTTATGACTGTATATTTATAAAATATTTTCACTTAAAATATTACATATAAGTAAATTAAGCATTTAAGAAAAACAGATTTTATATATGCCAAACGAAACATCAAATACACAATATTCTGATATAAATGAAGTTACGGATTTTTCTCAAGAATTTTCCGAAGTTGAAGTCGTAAAAGAGGATTCTAATGTTGAAGTAAGTGATAATGAAATAAAAGAAATTAATGATGAGTTAAAAGAAGCGATTAGTGAAGATAAAGAAGTATTTTTTGAACCTGATGCTGCAGAGGAAGAACCATCGCCTCCTATAGAAAACAACAGCTATAGTGTAGTAATAAATAAACCTGTAAGTGCATGTGATAACGAATCAAAGTTTCCTTATGCAATCCCTGATGCTACATTAAATACGTGTCCTGCTAAAGGTTATTAAGTAAAACTATATTTTTATATCTATATAATAAACGCCCATTTAGGTTTATGCCTTTTTGGGCGTTTATTTATTTTTTAGCTATAACACCTACCCTGTATCAAAATAAATCCTTGAATTAAACTCCTAAATAAGCGAATATACAATACATGTCATCTTCGAATATAAACGACTTAAGCGCATCAAATAATCCTAAAGAACTTATGGCTAAAAAAAATAAGCTTATTCCGGTATTAAAACGCGGAGTAATAACAGAAGAACCGGATGATATTGACAAGGTCAGGTATGAGTTCGTGTCTCCAAATCAATTCTTTGGCAATACGCTTAATCTTTTGCCTATGCAAAATTCCGTTACTGCTGCAAGGGCGTTTTATGAGCATAAGTTTATTACTCAAGCTTTGCCTATTAAAGACGGCGAATCCCCTAATGTACAGTCGTTAAAAAATGCAGATAATAATGAGTCATATGAGGATTATTTAGGTAAAAAAACCGGTGTTATTTCATTGGATGAAGATGATAATTCTGCTGATATTTTGGAAGTAACGCCGGATTATATTAAATATAAAAACGATAAAGGCGAAACCAAGACTAAGAATTTATATAACAATTTTGCCTTTAATCGTAAAACCATGCTTACTAACTATCCTTTGGTAAAAGCGGGAGATAAAATAAGCAGGGATAAATCCAAAAATCCGCCTATTTTGGCTAAAACAAATTTCACTGATAATAACGGCACTTTAAATATGGGCCTAAATGCAAGAGTAGGATTTGTGCCGTATAAGGGATGGTCCATGGATGATGCTGTGGTGATATCGGAAGATTTTGCTAAAAAGATGACTTCGCAACATATGTATCAATATAGCGAAGCTAATGACAGTAAGGATATAAAAACAGGCAAAGACCATTTTAAAGCTTTTTATCCGGATAAGTTTAGCAAAGAACAAATGGATAAAATAGACGATAACGGCGTTATAAAAGTAGGCGCTGTGGTGAATCCCGGTGATCCGTTAATCGTATCCACACGTTCCAGGGTTGTTTCTTCTAATGACGCTAATTTAGGAAGATTATCCAAGTATTTAAAAACAACGCGATTGGATTCTTCGCAAGTATGGGATCATAATACTCCGGGAATTGTAACTGATGTTGTTAAAACAAATGACGGATATAAGGTTAATGTTGAAACTTTTGCGCCTATGCAAGAGGGGGATAAGATGTGTTATCATCCGGATACCGAAGTATTCACGGAAGACGGATGGAAGAATATAACTGATATTAAATTAGGCGACAAAGTTGTTGCTTTAACCACAGATTTATCAGGAAAACCGAGTGGGTATAAGCTTTCAGATGTAATAGAAATACATAAATATAAATTAAATAATGATACTTTATATGGTTATGAAGATGAGCATGTTGCTCAGTTAGTTACTGGAAATCATAATTGCGCTATTAATTGTTTAGACAAGTTGACCTATGAAACTGCAAATCTTTTATCTTATTCCTCAAAAGATGAACAGTTTATTTCTGTAAGTCCTGATTTTGATTTAAATAATGGGAATGATTTAAAGTATACGTTTATAAATAAAAACAATGTATATAAAGCACATGATTATTCCGGAGAGGTAATAGGCATAGGAGTTAACGCTTTTTCGCATATTATTTTAACGAGATATCATAATAAACCTATATTCTCGGGCAACTCAACTCGCTCCGGGAATAAGTTAACTGTATCCCATATTTTACCGCAAAATGAAATGCCGAGAACAAAAGACGGCAAACCGTTAGATGTATTGTTTAATCAGTTGGGGTTGGTATCTCGAGTTAATGCCAATATGATGTATGAAGCTATGCTTGGGAAGGTTGCTGAGAAAACTGGCAAAAAATATAAGTTGCCGACCTTTAACAAAGATAGCGAAAAATGGTATGATTTTGTCGAAAACGAATTAAAGAAAAATAACTTGTCTGATGTTGAACCCGTTTATGATCCAGTAATTGATAGAGACTTAGACCAACCTATTGCTGTAGGTAATGCTTATTTTCTTAAACTGCATCATACGTCTGATTCAAAACTTTCCTCGAGAGGTCAGGGCATTTATGACCAAAATGAAATGCCTGTAAAGGGCGGGGAAACTGGTATGATGGCAAAGCGCCAGTCATCGCTTGAAAATAACGGATTACTTTCTTCCGGCGCATATAACGTAATTAAAGACGCACTACATTTAAGAGGACAACGCAATGACGATTATTGGCGTAAGGTTCGCATGGGACAGACGCCATCCTTAGCCAAAAAATCGCCTTTTATTTGGGATAAATATATAGCCTTAATGCAAGGCGCAGGAATAAATGCAAAACGCGCTGATAATGGCGATTCGATTCAAGCCACACCTTTTACAGATAAGGACTTTGCATTATTTAACCCTGTTGAAATAAAAAATGACGGAATTATAGACTTTAAAAATATGAAACCTATTTCCGGCGGATTGTTTGATCCTGCTTTAACTGTCGGCAACAGATGGGGTAAAATTACATTAGATAGGCCTTATCCTAATCCTGCATTTGAAGATACGATAATATCTTTATTGGGACTTAAAAGGTCCACATTTAATGATATATTAGCCGGAAAAGAATCATTGCTTAAATATGGCACCGGAACACAAGCTATATATAACGCATTATCAGATATAGACATAGATAAAGATTTAGAACAGGCAAAACAAGATTTTAAATACGGGCCAAAATCTAAAAAGCAACAGGCATTGAATCGTATAATGGCTTTAGACGGATTAAAAAATAACCGTATGAAGCCTGAAGAATTTATGATTACGAAGGTGCCTGTTATACCACCTAAATTCAGGCCCTATTCTATAATGGGCAAAGATACTTTCTTACCAGGGGATGCAAACGAGTTATATCAAGACGTGATTAACATGGCGCATACCCAAGGCGAGATATTGCAAGAATTAGGCCCTGATGAAGCGAATAAAAATGTACCTAATGTTTATAAATCTTTAAAAGCTTTGTATGGTTACGGAGAGCCTGCAAGCCGTAAATTAAAGCAAAGAGGAGTATCAGGATTTTTACAAAAACTTATCGGGGGAACTTCTAAGTTTTCGCAATGGAATAGGAATGTCATAAGCAAGCCAGTGGATTTTTCTGCAAGAGGCGTAATTGATGCTAACCCTGAGATTTCTATGGATGAGCTTGGCATTCCTTATGAAATGGGTTTTGAGATTTATTCACCATATATTCAGCGAGAGCTTGTAAAAAGAGGCCTTTCACCAAAAGATGCGTTACAGAATATTAAAGACCAGACAAAAATGGCAAAAGATGCGTTGCAGGCTGTGGTGGATGGGGGCAGATGGATTACTGCAAGTAGGGCACCGGCATGGTTTAAGATGGGCGTACTTGGTTTTAAACCTGTGTTCCATGAGGGCAAGAATATATTGCTTCCGCCTGTGGTTAGCTCGGGATTAGGGGCTGATTTTGACGGAGACTGCCAATGGGGACACGTGTTTGTGTGTGTAAGGGATTCGTAAAATTAGTTAAACTATAGAATAAATAATAGCCCAAAAGTTATTTTTACAACTTTTGGGCTATTATTTTTGTCTGCTAATAGTTTTTTAGTTTTGTATTAAAATCCTATGCCAAAAGTTTAAAAAATTATGTTTGGCATAGGATTTTATGCTTGACGTTCACTTTTCTCTATGCATCCTTGAAACCATGAATAATGAAATACCTTTAAATACTGTTAAGTTTCTGCCGGATGCTGAATGTGTTCTTCCTTGCATTACAGGGGAGTATATTAAAACTTCTTCGATTGGCTTAAACTGCTTTACTTCTTTGTTTGAGCCAATTGATCTACAAAAGAAAGATCAATATTTAATTCCTATTCCAACAGGTGAAGTTACAGAAGATAACTCCAGAACTTATCGCATATTTTCTGAAGATCTGCCTGAAGTTAAAGAAGATTACAATTTAGGTCAGTTTTTAGGATTATTTGCGGGAGACGGGTGGTGGGATAAGCCACAATATAATGGTCGTAAATGGACTGATAGAAAAATACATTTAGCTGATGTGCCTGGATATAATTATGCGTTTGTGGAAAATTATTTAAAAAATATTTTATGCGTAAAAAATTACGAAGTTTTGGAGAAATTTATTCCTAAAGAAGAGGCTTCTTGGTGTGAGGGTGATAGTCGTAAGTTTAGCATATCTTTTGATCAAGTTGATAAAATGTGTGAATTTTTAACTCAAATGTTAGGGGGAGAGCGAGGACTCACACATAATGGTGCAGGAAATAAATGTTTAAACTTTGACTTTAAAACAACTAATACGGAATTTAAAAAAGGATTGCTTGCAGGGCTTATTTCTTCTGATGGTTCAGTCTCTATAAATCATGCTATGAAGAATCCACGGTTATTAGTTAACTATTCTACTATCAGTAAAAAATTAGCTTCTAATATTAAGGAACTGGCGCATAGCTTGAATTTACATGCTACACTTACATTTGACAAGCGTCCCACAGTTTCCGGAAATAAAGTTTATGTTGTTTCCTTTAGTGTAGTTGGCCTAAAGACTTTACAGATTTTAGATGACCGTATGGCTTATAAACCAAAATTTGAAATATTTAAGAATGCTTCTGTGGATATTTCTAAATATAAATACGATTATATCCCGTGCACAAAAGAATTTTTGAAGGAAATTGAACCCTTTATATTTTTTAGAAAAACTCAGAAATTTGATCGTAAGAATCCAACTGAAGAACAGAAAAAGTTAATAGAAGACGCCAATATTGCTGATAGCGTTTTTAGATCCAGAAAGTGTGGTTATGCAACAAAGCATTTTATCGTAGAGGTTTTAATGCCTGCTGTTATGAAAAACATTAATCAAAGAAAACAAGAATATGAATGTGCCTTAGACTTATTAGAATCTTCAGAATTATTGGAACATTTATCAAAAGCACATTATGATGTTTTGCAAAAAGGCTTTAAATCGTGTTTTACTACTACAATTTCAAACGACAGGAAATTGATTTTTGATAAAGGATCGCAATTATTTAGAAAGGTTTATTGGGTATTATATAGAGGAAAAGGAGAGGGCATAAAAAATGATCTAAGGATAAGGTTGTTAAATTACTTTAGAGAACTTAAACCTTTAGCTTATAATACAGAGTTCATGTCCGACTATATTGCTAAATTTATTAATAACTCAAAAATTAAATGGCTAAGGATTAAGTAAAAACATGAATACAGAAGAATTAAATATTATAATAAAAAATATCAGATCCAAAGGTTTTCCTCATTACGAGGCTTCTGATAAGTTTAGAAAAAATGCTTTAAAGAAGTTTCTCAATTATGACTTTTGGAAAGAGGATAAATTTTTAGAGTCTTATCCAGACGGTTCTTATGGTTTTGGAGTTTTACACTCAGGCATTAGATATCTTTGGTCTTATTTTAGTCAGGAACGTGCTACTGTAAAATGCGGACACTTTTTAACTCCTATGGAAGCATTTGAAAGTGATCAGGTTTTGAATGACACTTTAAAATATCATCTGCAGGAGCATAAAGAGCAACTAAGCGGTTCTGCTTTAAGAGATTGGTTACTTAAACATCCCAGTGTACAGTGTATATCAAATTTTCGTCCCACTGCTGCTGCAGCTATTTATGATGTTTTACTACCATTTGACGAGTCTATAGTATGGGATCCTTGTATGGGTTATGGCGGAAGGCTTCTTGGTGCAGTTAAGGCAGATAAAGTAAAAATGTATATTGGCACAGAACCAAATACCGCGACATTTGCTAAGTTAACTGCAATTGAAAAAGAGTTAAAACAGACAGTGCAAGGAAGTGCAATGAATTATGACTTAATAAATAGTCCTTTAGAGGATTATGATAATCTTCCGTGTAATGGGGTAGATTTGGTATTTACCTCGCCTCCTTATTTTGACACAGAAAAATATTCTAACGAAACTACCCAATCATGGGTGCGATATTCAGATTATGAACAATGGAAAGAAAAGTTTTTAAAGGTTCTTATAGATAAAGCATTTTATTGTTTGCGTCCTAAAACCGGAATCTTAGCTTTAAATGTAAAAGATTGTAAAAATTGTATAGATTTAGAAAGTAGTACCATAAATTATGCTTTAAAAAGAGGGTTTATTTTAAAACGTGTACATAAATATTTACTCTCTAATTATAATGGCAAAAGAAGTAATTTTGAACCGATATTCGAATTTTGGAAACTCTAACCAAACAAAACATGACAACAAAAGAAAAACTGGAATTATTAATCAAAGCCAATACAGCTTATAGATTAGGCAACCCTATTATCACAGACCAAGAATATGATTTAATCATCAGTGAACTAAAAGATACAAAAGAATATGATGAAATACAGTACTTGCTTAACGAAGGCGCTGATGGTTCAGATTTTCAGCATTCCTATGTTATAGGATCATTGGAAAAGCTTAAAAATGGGGAAGATGATACAATAAAGTCTTTTGATAATAATAACTTAACAAAGAATTGGATAATTACGCCCAAACTTGACGGTGCGTCTTTGACGTTGTATTACATAAACGGTCAGTTGGCAGATATTGCTACCCGAGGGGATGGTTATAAAGGCAAATCTCAATTGAAACGTTTGTTTGATTTAAATACTCCCAAGACTTTAAAATTTGCAAAAGGCACAGTTGTTATTAGAGGAGAAATACTTTTAACTCATCAGGCATTTGACAAACTTAATGCTGATACTAATGGCAAATATAAAAAGCATCCAAGAAATGCTGTCGTAGGACTTTTAGGAGATAAAAATGACACTTGTCATATTTCGTCCTATGCTTCTTTTTATGCATATAGAATATTGTCAGAATATGATACGAAAACTTACGAGAATGAATTAGGCATTTTAAAACAAGAAGGATTTAACGTGCCTTTTTATGCTGCAATTAAACAAGGCGGGCTAAATAGCGAAACGCTCATGGATATATACAGGGAGTTTCTTGCCAGGTCGCCTTGGGAAATTGATGGATTAGTTATTCAATCAAATGAAAATTGCAAGTATGAGAATGAATATTATCCCTCGAACGCAAGAGCATTTAAAGCAAATGAACTGGCTGCCGAGACAACAATAACAGGCATTGATTGGAGGATGACTAAAGATGGATCTTTAAGCCCTATAGCGCAGATAGAACCTGTCATGTTAAACGGATCTAAGGTTACGCAAGCTTCCGCTTTTAATTGTGAGTGGGTTAAAAATCATAAAATAGGTATTGGCGCAAAGGTTGTCGTAATTAAAAGCGGCGAGATAATTCCCGTTATTTCTCAAGTTATTGAAACTTCAGATAATTCTGATATTCCCAGTAACTGTCCTTATTGCGGAGGCCAATTAAAAATAGAAGGCAAGAAATTATATTGCATTAATTCTAATTGCGATGAGTCTTTATATAAGTCTTTGGCATTCTTTTTAAACAATCTTGATATTCCAAATGTGTCTGCAAAAACGCTTAAATCCTGGAATCTTAAGACAATTAATGATGTAATAAATTTTTATCCCGATCCAAGATATAAGAAACAGGAGGATTTTTATAAAAGTTTGCCTGAAAAGTTTTGGGCTATTTCTTATACGAAACTAATGTGTTCTTTTGATTATAAAGGTATAGGAGAAAAGATTGTTAAGAAGCTGATAAAGGCTAACGGCGTGGATAAAATGAATAGAGCTTTGTTTATTGATCATAGCATTTCCCTTATTACGCCTTCCGGCACTACCCAAGACACCGTTGCAAGATTAAGAAAAGCTATAATAGAAAACAATTTAATGTCTATTTGGCATAACATTATTACTTGCGATAATTGGATTGTCTATGAAAGTTCGAGAGAAAAAGAATTAAAGCCTGGCTGTGAAGAATCTAAATTGCCTTTAGAAGGCAAATCATTTTGTTTTACAGGAGCTATGTCCATTAGCAGAAAAGAAGCAATAGATATGGTGGAAAGTTTGGGAGGAGAAGTAAAGTCGTCAGTCAGTAAAGGATTAACCTATCTCGTAACTAACGATAAAAATTCCGGATCCGGCAAAAATAAAAAAGCTGCTGAATTAGGTATTGCTATATTAGATGAAAAAGATTTTTTAAAATTGGTTAATACTTAAACCCTTAATTAAAACTTGCATCGTATTTAAAAGTATACGATATTATATTTAAGAATGCCTCCTACGCCTCTTAACAATGCCCAAATGTGGCAGGTTTTAATGAAGCCAAGGGACTGGGGAATCTCGGTCGGCGGAAGATTTCGGAGTATTTCGGGGTCTTCCGTTTTTTTTTTGACAATGTTTAAACTATTTGCAATAAAATATATTATTTAAAAATTTATGACACCTTCTAACTATAATTCTCTTATAAAGTATGCCGGATTAGGCAGCCTTGCGCGCTCAGGACTTAATAAACTTGTTTCTCTTCTTGCACGAGATAAGAACTTCAATAAGTATATGGATACTATAGGGGCAAGCCCCACGGATTATAATGTTGTTCGAAAACTAATAAAATCCCCTTCTGGAGAACAAGTGGAATCCGTAACCTCTACTTTGAAGCCTAATGTATTTAAAGACAAGGTAGACAATTATATAATTGAAAATTTATTTTCACCTAAAGGACAAGTAAAAGTGTTGGAGAATTTAGATGTATTAAAAAAACTATCGCGCTGATTTAAGGGAATCACAGTTTAATTATTATGTCAGATATAACTGATAATTTAAAATCACTGTGGAACGAAATGGATCCTGGATTAAAGCTGGGATTATTAGTTTCCCTACCGGCTACAGCTTTTGACGCCATGTTTGCAGGTCCAAGGACTAGCATAGCTGACAGGGTAATACGAAATGCTTTAATTGGAGGAACAATAGGCTACGGATCCAGCAAATTAAAAAGTTATTTGGATAAAAAGCATTTAGCTAAGGAAGTAGAGAAAACTTACGGGGATAATATTGTAGGAACCGGAGTAAAATCCATTGTTAATAAAATGTATGACAATGGCATGAAATCTAAATTTCGATGGGAATAAATTTATTCACTTAAGTTTAAAACCAAGGAATCATTAGAACCTTGGTTTTATTTTTGACATATGATTTTGTTTTTGCATTATTAAAACCTAATAATGCAACTAATTAAAAATCCAGAGCTTTTAAATTTACCAGATATTCCGGATGGTTATTCGGTATTTTTGGCTGATTTGTCTGAAATACCTCACGGAAAATTGACTAACGTAAATCCTGAAGGTAAAAACGGGCCTATTTACTTTTATGATACTAAGGATTTAAAAGTATTAGCTTTTAATGAAGATAAAAGCGATTGGAAGTGGGCTGATGTAAGTTGCTTTTCAATACATCCAAGACGACGACTAGTTATTGTGACATTATCTAACGGTTTGCAGATTTTTACGGATGATGATCCTAGGGCAATATACGGATTAAATAAAAATACCGGAAAATACGAAAGACATACACCCGAAGAAGCTAAAGAATTTGACATAAATATTCCGGTGTGTTCAGTTCTTGCGGAGAATAAATACAGTAAAGATGAATTTATATTTCCTTTATTTTTTGATGATTTTAATGAAATAAGGGATGTGCAAAAGGAATTTTATCGAGTAGGAATTATTACATTAGTTTCATATGATAAAGAATTAAAACAATTTGTTTTAGAAACTGATGATAATTATAACTTTGATAACTGGGTTAATAAACCAGGGTTAGAGTTTGCGACCATTGACACAATTGAAGATACGGGTGTCTATTTAGACGGCTATGATCTTACAGTTCCTGGGTACGAAACCTTTATTAATTATAGCGGGGTTGTACTTTCAAATACGATGAATGTGCATGTGCCTGCGCTTCCTGAAGCTCAAGCAGAAATAAAGGAAAAATTACTTCCATCAAAACAGATTTTTTCTCCCAGGGACTATAGGGTCGTGAACAAACTAAAGCAGGATTACATCTTAGGCCCCAATTCTCAGATTACGGCGCCTGCAGAAAATAAATGGATCTTAAATAGTGCTAAGGAATTAATGGAAGGATTAAATTCCGGCAAAATTAAATTGTCGGATGAAATTGTTATTTTAGATAAATAGTGTTTTGTGATTGAATTTTTTATCAAACCTTCTTTAAATAATAGAAATTTATTTATTATGAACATAGACAATTTTCAGAAATTTTCCGCTACAGGATTAAAGTTGCTTCCAGGCGTACTTGAAACACGTATAGTACCAAGATTGCCTTTTAAAGGAATTTTTAACAGATGGCGTAAACCTTTGGCAATAGGAGCAGCAATTACACCTGTTGGGGGTGCTGCGTATTTATGGGATCAACAGAAAAAGAAAACTCAAATAGACTCCGATAATTCATCAGACGCCTTTAATAAAATAATGCAATTTGCTGATGAGAATCCTTGGGCATACTATGCGGCTCCTGCGGCTGCATTAGGTGGAGTTGGAGGTTTAATGGGAGGAAGCAATGGAGCTTTAGCAGGTCTTGCTCTCGGAGCCTTAGGGGGCTATGGTTTACAGTATCTACGGGAGAATCCTGATGTTTTAAATAAATTTAATAAAAATGTCTAATCCTGCTCGAAATTTGTCTATTGAAGACTTATACGAAATGTTTCCTGAGTATATGATGGAACGTTTCGGTCCTTATGAAGATTTTATCAGACCCACTGCAGCGGTATCTCCGGAGGACACATGGTTATTTGGTTTAGGCAATCGCTATAATTCTTTTGGTGATATGCTTGCTCGTAATCTGCTATCTTATGATGATAGGGGCAATATAAAACCTGGGGTTTTCGGAACTCCATATATGTTGTTTAAGAATACAACCAAAGTTCCCTTAACTAAAGAAGAACAAAGATTGCAGGCATATAATGATGCAATGGCACGAAATTTGGCTTCTGTTGAAAATGATATTAATTCAACTCGAAAGCTTTATAGAGAAGCCACTCCGGAACAACTAAACATTGCCAGAACTAACACCTCGGGCTTATCTTCTCCAGAGGATTATGAGAAAAAGCGTAATTTCTTAACAAAAGTTGTAGGACTACCTGAAGAAACAGTTTTAGATGCCCAAAGTCAACGTACATTAGATCGTACGCAATCAAGATATGACGAGGCCATGAAAGCTGAAGCTGATAAGTGGAATAATGCGGTTAATAGTTATAATGAAAAGATAAAGCACTATGACAGCTTAGCTAAAGATCCGTCTTTGTCTGCAAAAGAAAGGGAAGAAGCTAGATTGCAAGCTGCTGCTCAGCGTTTGGCTTTAAACCACTATAAAGATGAAACAAGACGAAATGCTCCTCAGATAATTAATCGTATCAAGGAAGAAACAGGATTGAGCGGAAATGACAATAGAAAAGCTACGGTAGCTCAACAAGCGGCAAATACAGCTTTTGCAGAGAGAGAGAGCCAGACAGATTTGCGGAAAATAGTAAAAATATAATTGATAAAGATGTAAGATTGTCTACGAATAGGCGTAGTGTTCCGGTTGATTTTAAAATTGAAACACCTATAGAACGAGTGGAAAGAAAATTTCTTAATCCAATGGCAAATGCAGCAAAAGTTGTAGGGAATAAAATTAAAGAGTTTTCTGAAAGTAAAGGGGAAGAGTACAAAAATCGTGCTGATAAAAACAATCAACCCCCTGCTTCTGTCGCTCCAGCTACCATACCAGGATTCCCCATGGGAACACGTGGATATTAACAAAATTAACAAAAAGGCACAATAGTTTTCCATCTTTAAACTTGTGTAATTTAAAAAATCTGCAAGACTGTATCCATTATGGATCAAAATCTTGCAGATTTTTCTTTATTTACTGATTCTTCCATCGCAGTCAGTGTTGCTACTTTAATTGTTTTTATCATAGGCATAATTTATATCAGTTTGCCTTGTGTTTCAAAAGATACGCCTATTTATAAACTTATTAAATATATTTTAACTTTCATATGGAACAGTGTATTTTGCAAAATTGTTCCGGGGTTAAAACCTTATACACCTGCCTTGGATGATAAACAATCCTTGGCTAAAGAATCTTTGGATTCTTCCATAAAATCTGTATTGGAAGATAAAAGATTCATCCAAGATTTGCAGAAGGTTTATAAAGACGATGTTGCCATAAAATATTTGATTAAATCTAAAATAAGCAATGTTGTTGCAGAATCTATACAAGTAGTTAGGGAAAATTACGGAACTATAGCAAAAAAAGTATCGGTATATTTTAATATTAAAAAAGAATCTGAAACTTCAGTTTATTTTGACTATGACGAAGGAGTTTTATTTGATAAAGATTCTTTAGGAACAATAAAAATTAAAAACAATGATTCGGATAAATAACTTTAGAAAATTTGCATCTGTTGCTTCCCAACCTTATACCTATGCAGATATGGTTAAGGATTTGCAGTCTTATGAAGGATGGGGTACACGTAATAACGATGAGATCTATATGGATACAAAGGACACCAAGGACAAACATATTCCAACAATGCCTGGGGGCGTTAAACTTTATCCCTTTGTAGAACAGTATCTTAGGAAGAATTTAAAATATACCGGAGATTTAAAAGTAGGTTCTAAAATTCCAAGAAAGATTTCAAAGCAGCTACAAGAATGGTATTTACAGAATCATGTTGGCGTTCGTAATCTGGAAGGTTTTAATAAACTGTCTGAAAATGCTAAAAATCATTTATTGCAGTTAGGCTTTAATGCTAATCTTCCCAATTGGCCCAATTTTAGAGAAGCTCTTGCAGCAGGCAATAAGGCGGAAATAATTAAGCATTTAAGAGACTCCAATGTCTGGAGAAATGAGCAGGAAAGGTTTCAAAAGGGAGAAAAATTTACGCCGAGATGGACGAATACAATTAACGCTTTAGAAAAGGAATTTGGATTAGGTTCACCGACACCTAATGCAAAAGCAATCAATAAAAGCCCAAATGTTTCTCGTCCTAAAAGCAATTCCAATACTGCTAGGGAAGTTTATGTTAATGGTATAAAATTGAGATATTTGCCTCCGATAACTCCAATACCTGAAATTAAGATATGATTAAAAAAATCATTCCATTAAACATAGAAAATTATGGTTTTAATTTAGATGATGATTGTTTTTCATCTACACAGGAAAACCATAATTTAATTGAATCAGTAAGAAAATTTTTTAAAGAGGTAGAGGATGAAAATCCTGAATATTGGTGGAATGGGTTACGCTTAGAAAACTTTAATGGCAATTATGACAAAATTTACGCTTTATTTTACAAAGGCACATTAATCGGTTATGTAGGCATAACACCAAGATCAGAAATAACGGAATTATTGCCAGATGAAAGCATACCTGGAGAATATATTAGTGTAGCTTTATTAAAAAAATATAGAGGTAAAGGTATAGCTAAAAAAATGGTTGCCGAGGCTATTAGCGATTTTGAGTCTAAAAGCGGCTATGGTAAATTAAAAAATCCAGTCTGGACAGTTCATGAAGATAATAAAAAATCGCAAGCGTTATTTAAATCATTAATATCAGGAAATGAATACTTGAAGAATTTAGGCATTAGATTAATAATCAAAGATAAATTTAATAATTTTAAGGATATGTCAAAAGATACGAATGCACCTACCACGGTTGAAGAATTTTTAGAATTTGCTAAAACGGCTTTTGTGCCTGCTGAAAAAATGGCTGGCGCCGGAGCTCCACCGCCTCCTGAAGCCATGCCCCCGCAAGGAGGAATGCCGCCCATGGACCCATCCGCAATGCCTCCTCCGGTAGCTATGCCTCCGGATCCTTCAATGATGGGTGGGGCTATGCCACCTATGGATCCTGGCATGGGTGGAGCTGCTCCCCAAGGCGGAGATCCTGTAGCTGAAATAATTCCTATGTTGGAGGAATTTGGATCTACAGTTCAAAAACAGGAACAAGACATTAATGCTATGCGTCAAGAATTTGCTGATCTTAAACAATCTTTCATTGATTTGCAGAATAAGTATTCACAAATCGCAGGTCAGTATTCTACGATTATAAGCATCATGCAAGGCGGGAAACTTCCCGAGGCTCCGAAACTCTCTGTATGATCATTAAATTAAGATCAGCTTTAGACAGACAAGTTATAAAAGTGCCAAAAGACATTTCTTTTGTGGAGTTATGTAATGATGAAGGAAAAGTAATGTCTGTGTTGGTTCAAAATAAACTAACAGGCACTTTGGACATGTTTGATTTTCGTGACGTTGACACAGCGAAGCGTTACGAGAATTTTTTTAAAGTTGAATTTTTAAAAGACGTACGAGTCTTAGATCCTGAAAAATATTCTGAAGAAAGGAAATAAATATGAGCAGCACATCACCGGAGGGGGATTCAATATATAATTTAAGATTTAAGGTTACGTTAAATAACGAAGATAAATATTATGACATGACGGTTAACTCTGAAAATCTGTCGAGAAATAATATATTAGCCAAGTTTAATTTTAACGAAACTACCGATTCAACTGGAGCACAGGAATCTTATACATTAAAAGACAATACCGGAATAGATAGACAAATATATCTCGTAGTAGACACTATAAATGGTGTGTTAACTCCAAAACTTGAGGTTAAATAATAATGTTTAAAAAAGTATTTTCCATATTTTTATTGTTTCTTCTTACAGCTTGCTCTTATCAAGTAAAGCTATCATTTAAGGATGATATTGAGGAAATACAGGAACAACAAATAGCTTTATACAGGGATGATTGCATTCAAAATTTATATTTTGACGCGATAAACAATCCTGATCTTTTAAATAAATCTGATAAAGAATTAGGAAATTTATATTTTAAGTTTTTTTCTGAACAAGACCAAATATTCTATGTTAATCAAGCAAGGAACCTTGTAAAAAATAAAGACGGAGACTAAACATTATGGTAGGTATAAAATCTCTATTTTCTTGGGTAAAAAATAAATTTAAAAAGAATCGTAGAGACGAAGCTACTTCTTCTGAAAAATTAACTGCTTTGTTTAAAGCAAATGCCGGTTCTTCCAAATTACTGGGTTGTAAGCCCGACCTGCCTGATACCCGTGACCATATAAAACTTGGTTCGGCAATCTACCAAGATACAGTTGATAGTATAAAAGATTTTTCTTTAAAAAAATATGCCCCTCCCGTACAAAATCAAAAGGATACTTCTGCATGCGGGGGTTTCGCGGCTTCCGCAGCTGTTTTTATTTTGCGAAATAAAATGTTAAATATGGTTCGCCCCGATAATTCAGATAAAGAAGTATCCGGGAATTTTTTACTTTCACCTTTATATATTTATTATAATGCAAGGTTTGTAGATTTCTTATTTGACGATAAATTTTACGGCAATGTCAGTTCTCCTCTGCCGGATTGTGGAGTTACGCTTAGAAGCTTGATGAAAGCATTAAAAAAATATGGTGTAATTCCTGAAATTGTTATGCCATTTTATAAATTCACGCCTGACAGTAATCCGCCTGCCGCTATTGATCCTGATAAAAACTTTAAAATAAAAGAGTATTTAAGGATATCAATGGAAGCGAATCCGGAAGAAATTTGTAAAAATGTATTAGTAGCAGAACATTTGCCAATTATTGCAGGGCTGTATTTGTATAAGGAGCAAATGGATAGCTTAGATTACTATGGTTATTTAAATCCGTGTAAGAATATTAAAGAAGCGGAGTTAATCGGAGGTCATGCCGTTTGTATAACAGGGTTTAAACAAAAGAATGGTCAAACTTATTTTGAATTTTTGAATAGTTGGGGTACTTCTACAGGTGATTTTGGATATGGTTATTTCCCTGCTTCCTTCTTGTCGGATAAAAATTATGTAATGGACTTGTGGACATTTGATAAAAGTTATTTCTAATGCAGACAATTATAGCATCCATTTTAAAAATTATTGAATATATTGCTTCTATTTTTGCTAATAGAGCAAAAGATAAAGATTTGACAGACAATGAGTTGGCTAAGAAGATCAACCAAGAGTCAGATAAGCATAATGAATTAATAAACAAATCTTTAAAAGGGGATAAAAAAGCTCTCGATGAGATACGCAAGAATATTTCTATTTAGTATATGCATAGTTGTAGCAGGATGTATGTCTACAACTAATAAGACTCCTGACATTATAGAACGAGATGTAATATCTTATGATGAATATGGCGATCAGACAGGGGGTTTAATAGATATTGAAGAAGGAAAATATTTTATAATTACTAAAAAAACAGTTGATTTATATAACGCTTTAATAGATAAATACGGTGACAAAATTGTGCCGCCTTTAAAGAAAAATGAAGGCATCACAAAATGTGAAAATGGAAATAATTATAAAATTTCGCCAAAGTACATGAAATATTTTATGGACATGGCGGATGCCTACCGTATGGAAATAAACAGAAAGGATAATTTATAAATGACGGAAGAACAAAAAGATAAACTTTATGCTTCTAAAGGAATAACAATTCCCGCTGGAATGTCTGCGTTTGGACCCAGCACGGAAGAATGGATGCAAATGAGCGGAATAGGAACTTTATTTCACAATTTTGTAAATCCTTCAAATACTAAATCTGAAGAAGAAAATAAAGTAGCGGAAGAAAGAAATCTGAATAATACGGATAATCCTAAACGTAAATTTTTGTTTAAAGTAAGACTGTCCAAAAGTTAATTATCGACAAGCACATATAAAGTGTGCTAGTTTTAAATAATAATGAATCGCCCTGTAGAAATATCAACGTATCCTACGGAATCATTGCTTAATCACGAAGATGTATTTGAAACCGAGGATCAAATTGCTTTAAAACTTTCTTCAATTGAAGAATTAACTATACCTTCATTTGAAGTCAGTTCGGAGGCTGAGACAATGATGGAACAAATGGACGATTTAACCCCTAGAGATAGATATGTTTTAACCACGCTGGATCTAATGCGTCAAAAGATGGATTGGATGATTCCCAGATTAAAAAACATATCTCGAGAAGTTAGGAAAACAAATGGCACATGTATTCAGTTAAAAACTTGGAAGCACAGTGTGGAAAATGATATAGATGAAACTATTAAATTTTCCAAAAAACATAAAGCTGATATGGCTAAAGAAGATGCCTTAAAATCCTTTTTTAAAAATACAGTTATATTTTTAATTGGTATTTTAGGCGGTATTGGAGGTACAATTACACTTGCTTCAGAATTTTTTAGTTTGATCAAGAATTGATATGTCTTCAAGCGGATCTACAACAACTTTAGCATCCTGTCAAAATGACAGGATAGTTTATCCTTCGGGATATATTAAGTCATCTGCGTCTGCGGATGGTCAAATGACTTTATCCACAGATGGCAATGGCAACCCGTTAACCAATATTGAACTGTCAGCAACTAACTCAATTAGTTTAAATGGACCTGTAAAGGTGATAAAGATGAATGTGTTTAATTCAAATAAACAAATTGTTGCTGATACGTTTGTGTATTTAATTTTTGAACAAACAGATGGATTAATTACACCATCTTATTTAACTCAACAGGAGTGGGATGAGTATAATGCATAAATTTTTAAACAACTGCATCTATATTGGTTTATTCGCAGCCTGTTGTTTGAACGTATACGGCGCTACGAAACCTTTTGTTTACGATACGGCCACGGGAAATGCTCCAGCGGTAAATAAACTTTATAGGGATTTTTACATATTTGTCGATATGGATCCTTCGCCGCAATTTTCGAATTTATATCAAGCAAATCCCGCAGTAACTAACAAATTTTATTATTTAGATTCAAGCGGTAGTCCTAAACAAACCGTCAACAGTACAGGCAAAACGATGTCCAGTTATATTGATTCTAACACTTATTATGATCAGACTTATTGGACGGATTTTGAAATCAAAGTAATAGATAAATATGGCAATACTTTATACTTTTCCAGCACATTTAGTTTAAACTCTCAATCTGGAGGAGTAAACGGACATGATTCTTCAATTGTAGACATGACACCTCAGATTTTTTATTTGCCAGCAGTTGCTTCCAGTGAATCTACGGATGGTTGTTTTGCGTTGAAAACCAAATTTACAGATTATTTAACATCTTCGATTTTTATAGCCTCCGATGGGAGATGTACGGCGGTATGGTTTTATCCATCGCTTAATTCAACTGATGTTCGTGAATATCCTAATTACACAGGATTAAAGACCTCTAGTGGAACTTATTCAATAACTTTTGGAAACTATATTCGCAACATATTCACAAATCCTGAAAATATGATAATCGTATGGAGGCATAGACAAAATTTAGGTGAGATGTTCGGAAGGGCACCTTCTGCTAATATCAAGGCATGGAAAGTAAAACATCCCGTATATTATGGAGATTTTAAAGTTAAAACAGATTAGTTATATTATGCGCAATTTAAAGTGTTTAAGCTTGTTAGGGTCCTTAATTTTGTCGGGGTTAATTTATGCTGATGAAGTTGACATTAATGATATAAACAATTTAAGCAATGATGCGGCTAAACTGCTTGAGCTAAAAATGCAATCTGAGTTGCCTGCTGAGTTATGGGAATCACGTTTAACCGCATATCCGAATACCTTCACATGGTATAAATGGCAGGATTATGATACCGCATCGGCATGGCAGCGAATTTCTATTTTGAAACTTTTAAATAAACTATCAAATAATTATTAAAAACCATATGAAATCTATCAATATATCCATATTATCAATATTATTCCTGTGTTTCATGGGAATATCCTACGCTAAAACTGTCGAAGACTTAATTTCTGAGTTTGATGATGCTTATGCAAAAGACTGGACTTCGTTAAAGGCCTGGTGCGACTCAAATGACGCAGATTTAAAAACTTCTTTTAATGCTTGTAAGGACAAAGCCGTTATTACAGGAGATGACTACAATAATACGAAGCGTATGTTTTCCCTAGCTTATGTCGCGGGTGTACAGTTTGAGGCAAGCGACTGGATTTTGTGCAAATTGAATACAGAGAGGTTTGTACGCCAAAAACTTGCTGACGATCCCACCTTTTATACGAATTTAAAAATAAATAAGTTTAAGTTGGGAGATAATCAGCTTTCTCAGACGCAAATTTCCAATGCCGCAATTGCCGCAAAAGATTTCAGCTATTTTGAAACGGCAACTATAGATGCTTTTAAAAATCTTTATTGGGAAAATGGAGATTTATTTGCGTTTTTGGCTAAAAATATTTTGGAAATGAACGATGTTGTTAAGGCAAAAGAAGTATGCAACAAAATAGAGACAGCATTGATTTTGGAAAACAATGCCAAAAATTCTGTGACTCTCTCTAGAGTGCAGTCTTTATCCAAAGCGTTAACCGCTCGTATGCTGGACGCTAAACTCAAATAGATTTAAACCGAAATTAATACAAAAATAAATGTAAAAACCTGCGGTTATCCGCAGGTTTTTATCTTTACATTTATTTAGCTTTAGCTGAAAATAAAGCATTAACATTTAAAATTTTATTTCAATATGCCTGGCTCAAATACATATTGCAGGGTAACTGCCAAATTATTCACTGAGTTTGCTTATTATTCTCCCGTTTACGCTTCTCCACAAGCAGGATTGGAAGATGAAAAGTATCTGGATTTATCGTTTAATGTTTCAGGGGATGATAATACTATTTATGGATTAGTTACACATCCAATTACTACGGTTAATGAGGTTTATGACGGAACTTCGGATGCCACAGGATTAAAAGCTTCGCTTTATCGTTATACTACAATACAGCAATTAGACGAAGATGGTAACGTGACTTCAATCAATACTTGGATGCCTGTGGGTGAAGAGATAGATGTTACTGCGGGCACTCCATTTAAGTTTGAACATTTATTTGCCGCAATTTATAAATTAGTCGTCACAGGCACAGCGGAAAATTATGCTGTCAATGTGTCGTATCAGTATGAGCCAATGAAGGCTGTTATGCTTAATGAGGTCAAGTACACCAATCCTCAAAGGTATTACGCAGAACCTAATTATACAATACAATCCAACTCAATAAACAATATTGGAAATTTTAATACAACAGCTGTTGACAGTGTATCTGGAAATTCAGTAGATTTTGCACCGAACGTTTAACAGCAACGCTTTACTGTGAAGGCAATTCAATATCTTATTAACTCCGTATTACCTGAGGATATTAGGGACTACACTCGTACATATGACGCCAAGTCTATGAACGAGTTGCAGTCTGCTATAGCTGAAAAATATCCGGAACGTTATAGGGAATTAATGGATAAAATTATGGATATTGCGCGTAAGTCTGTTTATTACTCGGGACAGACTTTGCGGCTTTCCGATTTTAAACCTCCGTTTGATAAAGATGCGGCATTAGAAGAAATGCACAACGAGGTTCAGTATCTTCGTGACAATATTAAAGACGAAGAAAAAAAGAACAAAGCTATAATGGACGTATATGAAAGGTATGCTACAAAATTGGAAAAGGATACCTTAAATGCGGCTAAAACAAATCGCAATAATTTATATAGCTCTGTATCTTCCGGGGCTCGCGGTTCCCCTTTTCAATTAAAAGCTTTGATAACCACTCCGGCCTTATACACAGATTACAAGGGTAAAACAATTCCTTATTTTGTTAAGCATAGTTTTGGAGAAGGTTTATCTATTCCTGAATATTTGGCGAGTACATACGGAACACGCGCAGCAACAATTGCCATAAAAAAGAGTACAGCAAAGTTTGGCGGCTGGGGTAAAAGTTTATTTCGCCCGGTATCCAATATGATGATAACCTCAAAAAAAGATACGTCAAACAACGGTATTGATTTAGATATTGATGACACATCTTTATATGGCAGAGTATTGGCGCGTCCGGTTGCCGGATATGCTGAAGGCACAATTGTTGACAGGGATGTATTAAATTCTTTAAAACGTAAAGGGGTAAAAACCGTTATTGTACATTCCCCTATTGCCACTGTATCATCAGACGGTATATCTGCTGAAGCTTTTGGTTTAGACTATAATAAACGGTTGCCAAAAATTGGAGAATTTCATGCCGGTATAACAGCGGCCACAGCAACCAGTGAACCCGCAATCCAGGGAGGGTTGTGTTTGTATTATAAAACTGAAGTGCTGATGTGGGATGATACGAAAAAACAAATTCGTGATATTGTTCCGCAGAATGATACAGTTAAAAGCATAGATATAGATGGAAATATTGTTGCATCTAAGGTGATTAACAAATTTAAGCAAGGTCGCAAGTCTGTTTATGAAGTTATATTTGAGCATAATGATATAGTTCATTCTGTAATCTGCACTTGTAACCATAAGTTTAAAATTTATGGTGAGATGATAGATCTGCCTGTAAAAGAAATTCATGAAAAATCTTTATGCTTGGATGTTTGTGGAGAACCTGCGCGTATTGTTGATGTAAGGAGTCTTGGTAAGCAACTATGTTTTGATATAGAAGTTGACAGCCCTACACATTTATTCGTTTTAGCGAATGGTCTTATATCCCATAATTCATCCAAACATGAAGCAGGGGGATTTAAAGGAAAGAAGCGCACATTCTCAGGATTTGATTATATCAATCAATTTTTTGAATCTCCTGAGCAGTATAAATCGAAAGCGCCACTTGCAGAATCAGATGGCAGGGTAGAAAAAATTTATGAAGCTCCGCAAGGGGGGCATTATATTGTTGTAAACGGTATGGAGCACTACGTAGATCCTGACTCTAACATTGATGTAAAAGAAGGCCAAGAAGTCGAACAAGGGGATCAGTTGGCGGACGGACTTGTAGATTTAGGGGATGTTGTGCGTTTGCGAGGTCTTGGGGAAGGTAGAAAGGCATTTGTAAATATAGGGAAACAGCTATTGGACGATAGTAATGCACCTGCACACAAACGTAATTTGGAAGTTTTAGCGAGAGGTATTGTCGATAAAATAGAAATTACAGATCCTGATGGTGTGGGAGATTATTTGCCCGGAGATATAGTATCTTATAATACATTGGAAGCTTCCTATAAACCTGATAAGGATTCAAAAGAAGTAAATATAAATTCTAAAAATCAAAATTTAAAAGGCAAATATCTGCAAAAACCTGTGTTGCATTACACAATAGGCACCAAGCTTACTAATAAAATGATTGATCATATTCGTAAAACAGGCATTACAGATACCTTATTGGTGTCTGATAATGAGCCGGGATTTACGCCAATTTATGTTCGTTTAAAGGAAGCTCCAAATAAAGGTAATAGAAATTTCTTAGAAAGAGCAACGGCTCCATACCAGGCAAAGAATTATGTTGAATCTGCAGTTAGAGGTTATAAAACTAATATTAAAAGCAACTTAGATCCATTTGTTAGAATGTCTATGCCTGACTTTGCTGCAAACACTGATATTACAGGAAGATTTTAGTTATGTTAAATACAAAAAATTTTCAAAAGTTTGCTTCAAATATTGCAGCAAAAAACAGTTCTTTTAAGTTTGCTAACTTCAAGAAGTTTGCTTCGAATCCTCAAGTTGCTTCAGAAGTTCGTCAAGGTGTTCGTGACGAATATGGAAAATCTTTTAATGATAATAATCAGTGGACAGATTTCAGGCTGGATATGAATAGGGGAACAATGGCCCAGGCAAGGAGATTAGGAGCTTACGCGAGAGGAGCAATTACAGGGGGAGCTAAAAAAATTTGGGATAAACTTACAGGATCAAATAACACCCAAGCACAACAGCAGCAGTCGAAGCCTCAAAACAACACTACAAATAATAATACCAACAATAATAAACAAGAGGAAAAAGGTTGGTTTGGAAAACTTTGGGATAAAGGTAAGAATTTTGTTAAAGGTGTGCATGAAAGCGGCATGCAAGAAGCGGGTAACTATACCAAAGCCGTAGTTGATAGTGATTTGGGTTCCTTGGATCAAGTTTCTCGAGGTTTGTCAGATCGAGCCGGAGCCGATGCAGTTAAAGCTCAACAAATCGCAAGAAGTTATATAGCACAAGGAAAACCGATTCCCAAAGATGTTGCGGATCGCATGGCTAAGGCTCGTGCTTATGATTCTGCTGCAGGTCAAGTGATGAAATCTACATCTCGCACTTCACAAGATTTAGAGAAGAATATGCGTAACGAATTAGAAAGGTATCAAAGTGATGTAGAAGAAAATATGTATAACTCTCGAAACACACAGGCGCGTGTATCTCAAACTTTAGAAGATAAAGCACGTAATGATTTTCAAAATCTTAGTGGATGGGATAAGGTTAAAGTTATATTCCAAAAATTTTTATCAGGCATGGGAGTAAAAATCCCCAAAGATTGGGCATATAACAATTTTATGAATCGTCAAAGAAATGAGGCGCAAGATTACATAAGAAATAAAAGTAATCTTGGTAATCAAATGTTGGGAGAATATGCTGCTGCTTCACAATATGACTTAAATGATCCTCGTCAACGTGCTGAATTTTATCAAATAAACTCTCAACGGTTGGATCAACTAAATAATCGTTATAAAAATGTTCAAGTAAATCCCGAAGTATCAGCTTACATAGCACAACAACAAGCAAAACTCAACCCTGTAAACTCTAATGTCCAAGCGGTTTAATATGTTTAATATATCTAATTTTAAAAAATTTGCTGCAAGTCCTGATTGGATTAAAAACCAATTAACTGAATCGATAACGAATCAAGCAGATCAAACAAATATCGATGAAAAGGATACCACGGTTAATTCAAGCAACTACGATGCTAACATAACTTCGGAAGATAGGGAATCTGGAGAGTATGATTCTTTAATGAATAACAATAAAGATTTCTTGAAAAACATATTAAGTGACTATGGAAAGAAAAATAATGTGTTGGAAGATCTAAATAAAAAGGTATCCATATTAGAATCTCAAGGTCAAAAGGGCAAAGCTAAAGCCTTAAGAACAGCCATAGGCAGATCCAGCGACCCGAAATTTACAGAAGATATAGACAGATTTTCAAAAGATATTGTAAACCAGTTATAATTTAAGATTGATTTAATCTTTGAAAATAACGTAAAATTGTTTCAATCAAAATTTATTATACACCATGCTTTCACTAAAGAACTATGATTTTAAAAAGGCTGCTTCATCGGCTTTAAAAGAAACAGATGCTGAAATAGCTTTTTATAGGGCGTCTTCTACGGTAATGGAAGACAAAGCCTCGCCTTTTTTTACGAATGACTACTATTTAGGTTTCGAGATTGTAAAAACGAATGACTCGTTTACAAAAATGGTAGGCATATATGTGTTTAGAGTTAACAAACACATATTTTATGCGCCTGTATTCTACGTTAATGGCCAGATAAAAGGCACGGAGTTCTTATATAATGTAGATGAGAAAAAGTTTGTTTATCTCAGTCCTGAATGGTGTGATTATTTCATAGGCCTTTATGAAGAGGATGCGGATGGGTCGCCAGTTGATATGTCAGAGGCCAATCAAGGCAGGCAAGATATTGAAATGATGCGTATTGCCACGCCATTATATAAGACATCTTCTTTAAAGAAGTTTGCTTCGGATTTAAATCTATCCGCAGACGAAAGAGAGTTTGATTCTTTTTCGGATATGTACGATAATGTTTTTGAAACATTTGTTAATTCCCCTGATTCAGATTACAGCCCGTTGCATGTGTTTTTAAAATCTGCGGGTATAAATGCTTGGAATAAATTATCCGATGCTTTAAAAACAGATAGGGAATTTGCTAATAATGTGGTAGGTCTTTGTGACGAGCAGGATTATATTCCTATGGATGTTTTATCCGAGGCAAAACAAAATATTAAACATGCTGCGGAGAACTCAAAGAAAGATTTATTAATTCTACATAAGGGAATATTTAATAAAAATACCGTTAAGACCGCTGCTGAACAGATTGCTAATGGCTATTCCTTCGAGGATAATCGAGATGAAGATCAGCTTAATATAATCTATGACGCAGATCCAGATCAGAATTGGTCAGGCATTTCCACCAATGCTCCGTATGTTTATGATATTTTAACTACTGATGGGTCTACGGTTAGGTGTGTTGCTATTGTGGGAAACTCAGATTATGGGAAAACTCCAGCCCTTTTAGTTTCGATAGATCCGGAACGCAAAGGAATAATTCAGTATTATGACATTAATAGTCCCGAAGAATTATATAATCAAGAGGATGAAAATGTTAAAGCTCCAGGTGTACACGATCCTGTAGTAGGTAACTTTAGAAATATTTTAGCGATAGAGGAAAAGGATTCGGATAAACGAGAGGAAGATTTAACCAAGGTGTTAAAAGAAAAACCCGAAGTTGGAAAAATTTACGGCATTTGGGATCCTGAATATTGCTATATATCAGATGAGGCTTTTTATGTTGGAGAAGTAAAAGATAATGCTGATGATCCTAAGGGATACACCGTAAAAGTTTATCCAATTCAAGGTTATGATAAGTTTAAGCCTTGGGAAGCTTTGGTTCCAGGAACGGATGAAATTATTCAAGTAAATCCTTCAGCTCAATATCCAATGTATGATTTAAAGGTGTTTCAGCCAAGTATACGTTGGATAGAGTTGCCTACTGAAACAATTGATTTGGCTAAAAAGATGAAGGCTGAATTTAAAATTGATGATGCTTTTTCATTTAAGAAAAAGGATTATCGCATTGATATAATTCAAGCCGAATGGGTTCCGGGGAACTGGGCAAATCTATATGCCAATACTTTGGTTAAACATTCCAGCGTAGGACATGGGTATGTCAATTACAATGGCGACGGCAGTTATAACTTAAACATAGCAGGATTTAAATTTGCAAACGTAAATGTAATGGGTGCTATGGCGTTGCTTATGGGGAATGTAAATATTTCCGAAGAAACTGCTGATTATATAATTAAGCATGCAAATGATAACCAAAAACGCGGTGAGGATTATAAATTCCTATTCAAGAAGTTTGCAGACAGGATAATTTTAAATCCTGATCCGGACTTTTTTGAAGGGTTTGATTCCGATTTAAATATTCCGTATGAGATTCCGGAAACTCGCGCTTTGATGACGGATGAAACTTCTTATGCTCCGCCTGCTCCACGATATGGTGATATGATGACACCAACCATGATGGGGGTAGCAAAATCAACCGAAGGAGTGTCCAGGGAAGACCCCAATGATTTCTTACAAACAGCCACTCCGAACATGTTGGCAGAGTTTGCGGAACGCAGCGGACAACGCAGCGTATTTGAGCATGGCATTGTTAGCGTGTTATCCCAGGTTTCAGATGCACAAATGTACATCAATGACTTTTTACCTTCGTTAAGGGATGGCATGGATAAGCTTGCGAGGCTGTTGTTCTTAATAGTAATAAGCCCGCAAAACTTTGTGAAATACTACGGCAGTGATGATATTAAAGGATTGGAAAATTCTGTTTCAGCATGCTTTAAACAGCTATCAGAATTAACATTAGATTTAATACAAAAGACTTCCGGTGTATCTACAAATACTACCAATAAAGTTTAAAAATATACATATTTAAGTTTTAAAAGCTTGCCATTTTGTTTGGCAAGCTTTTGTCTTAATAGAAACAATGACATTTGAAAGGATTAGAGATTTAATAAGTTATTTGCCGGACACTTCTTCTTATTTTAGAGAAGTATTAAATTATACGCAGCAAGTTACAGCGGTAAATAAATTTATGTGCGCATATAAGGATTTGTCCTTTGGATATAAATTTATTAAAGCTTTAATTAAAGATAATATTAGATTGCCTGCTACGGTAAATGAACCTTATTTACGGGATTTATATTTTTTTGAAAAATTTGGGGATGTTAATAATGATTCTGTAATATTTGCGCTTGGATTGCATCATCCTTCCAGCAGAAATATGGAAGAAACGATCAAAGCGTTTTTGATAACAGATGAATCGTTTAGCAAAATTGCAAGCATTACAGGAATCAGCGAAGATGCTTTAAGATGTTATGAGCAATTATTTTATAACATTAAAGACCGCAAGCATGAAGCTTTGTTTATAGCAAACCATGTGTATCCTCAAACCCGTATGGTAGAATTACAAGATGATTATGTAAAGACGGAATCCTTCGGGCAATTAATTCTACGCTCAGCATATAATAATGGAATTGAGGATGCGGCATATTTTGCAGGATTAAAAATGGCCAATAGCGTATTAAATGAAAAATCTTCAGCGGTTTCAGCCACACAGTTGGAATCTGCAATAATGGCTAATGCGCATTTCTTAGTGAAGAATGGCTATATCAACCAGCGTCATAATGGTATTTCTTCGGCTAAAGGCCTGCTTATTGCCGCTAAACAGGGCGGAGCGGAGACTATGGAATCTGATGCTGAAGGATTAAGTTCGCTTGGAGAATCAATATGGGATGCCATAAAGGATATAAAAGGCCCAGAAATTCAACAAAAATTGGATGCTATAACGGAAACGGAGATAGCTAAATACGAAAATGCTAAAGAATAGTTGATTTTTCAGTTGCCTTTGATAAAGTTTCTGCATTGAATATAAGTTACGATTTTAAAAAATATTTTTTAGTACATGGACAAGATACTTGATAGGAATAGCGTCATTGAAAGCGTTAAACAATTAATTCCTGCTATGCAACAGTCATCGGATCCCGAGGGAGAACTGTTACGATTTGCAAGCGAAAGAAAAATGGCGCCTGAAATGCTTGGCGCTATTGCCAAAGCTATAAATACATTAAAGACACAAAGTGTTTATGCGACCGCCAAAGAAGCTTCGGAACGGGGTCGTTCTTTTAGTACGATAGATACAGAAGCTTTGCTTGATAAATACGCCAAGCAATCTATGCCGAATATTGTCAACATGTCGGATATCTCCAAAGATAATGATTATTACTTTACCGTTGAAGTGCAGGATATTAAAAAGGTTGCTGCCGATCATTCCAATAATATTCAGGAAGGAAATATTTCCGAGTTATTTGAATCGGAATTTCAGCATATCCCAAGTGATGCAGATAAGGCTTTTACAGATCAAGCTGAAATATTTTTTGATGCAGAGGTGGCAAATAAGTTTGCCAATAACAAAGAGGGACAATCTTATACTGAGCAGGATTATTTAGATCTTGCTGAGGAATTAAATTTTAATTTATCCGGCATTGAACATAAGTTTGCCAAATTCTTTAACCCCTCAAATACCAAAAGGGATAAAGAATTTTATGAAATTGTTCAAGATACTAAAGATTTATACAATATATATTCCGAAGATTTTGATAAAGCAGCTGTCAAGTTAGCAAACGTTTTACATACAGTTTATGGTTTAGGTGAGTATGTATTACAAAACGATGATGAAACAAAACCAGTCTGGGGTGTACGCTTTAAAAGAGCCAGCCATTTGGCGCCGGATCATAATTATGATATCTCAGACGATTTATATGATTATTATACTAATTGCTTAAATCTCGAAGTGGTAAATGAAGCCATCTCGAGAGATTTTTATAAGTCTGCTGCCACAACTGACCCTGGTCCTGGTCCAAAATCTAAACCTAAACCCAAAACTCTTTATGAGAAATGGCTGAATGATAATGGATATACAGACATCGATCAAGATACAGGGCAGATATACCTTGCAACTCCGGAGACTGGTGATCCTGATTGGGAAGAATTTGTACGTACAGTTCCATATGATGTATTAGAAGAATTATCAAAAAGTGCTGTGGTACCAGATGGTTATGTGAGTGAAATTTTAGCTGCGAAAGAAAAAATTTTAAATCAAGAAACAAATGACGGTGACAACGATTCTGCAGGTAAAGATGCCGAGTATACGCCTAATTTTATTTTAAATGGTAAACCTATTAAATCTTATGACGATTCTAAGGAAAAAAAAGATGCTTTTAAAATAAAATATCCTGCGGTATTTAAGCCAAATGACCTGGTTAAGGCAAAAACTTCCATACCCCAAGATACCACAAGAGGTTCAGCTAAAGTTAATTGGTCAAATTTATTCCCCACAGGTTCTTCAGGAGGTAGTAATGTTCCTCCAATAGATCTGGCTGAAGCTGCTACAGTAGCTAAGGATATAGGTATGGCCCCTTATAAATTTCTTTATCAGTCTTTGAAAAATAGTAAACCTGTTGTGAATAAGACTGAAGGAGCTTTGGTAGATGAAATTAATAAAGTTAAATCAGAAGAATTTTTTAATGATTTAATGACTACTGATCCTGTGTTGTCTAAATTAAATCATCATCAACGCAGGGAACTGGCTGACATTTATCAAGCAGCTAAAGACTATTACCCTGATTTGGTAAGAAATAAGACTGTTTTAAAAACGTTCTTACGACAGGGAGTCGAAACCGGAGGTATGGATTTAAATACTGTAAGCATCTTAAATAAGATGAAAGTAGACGGTAATAACAATAATAAGTAAATTATGGCTAATTTTATTGACACTATTACGCAAAATCCTGAGTTAACAACCAATGTTAAGCAGGCTTTGGGAAGATATTTAATTCCTGCCTTAGTAGCAACTTTAGGCACAGGCGGAGCAGCAGCATATATAGCAGGTAGCAAAAAACGAGTAGGAGAAAGTCCTGCCGCAAGAAGGCGCCGAATTATTCGTGCAACTTTGCTTCCCACACTTACAGCTGCATTAGGCTCTGCTGGATTAATTGGATCCTCAATAATTGGCAAAACATCTCCTGAGTCTTATGTCGCAACAGGCAAGTTATTAGGCAAAGGACAAGATATAACTGAAGAAAAAGTTGAATCTTTAGTAAAGAGTTTAAGTACTCCGTCTTTATCTGATAAAATTTTCAATTGGGGAAATTTTTTTAAAGGTACAGGTACTACATTAGGAGGTATGCTTGGATTGAAAGCTAAAGATAAGCTAGAAGATGCGCTCGTGAAAAACTTTAAGTATGAGTACCCTTCTGAATCAGGTATCAAATCTTTAGAGAATGTACCTAAGATTTCTATATCAAAATCTCCAGCTACAGAAAAAATTGTAAATAGTATTCTTGGAAGAGCAGGCAAGACACTTAATTCTGCAGTAAAAAGGGCTCCATCTTTGGCCGCATTGGGTATCGGAGGAGCTGCAGGTTACAAAGCAGTGGATTGGGTTTCTGATCTATTTGGAGATTAAAAAAATGAAAAAACTAATTTATCCAGATTCTAATTCCGAGTTATTTTCCTCGTTGGATGGAGTGATGGTCTCGGTAATTCGAGACACTAACTTCTATACGAATATTAAAAAGGCTTCCTCAAGTGCCATATCAAGGCAGCTTTTAGAAGATTGCAAGCCGGATAAAGATCATTTTTTAATTCATATAACGGCTATTGGCGATGATGAGACTTATGGTTTTAATAAAAACGCAGATGGTTTTCCAAAAAAAGCTAATGAAAAATATTATAAAACTTTTGAAACCAATGCGAATTTATTTAGAGAACATAATTCTTCTTCGCCTAAAAATCGCATAGGTATCATCAAGGCGGCTGCATATAATAAAGATATGCATCGCATTGAGGTTGTAGCATGGGCGAATATTAAGAAAGCTGCAGCTGAATATGAAGCTGCTTTAGCTGGTAAACCTTTGAGTTCAAGCATGGGCGCAAGCGTCCCTTGTGACAGGGACAATATCTCTGGAAAGCTTTCCAAGAACCCGTCCGAATATGAACCATGGATGAAAAGATTTCCTGGTAAGTATGTAGAAGAATGGAATGGCAAACCGATAAATAAATGGGCTTATGTTCATAATGATACGCCAACTTTCTTTGATTTATCCATAGTGGCAAAACCTGCGGACCGCATTGCCGACTATTTGGAATACAGATTTAATGACGCAGTTAAAGACGGCATTTTAAAATCGGCATGCGAAAATGATGCTTGTGTACCTTCCGCATTATTGCCGGAAATGATGGGCTATGACTTATTAAAATTTGGTTCGGATATTATACGCACGAAGGGCGATTTAACTTCATATTTTGCAAGCGAAGATAAAGCTAAAATATTAGAGAAATTAGCCTCAATCGAAAAAGAATTTATAGATATTAATTCTTCAAGTGATAAAGCGAACGATCCCAGGGTTGCATACATTAAAAACGCTAAATATGTAAACTTTGACAAAAGTTATACTTTATCTAAAGATGATATATCGGAATTGAGGAATTTACGTCCTGAAACTTTATTTTTTGAACTGCAAAAGCGTGCCAGCGTGCTTTCATTTAAACCTTTTGTAGATTTAATTTTTGAAGGCAATCCTAAGTTTGCTTCGGAAGATCATAAGAATAAAATTGTTAAATATGCGGAAATAGCAATTGTTCCTACAGTATTTTCAGAAGTGAAAAATCTTATTGAGAGCGGAGATGTCTTACCTTGCGGAGATGGCGTGGATGAATTATTTGAAGCAGGTGATCCCATAGAAGCGATGTATGATCTAAATAATACTGATCCTGTGCAAAAAATCATGGACGGAATTGAAGATCAGCTTTCTTATAAAGAGGAGAAAAAGCAACCGAGAATAATTCAAATCACAATAACTCAACATGTTCCTGATGAAAATATTCAAAAAGAAGATTGCGGAAAGTTTTTTAAAATTAAAACGGCATCGTTTAATCCGAATATAGAGCTTTCAAAAGATGATTTAACAGTTGCCAAGCAATTAGCATTTACGTATGCATTTTACAAAGTTGCGGCTTTGCATGATATGGCTACATATCATTTTAAAAATAATTTACCGGAGATCGTTTATGTAGACGCAATATCGCAGAATTGTCTTGCGATTTAGCGATTAAATATAAACAATTAAACAAGTTTTATTTTTCTTTTTAATTAAACTTAAAGATTAACAATCAAATTAGAATAAACTCATGAGACAAAATTCTATTAAGAGAGAAAATCTCAAAGCACTAATGGATAAGCTTAACCAGGCTTCTAAATTTGCTTCCGAATCTAATGAACCAAAAGATCCGGATGAAACTCAGCCTCAAGAACCTTGTCCGAAATCTACAGTTGAGCCTACCGGCGGAGTTAATCCAAAGGAACAACTGGAGCCAAAGGAAACCAACGCTGCTCAGCCCGCTGAAGTGAAGCCGGAAAACGGCGGCACAGGTTTAGAGGAGGAAGAAAAGAACGTAGTTGCAAAGGCGGCTAATGTGACTAAGAAACTTTTAGACTTTGCGAAGGTTCAACCTAAACAGGCGCAGCCTGCTGAAAAAACTGCGGCTTCTTCCGAAGACGATTTAGTTAAGAATATAGTTATGAGCTATGACATTATGTCCAAGGTTGCTCATGTGCTTACTGAAACCGAGGAAGGACGTATTGCTTTGCAGCACGCCATTGATTCAGAAAAGGGCAAGCAAATGCAGCTGGCTACGCTGAATGAAATAAAATATGCTTCCGAACAAGTGCAGGCTTTAGAAGAACTGAAATTCGCCGCACAGCGTGAAGCTGAAATGGTTAAGCATGCAAGTTTAGGCATCCTTTCCGCAATACGCAAGCTTCCCGAAAAGGAACAGAAGAAACAATTTAAGATTGCATCAAAGTACCTGCGTGCGCAAGAAATCCATCGTCAAAATATGGAACAGTTTGGGGATAATGAAGCTCTGAAATACGCTTATGCTCAAGGTGCTGCGGATGCTCAAGCCATTAATGATACAGCTGCAGTTGAAGGTGCTGATCCTACCGTGGAAGGTCTTGATGCCTTTGGTACGGCACTTGATGAAATGATTGCCAGTAATGAAATAACTCCCGAACAAGCACAGATGTTAGCACAAATGGCTGTTCAAGCTGCTCAAACTGACAATAACGAGGAGCTTTCACCTGAAGAAGCGCAAATGTTCCTTGAACAGGCTATTCAGCAAGGACTGGTTGATCCCAAAGTTGCAGAAGCTATTATGCTTAGCATAATGGGTGGCGAAGGTGCAGCACCCGCTCCCGAAGTTCCAGCTGCCGCAGCTACACCTGCAGACACAGCAGTTGCAGATCAGACAGTTGCTGAGCCCGTTGAAAAACAGGCTTCTGAGAAGGTGCGTTCAATAGCGGAAAAATATATTAAGCTTGCTTATGCTACCAAAGTAGCTGAGGAAGGTTCTGCTGAGGTCATGCTTTCTCCCGCAGATGTAGCTGCTGAAATTGATTTAGCTGTTACTGCAGGTGAACTGGATCCGGATCTTGCTGAAAAGATCAAGGCTGTAATTGAAACGGCTGCTGCAGAAAACAGTGCTGATGTTCCTTGTCAAGAAAAAGAAGTTCAAGTAACTGAAAATAAGGACGACGACAAGGAAGATGATGACGAAGACGATGATGACGACGATGAAGATGATTTTGATGAAAAAGAAATCATTGAAGAGTCTATCAAAGAAGCTTCGGAAATTGTAAAGTAAGTTTATAAAAAAAATGTGCAAGATATTTAATATTTATCTTGCACATTTTTAAAAAATTAGGTTAATATAAATACATAATTAAAAATTCAATGGACGACATTATCCAAAATAGCAACATTTCTGAATTAACCAAGCTTGCCAGTGAAGCTCAGTCTGCTGTTGTTGATGCTATGAAACTTGTAGCGACACAAAAGGCTAAAATTCTGGAACTAGAAGAAACAATTAAAAAAGCTAGTGCGGAAAACTTAAATTTAAAATCTCAAATTAATGAGCTTAATAATTTAAGGAAGCAAGCAAGTCTTGATGTCGATGAAACTTTATTAGCGGAAATTGTTAATAAGTTAGCAAAAGCTAACGTAGTTGACGTGGACGATGTTGATTCTAACATTGCTGCTTTACGCGCAAATCCTAAGCTTGCGTTTACTGTTTTAAATCAAGTAGCGGATATGCTGCCAACGGAGGATGTTTTAACGAACGGTTCTTTCGTTGCTTCTACCAAAACTGCGTCCATTGATACAACAAAGCATTCCGCTATTCCCGCTGCAGTGCTAGAGGAAATAGCGGAATTTGAAAGACAAAATTTTAGTTAATACTAACAACAAGGAATATAAAATATGGCTGGTAATATCGGCTTCTATAAGCGCACTACGCGCAAGTTAAATGTAAACACCGGCAGCCGTCTTACAGACGTAAGTAAGCTGACCCGTGCTTTACCAAATGCAGAGGGTGTTTCATATTATAGTGGACAGCCTCTTTGGGTGACTTCGGCTGCTCATATGGCAATTGGAGATCCCGCTAAGGATACCCCTATTACATATTCGGCAACACCTCCAACATTAAATGAAACCCCGAAAACCACACTTGTTCCCGCTGACGGAGGAACCCTGGTTGACGCGGAATGGCGTTGGACCACGACTCCCATCCCAGGAACTCCTGTGTATTTCGCATTCCAGGATTCAGACGAATGGGATGGCTCTGGAAAGAATATGGCGGTTTCCATACTGGATAAATTTGAGCTACAAACTCCGTTCTATGATGTTACAAAGGTTTATACTTCTGGTATGCCTTTAACAGTTAAAGCAGCTGCAGGTACACAGCCTGTTGGTAATGCTCCAAGAAATGGAGGCACTTATGTTGTTGCTCCTGCTGCTGCAAATGATGACATCATAGGCTATGTAACTGCTGGTGTTGTTAATGTTTCTGGCGACAGCTGGCAAAACCCTGTACAGGTTTCGGATGGTCGTGGCTTTGAAGCGATCATTGGCGGACCTGTGGTTTGGACGGAATCGTCGGACACTAAGACTGTTCTTCAGTTTGAGACTGCGTGGAATCATAAGCCAACGGCATAGTTAAACAATAAGATAAAAGGATTTAGATTATATGGACGACTATAAGAATATAGAGTTAAGTTTAAATGGAGTATCCGGAGACGCTTTAAATGACAGGCTTGCTCAAGAGCTTGGCAGCTGCTCGGAAGGCACTATAAAGATGGCTTCTTCAGCCGGTACTTCGTTCATCCGTAAACAGGTTTTTGAAAAGGGATGGACTCGTCAGATTTGCCATTTTGAAGTTCTTAATGGTTCTGGTGACAAACGTCTTGTCCCAATGGTCAATACCGACTATCCGGTTGCAATGTTCTACATAGAGCCTACAAACTATCCTGCTGCTGTGCTTCCCTTTGACCAAGGCACGCACACTCAGTACTATAGGGCAGACAAGGCTCCGATGACCTTCTTCAAGATTGCTACACCTGAGTTCCAAAAGAATCGTGTAACGCTTGATACTTATCCGTTTGATCTTCGTAAGGTCATAATGGATACTGGTCTGAAGAACATGGTTAAGACCGAAGACCTCGTTTGGTACAACCTCTCCGACAGCGTTGCCGCTCAGAACAATGGCACGTATACGTTTGCTGGCGGTATGGAGCCGTTAGTGATGAATGAAATCACTAATATCTTCACCAAGCACAGCCTGAATCATGGTGTCAACCTTATCAACAAGGTTACTTTCAGCGCTCTTGTCAACGGTCAGAAGAACAACTTCCAACAGTTCGGCGTTGATCTTACCAGCAAGGTTTTCGAAGAAGGCGCTAAAGCGTTCGACGGTAAGAATGTTTACGGTATGAAGTGGATCTCCACCTTCAAGACCGACATTGTTCCTGACAACGTTATAATGGCTTACACTGAAGAAGACTATCTTGGTAAGTGCGCAGAGCTGTACAAGCCGGTGATGTACGTAAAGCGTGAAAAGGATCGCATATCCTGCTGCGCTGAGGAAGTTATAGGTATGCTTATTGCCAATACTTCCGGTGTTGCAAAGATTGTGCTTTACAGCGCCCAAGCCACAATGAATGCCTACCCGCAGATCAGGCCTTATCTCTCGGTTGCTGCAGGTACTCAGGCTGGTGGCTAATCGATACCGTTACAACGTTCTTTAAACTTAAATCCCTGCAAGATAATTCTTGCGGGGATTTAAGTTTTATGCATTATTAGAAATAATGTCTAACTCTACTGAAAATAATTCACCCGATTGCCCATGTTCTCCCTGCAGTAAAACTGACGGGATAACAACTCCTCCTATTCCATCTACAAATGAAGTTCAGCTGGAAGATATACGACTGATGCTGGCTGACGCAGAACCTACGGATACTGCAATTACAACAGATGATTTTTGGTTTTCGGATTTTGATTTAATGGATGCAATGCGTCGTGCTGTAGAAGCTTTTAATGCTTATCCTCCACAGACTATAACGGTTGATTATAGAACTATGGGCACATCTTATATGTTTAAGGTAGGCGCTTGTTGGCAAGCATTATTAAGCAAACGCCTTTGGCTTGAACGCAAATATATTAAGTCAAGTGCAGGTGGAGTGCAGACTGATATATATCAACCTTTAATTGAATTTTCTAAGAATGCTGCAAATGAATTTAAAATTGAATTTATTGAAATGGTAAAAAATTATAAACGTGCAGCTAATGTTTCAAGAGCTTGGGGAGCTATAGGCTGATCTATGTCATGCAAGTGCGCATTTAAATCTGTGCAAGTTTTGCCAGCTTACGGTAAAAATATTTGTCGTATTGTTTGGGCTTTATGCGCAGAATACTATGACTTTACAAAATTTGGAATTAATGTTTATAAGTCAAGGGACGGATATACCGATTGGTTTAAATTAACGGAGGTTGCAGTTGATCCGGAAACAGGTATGATTACCGATATATCTTCGGGTCAGCCTATGTATTTAAATAGAGATAAGGGAAGTGCTGTAGTAAATATAAATAATTCCCGTACATCTGTTGATATAAATTTTAAAAATCGAAATCAGACTTTTAATTGGCATTATAAATGCGCTTTATATGATAAATCTAAGGGCCGAGAGATTGACACATCTCCGCCTGTCGGGATTTACAATACTTTGACATCTGAACAATTTGCATCTTTAAGACAGATGATAAAATCAGATTTATTATCTACGGATTATAATGACTTTTATATATGCAGGCCTAAAGGTAATAGAGGAAGAGTGATAAATCCAAATGAGGAAGACATATCCTTAAATATTGATATTTTAGGAGGGGATCAATTAGGATTAATAACGGATGATGTGTCTTTGGGAAAATTATATGAAGGCGGATATAGCAATCCCATTAAAACCAAATTGGTTATTAACAGTGTAAAGCATGAGCACATTGATGACCAGAATGGCCAAGGGACATTGGATCCTGTAACTGTGAGTATAACGGGAATTTATTATCCGAAATTAATCGTTGGAGATTTAATTGTAAATAAAACAACCGACGATAGATATTTATTTGAAGGATATACTGAAGAATTTTATTTTATGGGAAAAGTGCCTTATAAATTTAATGGAGTAATGCGACTTGTTCCCAGAAATCAACCGGAATATAAATTTGATATTTCCAATATTAAACCTTGTTTAGATCAATAAATATCGAACGGGAAATTTAAATATTTAAAATATTATGGGTACGCCTAAAGCTAAAACAACTTCAACATTTGAATTAGAAGTCTTAAATAAAGAATTAGGATGTTTTCCTAATTTGGATATTTTAAATTTAAGACGAATATTTTTAATGTTAACCAAAATATTTTTTTCAGATAAAGAGAATTTTAAAACATACCTAGAAGATACTGCCAATAAGTTTGACTATACTTATAGTGACTATGTGCTTGATCCGGATGGCAAAAATAAAACCATTATTGATATTACTTCGGATTATAATTATTTAGATGATGCAGCTAAACTTGAATATTTAGGCAGCACTCAGAATCCTAAAATTATTGTATCTGTAGGCGACATTAGTTTGTCAGACATTGGCACCCTTGCAAACAGAACAAGAATGTTTGAGGATAACTCCGGTTATATGATGGGGTTAAACGCCACAACAACTGTATCATTTTCTTCTTATGCAACGACTTTAGGAGATTGTGCAGTTATGTCCCAATTATGCGCTGCGCATTTTACCGGATTAACGGAAATTTTATATAATTTATTAAGGCTTAAAAAATATTTGCCTTTAAAAATATCCACTCCCAGGGCTATTAATTCTGAACAAAATAAAAAGATGTTTCGTTCGGATTTTACTTTGCAATTAAATTGGGAGGCCGCTTGGAGAACAAGAATTGAATCTGCAAGACTTAGAAAGCTTGCTATTGAGCTTAATGCTCATTAGTGATTTAACTATTGCTTTTTTAAGAAAATTGCTGTTGAATTTAAATATTAAAAAATAAATAAACGTTTATTTACGCTATGATTCAGAATTATTCAGAACATAAACCTCAGATGTTGATTTATAACAACAGAGAGGTAGTCTCGGATGGGACAGCGGATCGTAATTCCGCCTGCTTAGTTGGCGTGTGCAGACCGTCATTTACGACTAAAAATTTCCTAGCGCAAATGGTTCCCGTTACCGAGTTAACTGTTGCAGAATTAGGTGGGGAGGAATCTATTACGCTTCCGTTATCTAATTTTACGCCAGTCTCGGATTTCTTACAGCAGTTTGTAGATACAAATCAAATTCAATATGTAGATGCCAATGAGAGTCCCGTTGCACACACTTGGATTACAGCAAGCAAAGGTACAAATGGTGTTATTAGTTTAACTATAACAAAACTTGGCGAAGAAGAAACTCGTCCTGATGTTTATATTAGTCTGCCTAAACTTGCTTTTAAGGTTAATTTTAATAATGCAAGCAACCCCATTTCCATTCAAGAAATCAATTCACCCTCGGATATTACGACTTATCTCGGGTTAGTAGATAGTGATCCTTCGGCTGATGACTTTAATAGTTTAGCATTTGCAGCAACTTTGGGGTACACTGCAGGGGAAGGAAACGGATTTTATGTAGACGCTATTGATTGGACATTCCAAACTTTAGATTCCGATCAAGCAGCGGCTGAATTAGCGGCTTATAACGCCTCGTTTAATAAATTATCCCGTACGGATTTATTCATGAATCTATGGTGTGATACGGATACTTTAAGCGTGTTAAATTCAGCTAAGTCTTATGTAATTCAAGCTTCACAGCCTGATGTGCAAAGATGGCGCGGCCTTTACGCTTCAACAGCTACTACAGATGACCAAGGAGCAGAAGCTATTAGTCGAAGCACCAACTGGGCTTATAATGGTGTAGTAAACGTTTGGTCTCCCGGCGCTTATTATCTTATGACCGCAGATGACGGTACTACTAAAGAAGTACCTTTGGCAAATAAATATATTGCCGCCGGTATAGCATGTATGCGAGCTAATCTGCTTCCACAGCAAGGCATGTCAAGGATGGAAATATCATGGATTTCTTCGGTGCCTGCAGCGTATGCTTCTTGGACGGATACGCAATTAAACAATGTCGCTGCAAACGGCGTTTGGATTATCGCTCAAGATGACGATAGAACAGTACCCTATGTCCGCCATCAGTTAACTACGGATTCGTCTCACGGTGTGTTATACTATGAAGATAATATTCGAGATATTGTCTATAATGTTAATTATGGTGTAAAAGATTTATTCAGAGATTACCCAGGAAGACGAAACATAACCCGCAGTTTACTGCAGGAACTGGAAAACCGTTTAGGCGATTATTTGCTTTCGTTAACCCAGGAAGGTTCTTCGGTGGAGGAACGACGCATTGGTCCAATGATTGTTGATGTAGATTTGGATTCAATAACTGCGGTGCGAGATAGCCAGTTTACCGATAGAGTAAATCTTTCCGGAGATTATTATGTTGCAACTTCCTTAAATGTGTTAAAGATTTCTCTTAATACATATTTGGGACTTTAATTTAGGAGTTTTATAATGGCAGTTACAAACGTTTTAGGTTATAATACCAATGTTAAGACCGGAGAAATCATTACTTCAAGGAATGCTGCGATAGATTTAGGCAACGGTCACATTGCGCTGGTGCAAAGTTTCCAAGGTTCAACCCAACACCAAGTGCAGCCGGTATACGAAGTAGGTTCATCTGCAGTATATTTGGTTATGGGTAATCCCTCAGCTCAATTTAGTTGCACAGCTCTGGTAAGCAAAGAAGGATTTTTCTCGCCCTTTGCTGACATTGCAGCTGGCGCCGCTTGTGGTACACTTCGCAATATCAATGTTAATCTTGGCAGCGAACTTGAGTGTGATCCGAAGATTACGAGCAGAGCTACGGCTAAGTTTACAGGAGCTATACTACAAAGTCTTTCTTTCTCTTTACAAGCCGGACAGTTACAAATAACACAGACAGCAGATTTTATAGCAGGTAGCTTGGATGTTATTTAAAAACATAGGGGTTTTTGGGTGTTTCCTCCTTTCTTCCCGTTGTTTTACCCTATGTTTAAATAAAACCTATAAAAAGGTTTGCAACCTTTGAGATTTTTCTCAAAGGTTGTTTTGTATATATAAATATCCGCTAATTTCATGAGTACACCAGAAAATAGAAGCATTTTTTCCAAACTTTATCCAAATGTACATTTGTTTAATGCCAAAGTACAGGGTGTGACACCCGAACAAAATACAGTTTATGTTATAGATGACCAAGGAAACACTACGAAGGCTACCATTATTGTGAATATGTTTACCCAAATGATGGGGCTTTCCGGTATGGCATTTCCTGAAAAAAATACGGAAGTTGTTGTTCTGTCATGTCCGGATAAAAATAACGTGCAAAATAATTTTGTTATTGGATTTTTACCTTCTGCAACGCAGAAAATTGATCCAACTTTGTCTGGTACAAATTACATCGGTTCAGATAAATCTTCTTATTCAGGTATAGCATTTGAGCAGCGTGATGAAAATAATAAAGAAGGAGTCTTGCGTACTACAGGAACATACCCAACGAATTTAGTTGATGGAGAATCTGCATATGTCACCAAAACAGGCGCAGGGGTGGAATTTTTATACAATCTTTGCAGACTTAAAGGTTCGGAATTAGCTATGATTGAAGCTTATATTCTGGATGATTTGGTTAGGATTTTAAGTCGAAATTTTGAACATTTAACTTCTTTTGGTGATTTTAAAATTATTAATTCAGGAGGAGGTTTAAATGTTTTATGGCAGGGAACTTCTAACGAATATGAAGCATTAGGATCAGATGCGGAAGGCGAATCCCTTGATGGATTTGAAATAGGGGAAAAAGATAATTTAAATGTAGATCCTGATGATGAAAGCAATTTTCTTTGGGACGCTAAATGGAGATTTACCAAGTATATAGGTAAAATAGGTAATTTTATACATACTTATATAACTGATCCCGGTAAAAATTTAGTTTCGGAAAATGAAGCTAATCAATTTAAAGCCGGTCGCTATAATTTCCATGTCAACCAAGACGGATCAGTGGTTATGCAGTCTATCAGCGATATTGTCTTTGAAAAGACTGTGCGTATACCTGTTCCGGTTGCAAATGATAGACTGGAAGCAATACAGGCGGCTACAAATGAGCAACTAAATGCTTATGAAGTTTGGACGCCTTTGGAAGGAGAAGAATTATATGAAACTTCTTATAAGCTCGCCGATTATACTAAATGGTTAAGCAATTATTATGCATTAACAGGTTTTTATGCAGCTAATGTTTTTAATATCCCAAGCGAGGCGGAATCTCCCGAACCTGATCCTTATTGTAAGGATAGAAATTTCCAAGAGCAAAATGGAGGCGGCAATTATCATACTCAATTTACGAAGATGTTGCAGGCCTATGCAACAATACGTATCTTTAAAGACGGTTCGATTGTGTTATATGATGCTTATGGCAGTGCAGTGCATATGACTGCAGGTCATGTTAATATTAGCGCCGCGCGTTCAATTAATTTAACTGCTGCGGAAAATGTAAATATAACTGCAGGGCGAGATGTTATTGTAAATGCCGGAAATAATATTGAATTGTCCGCTATGTTTAAGGGTATTTTATTAAAGGCGAGAACTTGGCTTGAAATGTTATGCTCAAAAGGAGCGGTAATTATCGAATCCACCATGACCAAAGACCAAGAGCAGCAAGCGCAAGATAGCGATGACGAAGAATATTTAAAGAGGTTAAAAAATGCTAACGGTAATGGGATTATTTTGACAACATCACATGGCGGAAGTAATAAAGAAGATGGTGCTGGTATTAGTTTAAGGACTAATGGTACGTTATTTGAAGATGCATATTATTATGCTAATAGGTGTAAGTATGTTTTGTTTAATCTGATGGCAGGCATAGGACAGTTTGTGATAGGTAATGCTTTAAGTGTAATAAATAGCACATTAAAGTTAAATGCGTTTAAAACTATGGCTAATGTATTTTATGCTAAGTCCATTTATACGCAACAGCGTAAACCTGCAATTGTGATGGGTTCTGAACAAGAAACGCTGGTTAATTACGATCAAAACGATGCCAATTATCCAAGCGGTACAGGGTTTGAAACCACAGGGGAGTCAGATGCTGTAGATATAAACCAAATGAACGAATACGTATATTTCAATCCAACAAACGGTTGGTTTAACACTTATAATGCGCAGTTTGAATATAGGGATACAATGTATTATAATACTCAAATTGATGATAAAAATGATAAGTTATTTGAGCCTTTGACCTATCAAAAAATTAATAATGACAGTTCAAATAATTATCAATCTTTTAATATGTCAGATCTTACTGATGATATTACTGTTGCGACGCGCAAGACCCCGTATCCTGGGAACAACGTCAATGTAAATACTTATTCCCCAAGCAATACAGATTTAAATGAACCGTGCGCAGATAAAGGAGAATCTCTATTGACAAATAACAATGAAATTGAGAAAACAAGCTATTCTTTAAAACAATATAACCCTGAAAATTTTATATAAAAATGGAAAACATTAACGAAACAAATAAGACGGAAACTCCAACAATAACTGATGAGGATGTTATAAATTATATCACTCAGCAAAAAGAAGCTTCTAAAGAGAAATATAAAGTTACTGAAATTGATGAAAATACAAAGAGTATTCAGTTGGATAAAGAAGTTGCGAAAGACTTTATTGATACTGTAAAATTTAATAAAGGCGATATAGCCGCAATCTTAAAAGATGAACAAGACGCGGAATCTCAGACTATTAACAGAGTGAAAGTTGAGCAGGATGCTGCATTTAATTTTAGTGCTTTGTATTCTGAAAAACTTAAGAAGCAATTAGATAAGGTTATTATAACTGATGCAGAAAAAGATAAGTATATAACTTGCATTTTAAGTGAACAACCTATCTTTTTAGACGTAACTTATGCCAAGCTTCAAGATATTTCTTTTACATTTAGGTCGAAGTTTGTTTATGAGCAAGAATATATCGCTAAATTTATAAAAGAGGCGCTTTTATCAGAAAAAGGCAAATCTATGACTCCTGATGAAATGTGCATTTTTATTTTTAAAACTAATGTAGCAATAATTTTACATCAGGTAAATAGTGTTGATTTTTTTGATAAAAAACTTCCTATAAATGTAACAGATATAATATCTTATGAAGAATTTACTGCTATAATATCCGCAAGAATTGAGCAACTAAGTAAATTAGGTCAACAATTTTGGTCGTTAATAGTAAATGCCGCTTGTGTTTTTGAGAAAAAGGAACAACTTCTAGCGGAATTTTTTGTTAATGAGGATTTTTAAAAACCCCTAAATATCGAATTTGGCTTACGCTTTATTTAGGGGGTTATTTTAAACCGGAAACAATATGTAGGCATTCAAATGTCCGAGACGCAATAATTTTTAAAGCGCTTACAAGGCAATTTAACACGCAGTCTACTCAAGTGGGTATTGATATTGATGTACGCCATTTGGTTAACAGCACAGGAGAGTTGCAAGCGAAACAGAATTTGCTTAATATTAATAAAAAACTTGATACATTATTTAATTTGAAAACACATAATACTGAAGCATTAAAACAAAATAAGCGTATAGATGCAGTGGCTAAGCGTTTAGGATTGACTGGCATTGCAGAAATCGATGAAATGCTAAAATTATATGATGCTTTAGACAAAGCAGGCCTTGTAAAAATGAAAAAACCAACAGATTAAAATGCCTAGCTCTTCTTCAGACAATTCCAGCACATCCACTACATCAGCTTTGGAAAGCTTTGATTTTGATGGGTTAGTGCGTAATATATTTGGTCTTGTTTCCAACTATTTTAGCGATCCTTCTATTACCACGGGCATTAGTCAAGTAGCTTCCGATGCCATACGCAATGCAATTAATGGTGCAGTTTCCGACAATTCATCAAGAGGTATGCCTGGGATGTTGGGAAGAATATCAGGGTTATCAAATTCACCAACGTTATCTTCAATTGGCAATTTAATGTCTATGAATCCGTTTCTTGCAAAATTAACTGGATCTTCAGATGTACGTATTGCACAGGAAGTAGCGGGGGCAATAGGTAGGCGTAATTTCGGGATGCTTAACTCTCCCATGAGGGAAGTAAATACCTTAATAGCCGGCGCTAATATACAGGACTTTTGGCAAGGATTTGCAGATAGCAATTCTCCTTTTAAAAAAGGTATGAATCAAGCACATGCATTTTTGGTGGCCAATTGGCTAAACCAATCCGGTGCCATTGGACAAGCGCAAATTACGGATGCTAAAGGCATGGGCGGCGAGTCGGAAAAGCTTATGTCGTCTGCTATGGAAATGTTGTCCATAGGAAAAAATATTTTAGGCATGGGAGATGATGTTTATGCTATTTTAAATCAAGTGTCAGTATTAGGTGGTGGTAAAGGAAAACAATTTGAAGAGGCTGCATCTCGTTTTAAAGATTATATTTCTAAATTAGTTGCAGAAGGATTAGACATGGCTGAAATTCAATCAGCTATAACCCATGCTAATGGTCAAATCCAAACAATGATGGCTGCAGGTTATGATGCAACAACAGCTGCTGCATATGCACGTCAATCCACAGCAGCTGCTTTCTCTATGGCTAAAGAAATGCAAAGAAAGGGCAAAGAATATAATGCTGGGGCTGAATCAAATAAACTCAATGCACAAATGGCCGCAGTAGACGCTCAGTCCGGAGGTATTTCATTAAATGCCCAAGCTGTGACTTTAAATATGATGAAGTCAAGGGGCTTGATAACCGAAGAGCAGTCACAGCGTTTGAGTGACTTAATGGCAAGCGGGAACCTTACAGATGATAAATTAAAATCTATTTTAGGTTCCAATTACGACAAATTTAGTCAATTTTATCAAGGTGTTATCAAGCACGGTTCACAGGATCCTGCAAAGTTGGCAAGTATGGCGGATAAAGGCTTTTTTGGAGCCGCTGCAAGAGAAGCTAAAGGGGCTGCGGTGCAATCCCAAATGGATGAATCATTTAATTATTTTGTGGAAGATTTTGGTGATAAAAACAAGAAAGAGCTGACAGACGCTTATGAAAGAATTAAATCAGGTAACTATAGTGACAGTGATTTAGAACTGATTGAAACAGCTATGCCTGGAGTTGGCAATAACATTGCAGCATGGGCTCGTCTTAGAACTCAGCAGACACAAGAACGTGAACGTACGGAAGCTTTAATGAACGTAGTTGGAGCTAAAAATATTTCTAAAATTGATATTTTATCTTCGGATGACTTTACAAAGATGCAAGATGCCGTAAAAAAGCTTAACGGTGGTCAATTAATGACCATGGAGAATTATGACGAAGCTTTGGCAAATACCGGCATGACGCTAGAAGACTTAGATAAGTTGTTTGAATCAAAAGCTTTAAAAGACAAAGACTATGTAAAGATTACAGGCAAAGATAATAAAGATTATTATATGGATAGATACGGCAGTGCTTGGTCTGTAGACGAAGAAATGAAAAAGAAATTAGACGAAAAAAATAATAAAGAGGAAAAAGAAAACAATCCTATAGTTGCAGTTTTGCAAGAAATAGTGAATCTTATTAAGTCCATTCGTCAAGAATTTAAAGGACCAGACTCTCAGCAATCGGAAAATAATTTAGAAGCTAGAAAGAAAGAAGAAGCTGCAGGTAAAAAACCACCTGAACAAAATTAAGTATACTTATGGCAACGAGTTTTTTTGGCACTAAAGGATGCTACTATTTAATATATAAAGCTGGAGGAAGCCCCTATTATCAGCTTAATCCTTCTATTTCAGGGCGAGGATTTTTTATTACCAGAGCTACAACAAACGGCTCTGATAATATTGCATTAAATTTATGTTTTAATGATATTCGTGTGGCATCTGCTACAGGTAAATCATTTGGAAGAACTGTGGTAGAGGGGATAGCTTTGTTAGGACCTGTGACTTCACCCGCTTCTTCTGAATCTATAATTCAAAATTATTATAACACAAATCGATTTTCGCAAAGCGGTAAACCTATTACATTATCAACTATTGGAGGCGGAACACATAAATTTTTATTGCAGAATTATGCTATTCAAGGTGTAGACGATAAATTTAATATTTTAAGTTTTAGCTTAGATGGTATTAGCCTGGATTAGTTATTATGATTAACGTATTTTTTCACAATATTTCTACAAATGAATTTATGGATGATGGAGTTGTTTTAAATAACTCCAAATTGCCTGCAGAAGGTACTGATCTAAGGATTATTTTTGATGGATTGGATTTAAATAATGATTTTTATAATCGGTTATACATTGCATACATAAATGCATTTCCTTGGATAGAAGAAAAATTGGATCCCTTAAATTGGCAAAATAAAACTTATATTCCATCTTTATTGTCCTTTCCTTCAAACGGCACTATTAATAATAGCTATAAAACACCCAAACAGATTTTAGATAGTTTAAATTCTAAATCTTTGCATAAGGTTTTATCTGATGTAGGTTATTATTCCGATTATATTGCAGCTGACACTTATGAAGAAAAATTATGCTGGCTGCTTTTATCGGTTGCGATGCAAACTAAATTTTACATATCTGATTAGTCATGGCAGACATTCTTCGTAAGCCTACTGTTACCGTAAATGGATATAAATGCGTATCCGCTCAGGTATCTTGTATGTTAAATCGCCCTATTACAGTAAATGCTACAGTATGCTCAGGCGACACAGATGGTGGTATTCTTACTACAGATGACATAATGAATTTAGCCAAAGAGATGCAGACTAAAATCTTTGAAGATCCATCTGAAGGAGATTTGCAGCTAAGTATGTCTGATGGCGAAAGCGGTACTTTAAATTATAACAGGTTAATTATTACGTCTTGTGATGTTGTGGCGGCGACCTCTGGTGGTTTAATGGCAACTATTACAGCTACAAGTCCAGATATTTTGGCGGATTTGGTAGATCCTTCTGTTTATATGAAGTATGTGGATACAGCGAATATTATGTTTAAAACTGCTAGCGATTATAAAGGCTCAAAAGCCCAAGATCATTTTTGGGTATATCAGTTGCAAGATAAAGGCGGAAATAATTTGTCTGTTGCCAATAAATTATTAAAACTTTTAGAAAACGCCAAAGATAAATATAGATTTAGGGAAGAGGGATTGACCGAGGGCACGAAAGTTGCAGTTAATTCACAAAAGGCTATTAACAATTCCTTTTTTAGATACGTTCGGCAATTTTTACGGGAAAGCGACGACACCACTCGTGTATTAAATGGTAAAGCAGAAATTAACGACACGGTTAATCGGGCAATTTATAATACATTGGCGCATAACATGTTTGAAATTGGGGGTGGTGTATTTTCCAAATTATTAAATTATATTACTTCAGAATTTTTACTTTGGTATATTCCCAACCATAAAACTGGAGAAATAGGAATTTTAAAAAATTGGGATTATGAAGGTAGCGACATGCAAACCATTTCGGTTCCAATTTCCACCGCAAAATTAGCCATAGGACGAGCTTTAGGCAATGATTTGCCTCCAACTTTAGTTGTTGCAGAATCTCCATTGGTATTTACACAACATGAAATTGCGGAAAACTATTCCGCATGGATTTCAGGTAGTTATCCGGAAAAAGCGGAAACTAAACTAGGTAAAGTATATAATATTCAAGCGCCACGTTGGTTTTCAGTTGGCCAAGATGTAAGTCCAAATAAACCTGCAAATAAATTAAATGTCGGAAGAAATCCCAGTCAAACAATTGAAACGGCGGATAAGGCACAAAAACAAATAAGTAAAAATGCTAAATCAAGCAATCAAGCTTTAACTTATTTAGCCAAACAATCATTTTTTAAATATAAATTTGGTACTTCGGTTGCCGGCATAACTTGCCCATTTCAATCAAATATTGACGCAAATATCGGCGATTTTGTTCAGGTTAATGCTGAAGGTGGGGGTAAAATCTTACAAGGCATTTTGTCTACTGTAACCCATAACCTTTCTACAGGATCCCTTAGCACAGAGTTAGGTTTTACTCGCGTAGAGATTTAATATTGACATTATCTGTAGGCTGGGTTTGGCTGAATGTTGTTTAATCAGTAAAATAAATGGCAAGAAGTTTTAACGTAAATCCAGACGGCAATTTAAATAATTCGGATTTAAATTTAAAATCCAACAATAATAAACTATTAAAGGGTTTAACGCCTTTGGCCGGAAGAACGGAAGCGTTAGAAGCTTGCGAAGCGGAAACGCCTACTCCTGCTACATGTGTTTATCCAAGATCCAAAGTTAAAAAAATTATCGAGGATTTCCGTAAATTACACAAAAACAATTTGTGCAATCCTACCCCTTACGATCCGTGCATCTTAGACGATACAGGTCTCGTTGTTCCTGATGCTACGCCCGAAATAAATATCATTAAAGATGATATTTTCGTGGCTCAAAATTATGAAGTAAGATTAAATTGCGCAGATGTTTTTGTGGAATACAGTAACTTATCTGAAAATAACGCATACTATACCTTCATAAATAATCCTGATGCGGAAGTTGTTATCCCTGCTGGCGCATATATACGTACTCTTAGGAATGCCACTGAAGCTCAAAAAGATCAGGTTAGATTTGAATTAACCAATTTAGCCAAGACACAAGCGATATCTCAATTAACCTGTGGTTTATCTAATCGAGGATATACATTAAAGTGTCCGGAACAACAGCTATCAGACGGCACGGAAACAGATGTAACGGCACTTATTGTCAATACAAGATCTTCCACCGTCATTAAGGATGATATTGTTGTTGATTTTAATACTGAAGATGTTGGGGTAAATGCAACAGACGGAAGTATTGTTTTAGTCTCAAATAATTTTACAAATTATGATGAATCATTAAGATCCCAATTATTCTCCAGGGCGATAAGCGGCCTTTCATGCACTTACGGTAACGAACAGTATACTGTGGTATGCGGAGAAATGCCTGCAAATGTAAACATGGATAATTTGGTGCAAAATGTTGATGGCGAAATGCAGACCGTGGAAATTAGCAGCTTTGTAAAAAATCTTTCCGCGTTTTATAGCCAATTTTATGTTTCTGATACTCGCGCTTGGGATTTAGCCACTTATGGCAGCACAGCTAACATTAATGAAAAATTAAAAGAATTGGTTGCTAAGTTAATTGCTCAAGTTAACTCTCAAGCAGTTGCCGTATTAACAAGTTCTTCTACATGTAATTATGGAAATATAGGGTTAGATATTGTGTGTCCTGTAGGATATAACGCAATGGTAGTAGACGATATCAATTCTACCATTGATGAAAATATATTTGTCGTATCTGAACCAACCTCGAATATGAATTTAACATCTACGGTTGATTCAGGTTCACATGCTTATAACCTAAACTTTGACTTAACCGATAGTAATGCAACTTTAATTTATAATTCGATTTCCGGACAGGTTGAAAATAGAAAAGAATCTTATACATCCTATAATTGCGGTATTTATAATAACACAGTAACTGTTTATTGTGATCGCGCCACAGCGGAAGCTGCTTCGGATAATGCGGGCACGAAAGATTTAAAACTGGCAATGAGTGTATCGGATTATTTATCCGATGCAGGTATTGCAAACCGGCAAACATATTATCCCGATGGTGTTTATTTGTGGGAACATGACTACCCCAGTGATCAAAAAGTCGCAAATGATCCCACAGTCACAGTTAATAATGATCCATGGCAATGCTATCCTATGGGAGTGGCAAATTATCCTACAGGAGGTACAGGTACAAATGCTTATGCTTTATCCGCTTGCTCGCATAATGCCGATAGTCCAATATCGTCCAAATATACATTTACTACGACAACTGAAGGCAATTGTGAAATTAATTCCCTTGTATCCGAAGGTTATCCGTTTACAAATGTGACGGATCCTGAATCATTGTATCAGCCAATTGAGGTAAGACTCGCAGACGAAGGCATGGGAACAACATCTTTTTCCATTCTTGCTAAATCGTTTATTGAATTATATCAAAACAATGTGGATGACGGCACGCCTTATTCACCGCAAGAACTGCAAGCTATGGTAAATGAGCGGGCGGTAGAACAGGCACGTTCAGGTGTTAGTTGTTTATATGGCAATATACTAATTCATGAGGAAGATTGTTCGATAAAAATAGGATCCTGCACGCCGTTTGAAAATAATATTCCTCCGCCTCAAATTCCGGCAAATACTTATTTTGCTGACACCCCTACGAATGCAGATAGGCAAGCTGTTACCGCTCATAACGCTATGGCGTTTTGTATGTGTGCAGACTGGATAGGGGGAGGGGGATCATCTTTATCTATAAATCTTTACGGTGAATGCTCGGGCCAATGCGAAAATCAATATTGCGTTTTTATCCCTGATAATTTGTAGTTGGAATATGGCTTGTATAGGTTGGGAAGATTATATTCAAAGAATTGTGGATATTGGGTTGTTTAACTCTGATGTGAATCTGCCGGAAAAAGGCGAGAGTTCTCAAGTTAATGTATTAAATCGCTCCCCTGCGTTCCAGGTTATCAGGAAAAACACATCTATTAATCCCATTACAATACCCATGGCTTCAGCGGGCGAGGGAAGAGTTTATGTCTTAAGTCAAGTGGACACAGGTGAAACTTTTTTGGGTATTTCTAATGAGTCTTTGTCTTCATTGCAATTTACAGTTGTAAGCACATGGGAAGGTACTTCCACAATACGAATAAGTGGCACTTTAGGACAAACTTTACAAAATATCTTATATTACTGCAATGGAATTACATTTATTCCGGAGGATGCTGGGTGTCAATGCGCAACTATTACCATTCAACAACCAGAGGCAGTAATAGATAGTAAAACAGGTGAAATAACATTCACAACTTATACTAAGGATACGGTTTTACAAAGAACTATAGGAATCAATGCTGATTTAAATTGCTTCTGGATGCTTACAGAGGAAAATCAGCAGGGAAACTGGCAGAGAGTTTCACATACAGGCAATAATTTTAGTAATATGCCGTTTTATGATGAGTTGCCAGAGTATTGGTTTCCTGTCAAGATGCCTGGAACTTCGCGTGATCAAAACTTCCCAATGCGAGGCAACTCAATTAGCTTGAGCCGCGATAAAGATTCAAACGGCAGACCTTCTGGCAACGCGCTTTCGGCTATAACGGCTGCCGCATTTGCACGGCTTGGAAGATCCTTTGATGAATCCCAACAAAAATTGGCGGAAGCTTTTAAAGATATAACTTCAATAGAAAATAATATCGATCAAACTAATGGACAACCCTGTGTATCAGATATTTTTTGTACAACCGCCGTTAATCCAAATGATCCTGATAGCGGTCCTATCGTGTTTGATTGTTGCGTATACAGATTTGATACCGCTATAACAGTGACCTTTGGACCATCTCAACGTGATTTGGAAGCATTCAATGAAGTATTTCAATGGCATTATAATGTTTTAGCTACCTTATCTCCTGCGGAGGGAAGCACCTCCTACAAAGTTGTAGAACCATCTCTTTGTTCCTTATGGCAGGAAAATACAGAAGCAACAGATAAATGTTGTGAGGATATTAATACTTATACCGCTCCATCAGGCGAAGTAATTTGGAAAGACAATGAACTTTGGTCTAAACACACCACGTTTTCTGTATCTAATTGGACTAATCCTTCGGGGGGTTTAAAAACTTTAGTTGTAATACGTCCGTCCTATGTGCAATTTTTATTAAATTCTGCAGTAATGCGTGACAATTTAATTGTTAGCGGCGCTTTATTTGATGCTATTCAAGAGTGTTGGGATACATTACAGGAAGAATTACAGGAAGAACTACCAGAGAGTGAAGTGCCTACCAACCCAAACTTTGCCGATTGTAATGTTTACTATTCTGATTCATCAACAGAATATTTTTGCTTTGTGGATATGGATGATCCTACTGTGTTTCCTAATACGGATATTCCTGAAGGATTTATCAAACAGCCTGAAGTAAAAAATGCCTTAATGAATTGTGCGTCAGGAAATGTTAGCGTTTGTAATGGTTATTCTTATCCAGGAGGTAGGTATAATGATAATTTTGCAGGTATCATTTTTGCCAAAAATTTAGCTACACTAAATATTCAAGCGCAGTGGAATGCTCCAAATGGTCAGACCTGTCAACCCACTGTAACGTCATCGGAGTTAGAGACGTGCTGTGCGGAAGTTTCAGTCCCAGCTTACGGATGTAGATACGATCCTATTGAAGGTTGTCTGTGTTTTGGAGGCGAACCGAGCTTTTCCTACACGCCTTGCAAGGTGACAGACGTTACGCCTTCTAATTATTGTCAATTGCAAATTCAGCAGGATTCGTTTTATGAACCTGTAAAAGAATTTTTTCAAGATTCAGAGGAATGCATAGGTTATACAGAATCTACCGGTGGAGAATTTGGTGCAACCATCCGAGTGCCATTTTTGCTTGGAAAATGGAAAAAAGAATTGCAACAAGCCTTATCATCTAGCAAATGGTATGACGGTACAGTTACAGGTAATCCCAATCTTGAAGATGATAAAATCACCCAATTAACCGGCTCTGGTGGAAGCAATAATCATAAACCCGGAGGCGGTGGAGGGGGCGGTGGAGGTCAACGAGTTCCTTACGGGCTAAGTTATAAAACCGTTATTATAAGTGGTAAAAGGCCTGTTCAAATCAATGGACGTATTACATGGGAAAATGAATATGATTTTCGTTACACCCCATGTGCACAGGTGGATTGGGTGCACGCCTCAACGCATTCTCCCATCAAGTCATATAATTTACTGACTCTTACAGGGAGCATGGTTTGTGCGCAATATTGTGAGCAGGGACTTTCAGGAGTTGGTTATAGTCCCGACACCACTCCAATACAAATAAGATGTACAACATCAGGCGGTTCAGTGTATTATTCAAATTCCATGATATCCTTAAACGGACAAAGGCAACGTGTGTTAACTTATAATTATGGACAAACAACCACTCCCGTTTTGACCGCAGGACTGGAACCGAATTGGTCCGGAGCAACAGGTGATACTTCAACATGGACGCTACCCGCTCAAAACAATATTCCAAGTCTGACTTTCAGTGCTACAAAAACCATTACCAGGGGTATGACAATAACCTTCCCCGACGGCTCCACCAGGCCCGGAGAATGTGGTGGGGATTATGGTGACTGGTGCGACGTACAATATCAAATATCTGGAGATTACTCTTAAAATGTTTAGCTTTAAAATACCTACACCTATTTCTTATATTGCAAAATTACGACCTGTTAATTTACCAGAGTCTTTGATGATTAGTTTTCCTAATACAAACATCGAAGAGATTTGGAAAAAATTTCAAGTTGTTACAGATGGATATCCCACATATATAAAAACTGAAAGAGAATTGGTCGCGACATTGTTTCCGGACAATATAATCAATATATTGTTTGACAACGATAAGAGAAAAATAAATTTTTCATGTTTTACCCTAAAGCTTTTGCTTCCATATACTTTTCAATATATTAAGTTACCCATATCAAGAGAAACCGCAGAATATTTTCAAAATAAATATAAAAAATTTATATCTCAGTTAAAACTTTTAACCTTTACCAACAAGTTATCTGCAATTGCGTCAAACACGGCTGATTTATTAAAAGATAAAGAATTGAAGTATGTATACAATACATCGAATGTCATTGGAAATCTTGCAACGGATTGGCAGGAGATTTCCCCAAATGATATAGCGGAAATAGCACTTGCGTTCGGGGATATACATCAGTGTTTGTTAAATACTACAATTTTAGACTTATTGTCATTTATACCGATTTTGACTAATAGTAAACAAGCTCCTAAGTCGGAAAAAATCTTGCTTTTGTTTACTTTATTATTTTTAAATAACCTTAACGTAGAACAAAGGAGTAAATTGCTGTCGGATTTGCAATCACGGATAGCTTATTGCTCGGAACCACCGTTTCTGACATACTCCAACGGCTAAAGCGCGTTGGGTTCTAAGGTCTTCTTGCTTTTATTAGAAGGAGCCTTTAAAGCCAAGTCAGTTAAAGGAGTATTTTCCTTATGGCTTTTGCGTGCATCTCTTTCTGCACGCAATTGAGCTATGTTTAATTGATTTAATGCAATATTAAAAGCAGCATTAACATCAGCATGCTCAACTGTTGAGGTATCAACAGATTTGAATGTCTTTGCATTGCGTATTCCTATATGTCCGGTCCTACTATCAGCTTGAGATGTATAACGCGGATCAATATATTCTACTTTAACTCCAAGCAACTTGGCTTTATAATCTATCATCGTTCTAAATTGATAGAATGACCAATTGTTCAAAGAAGCTTTAAATGCTTTAGATTTATTTTTTGATGTTTTACGAATGTTAGTTAAATTTTCTAAACGCAAACCACAATTTTGTGTTTTAGCGAGCGTGACTAAAAAAGTAGATACTTTATGGTCTAAGTCTTTGCAAATACGTTGTTCACGATTTTTTAATCTTTTAATAACTTTAAATTTCTTTTGTCTGGACAATTTTTTTCTTATTTGTCTATATTTAGACCGAGTGAAACTAGATTTCTTATTTAACTTCCAAACTTTGCCTGTTAGAGGGTCTGCCGCAACAGCCATATGTCCAGTTGTATTCAAATCCACACCTATATAATTAGTGCTATCTCTCGTAGGTTCGCTCGGAAAATCACAGCTAATAAAAGCATATTCAGAGTTAAGTTCGATTTGGTTTATTTTTAAAAAGCCAGAAATAAAAAAGTCTATACTTAGGTCCAAACAGGGAATTCTAACAATGTTGTTTTTGTATGTAATGCCTTGCTGAGGTATGATAAGATTCGCATTATGTATAGACTTTATTCGTTTATTACGAATAATCTTTCTGATTATCTGGTTAGAAATTATAGATTTTAATCCAAATTGTTTAACTTGGGATGAAGATGTACACTTGTGTTTTAAAGCAAACATTGAGACTTGTAGTGCTTTTCTGAGCTCTACAGACAAGTCACGATTATGTTTGACTTTAAAAGTTTTTATCATTTATATTTTTTATATTAAGTTATCAAAATAATACTATGAGTGTCAATAATAAAATTTCAAAAATTAGATGGAAAACTTCAAACACAGCTGTTTTCAATTGTAGCTATCACTTCATATGGTCCCCTAAATTTAGAAGACCTGTGTTGACGGATAAAATCTCTACGAGATTGCAAATATTAATTGAAGAAAAATGTGAAGCCATGAATTGGACAATTAAAGCATTAGAAATAATGCCAGATCATGTACATCTCTTTATATCTACTGAGCCATCGTCTGCACCACAATTCATAATCGGTCAAATAAAAGGATACACCTCAAGATTTTTAAGATCAGAATTTCCAGAATTAAAACGTAAGCTTCCAACACTTTGGTCTAGATCATATTATGTAGATACAGTCGGGTGTTTAAGAGAAGATACAATAAAAACTTATATTGAACAGCAAAAAAATGAATCAAAATATTTTAATCAAAAATCATCCCACAGCTAAAGCTTGTGGGCTTTCGGAGAATCGTAAAATGAAATTGCAAATATATTTAAACAACAAAGAAATAAATCCATCAGAGGTTATATTTAAAGGAGACACATTAAATATTTATCTTTTTGATAACGAAAGCCAAAATCTTGTAGATTCTAAATGGTATACGATAGAAGACTTATCAAAAAACAACCTGTTATTTGATTTTAAGTTTGATACCATATTACCCAAACTCTTAAATAACGCTATTTTAACAGCAACAGAATGGTTATTTGATAATTCGAATTTAAGCTGTATTCCGGATTTATTAAAAAAAATTGATTTGTCGGAAATCTTAAAAACTAAACAAGAATTAAAAACTTTAAACTTGGATAGAAAATTCTCAATAGACCGTATTTACTCGGATATTTGCAGGGAATTTATCTTAAAATCAAAAGATGGTGAGCCTTATGCACGGAAAATTCTCGATATTTTAAATTTTGCAAAAATTGAAAGTGCAGAAGAAATATCTAATAATTTATTTTATGAGAAATCAAAAACTTTAGCAAAAATGATGCTGGATGAACAGGCAAATGCAAAGCGCGGCAAGGGTTGTACAGCATGCGCTTTAAATAGTATAAAACGTAAATATTTAAATTTAATGGAAAAATTGGAGGTCTAAAATGCAGGATATAATATTTCTTTATGTTATAACATTGTTTGCATCTGCTTCAATTTTATACACCTGGTTTAAAAGCAGTATGCCATCTTTAATATTTTTTCTTTTAAAAAAATGCGGATTAAAAAAGAAAGACATTAAGTTTTGGCAAACTCCAACAGAAGAACAGTTTAATATAACTGAAAGCAACCCTTTAACTTGGTCTAGGGCTGATTGGGAGGGAGATGAAAGCGGGCTGGGCTGGGCGCAGACTCGTCTTGGAGATTTTTGGGGAGAGTTATTAACTTGCAGGTTTTGTTTATGTTATCACATTGTGTTTTGGACTAATCTGATTGCCTTTATTTTGTCAGGTAATATTTCGAATGTAGTTGTCCTATTAGGTTTTATTTGCTCTCAACCTATTTTGGTTCATATGCTTTTTAATTTTACGGACAAGTTGCAAGGAGAATAGCCAAAAATGAAAGTAAGCGTAAAATTAAGATCCACTAAAGAAGATTTAAATTTTTCTATAGCTTTGTTAAATAATGAATTGGTTATATTGGTTGACGATAAAGCTTTTAAAGAAAAGATTTCTTCTGTGGTCTCCTCCGGACAAAAACCAATCAATCTTCCTATTACAGTAAAACCTAAGACTGTAAACAACCAAATGATAGGTAAAAGTCCGCAAATAATCGATGAAATACCTGTAGAACTTGTAAGCTTTTTATGTAAAGATATGTTTAAAGTTTTGTCTGCGACTACCGAAAAGGAACTTCAGACATATCCGGATAATATTAAGAATTTAATTTTAAACGATTTAAAAAAATTATTACAAAAAGAAGAGGAACAATGGAAAGTTGAACATCCTGATCAAAAGGAATGTCCCACTTGTATCAAAGGGAAAGTAAATAGAAAAATTTTATTTCAATTGTTACCATTTTTTTACTCCGAACAAGCAGCGTCATTAGTTAAAGATCTTTTAGATATTCTTATAAATTGCATTAACCAAGGGGCATTGTCTTTTTATAAAGCAGAAAATTTGTTAGACACGAAAGCAGCTTCTATATTAGATAGCTATTTAACAGAAATAAACAATCTAAAGTCCGGATGTACTTCTTGTGCTAAAAATGCCGTAAAGCGCAAATACAATAATATTATTGTTGCGCAATTAAAAGAAATTTTAAAAAATCCTTCTTATGTCGAAACTTAGTCAAAAATATCAACCTAAATTTGCGTTTGATGCATCTAAAGGCGCTTTTGTGCCAACAGAAGTTAAAGCTGCAATATCTACTATTGCCGAACATTCTTTATTTGCAAAACCTAAAACACTAATGGATAAGCCTAAAACTGTGGCTGCATTTAAATCCAAGTGGGCAAAATCTACAAAACATAGCACTTGGAGAAAGAGTGTCCGCAAATGTTGTGGTAGATAACGCTTAAAAGGCTTGCTTTTTTCTTAAATTTTTGCTTGGGTTCATAGTTAAAAGTTAATGCCTAAAGACACTTCATATTTTGAAACAGCAGGAACCCGCCCGGTATGGGATCCTCATTTTTCATCTTCAGAAACAGCCAGATACAATGATTATGATCAAGACAATGTAAAGGTTGTTAATGAAGATCTAAATGATGATATGGAACTTCTATCCGAGATGGATAGAAATCCGGACTCATTTGTAAATGACAATCAAAAATTAACGTATGAAGAGGCTTATAGAAATTACCGGCAAAATCCCAATGTATCTAATTTAAATCAAGTTATACATAGTCTTGGAGATACAATAAATTATTCTTTGGCTTCAAACAACGCCAGCGGTGATCCCTTATTAGAAGCTAAGGCTAAGTTGATTACTGCAAAAGCCGTCAAAGAGTTTGATCCCGGATATAAAGTTAGTTTACCCACATATGTCTCTTCACAGCTTCGCAAAATGACCCGTCTTGCCAGAGACTTAAGAAATCCAATTAAGATTCCGGAAAGGTATATCTATGAATCTCAAAATCTGCAACAAGCGGAAAAGGATTTTATTGAAGAGCATGGGAGAGAACCGGATTTAACGGAATTGTCTGATGAGACGGGTATGTCCATTAAAAAAATTCTGGGTATTCGCAAAAAGTCTTTAAAGCAAGTAAGTGAGCAGCAGGGATTTACCAATGTTAATAGCGATGATGATACAGCAACAACCATTGATGAAACAGCTGCTGCGGGGACGGATTTCTTGGAAGAAGCGCAAATTTATGTGTATCATGGATTGGATCATCGCCAGAAAAAGGTTTTTGAACACTTAACGGGTTTTGGTGGTGCAAAGGTTTTATCTCCTGCGCAAATTTCCCAGAAATATAAGGTATCATTGCCTACGATATCCCGCATGGCAAAAAGATTTGCGAAAGAAATAAGTGAAAACTACGACGCATTAGAAAGTGTGTATGCTAAATGAAAATAGACGATTTTGCAAAATCAACAATTGAAAACGTTTTAGGTTTTATACAGGGAAAACCTTATAAATCTTTAAGCGAAATTGTTTCCGGAGATAATGATATTACATCTGCAGTAATGTTATTGCGAGCGGAGGCTGAAGGACTGGAAACATCTAAAGATCCTATTGAATATCAATTTGCTTTTGCATTAAAGCGAGATACCGTAAGCAGATATGCTTCTCGCAAACTTTTGTATAAAGCCGGATTGGACAAGAAGTTATATAATGCCAATTTAATGCAGGCTACATCGTTAATAAACAAAAAAATGAATGTAACTAATTGATAATGAGTGCTATGCAACAATTTAAATATCTTTGTGATGTTCCTAATCCTGCAGAGTCAAGCTCCCCTGTATTTAATGGGGGAGTTAAATTAAATTTTGCCAGTGCGGTTAAACCTAATATAACCGAAGATATTACTTTTGATTTTGATAATTTGGTTTATGGTAAAGACGCTACCATCCAAGATGCGATGGTTAATATAGGAACACGGCAAGGGAGCAATCCGTTGAACGAAGATGAAGGTACAACCTTGCAAGAAGATACTTTGAATTATGCGTTAGTTAGCTCAAATTATTTAACGCATACTTGCAATTTTGCAGGATCTGATACGAAGTTTTTTGAAAATCAATCCATAGGTTCCCTGAATAACATATTAGCAGATTACTTTAATTCCCAACAAACAACAGTGCAATCTACGGTTGAAGCAAATACGACTTATGTAAATTCTATCACGGACTTAGTAGTAACACCGTATAAATTTACCTACGATAAAGCTATATTAACGTTGCAGTTTACGTTTGACGACCAAACCATAATCGGTGAAATTGAATTAAACGCAGAATTTTAAAAAAAGATGAATTTAACAGATTACATATCTTCCAATACCCCAGTAGATGCTACTAAACTTCGTGAATGCGAAGATAGAATGCGTATCTTGTTAATACGCGAATTTCCGGATACCGGATTTTCGCCAAACTCCGTAGTGGGGAAATTTTTAATTGAGCGTTTCGGCAAAATTGTAGCGCAAATTGAAACGGCCTTGGAATGTGTATTGTCGGATATGGATTTGTTAAATGTTATTAATGGATCCGTATGCGATTGTGATTTTGTCACGGAATTTTTACGAGGTTTGGGCGTTGATAGTTTGGTTAATGCTAATACTACCGGCACTGCGCGAATATCTTTTATAAACAATGGTCCTGAGAATACCGGCACAAATCCTTATATTATGGATAAGGGAGAGTTGATGCAATTTAATGATAATTATATCTTTAATTATGTAACTCAGAAAAATGCCAGTATTAAAATTTATCCTTATGGTTATACCGGAACAGTTGATACTGACAGCAATTATTTCTTTCTATCGGTATCAAACGTAGCAAACGTGGGGGAATCAGATAATAATTTTCAACCAAATTTATACTTTGTAGATATTCCGATTGTAGGCCCCTCAAATGCAGAAGTTAATGCAGGCGATGAAGCTGGAATTAATGAGCATTTATCTTTCTTTGACGAAGTTGAATCGGTTGTGGCTGCATATGACATTGCGCCTTATGAATCTCCTACAAATCTTTCAGAGTTAATATCTATATTTCAAAAGATTCAACCTTCAGCTAATTTTGCTACGCGGAATAATGTAGTATCTTTTGTTGAACAAAAATATCCAGGAATTACAGGGGTGTCTCCTACAAAAGTAGGGGACATTGAAATGGTTCGCACGGATAATAATCCATTTTATGCATATTCTCCCGCTATAGATATTTGGGTTAAGGGAGATACTACGCTTCCAACTTGTTCGGAATATTTCAAATGCTATGTGTCAACGGATGAGAATGGCGTTAATACTTTTTATGGTACAACGAAACCGAGCGATTTAAATCCTGTAGGGGATGTCAGCAATTTGCCTACAACGGCGCAAAAAACATTTATTCGACTAAACCATTATCCAATTACCAGCGTTAATTTAAATATTGCGGGTGAAGATGATGACGCATTCTCAACTTCTACAACCATTGACACCTCTACGCTAAGCATTAATTTAAACCAATGCACTGCGCGTAAAAGTTACACAACTTATCCGGCTACAGTTGAATGGACAACACTACCTAATTCTACAAATCGAGAAACGATTGCGGATTATGTGCCGTATCAATTTTATAATTTTTCGGATAAAGATTTTACAATGGCATTTAATTTTGCGGGTTGGGAGTTGGAACAAACCGAAGATGATCCTCATCAGACTATACGACAGCTTCATACCTATTTTAATTTCCCTGCATCATTTATAAATGCAGATTTAAGCGATTATATAACTACCGAAACTGATCCTGAAACATCTGTATCGAATAGTTACATTTGGATGCGCTTCGACTATCAATATGATCCGGTAATGGAATCGCTGGATTCTTTCGTAAAAAGCCCTGCTTGTGATCCTGCGATTTCAACTGAAGTTAAAGCTTGTTACTATTATTATATTACGGATTTTACGGTTAATTATTCTAAAGAAACAAATAAATTTTTTGACAGACAAGCTGCTATAGAACGTATTTATGACTTGATGAATAGTTTAATATATCCATTAAGTTATTCTGATGCATATATTTCTGATATAATGGTGTCTATGGGAGCCTCCGGTGTGCAAAGTATTATACCCACGGCAACACTCATGTTGGGATGCAGTAAGGATTATTTTGATTCTTCGGGAAATAAAATTGACGGAGATACAACCATCCAAGCTGTGACAACTTTTGATCCTGCAAATATAGATTTTCGTTTAAAACTTTATGGAGCAGGGCCCAGAACAATTTCAATGATTCTGCCAAGAGAGAATATTAACCTTGTTGAAAAACTGGTCTAATGGACGGAGACAATACAACACAAGCATACTTTGCAAGAAATTCCGCAGTTAATACTGATATAAACTTTGCGGAATGCGGTAGTTTTTGGCATCAGCTGTTAAAAGGCAAAACAAGGCAAGCGGCCAAAACAATGTCGAAAATGCCTATGTTGTCATCCGCATTTACAGATGTAAACAACAGTTGGGCTAATATTTATAATGATGATAAAAATTTATATCTTACGAATAGGGAATATTTCTTTAAGTTGTCAGATGTAAAATTTTTAATCTGTGATAATGCTGATTCGGTTGATTTAAATACTGCTTTAAATGCAGAAACTTCTAAAGTATATAACTTTAATGTAGATGCATTAACTCTTTATTTAAGCGAACCTGCGCAATTTTCTGATAATCAATCTATTGTATTATTGATACCCTTTGATTCCAGCGACGATGAGTCTGAATTAAAAGATTTGGAATTATTCAGCATTCAATCTTGGGATCACACGGAAAATACAAGCAATACGACATTTTTAAATGTTTTTTATGCAGGCGTGCATTTTCGTCAATCTGAAAAGTATGTCGGATTTTTATTACCCTTATCCGCAGGTTTAACCCTTTCAGATTTTACCGACACCTCCAAAACTAAATCTGAAAGAGTAAATCTGCTTTGGGATTTCTTTCTAACGCATTTTAAATATGACGGAATTAATGGCAGTTTTATTTATAATGCCAAAGTAAGAGGGCAAAATAAATATCGCAAATCTATTTATAATGCGATAATCGGTTTAAGCAATATCCCTGTAGGCATTGAAGCGTTGCAGGCTAGCAATTATGTAAAAGGTTCCGATCAAAGCGTGGTAAATTTTGGCAAAATATTAAATGCTATGTTTGGAGGAACTGCAGTAGATTTTCAATGCGATTTAACTGCAGAAAATATTGCAAATGCCTATAATTTAGGGAATGGGTTTTATGCTTATAAGCTTGTTAATACGGTAACGGGCGTGCCGCCTTTTGCCGCAGAAGATTTGGTAATGCGCACATCGCGAAATCCTAATTCTTTAAACAATGTTTACTTTAAAATTTCCGTAAATGAAGATGCGAAAAATCCTTCAATTGAATTTTTACAAGCTGAAGTTTTAAAGCGTACGCAACAATACACGATAATTACAAAAGGCAAAACCAATATTTCACAAGACACTACCTTATATCCTGGAGATTATCTTGTTAATCCTATTAATGTATACTATAATAACGGTAAAGACTATTGGTGGGATCCTTCGCGTACAAATAATACTCCTGGAGCTTGCTGGACAACGGAAAACATTGAAGGAGCACCACGTTCCACTGGGCTACCATTTGATACACTCAGTTCTTCTTGGAAAATATTATGGGATAGAAATCCATATACTATTGATAGAAAAGCAACCGCATATATTAACTATAATCAACATACCTTATTTACAGACACGACGAATAATTTTAAATATTTTTGCATAGGCGGTGCCTCAGATGTTACAACCAACCCGTTTTTGATTTATGCTCTTGACTTAAGAAGTGGTACAAACTGGCCCGATGAGAAATTGCAGTATTTATTAAATGATTATACTGCAACGACTCAGCTTGATTGGTTTTTTAAATATATCATTTCTAATGCGGTAATTATAGAAATAAATATTGAGGTTTTAAAATCATTATACGATAATATATCTAAAATTTTAAATGCCATTCAACAGGCTGGAGTTTCATTATGCCCTATTGGTATGATTCCGATATTTAAAATAAATAAAGGAAACTATCAGTGGGTTGATCCCAGATGGTATACACCTGATAGCTAAAAAAAAATGAGCGCCCCATCAAATAATACCAGTGTTACGTTAACCAAGTCTGATACGACCCAGACCGACTTGTCTTGGATTGCCAATATAAGCGGTTTTCCTGTAAAAGTAACTGCTACTGGAACAGGGATGCTTGAAGGAGGTTATGTATTTGTCAAACAATTGACGGGAACAGGTTTAGACCCTAACCAAGGCGATATGTTTAATAGAATTGCATCCGTGCCTGATATAACGGATTTGCCTACTATTGAAACTATAGAAAGTATGAATGAATCCGATATTCAAGGATTAATTACGCCGTTTTATAGGGATAACACAATAGAACTATTTTTTGAAACTCCGGAACTTGCAGAAAGAGGTTGGCAAATAATTAAATCCGATACACAATTATTGGTAGATAATTTAAAATTAATAGATGTTATTCAACCCTCTGAAACTATAACCATTTCTTGACGTATGAGTAGCGGCAGTGACGAAATTTGTTATGTAACAGCATTACCTGGCATTATGGATCCTTCTACATCCGAGAATGGATCATCGTCTAAAAATTCTGCCAACAAGGAGTACACAGATCCTAACGGGGATTTAAATATTTTCATAGACGGTCCTTATAATGCAGCTGAAACGGATTTTGGCAGTTTGCGGTTTAAGGTTTTTATATCCAAAGAAGATGCCAGAAACAAATGTGTTGTTTTAGATAAAACTTCAGCGGCGGCATCGAGTGACGACGAGTCAATTGATCCTACGGAAGTAATTATTTATTACGAAACGGATGACAGTAATGCTGATTACGAAAATTTATATTTAAGAATAAAGCATCAACAACTAATGTTGGCTCGCGGGACATATGTCGTGCGTGTATTTAAAAAAGTTCTTGAAGATGCTAATGAGGAAGATGATACTACGGATGGTTATGAACAAATCCGTGTATTTACCTTAACTGTAAGGTCAAATCCCATTCAAGGAAACTGTGTTAACAACAAATATTTATCTACTGCGTTTCAAGGAGGCAATTTAATTAATCGGGGCGACGGGTGGAATGACTATAACAAATCTTGCGGTTGCGGAAGCATTTCTGTTGCAAAACAATTAATGGCTTTAGGCTATTGTAAAGTAAGCCAAGAATTGGATGAAATAAATGGCGAGCAACCAAATGACCAGGAGACCAATCCTTAATGTCCGAATGTTTAACTCCAACAAACTGTAAAGCAAAGTCTTTAGTAGCAAAATGCGGTAGCGTATATGAAAAGTTTGCATATCTGATGCAGACTAAAGATTTAATGCGTAAAATGTTAATTTCCAAAGCTCAAGATGTGCCTGAGAATTTGCCTTTTCGTGATTATATAGAAAAGATTGCCGCTTTAGTTCCTACCACAGATGTCGTTACTTCTATAATTGACTATAAAGGCGGCATCCATAAAGGTGATGTAACCGTAGATAAAAACTTTATTGATTTATCTAATGTAGACAATACTGCCGATATTGATAAACCGATTTCTACAGCAACCCAAGGAGCTTTAGATTTAAAACAAAATATTACTGACAATAGTCTGGAGACTGAAGCTAAGACAATTGTTGGTGCCATTAATGAATTAGACGGTGAAGTTGCAACTAACACCACAAACATAGGAACACTGCAAACCACTGTTGGTAATGCAGAATCCGGTCTCGTAAAAAATGTTGCTGACAATACTGCGGCAATTGGAACCTTGCAAACTTCACTTGCAGGCAAGCAAGATGCTACAATATCGGTTAACATTCAAGGCGAAGCTAAAACGACAATCCCTGATGCTTTAACTTCCTTAGATACAGCTCTTACCGCAGTTAAAACAACTGCTGATGGCGCCGCTAAGGTTGATGCATCCAATATCGTACCGGCTACGTGGAAAGGCGTTTTAGGTTATCAGTCAGCCAGTGACGTAAGTGCCGCTGTCATTGCGGGTGTTACAACCAATACCTATGATGACAATCTGGATACCACGGCCAAGACAATTGTCGGCGCCATTAATGAAATCAATACCAGCAATTCTGGAAAACAAGACAGCAGCATTACTATAGACGGTATAACTGCTGACACTGTCGAAGGTGCTTTAGCCGAACTTGATACAGCTCTTACCGCAGTTAAAACAACTGCTGATGGCGCCGCTAAGGTTGATGCATCCAATATCGTACCGGCTACGTGGAAAGGCGTTTTAGGTTATCAGTCAGCCAGTGACGTAAGTGCCGCTGTCATTGCGGGTGTTACAACCAATACCTATGATGACAATCTGGATACCACGGCCAAGACAATTGTCGGCGCCATTAATGAAATCAATACCAGCAATTCTGGAAAACAAGACAGCAGCATTACTATAGACGGTATAACTGCTGACACTGTCGAAGGTGCTTTAGCCGAACTTGATACGGATATATCTGCTCTGCAAACCAAGACGCAGAATTTAACATCCTCTTCTACAGGAACGAGTACTTTTATTGGCGAAGTTGGAGCTGGCTCGTTTACAGCCCCCACGTTTACCGGACAAACGTTTTCAGTAGATAACCAGTTAACTGTTAATGGCTCAGTAACGGGTTCTGCCATTCAGACCACACTAAGTGCTTCTTCAACGGATCAACAGCTGCCTTCTGCGAAAGCTGTATACGACGGCTTAGCTGCAAAGCAAGATGCACTGACATACTATGAAGAAAGTACAGCTGGCAATGGTTCCGTAACCATAGGCGCTACCACACAAGCTGAAATTCCTCCGAGTGCTGTAACAGTAGCTAATGGTACTATAAGGGTACAGCTAACCGCCTCAACGTTAAACACAATTCACGCAAATGGTGGCATATTAAATCGTGAAACTGCTTTTAAATCGACGAGTCAAACAGGGCCGATTGACATAACAGCCTTTACTAACTTGGCCGGATACAAAGTTGTATTTGACACAATAGCGTCAGAGGGTGGCGCCAAGTCCCGTACGATCTTTGAATATGATGCAACTAATAACGTTTGGTATCGTGAGGTAATATTTGGAACAGGCGCTTCAATTACTTCGATGAGCGGTGGCACTGTAAACTATGATTTAGGTGTTGCTGTTAGCAGCGCTAATATTGTGGTTTCCATGCTTTAAACGTGAATCATATTATTTCTTACAACTCCGAGAGGTTTCTCTCGGAGTTTTTTGTTGCATTCTGATTACGCCTATGGCAAGCTAAACATAAATTCCATTAAAATTAAATGAGTACTCCTGTTACCACTTACGATAAACGACCTGTAATTGTTTCTCCCACTGCTCCAACATCTTTGGAACAATTAAGATATTTATGGTTAGATATTTCTGAAACGATTCCTGTATTAAGATATCATGATAGTACCGGAACTTGGAAAGCTATAAATGATGTGGATACTAGTAGTTTTTTAACAACCAATGGTGTTCAGACAATTACCGGTGCAAAGGACTTTAATGCAGGAACAATCACAGTAGCTGATATTACTTTAAATGGCACGCAAATATCAGGGATTGATGCAAGCAATCTAACCAATGATGATGTACATATCCCTACATCAAAATCTGTGTTTGACGCTTTGGTTTTAAAGCAAAATCAATTGCAAATGTATCAGGAAAGTGTTAATTTTGAAGAACTGTCCACAGTTACTATTGGAAATGGAGGGTATGACAACGTATTAAATATCGGAGGCACAGCATGTAATTCAAGCAATATTGTAAATATTGGGGGCAGTGCAAACTTTCGAACAATCAACATTGCCGCAACTACAGCGGGAGAATCAGACAAAGTTAATATTGGCAATACCCTCTCTAATGGCGTACTCTTGACTTTGAACACTGAAAGAGGCCTTGCGGGTACGGGTGTTACAAAGAATTTAACTACTTCCGCGACGGATACACAATTTCCAACTGCTGCAGCCGTAAAAGCAGTTACTGACACTAAAGCCGATAAAGCAACCACTTTGTCGGGATATGGTATAACTGATGCAAACATTGCAAGTGGGGTAATAACACTCGGTTCCAATACAATAACACCGCTAACGGCTAATAGCACAATCTCCGCAAGTAACATAAGTGGAACGGTTGCCTCTGCAACAAAGGCTACACAGGACGGAGATGGAAATGTTATCTCTTCGACTTACGCTACAGCTGCAAGTGTAGAAGAACAATTGACTGCTAAACAAGATACACTTATAGCAGGTTCTTATATCGATATTAATAATAACACCATTTCTGTAGTTAGCCTGACAAAAGCTGCGGTGGGTCTTGGAAATGTGGATAATACTTCGGATGCAAACAAACCTATCTCAAATGCAACGCAGACGGAGTTAAATCTAAAACAAAATATTACAGATAACACTCTTACAACGACTGCTAAAACAATCCCTGGAGCTATTAATGAATTAAAAACAGCTACAGATTCGATGGTAGTTGTTTCTACGGATAATGCTATAAATGTTGCTCCAACTACGGCGCAAATAGGTGTGTTAATTGCTTCGTCAAAAACTAATGGCGGAAATGTTATTATCACTCCCAAAATATCCAATACGGGTGCATGTTATTTAAGCACGTCTTCGACATATAGCAATTTAAATCCAATTTATCCAGACCCAACTAACAATAAATATACGTATCCAAATCTCGGCGCAGTGTATCTTTTTGTTGATAATGCAGGAGATTCAGCGGATATTGTTATAGAAAACTTTGCTGGTTAATTATTAAATGAGCGATATATATCAACGAATAAAAAGGAGCCATCTTTTAACAGATACTAATCTTGCAATTGCAGGATCGGTTACAGAAACTTTGCCTGCTACAATAACTATTGATGAAAACAGTTATTTAAACAGCAGAATTGGAAATTCAAGTAGATTACCTGCTGCAGGATGTTGCTTAAGATTTGATGCCAATAATCCGTCAATTTATATTGAGACAATAATTCCCTCTTCTATGGTAAACAATTTTGACATAATCATTAAGGGAGAAGGCACAAAAGAATTATTAAAAGTAGACACCTCCACTAATTTTATCAGATTTGTTTTAACCAAAACTCCTGCATCAAATGAGTATTTTGATTTAAGTTATATTGTTTTTATCGGTAAAACTTCACAAAAAATTGAACATTTATTTGAATGCGAAGAACGTTTAGAAATACTGGTTTTATATGATGCTTGCGATCAATACGGAGCATTTGCTTCCTTAAAAAGTGTATCTTCAATTTCCAGTTTGCGAGTTGCGTCATCTGCAAAAGAATTTATATCTCAATATGATCCCAACAATTGTTTAAAAAATAGCTTAACCGTAGGCCCACATTGCTTTGTAAGAGTGCCTACGTGGACGCAGCTAACAGAAATTAATTTGCCAGTTTCATTTTGCATAACGTATGACGTGGAATCTTGGGAAGGTATTGGCAATGGCGCTAATCAAGGTATAGCATTTTTTGATAGTTATAAATATAATTGGGCGGATAATTTTCCTTCTGGAATTTTATTCCAATATTATTCTAATACAACTTATGGGGGTGTTTTAGAATTTACGGTTGCTGTGGCAAATACTGTACCTGCAACGCAAAGATATCAATTTCAATATCGCCAACCGTTACCTACAGGCAAGCATACTCTTGTTGTTACTTTAAATAATACTTTAACTTCAGGACGACCCTCAAACCCCAAGTTATATATCGACGGCGTTGATACACCCGTCATAACAACAAGCACAGGATTAACGGAAACTTCGTTAAATATTTCGAGTGGGTTAGAATTGGCCATAGGCTCTTGGTATAACTATGCTCCTGGAATCGGAACATCGTTTAAAGGACCATTAATTCCGGTAATATTATCGCGTCCATGTATTTTAAATTTTGACATGTCGGATGCTAATGCCGCATACACGGTATCTGATTATATCAATGAAGTAACACCGCCATTAGACGATTGTCTGATATATTTGGATAATGTAGGTTTTAACTCGTGGTTGGATAAATCTGCGCAAGCACATACAACCTCTTATTATAATGCAGGAGTTGAAGTTGAAAACCGCCAATTGCCTAATAAAAATTATGGTATGTGGATAAATGCCGTGGGCGGCGGAAATTGCGGTTATTACTGCGGCTTTTCTGAAAATTCGGGATGTGATTACCAGTATAATGATATAAATGGAGATCCACACACCGGATGGGATGGCGCTATTGTAAATTATACTAATTCAGGCACTGCATATCAGGTAACAATGGGAGGCAGGGGAACAGTTGCTGACGGAGATACTCCATTAAAAACATTAACAACGACCCCGAATGCCAGTTATATAAATCCATATACAGGATTGACAGATTATTGTTATTTATCCGGGGGGTTGCCAACTTTGGCAGATTCTTCAAGGCCGGTAATGTGTTGTGAAAACAGAGACCTAAGTCAAGACACTGATAAACCGGATTGCATTAAATATGCTATAAACTATTCCCAATTTCAAAGTCCTGTAAATAACTGGTATAAATTTGTGTTTGAAGCAAGTTTAGGACTTAGGATATATAACTTTTTAAACAGTTACTCTTATCCTATAAACGTAAACGGTTATTTAAAATATAGATATTCTTTTTGGATTAGAAGACTGTCGGGATTTACACTTCCGGATACTGCATCTTCAATTGCTAAAATTGGCATAGGTTTAGTTGACGTTGCAGAAGCAAATTGGAATTTAAGGCTCTATCCTTATGATAAATGGATATATCTTACAGGAGAATTTTACGGTACAACCCGCGTAGAATACCACTGGCAGATAAGTCCCAGTATAGCTGCATGGTATCATAATTATGATTCTTCAACATGGACGACGAATGAACCTATCGCGGCGATGGCAAATCCTAAAGTTGAACTTGTCGCAGCTTATGATCCCAGTGATCATACAAAACTATGGGATATACCGGAAGAAGCTTATGTCGGATTAACCCCAAGGAGGATTATGTAATGATTAAAGTAATATCATATACTTCTACGGATTCGGGTTCTTTAGAATGTAGTATTCCGCCTGCGCAATTTTTACCTAAAGTAAATGATAGCAACGTTTGGGATTTTTCCTCCAGTGTAACAAATTTAGCCGAAACAAACATGTATGCAACTACAGTTTTAGATAGCACCTCCATAACTTTAGGAACTGTAAGTGCATTTAATGACGGATTATTTTTTAAAAATACTAACGGAACTCTAACGAATTTTATTTTTTACAATAACCCTTATGCCTTAAATAATATTGATAAAATTCGATTAACCGCTAAGTCTAAATTTGCCTAATTTTAAAACTATGATTACCTTAATTTTACCAAAATCAATCATTCTACCAAATAGCCAGTATTTTAATTATGTGACTTATTTTTCTAATTACGGCTATCTTGTTGAATACAGTAAGACAAATGCACAGTTAGCACAACAATCGGTGCCTGTGGAATTAAAAGATGCTATTTCTTTAGATTATATAAAGGAAATTATAAAAAAAGGCGGAGATGTATTAAATTTTGCGTATAACATTCCTGTGGAAAGTTTGGACAAATTTAATAACGGCAATGTTCCGGAAACTATATTATCTAAACTTAATATTCCTACCACCCTTGTAATTGCTGATGGACATGATGAAACTTCAGAGATTACATTACCGGAAGTAAAATGGCGTGATGAATTTTTTACCCAATATGATGAAACTAATAAACAAGTTTTAAATACTGCTTTTGGAGAGTATCTTCCAATGAGCATTAGTTTGGAAATTGAAAATCTATTAAATACATAATCTAAAGAAAGTAAAGGAGTTAAAGTTATGCGTATTAAAACGCTGGAAAATATAATTGATAGCGTTGATCCTTATTTTATCTTAAAGGATCTGGGGTTTTCTATTGGTCAAAAGCCTGCAAAGCAGATTATTGATTATAAATTGCGTAAGTGCTTGGCTAATAATTATGGCGAGCCCGGAACTGAAGAATCGGATTTAATTTTAAAAGAATCTACGATAGAAGATTTGCCGGTTGACTCAGCCGATGCTATGGAGGCATATTACACGAAAATCAATGGCAATTTATTGCGTGTGTTGCCTTTTGGCTATCTAAATATAGACACATTATTTCAATTATCTAATACACAAGAATTTTTGCCATTGGAAAAGTTGGAAGATAAAATGTTTATTGCAGGCACTTCCATAGATATGCTGGCGTATTATATGCGTGGCGATTACACAAAAGCCTTTAAAATATTTTTTAAATATTACGGCGTGCAACTTAAAAGCAAACTTTTGCATGAACCTGCGTATGTGGAAAAAGCGTTAAAGCATATCTTAATTAAGCGCAGAAACATTTTAAATATAATCGTAGCATCTTTATTTGCCCAACCAACTGAACTGGATCATCAATTTGTTGAAACAAAAAAATGGATGCATCGCGGCAATATTAAAAGCATAAAAGGTATAGCCTTTCCAATAGATTCAGTACATCTGTTTTATATGCTGAAATTTATTTCGGATAACAATGTATTATCTTATGTTCCGGAAATTATATCATTAGATGCTAAAGACTTAAAGGTTAAAGAAGATAATAGCAGCTTTGCGTCTTTTATAAACGGCAAGCTGTTTAAAGAAAGCAACGAATGGATTGTTGTTCCTTATTTTGCAGACTATCACATTATCAACAGTTTAAAATTTATTAATCCTAAGAATAACGGCTGTTATCAGGTTTATTTAAACAACTATAAAAATTCTTTTGCAGGCATTTATGCTTTAGACCCGCATATTGATTTTAACAATACCAAGGTGCGCGTATTGGAAAACGTATATGAAACCATCGTGTTGTATAATTATGCTAAAGAATGCTTGGAATTGGAAGCAAACAATCAATGTTATTTAGCTGTAGATTTAAATACAAATGAACCGAATAATCTTAGGTCGAATCTAAGCGCATTTAGAAAACTGATCTTTTTAAATGACTATAATAGCAGTTTGCAAACAATTAAATCATTGCATGATTCTTTATTGTTAAAAGACAGCGCTGATGCGGATTTATATATCTGCGATTATCACGAGTATAAAGAAGACAATTATTTATATACCTATAACGCATTTGTTGAAAACAAATATAAAACCTTAATTATTAATGCCGCAAGAACCACGGCTACGGGTGTTTCATCGGAACTGCAGTATTTGATGAATATTTTTGACGTTAATCAGCTGTCATTTAAACGCAGACTATTTGAATGGATAAAAGAAAATAATTATACATCTGTGCTGCAAAAACTTAATGCCATGTCGCGAGAGATGGTGGAGTTTAACAACTTTGTTATTTGGGAAACATCGGACGGATATATTGTCGAGCCTAAAGACGACCCTTCCAATACCCAAATTCTTTCTAACTTTATTATAAAAGTTGATCAAAATATTATCTTTAAGGATTCAGAGGAGATAATACATAAAGGCCGTTTAATTATGGGCGGCGACCAAGAATACGCTATTGCCTTTAGCAAAAAAGATTTATTAAAAAAATCAGCCATCGAAGATCTGGCTTTAAAGGCTTATACAAGATTTACCGTAACAAACTTAATTGAAGACGATGAAAATATTAAGTTAAACTTGCCGACCTTATTCGAAGGAAGTGACAGCCCCTTTTATAAAAATTTAATCAGCGTTATCAGGCATAATATCAACAAAGCACCCTGTAAATATGGAACGCTTTCTCTTGGATGGGATAGGGCAAATGGGGTGTATACTGCATTAGCATGGCAGGCGACTGCGTTAAAGTTTAACTTAAAAAGCCAAAATGTGTTTTCGTTTTTGTCCAGCCAAAGTAATGACACTGTGGAGTGCATGAGCAAAGATTTAAAACTATGCTTTTCATCCGAGGTGCCCGTGCGTATGAGCTATAAAAAGTATGCTAAGTTCTTAAATTCGGGAGTTAGAGATATAATAAGTTATATTATATCCGTATTTTATAGGCAATTTTTAGGATATAATACAAAACCTTTGTATGTTTACGATTCTGTAAACGCGCGTAATTTAATTAAGTTTATCTTTTTAGCATTAGGCCAGATCGCGCCATTTAACATACCGACAAATGACAGATTTATTAAATCTAAAAAGTTATTTAATGGTTTAAATGAATATCCCGTTTATTTGCGTTGTAAAAATATGGCGCTTTTATCTGAAACTTACTCCGAATATCCTTATGTAATATTTGTTACGCAAGACAATGTAACCAAGGATAATGAAAAGGAAATTTATAATGTTAATTACGGTTTAACCGCGCAAGCGTATAAACAAGTAACTAAATTTGCATTGGATTCGTTAAGCAGATTTTTTAAATGGATGTTTAGCGTTAATGTTGAAGAATTTGCTTTAGATGATCAGATTGCCAGCAATGGATTACAGCTGATTGAAGAGGGCAATTTAATTTTTAATTATCTGTGGTGGGATAACGTTTTGGTTGCTTGCCAGTCGGAAATTAATCCTACGGCGGCATTAAGGGACTTGCTAATGTCCATGACGCTTAGGCAGGTAATGGGACATTTGTCTTATTATCCAAAAGGCGACAATGGCAACGGTCAATATGTGTTTAGAAAAGCTATGTTACCGGAGGGATTAACAGCGAAAGCCCATACGCTTGTATATAATTGTCGAAAGCATAAACTGGGAGCATATATTAAACAACAAAGCAACGAATCATGGTGTAGCGTTTATTACGCTATGAATAAAGATTTTGTCGAAGATGTTTTGCAAGATGTAATGACCAAGGACGGTTATCCTATCAAACCCGAGGAATTAAAAATATTTGTAGAATCCGGGGTAGTCTTGCAATTCACCGATTGGAAAAAGCCTGCGCGTGTTGTTGACCGCGATGTATTTGAGTCTGCGCAGCAAGCGACCTGAAAAAATTTAAATTTTTGAGGTAAATATAATTGTGTAAGCTTTGAAGTCAAATTCAGAGGATCGCGCGATGCTCTTTTTTTTAATTTTTAATTTAACCATAGCTAAAAAAATGAAATATTTTAAATACTTGTTTTTATTAATATGTCCACTATTCCTTAGTAATGCCAATGCGCAAGAATCTGTAATTATTAACGGACATACGCATATTGCCGTAACAGTCTTTGTCAACGGACAACCTAAAAAGATTTGGACGCATGATCCAAATGCTTGCGCAAAATGCACGCTGGATAAATTAAAAGAAACGAATCGGCAAATATTAAATCACTGGTATGGCGCTAAAAAGCCTTAGCATGTGAAAAAATACCTTTATTTGAGGTATATATATTTAGAAAAGTATTATTAACTTTAAGATGTGAAATATTATTCGATATTTCGCATTTTTTTTACTAATAACAAAAAAAAAGAAAAGACCAAAAATGGAAATAACTATAAATATCAATGGTAATTCTGAATATGAACTTTATAACGAGTTCATGGATAAATTACTTAAACTTCGCAAAAGTAATAAGACTGCAAAGACAACTGAGAAAAGATTTTTTTCTAAGCGCAGTCTTAGGGAACAATTTAAAACTATTCCGCCCTTCTGCATTAAAACTGCGGAATCGGTATTTCCTGCAGAATATAAAGATATAGCAAAAGATTCCAAAAAACTTTGGCCTTTTGTTAACAATCTCAGAACTGCAAGATTTATCAAAACCTGTGGTTATACAAAACCGAAAGGTTCAACGAGACTTTATGTCTCTTATTGCGGAGTGGACTATGATCCCGATAAAGCGTTTACAGTGGAAGCAGACGGCACAGTGTCTGTTGATCCACAGTTGCTTAATTGGAATCCATTCTCGCTTGGCGGAGATCTCGGTACGATAAAACCGGGGCGAAATCTCATTGTGGCATCATCAGGTGTTCTTGTCTCAAAAGAATTTGCGCTTGATGAATAACCGCAATCCCTGGACTACGGCGGGGTTTCAAAAACGCTTAAAAGAATTTATGCGGGATAATCCGGATTTAACCAAATCCGAAGCCTGCAGTATTCTTGGAAAGCGCGGTGCTGAAAACCGTAAGAAATCACAACTATCACGTTGTGAAAAACAAAAATCAGCGCAAGTGAATATCCAAAATTTTACCGTTAATTTCTACTTGACGGAAGGTAATGGATATTCCATAAAGGGGAAAATTAAAAACAAAAAATCCACTGGCAATAATGCGCAGTTGGAATTTGATTTTTAATTTTCTTTTACAGATTAGTCGCATGGTGTAATGGTAGCACAGATGATTTTGGTTCATCTAGCCTAGGTTCAAACCCTAGTGCGACTATTGTTCTTTTTAAAACAAACGTCCTGGTGGCGAAAGAGGTATACGCAGCAGACTCGACAAAAAATTAGGGTCGCCTACGAGAAATCGCTAGGTAAGCATTCCGCGAATTGCTGGAACAGCCTTAGAGTCTCACAAACTACAACGTGGTTGGAAACGACGAGCGTGAAGGTTATAAAATTGTGGGAATTGGCCAATCAGCAGCCAAGGTCCGTTAAGGACAAGGTTCAGAGACTATGTACGGAACATCTAAACGATTTTATAAATCGCATGATGAAGATATAGTCCAATCAGAACATAATAATATTATGGTTTGAGAAATCAAACAATCTGATGTAAAATCTGCTATCCGAAGGGATATGAGGGTTCGAGTCCCTCCCAGGACACCAATTTTAACTTAAAACAAAAGGAGTATAATTATGGACTTCTCAACCGCTGCGTTGTTAATATTGTTCTTAGCTACATATAATATGATAGGCTAACGGCAAGATTAAATATCTTCATTTACAGTCTTCCTGCAGTAAGCACAGGAAGACTGTAAATTTTAATAATTAAAAAAAAAAGAAATTTTTATTTCCTGATAGGAAGTTGCTAATATGAATGGATTAAGCATAATATTGTTAGTACTTGTAATCGCCGGTATATGCACTTGGGGTATAGCCGGCATTTTTATTGTCTTAGGTTTGGCATGGCTAATTGCCTTTGCTATAGACAATATAAACAGCCGCGTTGATGCTACTGCAAAAGCGCGTGAAGAAGAAGTCAAGCTGCAAGCTGAAGCTGAATATACTGTAAAGAAAGCGTTTTATGATATGCGCGTTTCGCAGTATAAAAAAGAGACTGCGAAGCTGTTAAAAGAACAGTTCGCAAAGGAAATTGCCAAGGAAGCCGACATAGACATGCCGGAGTTCTCGGAAGACTTTCCGCATTAATTTATTAACCCCAATTTCTTTGGAAGGGATGGGTTAATAAAGAGTGGTTTTGGTCCCTTTCTTCCACTCGCCATCCCTTCCTTCCCTTTTGGCTAAACTGGCCAAATACAACAAACAATAACAACAAAACCTAGGTAAAATCATATGGCTAAAGTATCACGTACTAAAAACTTCATCAACTTCGTCACGGTCGCTATACGCGATCAGATGGGAAACCTCTGGATTATCGGGAGCAACCTTCCGGATGACCACGTTCTTCAAGTAAACGAAAAGAATACCACCTCAATCCGCAAGCTGTTTATGCAGGCGGAATTAATACAATCGAGAATGCCTAAAACGGCAAACTCGGGTCTTTTCGTATTCTGCCATCACGCCTCTACAAAGGCGCCGGAGTTCTCGAAGACACTCGTCTTCCAGAAATCCAAATTGGTAGAGCTTTGGCAGGGGGGTTTCCCACAGGCTAAATCGCTTCGCATGGCTAACAAAGTCATCGAACAATTTAAACTGCAAGGCATAACGAAGTGGCACACGTCAGACGCTATTCAGTGTCTCGACGATCAAAAAGTCTTCCAGGAATTGGGATTTAGCTCCATGGAAGATGAGGAAGAAAAAGAAGCTAAAGCCGAGTCAAATCCCGAACCTAACGACCCCGCTGAAGCTACTGCATAATTGATCTTCGGATCCTATAACTAATAAGGATCGGGTGTGTTATGCGCCCGATCCTTATTATTTTTTTAGCTATAGGTCTGTAGTATTATCTTTCAAATAGTTGGATACACTCCCTCCATACTGCGGCAACCTTGCGGGTATATTCGCGTTTTTCGGTTTCACGGACTTTCTCCGGCAAATCCGAAGTCTTGGTTTTGGCAAAATCTTTAGTTTGCTTTTTTGTTAATTTATCCGCAACTTCTTTAGCTTTGCCGCTTAATTCATCTTCTTTATGTTGCTTTTTGGCACCATAAATCATTCCAAAAAATCTTTGTTGTGCTTTTGATTTTGCAGGCATAACTTATTAAAAAATCAGATTTTATTGTTTCGCAATTTTTAAGAAGCGTCAACGGAAAAATTAGCTTAAAAAATAGTTGCCAAATTTCAATCACCCATAATACATTTAACCTAAACCTAAAACTAAAAACAAACTATGATAAATACTGACAGTATCACATGGTACGTGGGCTGCGTACTTGCCGGCGTTATGGCTATGCTTGTAGGCTGCTCGCTTATAAAAGACGGTGAAACCGTAAACTGGGACAAGGTTGATACAATCTCGTCTCTTGTACAAACAACCGCGCAGGTTTCTACCTACGCCGTATGCGTTAAAAATCCGGATCTCTCTCCCGTGTTTAAGGCGGTCGGTGAAGGGCTGGTGCTAATATCTGCATCCCCCGATTCCGAGCAAATGGAACCGGAACAGATTCAGGATTATATCAGAGACCTGCTGTCTGAAAAAGAATGGGGCAGCCTTGCCGGTCAGGTAAATGGCGTTATGGATGCGCTTTTGGATATCTATGGCAATTTCATAGAAGCTAACCAGGACAAGTTTACCGACGAAGCAAAAGTTTTTGCCCGTGTGCTAAATTCGATGGGCAAAGGCCTGATATCAGGCAGTGCAGTAGATGTGGCAAGCAGCGCCAAAGCTACAGCGGATCTTGAAAAACAGAAGTCTGAGCTGATCAAAAAGCTAAATGATATGGATCTCTCCGTATCCGAGGACTAATCTGTAGTTAACTTGACAAGACGGCGTTGTGAAATACGCCGTCTTTTTTAAACATTAAAAAGAAAGACGAAGAATGAAAAAGCAAATCAACACCAAAGGTAAACAATTGAAAAAACGTGCAGTTAAAAAGTTAACTATAGATTTTTCCAACAAGTATAATAATATTATGGATGTGGATTTTTTAATTTGTGCAAGCGCCAAATTGCCGCATGATATTTTAGAATCTAAACTCGATGGCACTATTAGTCCGATAGGCTTTGGGTGTTATAGAAAACAAAGAATTGATTATTATTAATTTAAACTAAAAACAAGGAACCATATGATCGCTGCATCTTACTTCTCCGATACAATTTTTGCCGTTCTTTTCATCGTAGGCGTTATATTGATAGTATCTTATTGTGCTATTAAATATGCCGGATTTAATACTGCAACTCAAGGTGATGAGTTGATTGAAGATCGTAACCATACGCATCCAACTGCCGAGAAACATCCTACAATTATTGTAAAAAGAATAACTTATACAAAATTTGTCGATCGAAAGTTTAAATTGGCATTGTCTGCTAAGCATTATAAAAAATTTGCGTCATTTAAACATAAATTAGTCTTACACGTGCCCACGGATATAATGGCTGATGCTGAAAAGGAAGTTGAAATGTTTGACCATTTTCTAAAAACTTTTCCGCATGATAAAAAACGGCTATTTGGCGCAAGATTTAGTGCAGGCAACGGCGATGTAATTGTGGCGGTTGGTATGGCATCATTAAAAGATAAACAGGAATTTTTAGCAGCCTTAAGAGAACAAAACGTAATCATTCTTTAATATGCAGACTAAAAAACTTATTGTTGTTGAAGCATGCGACGGGTGTGGAAAAACCACACTCGTTAATAATTTATGCAAACTGTTTGAAAAACGAGACGGTTTTAAACCCGTTTGTGTAAAAGAGCCTTGGGAAGGTTCGGAAATAGGCGCCTTTATTCGTTCATGGATTAAGCATGTAGATTTTTCAACCAGTGAACTAAAAAAGGAACAAGCATTATTACTGTTCTCTGTAGCCCGACTGGAAATGCTGGAGCAATTTTTATTAAAAGAATTAGTTCGTAAAGACGATAACGATTCGCCAATCATCCTTTGTGACAGATTTGTTTTGTCTACTTGTGTTTATCAAAACCTTAAGTCAGAAGATCCTTTGCGCTTGCCAATGTTAACGCAAGCAATTTTAAGCACGATAGCGGATTTGCTTAAAGTTGACTGCACGTTGTATTTGGATTTAGACGCCGAAGTCATTGTTGACAGGCTAAATAAGCGTAAAGAAAAATCCGATGTGATGGATCAAAAGGACGTAACATGGTTTAACCAGTTAAGCGGAACTTACAATCATCAAATGCAAATACTTCAGCATAATTATCCTACACTGCTTGGCATGTTGCATTATATTGATGCAAGCAAATATGCCGAAGTTGTTGCGGAGGATGCTTATGCATTTCTGAAAAGACACATCCTTAAAAACTAATATGCAATTTTCGCCTAAATTCTACACAAACATATTTCAACATACAATTACTATTCCAATTCCTCCGGCGCATAACAACACGGAGAAATTTTTTATCGACTTAACTTTTACCGAATGGCAGCTTAGTGAATGGTTTAAAAATAGCTGGCATGCATCCTGGGAAAATTTTAAATCAATGTTTATTCCCGGATATAAGTTTTGCATGAATTATATCGGTATTAAGTTTACCGTTTATGAAGAAGTCATGGATGAGCATAGGTTTCGGCAAAACAAGTTAAAGTTTGAAACCAATAAAGTATTTGAAAAAGATAACCCCGAAGCGGTGTTAAACGCTATGACAACCCTATTCGGGCCCTTGTTTTATTGCGTAAATGCTGCGTCTGACCAATGTCAAACAATATCAAAATGGGGCATATCTTTTGCAAATCAGAAAAACGAACAACAAAATTCGGAAGAACATGTAGCTAAAAAGTCTGATTTTAGTTATGTTATGGCAATCTATACGGATCCTGAGCATCATGAAATCAGTTGGGTAATCAGCCGCACGCATAAAAATATTTATTTTGCGTTTAGGTTTAGTTCGGTAGCAGATTTAAAAGCTGTTTGCAGGCAAATTGAAAACGCTTTTGCGGATTTTTTCAACAAGTATTATCCGAGTTTGTGCGTATATAAGCCGGTAATTGCGCCGATGGTATGAAACCAATATTAAGATCACTGATTAACCAAGCCATCCGTGCAAAATCTATTTTACAGACAGGCCGAGCGTTTCACGCTACCATCGCTTTAAAAGGAAGCAAAGTAATAGCTATAGGATATAACAATTATACCAGATTGCATCCATACGCTAAGTTTGGCAAATATGCATCCTATAAGACGGTTAATTATAACCATGTTATAGGATTGCATTCAGAGATTGCATGTATAAAACAGATTTTGTTTCGTGATGATTATCATAAAATTACAATTGTTAACCTAAGAATTGATAACAATAACCAAGTAGCAAACGCAAAACCTTGTGTAAACTGCCAACGAGTTTTAAAACAATTTAACTTTAAACATATTTTTTACACCAATGAGCAAGGGCAATTTGAAGAGTTTAAGACTGCGGTCGAAGATTAAAGCGCCGCCGACTAAAGTACACAAAGACAAAAAGAAAGCGCAGCAAGCAAGCCGCAAGAATTGGAAAAATATAATTTTGAAAGGATAATGCTATGATTCAAGAAATTAAACAATTTTTATCTACCAGAAAATTAAAGAAAGAAGCCAAGGATATTGGCATGTCTTTGTCGTTTAATCCAAGCGAATGTGGATATTATACAAACCAAGTGAGAAATCACTATTCCAATACGGGCAATGTTAATGATCCAAAAGTCACTACGCTTGGGGAAAAGCTTAGAACTGTAGTGAAAAAACAATTTGATCCTGATACACAAGGAGATTGGGATGTTTTGGTATACCCCAGATTTAGTTTAGACAGGAAATACATAGGCTTTGAAATTCGACTGAAATTTTAAATTTAAAATGTTGCTAAAACTTAAATCTAAAAACAAGAAATCGCGTGTAGTTTCTAAACAAAAACAAAAAGCAGCCAATATCAGACAAGACTGGCTTTGTACATTGGAACCTCTTGAAGTTGGCAAAATTAGCAACCATAAGTTAATAAAATTGGAATCTATATCCCGAAAAGTGTCAGGTATAGGAAACAATAATAAATATTGGAGCCTTTATTCTGAAGGCGATATCGAAGCAGAAATTAGAGTAGCTGCATACTTTGCGGCAATGGAAAAATCTATTCTTAAACAATTAAACCTAATTTAACAACATGGAAACCAACAAAAAACTACCCGAAAATATAAAATATGCCGCGCAGCTTTTGGCATTTTGCTGCGTATTGTTGCTGTTAATTATGACGCCTTTAATAGGTCTGGTCGGAGTTATGATTCTGGCGTATGCCGTTTATATGCGGGGCGTAAAGCAAACTGTTAAAGACTTAAAGAAAGGTTTTTCGCGGACGTTTAACCGCAATGAATCTGAAAAAGCAAACTCTGACACTATAGACGTTTGAGCTTCGTTGTTATATTGTTGATATGTTTTATACTCTTTGCTGCCATATACTTCTATAAGATGCACACTATAAATATTAACGCGCATAATTTTCTGCAGCAAAAAAGAAATTATTTCTTTTATAGGTATATTACATCCGGCAATAAAAACGAAAAACAAAATACTGATTTTTAAATTAAAAGAAAGATTTATCATGGGTGACAGATCAAGCATTATTATCCGTCAGCGTAGTTGTGATGACAAAGGCATTGAAATTTACGGGCACTGGGCAGGTACGCAAATAATATGTAATTTGCCAAGAGCGCTTAGGGTTGCAAAAGCACGTTGGGACGATGAAGAGTATTTTACGCGCGTTATTATACAAAATATTCTTAATTATATTGCTGATCCAAATGGCGCTTTAAGCTGTGGCATTGGAATCACAGACAACTATAAACAAAGTAATCACGGAGATTTGGAATATAATCCTGTAATTATAAATAGGTTTGATAGGGAAGTAACAATAGGTAAAGATACTTTTACGTTTGGGTCAATTATAAACCCTCTTACGGAACAAGAAGTTTTGGAAGATATGCAAAAAGCTATGTTAGACTAAATTTAATAAATTAAACACTATGGATTTGGAATATTTTAAAGAATCGAAAAACGGCGTTACTGTTACGGTCACCGATGATCCATGCCCAGTGGATCCCCGTGAGGTATGGGCATACGATTTTTATGCCGATTTAGTAGACGCGAAGACTCAGTTTCCCGTGTTTTTTATAGCGGCATGGCACCGCAGGTATGAGTTAAGTTATCGCTTGCCGTTTCAATTGAAAAACATGGATGATTTCAATGAGTTCATGCATACCGAATGTGATAATCCAAAAAGTCATTGGAAATTTTTACCTCTGTATATGTATGAACATGGAGGCATCGCTCTTTCATTAAATTCTTTTAATGACACTTTCGATAGTGGGCAGCTTGGTTTTATTGTTTATAATGATGATCCTGACAATTATGAAAAAGGCGGGCCTATTTTAAATGAAAGTGAGATAAAAATAATTGTAAATGAATGGTTTGAGTATGAACAAAACGGTGCATATTGGTATACTATTACAGACGATGTAGACGGTGAAATACTTAGTCAAAATGCAGGTTATTATAATTTGAAGCAATGTAAAGAGGACGCTATTGAGGATTGGAATAGTGTCGTAGATTCAATGCCCTCCGTGGCGGATCGAATCCCATATACATTTATTATTCAATTTGTTGATATTACGGACTCATGTAACACTATTTTAGGAAAAATGCGACGTGTTACATCGACAATACCGGAATTTGCACAAGTTATTTATAAGGAATTAATAAGTGATGCTCATTTTGCAGCTGCGCATCATGTAAAGCCGGAAGAATATCCTCAGGCTCGCATAACCGAAGCTCTGCGCAAACTGATACAGGAGAAAAGTGAAAGCGGGTCGATAAAGATCACGGATATGCACTCGGATAATGTGAGTATTGTTCTAAATCTATTTATTGTAGGAGAATCCGTAGCTAAAAAAATAGATTGACGAGGACAATACAAAATGGTCTGATATTTAGTAGATAATTTAACATTACGCACTTATGGATCAAAATTCAGATAGTAACTTTGCCGCTTTAGAAGTTTTAAAGAAATCTAATGCTTTACCTGAGTATTTAAAGGAATATGCTCCTGAACAAGAAGTATTTAACAAAATGGCTTCAACTTTATACGCAGATAGAGAATTTAGAGAATATCCGATTGACAGCAAAGAAAATACTTTTTTATCGGCTTTACACTTCTTTACTAAAGGCGACCGTCAAAATAAAGCGCTTGAATTAACACTTAAGCAAGCCTCTGAGTTTCATGGCATTGCGGATGACGTGAAACAAGCGTTAAAAGTTTTGATCAACTATACTGAAGGCGATGCCCGTAAGTATGCAAGTAAAGCATCAAAAGAACCGGCTGCAGCATTTGCGTATATGACCAAATGCGCCGGATTCTTTCCGATAGACACGCCCGCAAACATAGAAACTTCCAGTAACGCATTGGCTGAAGCAAAATGGAAACTGCCTGCGAATATCTATGTACATGCAGCACGCAATATCGTTTCAGCGTATGACAAGTTAAACGTCGAAGAAAAGAAATACGCGCATGTAAATGATACAGTAGCTAAAGACGGCAAGCTTTGGGTCATTGACGGAGAAAAAATGGTTGAGCTACTGTCTGATAGGCTTGAAAAAACGGCTAATCAAAAATATCAACTTATCAAAGATTATATCCAAGCGAACGCTTTAAACGAGCAAGATTGCTTAATGGAGTGTCAGGATTTAATTTATAATGTTGATAGAGAAACAGACAGATTAGATAAACAGTATTATAAGGAAGCGGCATTAAAATCCATTGGAGAAGAATGGGTTGCCAATCCATATACAGATGTAAATTCGGAATTAAGTATGGACGAAGCCGTAGATTTTTGTAAGCATAACGTAAAAATTGCGCATGCTTTTGTTCCTGTAGATGAAGTTAAAAGGCTAAAGGAGCGCATTGTAGCTTATACAAACAATAAGACCGCTTCGCAGAATTTCTTTGACATTATAGAATCGGATGAAAAAGATGCTATCCAACTTTCTGAAGAAATTGCAAATGATGATAGCATCACTGAAGATTACCTAAACAATGTGTTACATATGATTTCTAAATCTTAAACATGTCCAATTCCAACGAAGCAAACAACAAACCAAAGCTTCAATTAGAAGCGGTATATAAAGCGTTAGAGGATCCGGATACTTTCGCCACGGTATTACTGACTATTTGTCTAATTCAATACGGGGAAGATACGTTTAAGGTGGATCCTTTAGTGCTATTCGCATGGTTGGAGGAAGATTTTGGTCTGGAGTTAAATGAAGATAATCAAAATAAGTTAAATGCCATAATAACAGCATTAACTACGGATTATTTTTATAATGATTTGCAGACTTTTAAAGCCATCTGTAAAACGCTTACAAGTGGAGATCCTGGAATTGTAGAAACTGATTTGGATGCTGATGAAGTAACGGTGCCGGAAATTCTTTGGGGTATTTATGAAGTAAGTTTGTGTAATGACGACGAAGTAGTAAATACGTATAAATTTAATAGCGTAATTAAAAGTTTTATTAACGTCGTTTTAAAAAATGAACCCATGGATCAAACTTTAGAGTTGAATCCTGAAGAATTTAATATCATAAAACATAATTGTAACGAAATAAAACTGCAATTAATGAATTTGGGAGTTAAAAATCTTCCTAAATTTCCAGAAATTGAAGTTAATACCGATAACGAGTAGTAGCGCAATCTGGTTAGTGCACCTGCTTTGGGAGCAGGGGGTTGGG
>ENA-OYZN01000004-OYZN01000004.1-human-gut-metagenome-genome-assembly--contig:-NODE-4-length-222673-cov-9.623144_pt1 | contig 222673 bp, 202 predicted proteins | sample MGYA00243294_ERZ653483 | MGnify/ENA primary metagenome ERZ653483 (study PRJEB26926, sample SAMN06165155) | human gut metagenome | biome: ENVO:00009003; feature: ENVO:2100002; material: ENVO:00002003... | reverse complement strand
GCTCAAAATTACGTTGGAAGTAGAGGGGATGCGCTGCGGGATGTGCGAAACGCACGTTAATGATGTGGTGCGCCGCGTGGAGGGCGTAAAAAAAGTCACGTCTTCTCACGCAAAAGCCAGAACTGAGGTGATCGCGGAGGATAGCGTGAATACAGCGCTCATCAAAGAGGCAATCGCAAAACAAGGATACGGCATGGGAAAAATAGAAACGCAGCCGTACGAAAAACACGGCTTGTTCACGCGAAAGAGATAAGAGTAATCTGAAAAACTGCTGTCAGGCAAAAACATTAAGAAAAGAGGTGCAAGGCTATATGTTAAAAAAGTTCTTAAAAAATTGCAAAAAACCGGAAGGTAAATTCGGTAAATGGGTAGTGAGTGCAATGAACAAAGGTCATGCACCTCTTTGCCTTTGGGCGTTTGAAGTTTGTCCGCTTTCGGACGGGGAAAGCGTCTTGGATGTCGGGTGCGGCGGAGGCGGAAATCTCGTTCGTATTTTAAAGCGTTGTCCCAAAAGTCGCGCCGATGGAATTGACTATTCGGAAGAAAGCGTTGCATGCAGCCGCAAAGTAACAAGAAAATTTGCGGACAGGTGCAGCATTTTATGCGGCGACGCCATGCGTCTGCCGTATCGAGACGATACATTCGACAGGGCGGTGTCCTTTGAATCCATATATTTCTGGTCGGATCCGGTACGCGGACTGAAAGAGATTTGCCGCGTATTGAAACAAGGCGGCAAAGTCATGATTGCCTCTGAAATGACCGATCCAGAAAAGGGAAAATTCTGGGCAAAACGCTGTGAAGGCATGACGATCTATACGGCGGAGCAACTCGCTTCCTTTCTGTCGGAGGCAGGTTTTTCCGATGTTAAAGTTCATAAAACACGCAAAGTGTGGTGCGCTGTCGAGGGGGTAAAAAGATCATTATAAAGGCAGAGACGGAGGAATAACATGAGTCAGACGGCAATGATAATTTTAGGATTTTTGGTCATTTTTCTTGCCACGACGGCAGGGAGCGCGATCGTCTGGTTTTTCAAAAGAGATATATCCGACAAGGTAAATACGCTATTTCTCGGTTTTGCGTCCGGTATCATGGTCGCGGCGTCTGTGTGGTCGCTCATCATTCCGTCCATAGAAGGGGCAGAAAGCTGGGGCAAGTGGAATTTTGTTCCCGCGCTCATCGGTTTTTTGCTGGGCGGTTTGTTTTTGGTATTGCTCGATCACGTCGTACCGCACTTTCATAAGGGCACGAACGAGGAAGAAGGTCCGCGCAGTTCTCTGAAAAAATCCACAAAAATGTTTCTTGCGGTGACCATACACAACATTCCGGAAGGTCTCGCCGTCGGTTTTGCGTTTGGTGCGGCTGCGGCAATGGGTGAATATTCCGCATATGTTTCCGCTCTGGCGCTTGCGATCGGTATCGCCATTCAAAACTTTCCCGAAGGCGCGGCTGTGTCTTTGCCCATGAAAACGGCAACGGGCAGCCGCGGCAAAGCCTTTTTATACGGTATGGGAAGCGGAGCGGTGGAACCTGTATTTGCCGTCGTCGGGTATTTTCTTGCAGCAAATCTCATGGCGGCACAGCCGTGGTTTCTGGCGTTTGCTGCGGGTGCAATGATATTTGTAGTCGTGGAAGATCTCATTCCCGACGCGCACCTTTCAGAACATCCGCATTTCGGCACATGGGGTGCAATGCTCGGCTTTGCCGTGATGATGGCGCTGGACGTCGCTTTAGGATAAAAGATTATTTCCGTTAGCGTATGTTAACGCCGCGCGTTTTTTCTTTACTTTTTCTTGAAAACAGAGTATAATCTATATTGTAAATGATATAAGGAGGTGCGCGCATGGCTATCAAGAGGACGAGAGAGTCGGAAGAAATGTATTTGGAGACCATTCTTTTGCTACACAAAGGACAGCCGAATGTCCGTGCGGTGGACGTGCGCGATGAACTCGGTCTTGCCAAATCGAGCGTTTCGCGCGGCGTCAATCTCCTTGAAAAGAAAGGGTATATTCATATCGACCGCGAAACGGGAAATCTCAGTTTCACCGACGCGGGCAGAAAAAAGGCAGAGGGCATTTACGAGCGGCATCAGACGCTCACAAAAGTGCTGATGAAAGTGGGAGCAACCCCCAAACTTGCCGAAGAAAACGCCTGCCGCATGGAACACGTCGTCTCCGACGAGATGATGAAAGTATTCCGGAATTATATCAAAGAGTAAGGAAAAGGGAACGCCGCGTGCGTTCCTTTTTTTGTATAACGAAAACCCCCAGATAGTCTGGGGGTTCAAAAATAGGCTTTTGCCGATGTGGTATTGAATAAAAAACTCCGTTTTGTTAAAATAGAGATGCGACCTGCCAGTTGCATCAAAAAACAAAACGGAGGACAAAAGAAATGACTTTCTAATGACAAGAAAATTTTATCACATAGCCAATGGAATTGCAAGTATCATATAGTGTTTGCACCAAAGTACAGAAGAAAAGTATTCTACGAAAGTCACAGAAAAGCAATCATGGAGATAATCCGAGAACTGTGCCAATGGAAAGGGGTAGAAATACTTGAGGGAGAAATGGCAATAGACCATGTACATCTGTTGGTAATGATACCGCCGAAGATGAGCGTGTCTGGTTTCATGGGATATTTGAAAGGTAAGAGTAGCCTAATAATATATCAGAAATTCGGGACTGTCACATATTTTTATGGACACTATGTCGGCGATTCGACTAACTTTTTATTTCTTTATCTATAAGTGGTACGGAGCTAATAGCATCCTGTAAATCATTTATAAAACAACCCGCATGGTATCCGTCGCATACTGCATGATGGACTTGAACTGAGAACGGAATAGTGTATTGTTCATTTTCTTCCTTGTATTTCCCAATCGTAAAAATTGGAATGAGGTAGTCAAAGGATTTCACATTTAGATTAAATCCGTCAAAAGAGGTCCATGGGATCATAGAAACTGTAAAGGCATTTTCCGGCATATTTGGTTTTGCCATCATAGCTTCTCTTGTGCCAAATTGTAAAACATCTTCATTATATCTTTTGCAAAAAGTATCATAGTCATCTGAAAATTCTGTCCAGATATTTGAAAATGTTTTGGTATCCTGATGAAACACCGTATAACAAGGAAGCATTTCATTATAGATTACCAATGTTCCATCTGTGCGGAATGCGGTACGGAATTGCTCGTATCGGTTTACAATTTTTGTTATGCAATAAAGCATTGTGGGATAAAGTTTCAGTCGCTGTTTTTTGATGGCGGTAATGTCTAATTTTGTTGTAATGCTATATGTGCAAGGCACTTCTTTCAGGTAATGTTCAAAATATTCTTTTCGGTACCAGTTGTTTCTGTCAATTACTCTGTATTCCATGAAAAATTTCCTCATTCGTTCATTTCCATTTGGTCTGTGCTCCACCATTCGGGAGTTAAAGATTTCAAGCGTATCACCTTTCTTGTTTCATAGTCGCACAAAATTTCTGTTTCGCCTGCTGTTTTATCCAACTGCATCATAAATTCCCGGCAAGCTCCACACGGCATACCTGCTTTTCCGTCCGGCATGACAGCGACTATTTTTATGATTTGGCTTTCCCCGTTTGTTATCATATTTGCAATCGCATTTCTTTCCGCACACATTCCCAATGAACAAGCCGTATCAATGCAGACCCCGGTATAGATATTTCCCTTTGCTGAAAGAACCGCGGCAGAAACGCTTCCGGCCTCGATCAGCGGAGATAGTTTTCTCTCGTTCTGTACTTTCCTTGCGGCAATATACAATTTATCCCATGTCCCGTCGTATTGAGCAAGCGCGCGTTCTTCCATCTCGCGAACAAAATTTTCTTTCCCGTCACAATATCCGTCTATATCATAGGGAAACTTTTGCGCAAGGTCTTTCTTAATTTTTGCGTATTCGTCCCGCTCTTTTTCATGGGTTCGCATATAGTCCCGGAATGCAAGGTGTCGTCCGATATTGTTCCAGTCGTCCGCCTGAAAAATATGAATTTGATGAGTACGCTCATCACCGCCTTTGCGAAGATAACGTCTGCCTTTTATTCCAAATTCTCCGAGATATTCGTAGCCTATTTCTGCAAACTTGTCCGCAACCGTATCTACCTCCTCAAGGCTTCTGACGACTGCCATGATATCGATAATTGGTTTGGCAGCCAGTCCCGGAACAGATGTGCTTCCGATATGGTAGATAGAAATGCAATTATCTTTCAGTATTTCGGTAATATAGTCCCGCTCTCGTACATATTTTGACGGCCATTCTGGGTCATAATTTACAACGGTTATATGCTGCGGCATAATTAATCACGGCTCCTGATTTGATATTACTAATTTTAACTGTATTATAACATTAATTAGCGCACTTTTCAAGTCTGTAGATGTTATTGCGCTTGTTTTGGCACCGTGGCGTGTGCTTGTCATAGACAAGTGGCGGCGCGCTGACGCGCTCCGCCAGACAAGCACACGCCACTGCAAAATAATAAGGATAGACGGAAAGCGAGAGCGAAGCGGAGTCGCCCGCTGAACCGCTTGGGCGAACTTCCGCTTTTACGCTCTCTCGTAGTTTTTCGTGTATATTGCCTTATTGTATAGCAAATCAGCTCAAAAAAGATAAAGAGAACATGCAGTTAAGTATAGACTACCCTGAGGACCCGTTTACGGGTAGCAAGTAAAAAGCGCAGCGACTGGCAGGTCGTCCCATGAGTGCTTTGCACTCGGTCTAGTAAACTAGGGCTATGCCCGAAAATGAAGAACCTCCCGCTTGGCGGGAGGGTTACTTTTTGTGCAGGCAAATTTTTCGGAAAAATTTAATTAACCGCGGTAAATATATTTGACTTGCAAGGCAGAAATGATTATACTATATATTGGTTCGCAAGAGGGAACTTGAAAGGCGAATTTTTATTTAACCCATAAGTTCGCTACTGCGTACCTAATTTTTTGCCCGTGAGTTAGTGTATGCGAACTCGTATGTGGCGAAACAGAGGCAAATCGTGAAGGGAACAAAAACGCAGAAAACGCCCAAAGAACTCAAAGCGTGGGAGAGGGAGAAGAAACTCATCCCCGTGATGATAAAAAAGTATTGCCACGGCAAACACGGAACGAAAGGGGAGAACATCTGCGAAGAATGCAAAGCGCTCACCCAATATGCGCTCTTCCGTCTCGAAAAATGCCCGTTCAAGGTCAACAAAAAATTCTGTTCCTTCTGTAAAATCCATTGCTATAAGCCGGATATGCGGGAGAAGATAAAGGATGTTATGAAGTGGTCGGGGCCGAGAATGATATTCACGCACCCCGTGTTCGCGATGGGACACGTCTTTCAGATGATAAAATACAAAAAGAAGTTAAAAAAGGAAGAGAAGGCGAAAGGTAATGTTTGATAAAGAACTCTTAAAGCTCATCGGCGGAAATAAAAAGTACGTCGTCTATACCGTCCTTTTGATGGTGCTCGGTATGCTTGCAAACATCGGCATTACGGCGAGCATCTGCTGGGCGGTGTATTTCCTCATCGAGGGATACGAGCCGCTCGCCTACATATATCCCGCAATAACGGCGGTCGTTGCGATTATCGTGCGTTATATCGCCAGCCGCTGCACCGGCAATCTGAAAGATATGCTGGGGCGCAAGGTCAAAAAGGACTTGCGCGAGCGCACCTATGATAAGATCTTAAAACTCGGCGTTCGCAGTACGGACGGCATGAGCATGGCTGGGCTGACGCAGGTTTCAATGGAGGGCATCGAACAGCTCGATCTGTATTACTCCACATATCTGCCGCAGTTCTTTTTTTCCATGCTCGCGCCCATCATTCTCTTTTGCATCTGCGTGGGCATCGACTGGCGCACCTCGCTCGTTTTGCTCGCATGCGTCCCGCTTATTCCCGTGTCCATCGTGGCGGTAAGTAAGTATGCCAAAAAGATATTCGCAAAGTATTGGGGCAAATACACCTCGATGGGCGACGCCTTTTTAGACAGCGTGCAGGGGCTGAAAGAATTAAAGATTTTCAAGGCGGACGCCGCCCGCCACGTCAAGATGAACGCGAGCGCGGAGGAGTTCCGCAAGATCACGATGAAGGTGCTCGTCATGCAGCTTGCAAGTACCACCATCATGGACTTGGTTGCCTACGGCGGCGCGGGCGCGGGAATCGCGCTTTCGATCGTGGGGCTTATGAATGGCTGGCTTGCCCCAGCGTCTGCGCTCTTTCTCATTCTTGTGGCGGTGGAGTTTTTCCTGCCGCTCCGTTCGCTCGGTTCGGCTTTCCATGTCGCCATGAACGGCGCGAGCGCGGGCAGAAAGATCATCTCTCTTCTGAATGTTCCCGATCCCGTGTGGGGAGAGAACGAAGTAAGCGGTACAGAACTCAAATTAAACGGCGTGACTTTCTCCTACGACGGCAAGCGCGACGTGCTTAAAAATGTGGATATGACCTTCTCCGAACAGGGCATGACGGCAATCGTGGGAAGAAGCGGCTGCGGCAAAAGCACCGTCGTCAATATGCTCGTCGGCGCGTACCGCCCGAAAGCAGGCAACGTAACCGTCGGGGGTGAAGTTTTGGAGAACGTTACGCGCGAGTCCTACTATTCCCGCCTCGCGTCCGTTTCGTACAATACCTATATTTTCAACGACACCGTGCGCGCCAACTTTGAACTTGCAAAGAAAAACGCGACCGATGAGGAGATATGGAACGCGCTTGAAAAGGTCAACCTTGCCGATTTTATAAAAGAGAACGGCGGGCTGGATAAGGTCATCACAGAGGATGCCAACAACGTGTCGGGCGGGCAGAAACAGCGGCTGGCGCTTGCGGTCAACCTCGTAGCAGACAAAGACATCTACGTCTTTGACGAGGCAACGAGCAATATCGACATCGAAAGCGAGGCGATCATTATGGATAATATAAAGGCTATGAGCCGTGAAAAGTCGGTCATCGTCATTTCCCACCGCCTTGCAAACGTCGTCCCCGCGGACAATATCTACTATATGGAAGAAGGGGAAGTCAAAGAGCACGGCAGCCATGCGCAGCTGATGAGCGCACAGGGCGGCTATGCAAAACTCTTCAACACGCAGAAAGCGTTGGAAGAGGGGTATAAAGAAATCACCGGCGCAACCGCGGAGGTGAGCGTATGAAAAACATTTATCGCGCGATACTTTGTTGCGCTTGCGCTCTCCTCGGTCATGTACATCTTTGTACACTCCCGTCGTCGCTTACGCGCGCTCCTCGTCTGGCGCGTAACTGTTTTCCATACGGCGTATGTGTAAAGGAGCGTGGATTATGAAAGCAAAACTTCGCAGAAGCGGCGCAAAAATCATGGCGAGCCTAATTGTCTTACTCGGTTCTCTCTCGTATATTATGATCCTCGCCGTAATAAACGGTTCTGTTGGGTTTATCGCTGCGATGGGCGTGACGGTGTTCGGTGCAACGGGCGTTGCAAAGGCGCTCGGAATTATGGGCTTATGCGCCGAAGTCTCCCTCTCGTGGGGCTGGATCATCGGCATTGCCGTGGGGTGCGGCGTCATTCGCGGCGGACTTCGGTATTTGGAACAGTATTCCAACCACTATATCGCATTCAAACTGCTTGCGGTGCTGCGCGATAAGATTTTCGGTGCGCTCCGCGTGCTCTGTCCTGCAAAGCTGGAAAGCAAGCAGAAGGGCAGTATTATCGCCATGATCACTTCGGACATTGAAACGCTCGAAGTGTTCTACGCGCACACCATCAGCCCGATTTGCATTGCGGTGCTGGTGTCGCTGGCGGTGTTCCTGTTCGTGGGCTTCATCGCAAGCTGGTATCTTGCGTTAGTCGCGCTCGCAGGATTTATCGTTATCGGTATCATTGTGCCTCTTATTTCGTCGGGCAAGCTCAAAGCATCGGGCGTGAACTACCGCAGGGAGTTCGCCTCGTTCAACGCTTACTTCCTTGACAGCATCAAGGGCATTAAAGACGTTGTTCTGAACAATGCCGAAAAGGACAGGGAAGCGGAAGTCAACCGCCGTTCGGACATTCTTCTGAAAGAGACGAAGAAGATGAAAAACGGCATCACAAAATCTTCCGCCGCAACCGAACTCATGGTAACGCTGTTCATCGTAATCTCGCTGATTGTCGGCATTTTGCTCGTTCACTTTGAGATGCTCGATTTGGGCAGGATGCTCATCGGCGTAGTGACGATCTTCGGCAGTTTTGGCCCCGTACTCGCGGTGTCGGCGTTGCCCGGCAACCTCACGCAGACCTTTGCCAGCGGCGACAGGGTTCTGAACCTTTTGGAAGAAAAGCCTGCGGTCACACCTATAAAAAACGGAAAGACTTTCGATTACGAAAATCTGAACGTCAAAGACTTGTCCTTTGCGTATGAAAAGAACGCGCCCGTACTCAAAGACGTGTGCATGCACGCGGACAAGGGTGAAATCATCGGCATCGTGGGGAAAAGCGGCTGCGGCAAATCGACCTTCTTAAAACTCCTGCTCCGATTCTGGGAAAAGGACAAGGGCGAAATCAATTATAACGGCATTGACGTCGATAAAATCGCCTCGGATAATCTATTGGACAACGTAACGATGGTGTCGCAGACGACCTATCTCTTTGACGAGAGCATCGAGGATAACCTGCGCATTGCAAAGCCGGACGCCACGCAGGAAGAACTTGAAAACGCCTGCAAAATGGCATCGGTGCATGACTTTATCATGTCGCTTCCAGACGGCTACAAGACGCAGGTGGGGGCAATGGGCGACAATCTTTCGGCGGGCGAAAAACAGCGCATCGGGCTTGCCCGCGCGTTCTTAAAGGGCAGCCAGCTCATTTTGTTGGACGAACCGACGAGCAACGTCGATTCCATCAACGAGGGAATGATTTTGAAATCACTCGCTGAACAGAAGAGTAAAAAGAGCATTATCCTCGTATCGCACAGGGAATCCACTATGGCGATTGCGGACAGGATTTATAAAGTAGAAAATGGTGTTATGACGGAGGAGGCGCAATGAAACTTACGGAATATAAATGTCCGAATTGCGGTGCCGTCCTTCAAACGGAAGAAGCCGGGAAGACTGCTGCTTGCCCGTATTGTGGTGCAAAATTTGCCGTTGAGCGCGAGCAGGAACTGACCGCGGCACTTGTCGCCAATACGGAAACAATTGCCGATGAGTTAAAAGATGTCACCGCGGCATACGAAGCAAAGCTCAAAAAACGTGCGGAAAGAGATGCCGATGAGAGTAAGATGTTCCGTCGTTTCAAGATAAAGGACATTGTTTTTCTTGCCATCATCACGGCGTGCACGCTGGTGACGAGCGCCATCATGCCGCTTCTCATTCACGTTCCCGTGTTCGGAATCATACAGCTCGGACTGGGGCTACAATTTTCCATATTTCCCGTCATCGGGCTTATGAAGGTGCGAAAAGCAGGCTCTATGACCATTATGGGAATATTTATCGCTCTGTTTCTCGTGATGATGTTTCCGCCGATGGCGCTCATCGCCGTGTGTGCGGTGGTGGTGGAACTCATCGTCTTTGCAATCTTCCGCAGCTATAAAAACGACTGGGCGTGCGTTATGGCGGGCACGCTGTATATGCCGCTCACCGTGCCGCTTCTCTGGCTTTATTACAACGTGAACTACACTGTGACGGGTGCGGAAAATGAGGCGGTCACAATGTTTTTGGGCGCGACCGATCCGTGGGTAATTGTCGGTATGACGGCGGCTATCGTTGCACTCTGTTTTGTCGGCTCGGTCGTGGGCATGATCATATCGAGAGAGTTAAAGAAGGCGGGGGTGCTCAAAAAGTGACGTTTTTCAGGTTCAAAACAAAACTATATCCGCTCATCGCCATAACTGCGTCGCTCTTTGTCATTATTTTCGGCTTGGTCGCGGCAAGGAACGAAAATCTTTGTTGGTACCTTCTCGGCGTGCTTGCGTGGCTTTGCATCTTCGGGTGCTTCAAAGGCGTTCTCAAAATACTGCCGGCGTTCATCGTGTTCGGCGGCGCGTTTGCGGGCATTGCCTACGCTTCGGCGGGCGGCGATTTTCAGGCGGCGCTCTCCATGCTCAACCGCTTCGGCGCACTTTTTTTGGGGGTTGCGCTCTCCATGTCGATTGCAGCCGTGCGCATGACGCGCAGCCTTTCGCAAGTGCATACGCCGCGTGCAATCACTTTGGGTATGCTCATCTCTATGTCCTTTGTGCCCATGCTCAAAGGGGAGATAGGTCGCGTGCGCGAGGCAATGAAAACGCGCGGGGCAGGCAGCGTGTTAAACCTAAAAATCTTATATCGCGCCTTTTTGGTACCATTTGTTATGCGGCTGGTGAATATCTCGGATACGCTCGCGCTGTCGGTGGAAACGCGCGGCTTTACGCTGGGCGGTTCGCTGTACTCGGTTTATAAAAAGGAATACCCCGCAATTTCGGATGTTCTGTTTCTTCTCGGAATTGTTGCGGGCGCTGTTTTGGTGGTTGTTTTATGAGCGCGATTGAATTGAAAAACGTAAATTTTTCCTACGACGGAAAGACGAAGATACTCGAAAATATGGACTTTACCGCCGAATACGGGGAAGTGACTTTGCTTTCCGGGCATTCCGGCGAAGGGAAAAGCACGCTTATGTATATTGTCAGCGGCATTATTCCCAATGTAACTTTTGGCGAACTTTCCGGGGAAGTGAGGATAGCAGGAGAGGACATCAAGGGCAAAAAGCTCGGCTATATCTGCCGCAAAGTGGGCGTTGTCTTGCAGAATGCCGACGAGCAGATCATTCAGAAGATCGTAGAGGACGAAATCGCTTTCGGCTGCGAAAATCTTGCGTTCCCGCCCGATAAAATACAAAAGCAGATCGAAATCGTCTGCCGCCTTATGAAACTTGACACAAAGTGGACTTGCCGCACGCTGTCCAGCGGGCAGAAACAGCGGCTTATCACGGCAAGCACGCTGGCGATGGGGCAGAAGATCATCATTCTCGACGAACCGCTCGCAAATCTTGATAAAGACGGCGCGGCAATGCTCATGGGCACGCTGCGCTCGCTCGCGCAGGCGGGTTATTGCGTGGTCGTCATAGAACACAGGCTCGATATGGTTCTGCCGTTCGTCGATACGGTCTGGCATATCGGCAACAAGACGGTAAAGAGAATAGAGGATAAGGCGGCATATTTGCAGGCGCAGACGGCGAAAATCGGCGATAGCTGCCACATATATGCGGGTCAATCGCCGATTTTTGCGCTGAAGAATGTTCAATTCTTCGTCAAAGACAAGGAGATTCTCAAAGACATCACGCTTGAAATTCCGAAAGGCGGCAGAACGGTTTTCCTCGGCGAAAACGGCTGCGGAAAGACGACGCTCCTGCGCCTCATCGCAAGGCTGTATAAGCCGACGGGCGGGTGCATAACGCAGTATCTCGACGAAAAGTTCAAACAAAAGCCGAAGGGCAGCAAGGCTTGGTATAAAAAGGTGGGCGTCGTCTATCAGAATCCCGACTACCAGCTCTTTATGCCGACGGTGGAAAAGGAGATAAACTTCGGCGCGCCCTCGCCCGCATACGCCGAGCATATCGCGGAACTTTTCGGGATAAAGCACCTTTGGCGCCGCCACCCGCAATCGCTCTCCGAAGGGCAGAAAAGGCGCGTTTCCATTGCCGCGGTCGTCGCCTGTCAGCCCGAAGTTTTGCTTTTGGACGAACCGACGGTGGGGCAGGACTACGACGGGCTCTGCCAAATGGTGGAGATACTCAACAAACTCCACGAACAGACGGGCAACACGATGATCACGATTACCCACGACGTGCGCTGCGCGGAAGCCCTTTGCGACAGGGCGTATCTCATTGCGGACGGAATTGTCGCAAAGCGCGGCGGCAAGGAACTTGTACGGGAATATTTCACTCCATGAATGATAGGGGGACATGATGCATCATTCACAACTTGAGTACCTTATTGCTGTGCAGAAATTGCAGAGTGAGAGTGCCGGAGTAAGAGGCATAACGCTTGCAGATTATATGAATGTTTCGGCATCTTATATTGTGAAATTATCTGTATATGCGGAAACAAACGGATATGTCTGTCGATGCAATTCCAGAATGATGCGCCTTACAGAGCAAGGCGAGAGAATCGTAACGGAATACCTGACCGCCGCGCAATATATGGAGAACTTTTTTTTCTCCTGCGGGGTAGACAGAGCCACAAGCCACAATGATGCGATCAGAGGCGTGTGTGCAATTACCGAAAAGGCGAGGAATGCGTTGCGTTTGGCGCAGAAAACAAAGGTACAAACAGATTAAATTTCTTATGAGGCTTTGCTTTTACAGTATTCATTCGCTTACTAATTCTTTGTGAAATATGTTATACTCATCTATGGAAATTAAACGAGGTTAATTTTCTAAACGCAGACTTGTTTTTCTTAAAAGGTGCATTGCGCCTGTTTTTTAAGGGAATAGGTTGCGTGTGGCGAACTCAATAGGTTAAGAAGTTGGCGCGGAAAGAGCGCCAAACTTTAAGCGGCAATGTTCGCGAATGCGAACTTAAATTTTTAGAGATGAGTTCGCGTATGAGAACTCATGCAAAGGGAAAGGGCATGCCCTTTCCCGTAGCCCGCAGGCTACGGGAATACAAACAACTCTTAAAGAGAAAAAGGAGAACGCTCGGTGCTGTTAAAGTTAGAAAAAATCGGAAAGATATACGATTCCAACGATATTCTCACGGTGGGTATCCGCGGGATCGATTTGGCGTTCGACTATAACGAGTTTGTGACGATAGAAGGGGAGAGCGGTTCGGGCAAATCGACGCTCTTGAACGTCATCGGCGCGAATGATACATATGAAGAGGGAGAACTCTACTTCAACGGCGAGCCGACCTCGCACTACTCCGAAAGCGATTGGGAGAAGTACCGCGAAAAGAACATCGCCACCATCTTTCAGGACTTCAATATCATAGAAAACCTCACCGTTCTGGAAAACGTGGAGCTTGCGCTCCTTCGGTTGGACGACAAAAAGGAACGCCGGAGAAGAGCAAAGGAACTTATCGCCCGCGTGGGGCTTACCGAGCAGATGAACAGGCGTGGCAGCAAACTTTCTGGCGGTGAAAAGCAGAGGACAGTCATAGCCCGCGCGCTCGCAAAGGACGCGCCCATCATTCTCGCAGACGAGCCGACGGGCAATCTCGACGTCAAGGCGAGCAAAGAAGTGGCGGCGCTTTTGAAAGAGGTGAGCCGCGATAAACTTGTCATCGTCGTCACGCACAACCCCGAATTTTTCAAGCAGTACGCCACGCGCCGCGTGCGCATCTTTGATGGCAGCGTGAGCGAGGATAAACAGATCGAACCTCCCGCGCCGTATTCCGGGAGCGAACAGACGGAGCAGATAACCGTCAGTCGTTTTCATAATTTCAAAAATACGCTTCATATCGGCGTACTCAACTACAAGAGCCGCCCCAAATTCACCACAATGATGAGCCTTGCGCTCGCGGTGTGCGCGGTAACGCTCTTTCTCGTCATCGCGCTGTTCGGGCAGAGCTTGATCTCGCCGCTCACGACCACGCTGGACGGCGTGGGAATAGAGGGCAAAGTCATCGTGTCCGGCACGGGGGACGGCATTTCTGCGGATACGCTGGACGAACTCGCCTATGATACAAATGCGGGCTATATCCTCGGTGACAGAACGCTGTCCGAATTTACCGTCACCGTTCCCGAAAGCGGGGATATGTTGGGCGATTATGAGGTCGTCTGCCTGTATTCTCCATATGAGTATAATCTTTCTGCAAACGAGGGCGTGCTGTTGCTTCCGCAATCAGCAAGCAGCGACGGAGCGGCGATTGCCGCCGCGTTTACAAATGCAGGCGTCGGGCTGGAGAATATAGAGATAAAAACGTCGCTTACGGCGGAGGATGTGCGGCTGTATCTCGGTTACGGCGCGCTTGCGGAAAACGGGCTGAAGATACAGGCGGTAAACAGCACGGTCAGGCTTGGCGAGGATGAAACGACGGTCTATACCTTCACGGTAAATTCTTCGCTTTCTGACGGAAATATCAACCTCGTCAATTCCAACTACTTCAACGTTGTAGGACGGACTGCGGTATTTACGGCAAAGGCAGACAAGGCGTACATCGTCGTCGACGCGAGCGGGAAGAATGAGAATATAGACGGTCTGATCGTCGAAATGAGCGCAGCGGACTATGCCGCCATGTTTGAAAGCGATCTGTCCGGCAGGGCGCAGGCATGCCTGTACTATTCCTCGGACGAAGCCGCCCGCGCCGCGATAGCAAATCTTCCCGAAGGGTACATGGGCTTGCTTTCGACAAGCAATATCTATGTGCAGAATCCCGGAGACGTATTTGCGACCAACGTGCTGTGGTACGTTGCACTCATTGCCGTGAGCCTGCTCATCGGCGTGCTGATCGGAATCATCTTCATGCGCAGTGTGAAAATTTATCAGGCGGACTTTGCGGTGTATCGGACGCTGGGCATTCCGAACAAGGTTTCCAGCCGTTCGCTGTATATCCAGATGGCGCTCATTTTCCTGCCGGCTTTGGTGCTGCTGCCGCTTGTTTCTTTGATTGCAACGATTATCCCCGGCAGCAGTCTGACGTTCATCACCGTCGGCAATTACTTCTTTATCGAGATTATGCTGCTTCTGATCGTCGAACTCGTCGCGTTCGGATTCAATAAGAGCCTGAACGGGCAGTCTATCCGCAAATCGCTGAGGAGGGGGTCGAAATGACGGCGCATATACTTCGCAATTCATTGTCAGGCTGCGTTTTTCTCGGGTCACATACGCAAAAGTATGCTCCCCGTCGCAAAGCCTCGCCTTTCGCGACTTGCTCGCATCTTCGCCGTCATTTCTGCGGCATTACGGGGGTGTGCTTATGATAAAAATCGAACACATCGGCAAAGTATTCAATCCCCGCTCACGCAATCGCAACGAGGTATTGAAAGGCGTCTCCTTTGAACTTCCCGAAAAAGGCTTTATCGCCATATACGGCAAGTCGGGCAGCGGCAAGACGACCTTGCTCAACATTATCGGCGGGCTGGATAGACAGGATAAGGGAAAGATCTACATAGACGGCGAAAACGTTGCGGGAAAAGTGGATAAGATACGCAACGCAAAGATAGGGTTTATCTTCCAGAATTACTATCTCGAACGCGGCTATACTATAGCCGAAATCATGCGCAACGCCATGCACATCGCGGGATTTAAGGACGAGGGGGAGATAGAGAGGCGGAGCGAGCAGGTTCTGACGCTCGTGGACATGGTGCGGTTCAAGAACAAACAGGGCGACGCGCTCTCCGGCGGACAGAAACAGCGTGTAGCTATCGCCCGCGCGCTCATCAAGGGTACGGATGTCATTCTCGCCGACGAGCCTACGGGCAACCTCGATGCGGAAAACACCATGAAGGTCATGGACATTCTCAAAGAGATCTCCAAGACCAAACTCGTCGTGGTGGTAACGCACGAGATAACGCTCATCAAGAAATATGCCGACAGCTACATTAAGCTCGTGGATGGCAGACTGGACGAGAATACCGACCTCGGCGAAGTGTTTGAGTACGATACCGAACACAACAATATCTATGTGGACGAAAAACCGCGCGGAGAGGTGAAAGAGGGCGCGCTGGACATAGAATTCTACGGCGATACCCCTGCGGCAAGGGATACCATACAGGTATTTAACGATAAGGGAAACATCTACATAAAGGCGGGTGCGAACGTCACCGTTCTGGATGAGCGGAGCGAAAAGAAGATTATCTTCCGCGGGACGCAGACGCAGGAGGAAGAGCAGCCCGTCCGTCTTGTCCCCGACTTTGCAAAGAGTACGGCAAAGCGCAACGGCAGGCTGTTTACGGGGAAGAGCATATTCAGCCTGTTCCGTTCGGACGGGAGCGAACGCGCCTATTCGACGGCAAATATCTTCAAGCAAATCTTCATCTTCGTCATCGCGGCGGTGCTGTGCTTTCTTTCTCTTATTGCGTTCGAGGCCGCGAACACGAGAATTGAGAATAAGGTACTTGACAGTGACAGCGTGTACGTCAACATGAATACCTATACCGACCTGCGCACGCTGGATACGAGTTTGTACGAGAATATTGACTTCTTTGAAACGCAGTATAAGCAGGGCGGTTTTTCGTATAACGAAATTGCCTCGCTTTCGGGCATATCGGCGGACTATGCGCCAAAAGCGATCGAGGCGGACGACACGGCGGAGAGCGTCGGGCTTATATACGGCGCGATGCCGGAGGAAGGGGAGGTGCTCATTTCCCGCGCGCTCGCCGAAACGCTGAAAACGCAGTTCCGCCTTCCGGAGCTAAGCAGCGACCGCGCCATGCTTTTGGTCGTGTTTGAAGTGGAATACCGCGTAAGCGGCATTACGGACGGAGCAACGCCCGCGGTGTACCTCAATAAAGTGGACTATGTAAACTTCCTCGGCGTGTACAACACGGTGCAGTTCAACGACTACAACAACCTGTTCTTTGCCGCCGACTTTGCGGGAACGAGCTATACGAGCGAGATTCTCTTGTCCGACAGCTCTACGCTCGGCGACAGCGAAGTGACGGTGGAAATCAACCGCAATTCGCTGTATAAGATGATGAGCGACACCACGCAGGCGGATTATCTCGTAAACGTCGCCAACTCCCGCCTCGCGTCCACGTCCGGCACATCCACGGCGATCCAGATCGTGGGCAGCCGCCCGATGTATGTGCAGCGGTTCGAGATCACGCGCGACGTAATGGATACGGATATTCGCATTTATGTCAATGAAAACACGCTTTCCAACATCTTTGTCGCGCTGCAGCCGGACATCGACGCATTGCAGGGTACGAACTCTTCCGCGGGCATTGCCTCGCAGTTCTACTTCGAGATAAAGACGAGCGGAGGGGAACAGCTCACCTCTCTTACGAGCACGCTCTCGCAGCTCGGTATCCGCAGTATCGACATCAATGCACTGTATGAGCGGGAGAACGCGGAGATCATAGGCGATGCGACGGGCAATCTTTCCATTTTCTTTGTCGTGCTCGCGCTGCTGCTCATCGTGTGGTTCTTTATAGAAAAATCGGGAAGCATACGCAACAGCAAAGAATACGGCATTTACCGCGCGATCGGCGTGAACAGGAGCAATCTCCTGTTCAAGGAGATGCTGACGGCGCTCACGAGCAACATGATCGGGTATATCGTGTTCTATCTCATCGTGTTTGCGCTCATGTGCGTGCGGTATGCGGTCATGAACATGGCGTTCGGGCTGTTCGTCGGCATTGCGCTTGGCGTTATGGCGGCAGGCGGACTTCTGATGCTTGCAATATCGCTCATCCCGTATCTGTTCGTGCTGTGGCAGACGCCCGCGCAGATACTGTCCCGCTACGACATATGACGGGCTTTACAACATAAGGAAACAACCGCAAGACGGTTATTTCGCAAGAAAATATATTTTATAAAAGGAGTAGTTTTTATGGCAAAGATCAAGAACAGAATTCTGATCGTTCTGGCACTGGTGATGTTGTGCGCGGTCGGCGTATTTGCGCTTGCCGCCTGCAACAACACCGAAACGTACACCGTGACGTTCATGGTGCGCGAAAACGGCACGACGGGCGACTGGCAGCAGTACACGACCGTCGATACCAATGACGACGGCTCGGTAACGCTCCCCGCCGAACCTACCGTGGACGGCTATACCTTCCGCGACTGGTACACGGACGAGGCTTGCAGCGCGGATAATGTGTTTGACGAGAGCAATGTAACGGGCGACATTACCGTGTACGCGCTCATGGCGGAGGCAAACGTCACGCTCAACGTCACGGACGGCAGCGGTACATCCACGCAGATTGCGGGTACGCTCTCCGCGCTTTCTGAAACGACAACGGAACAGGAAGCCGCCGCAGCCGAAGAGAACCTCACGTTCGACGGCTGGTACACCGACGCCGCGTTCACGCAGAAGTATACCGATGGCATGGACGCCACCGCACTCTACGGCAGGTATATGGCGCAGATCACTTATGATAACGGGTATGAAACGCTGTACAGCGAACTTGTGACACCCGGCACATTGACGAGCGCGCCCGATGCAAGGGTGGATGACTTTGTAAAGCGTTATATGGACGACGAGGACATTTCCTACAACGATTCGAAAGGCAACGTCATTGACTTTACGTCGGACACGTTTGACGAAAACGAAGTTGTGACCGTGCTTTGGAAAACGCCGGGGCTTGAATATGAGGCAATCGAAGGCACGGATAACTATTATGTATCGGGAATTGATACGACGGATGTTACCTATCCCGCTGTTTCCGTTCTTTCCAAAAACGTAACGATTGAAGGCAAGGCTGGCTGCAATGTAGTGGCAGTTGATGCCGCTGTCGGTTTAGACAGATATGATCAGGCGGAAGTTTTCATTTTTAATGAAGGCATTGAATCTATAAGAGGATTTTATTCTGCTTCATTGGCGGGAAGCTCGGCAATGAAAGAAGTGCAGCTGCCTACAACGTTAAAAGTGCTTGAAAATTCGTTCAATATGCTGAGTAACAATCTTTCCGAATTGGTGTTGCCCCAAGGGTTGGAAGTAATTATAGATTGTTTTTGGAGCGATATGCTGGCAGCGACAGGAACTTATCGTGAAAACGGTTTAGATATTGCTGTAACCATTCCCTCGACGGTAACCAACATGGTAGCTGTTCCAAATAATCTCGACCTTTCCCAAAACGACCATTTCGAGTATGATGACGGCAGACTGTACTATGTGGACAGCGACAGCAAGATACTCTGCTCGGAGTATCAGTCGAACGTTACGGATGAAGGCAGACTCGTCGTGGAAGAGGGGGTAACAGGTGTGCAGGTATATCTGCTTTATACTATGGATTTTGACTACCTGGACTTGCCATCCACTTTCTGTGAAGTAGGCTATAACAATGCTGCGGAGGACTATTCCGCATATACCGGCACCCTGCTCACGCCGCAGTCGGTAATCAACAATCCCGATGCGACGCCTGCATCGGGGACGAACAGCGATTCTTATGCGATTGTTTCCAATCTCGACGAAATCACCTATGTTACGATAGCGCGTACCGGCAATTTGCCCGTAAGCGACTATGCGTTTGTTTCCACTTCAGGCGTTCCCCATAACGGCAGCGAATTTGAAGATGACGTCAAAGTCGTGTTCATCGGCGATGTAGCGGCGGGCGAGGCGGTAGAAATTCGTCTGACGGTCTCCTATTCACGCGATAACGAGGTAACGACGACCACACTTGACGGCTATAAGAGCGGCGATACACTGACCGTTGCGGCTATTCTTGAAGCGGCAGGGGTTTCCGAAGAGGATTATACCGTGATCGTTCGCAATATCGGCGAGATATATGAAGGCGGTACAATAACTTCCGACATGTATATTACCGTCGAATGTTATGCAAAGGCGGGCGGCTTTACATATACGGTCAATGCAGACGGCGAAACGGCGACTGTTACGGGGTTCAATTCTACTACTGCGGAACAGCTTACCGACGGCACTTACCGCGTTACCATCGACATGATTGACGGATATATTGTCACGGCGATTGCGGACGGCGCATTCAAGGATGTTGGCGGCGTTTCCGAAGTGTATATTTCGAATGCTGTTACAACGATCGGCACCGAAGCGTTTATGAATATGGGCAATTTAAGGCTTGTGGATATTGCTCCCGGCGGACTTTCCGTCATCGGGGAAAGCGCCTTTGAAAACGCCGGCTGCGTACAGGGTTCCGACGGCAATTGGGCGGTCAACACCGAAGGCGGTGTGGATGAACTTACCATGATTCTGCCGCTTGCCGATCTCACCGATATTCAGCCGTATGCTTTCAAAACGAAGGCAATAGAAAAGTTTACTGCTGTTGATAGTGAAGCAACAAGAAATATCCAAATGATGTTGATGCAGGGGACTTCCTCATTTACAGAAGGTATGTTCTTGTTCGCAATGACAGGAAGCGGCACAAATCGTGCAATCATTAAATATACCGGTATAAATGAAACCAAGACAATGCAAAACTCTTCCGGCACCGATACTGAAATTACGGTAAGGGGAGCACAACTTGTAGCAATAGCAGGCGGCGCAGATTATTCTAACCCCAGCTCCGGTTTAGCGTTAGGGTTTTCATATAGGTATTTTGATTCGCAAATGGGTGCGTATGCTCCGGCACTTGCTACCAATGTTTTTGAGTATGAAATTATGGAAGGCTCTGTTTATTATGGAGGGTCAACGTTGCAGATTTATATCGGTATGGTGAGCAAGGTGCATAAAAACGCATTTACCGATATAGAGGATGAAGCGCCCAGTATAAACTATTACAATTGTTCTTACGATCAGCACATGACTATTGAGCAGGTTCAGACTCAGACTTCTGAAATTTTTGAAGAAGGCTGGTTTGAAGGTCGGGATAATTCCGAAAATACGTTTATGGCAGATGCGAAAGCACAGTCTTCAAGATATCCTCTTATGTGACCTGTGCAGAAAAGTGTTTTGATTGGTTGCAGAAGTTAAGGAGACAGTCCGCGCCCGTCTTTTGGGCGGGCGCGGATAAATTTTTTAGGCAAAACAAAGATGAAAAAGAAATCGATACTTGCAATACTTATCGCCGTACTTTGTCTGTCATCCGTATGTTTTACGGCTTGTTCGGGCTTTGACGGACAGACACCGCAGGACATTCTTGAAAATGCTTACGGTGATACGGAATATACAATATCCTTTGTAGCGGAGGACGCGGACGCACCCGTCGCCGATATGACATACACGGCAAAGAGTATGCCTGCTTTGCCTACGCCAACAAGGGTGGGGTATGTGTTTTCAGGCTGGTATTTTGATTCTTCCTATACCATGCCTTATTCCGATGGGATATTGTATCTCTATATGCGCGATGTGGTGCTGTATGCAAAGTGGGAGCAGGAGTCGTTTTCCGCCGACGGCACTTACGACATAGATTACAGTGCGTCGATTGTGGACGGCACCCTTGTTCTCGGAGAACTTGCGGTAGAATACGGCTACAAAAATTGGGCGGACGATATTGTGGCGGACGAAACGTATATCGAAAAGACGGACGATCAGCTTCTTCTGAAAATTCAATACGACTGCCGTGCGCTCGAACCGCTTTCGCTTTCCGATTATAAATCGTATGAGGTGACGCTCGCTTCTGCGCTCAACGATTCGGAAATTTACATTGCAGATACCGTCGATTCGTACACGGATACGATAAAGACGCTCTATATAGATATTACGGGTATGGATCTTTCCACGCCCATATACTTCAACATTTCGACCATAAATTGGGAGGCGGAAGGGCTTACGGACGAGCAGCGCCTTGCCACGCAGACGACGTACACCATAGAGTTTTCCGTTGAAAGGATGATAGGCTTTTCCCGCCCGTTTGAAGATACGTCCGTGCCGCTCGAAGACGGGTACTATCTTGTCCGCACCTATATGTCGCAGCTCGACATGTCGGAAACGATGATGGACAGTTTCAATCCCGTCTATTCCTATATCGTTGCGGAAGGCGGCAATTACACGCTTGTAAAGCCTGTATATCCTTATTTCGGCATTGCGGAATATTTATCAAACGGACTGTTGAGTCCGCTTGCGGCAAACTATTACAACAGAATGACCTCGTTTATGCCGTGGCAGGTGTGCTACGAAGTCGATATTTCCGATTATGAAGGGCAGACGGGAGTCGAGTCCGATTACTATCCCGAAACATACAATGCGGGCAGGTATAAAGAGTATTCCGTGGAATTTCATGCCGAAACAGGAAACTGTTACAGTATCATCGACCTCGGCGATAATTTGCGGACGGCGCTTGTACTTTCCGGCTCTCCGACCGGGTTTATGGAAGTGGCGGTCGATCTGGGTGAAATGCACACTTTGATGACGATAGATTATGAGCATATCGTAAAACTAACTTCCATTGACTATGAACCTCTGGAAGGGGACGCCTTTGTTGCCCAAGAGGAGATACAATATTACGCGGGCGATCTAGATGATTTGAACGAGCGCAGCAAGACTTTTGACGCGACCGAGGAATACGGGCTTTCCACCCGAATGATAAACTACTTTTTTACGGCAACGGGGCTGAACAGTTCATATCAGTCGCGGACGGCTTACGACAGCCGCATTACGATTTCACCTACAGAGTCCACAAATTCGGCGACGGTTGCGGACTCGCGCTATAATATCGCGTATTTCAACGTTTCGAGTGAAATATTCGGTTACGATCCGACAGTCGCTGCCGAAAACGGAGAAAAACTATATTACGATTCCATGACGCTTGGCACGTTTACATCCGCCAATATGCGCGAATTTGACGAGTATCGCCTCGGAAAATCGTACCGGGCGGGGCAGTCGGTCGTGCTTTCCGAGCTGTATGCAGAAAAGGTGGACTCCGACGCCGATTTTAACACCGTAAGCTGGCAGGCATACCGGATGGTGAACGGCGAATCCGATTTTTCGCAGCCCGTAGCGGTTGACGGTTCTTTCGTCATGGAGGAAAGCGTCGTCATACTTTTTTCATCGGGCAGCGCAGGAAACAGGCGCATTTCGCTTGTCGAAGCCGTACTGTACGAAGAGCCGCAGATAACGGTGGAAGGAAATTGGAGCCTTTCGGCCGGAAATGAAAATACCTATGTTACGGACGATGCGATCACCTTGGACAGCGAATACGCTTATCCCGTCGTGACTTACACATGGGGAGCAAAACGCGGGAGCTTTGTCGGCGATTATTATGACAGCGGAACGTCGGGACTGAACGATTTGAAAGTCGCGTATTACACGGAAGAAAACGGCGTCTATTATCTGCATGCCGTCTCGCGTGAAGTGTCGGATTTTACGATGGCGACGGATTACAGGCTGGTCGTCTATGAGCTCTCCAACATTTACGGAGAAAAGCAGTATATTTACTTCGAGTACACTGCAGACGGGGTAAACGACACGTTTTTCAGCGTGACGGACGATGAAGCCGGCAACGGCACCATGTACGACTCCGGAACGTTGGAAGAAGATATGAACGGCGCTCTTCTCGGCGCGGCGGCAAGTGCGACGGGGTATCTCAACGCCGAGAATTATCTTGACGAATTGCTGCGAAATTATTATTTGCACACTTCAAGCGGCGATTACAGGTTTGCGCTTTCGTCTTATCGGCTGTATCTTGACGGAATTTCGTCGGAATATTCTGCGAAGGAGATGACGGAAGGGCTTGCAAAGCAGTTGTGGCAAAGCATATCTCAAAGCAATTTCGCGGTTTTAACATTGAATTACACGCGGGGCGAGCATTCCTTTACGATGCGGTATATTGCCCGCATCACATTCAGCGGAAACAGGGATTTCCGTTCCGTTGACGAGGAAGACTACTTTACGGGATATGAATACACGTTCATCCGTCCGTATGTATATGACATGGAGGGCAATTCTCTCGGCGCTCTTACGGTAAGCGCCGCAAAGTATGCTTCGCTTGACAGCAATGAAGTGTTAAACAACGTGCAGTCGGCAAGGGCGGTGCGCTTGTCGCTGTCGGGGCAGCAATATTCGATGACTTTTTCGGAAACGGGAAAATACAGACTGACTTACATGTTTTCGATATCGCTTTCCTCAACGGAACGAGTTTCGTTTACGCTGACGCAGGATGTTTATGTACTGGACGGGCAGGGAGAAGTGTCTGTTACATATGTGACGGATGAAGAGCACCCGTTCTCCGATGAGATCATGCGCGACGCCGTGGATTATACGTTTGCCGACGGCAGCAAAGGATATGCCTATACGCAGACGTATAGCTTGTTGCAGGCGATACGATCGCTTTCGTCTTCCGATTTTGCCGCGGGAAGAGACATCTTTTTCGGCTGGTCGATGGAAGAAAACGGTTCGGCCCGTGCAGCATCCGTTATTTCGGCAGGGTATTCGATTACCGATTTTATCTCTCGTTTCGGCGACAGCGATCCCGTCGTTTATGCGATATGGGATCCCGGTATTACGGTTACGGCAGTAGCGAACGGACAGACGCAGCAAAGGACGCTCTATATGAATTCGAGCGGCGTTTACGTCGTCGATTTCAGCAGTTTTCAGGCGTTGGCTCCGAGCGGTTATAACTTTGTCGGCTGGACGGGCGGGTTCCTCGGTCAGTCTGTCGTAACGGGCAGATATACGATTGAGGCAGTTGACTATGACGATCCCGACCTAACAGAATATCTGACAATCACTGCGGAGTTCAGAGAACGCCTGCTTGTAAGCTATTCCATTGACAGTCAGTATTCCAACAGTTTCTTCCTGCGTGAAGAGGTGAATGACGGGTATTATGTTTCCGGCGTAAAAACACCCGTTGCGAAAGACGGATATACCTTCGTAGGTTGGCATATTGCCGTAGTGGATGATGACGGAACAATCACGGGTATAGGAGAAATCTTTGACCTCGCAAATGATACTGTGGATTCTGAACTTTGTAATAGCACGGGTACGGCGATCGGAAGTACCTACAAGATGTTACAGCTCGTCGCCGTGTTCGAGGATGCGGAGGGAAATCTCGTATGGTAAAAAGAAGAAACATTTTTGTTGCGGTCATAGCCGCCGTATGTATGTTGTTGAGCCTATTTGCCGTCCTTACGGGCGGCGGGCTTACGGCATATGCGGAAAGCCCCGTACAAGGTTCGGACGGCGTATATTCCGTTCCCGTCAATTTAAGCGGACTTGCAATGGGTGCGGATAATTTTTCGCCCTCGGCAACCGTCGAAAAGAGCGGCGAAAATTACTACATGACCTTCGGGCACAGCTCGTCCATATCGGACATGGTTCTGGAAAGCGGGAATATGCAGACCGGCTACACCGTGCGGACGGAGAACGGCTGGACGTATTACACCTATACCTTGTCCGCCGAGCGTTTGCAGAGCAGCCTTTCCTTTTCGGCGTATATCAACGCCATGAGCAGAGATGTCAACTTTACCATTACGCTAAACCTCGCAAACGGCACGCGCACGGGAGATTACGTTGACGTCGGCGAACGCCCCGCGGAGTACGTTCCCGTCATCCAAACGACGGCGGGGAACAGTTACGAAGCATCGCGCGGCTCGGTATTTCCCATTCCTTCCGCAACGGCAACGCTTGGCAATGAAAATCTTGACGTGAGCATTTCGGCGTATTATGTGCAGGGCGGCGAGCAGACGGAAGTGCCTGTCACGAACAACTCCATTACTCTGGAAAACGTAGGGGAGTACCACGTTTTGTATCGTGCCGAGAGCAGTACATATCTTACAAACCTCGGCAATCCGACCTGTACCGAATACGATGTGGCGATAACCTCTGTTGCGGGCGGCAGCACGCTTGCAAAGTTCGAGGACGCAAACGGCGTGCTTGCAGAGGGAACGTCATTGCTTGCAAGCCGCATCACGTCGGGGAGTAATGTCTATACGACGGCGGCAGATAAAATGGCGAGCATAGCGGACAACTTCGAGGTGTTCGGCATCTCGCTCGTTCAGTCGGACGGCACGGCAGCGACGCCAAGCGGAAATATCACGCTGTATTTGCAGGCGGATATGACCTATGACCGCAACGAAGTCGTTGTCTATCACATGGCGGACGATGGCACGCTTACGGAAATCGTCGCAGACGGATACGGACGGTATGTGCGGTTCGATACGGACAAGACGGGAACGTTTATCGTCTGTATTCCCGGCGTGGCGTTCGTCATGCCGATGTGGGGGTATGCCGTGATTCTCGTCGCGTGTGTGCTTGTGGTCGCGGCGGCTGTAACGGTCACGGTCATACTTGTCCGCAGAAAGAAGAAAGCCAAGAAATTGCATGAGAATGCTATCGAATAAATTAAATTTGAGGGCGGGATGAAACAACGTCCCGCCTTTCAGATTGCAAAGGATAATGGGAAAAATGCTGCACAATGAGTCAATGGAAATGTATCTGGAAACAATTTTGCGGCTCTGTAAATTCAACGAAAAAGTCAGGGCAGTGGATATTGCGAATCAAATGCGGATTTCCAAAGTATCGGTTTGTCATGCAATCAAGAATTTGCAAGCAAAAGACTATGTGACTTACGAATCGCGGTTGATCAGACTTACGAAAAAAGGTAGGATTTTGGCCGAAGAGATCTATGAACGCCATTGTGAACTTACGAAACTACTGATAAGTTTAGGGGTTGATTCGGCTACGGCCGAGCAGGATGCCTGCCGTATAGAACATTGCATATCGCAAGAAACGTTTAATGCCGTCAAAAGGTATAATGGAGGGTAAATAAATTATGCCGAGAGCAAACGAGCAGAAAATTAAACTCCTTGTGCTGTATGATATTTTACAGCGGGAAACAGACGAGGAACATCCACTGTCAACGAATGAGATTATCGAGCGGCTATCTGCGCGCGGAATAGAGGTGTCCCGTAAAATATTGCCCGGTGATATAGCGTTACTCAACAAGTATGGATTTGAGATACTGTCATACAAGAAAAAAAGTCACTACTATTATGTAGCGTACAGACCGTTTGATATAGCGGAGTTAAAAGTGCTTATAGATGCTGTTCAGGCAGCAACGTTTATATCCGAATCCAAGACGGAAGGGCTTGTAAACCGACTTGCAAGCATGGCTGGGGAAAAATAAGCGGAGAAATTAAAAAAAAATTTTATCTGTTACGATACGGTCAAGAAAGACAGCAAGTATATTTTTTATTACATAGACGAAATCGAGCGAGCAATAGAACAAGGGAATAAAATCTCTTTTTGTTACTGTTATCTGACCTATAAAGCGGAGCGCAAATATCGGAAAGACGGACAGAGATATATAGTGAATCCGCTTGCGCTCGTATATAGCCGCGAGAATTATTATGTCGTATGTTATGACAATAATCATAAAGGATGTGCTAATTACAGGATAGACCGCATAGCTGATTTGAGAATAGAGCCGGGGAGGATTGATCAAAGAGCGGACTTTGAAAACTTTAATATAAATACTTATCGCAGACAGGCATTTTCCATGTACAACGGCGAGCTGACCGAAGTACAACTTACTGTGCATGAGGATTTAATAGAAGAAATTTTCGATAAGTTCGGGGAAAAAACAAAATTATATCCGCAGGGAGAAGAATACTACACGACAGTTGTTTCGGTTCAGGTGAGTCCTGCGTTTTTCCGGTGGGTGATAGGTTGAATCGGAAAAATAAAAATATATAGTCCGCGGCAGATTAAAGAACAATTTGACGCATATGTGGACAAGGTTAAGGAGAACTATTGAGAGCGGTTCGGAAATATTCCCGAACCGCTTAATTTTTTGTTTCACTTCCCGGTTATGAGACGCGAGTCGATTGCAAACAGATGTTCGCAAATGATATAATACGCTTGCAATCAAACGGAACTTAAAGTTCCGATAGATAAATTACTACTAAGGAGAAAATAATGCGCGGTGTTAAAACGGGCGGCAGGGCGGTAGACGAGCGGTTGCTCGAAACAGTTGAAGCATTTATCAAAAAGCATCAGAGGACGAACGGGAGATCTCCGACTCTGCGTCAAATCATGTACGAGTTTCCGCGCGAGTTCCCGGCGCTCTCAAAAGTACAACGGTATGTATTTATTTTGAAACGAGAAGGGAGGATAGAAGATGATAACGGTAAGATCGGTATAGAATGGCAGATTCAAAAAAACAATGATACTATCATGATACCGCAGATTGGTACAGTGACTTGTGGTGAGCCTATTTTGGCTGTGGAGGAGTATGAGTCGAATAACGAAATTCCAGCAAGTTGGTTCGGCGCGGTGAACTGTTTATTCTAAGGGCAAAAGGCGACAGCATGATAGGTATCGGGATTCATGACGGCGACCGCGTTGTAATACGGAGGCAGGACAGTGCAGAATACGGACAAGCAGTCGTCGCGCTCATCGGAGATGATGCAACTATAAAAACGTTTAGACCGGAAAAGGGAAGAATCATCCTTCATCCTGAAAATCCTCGGTTGAAAGATATTATAGTTGCACCGGAGGAGTGCAGAGTGCTTGGGCTTGTTGTGGGTTGCGTACACAAATTTGTTGTATGAAAAATACGAAGGCTGAAAAAGGATGGGCGTACTTTGAGAGAGGAAATCCCCAACCCTCAATGAAGTTGCCCAAATCTCAAACTTTATTCAGAAAGGGGAAAGGAGGCAAGAAAAATGAAAAAGTATGTAGTATGCTTGGAATGCGGACGGAAACTTTGTAAAGCTGAACCGGGTTCGGTGGTAGAAATGTACTGCCCGACATGTAAAAAAACGGTATATGCCGAAGTCCGCGACGATACGGTCGTAACCACGCAACAAGAACAAGTATTAAAGAAGGCTACATAATTTCAAAAGACAACAATCGAATAAGCGCCTCATTCGAGAGTCATACCCGCTGTTGAGGAATGACCGGAATGTCGGCGAACATTTGTCGCAGAGATAGCTTATAATCACCCCTTAAATTAAGGAAATATAGGCCTGACAAATAGAATCCGAGTAAGATAAACGGATTTTATTTGTCGGGCTTTTTTATTTTTCCGAAAAATAACTCCGTCTGCTTGCGCCCGGATTCTTCCGCAGTCGAGCGCTTTTTTGTTGTTACGGGCGAGATCCGTCCGATTGCGATTTCAAAAAAATCGAATCGGAGGATTTCAAATGAAACGTATTTATTTTAAGGACGGAGAAGGAAAAACGGTATATGTTGAGGTTTCTGATAAGGTTGCGGAAACATATATGGAGGTCAAACGTGAGGCTTGGCGCAATGATTCTTATGAGGAGTATCATACCACATCGCTTGATGCGATTCAGGAGTCCGGACATGAATTTGCGGACGCAGGAGCAGATATAGAGGCTGCCATGATTTCTTGTGAAGATGCAGTCGAACGTGAACAAATGCTTGTAAAACTGAAAAGTGCAATACCTAAACTGACGCCTTTACAACAAAGGACGTTAAAGAAAATCTTTGTATTGAACATGTCGCAGGCGGAAATTGCAAGGGAAGAGGGCGTTTCCGAACAGGCTATATCTGACAGAGTATCCCGCATATATAACCAACTCAGAAAGGTGCTGAAAAAAAATTAAAAAAATTTTCAAGAAAAGTACTTGAGGGTATGCCGTTTTTTTCTCTATTAGGTGAGAGGGTTGTGTTGCAGCCCGAAATTAAGGAGGATTTATGGAATATCTGAATGCCTTGATCGGAAATACGGAGATGTATATTCCGGTCAATGAAAAATTGGGTTCGTCGATGTTGCTTGCCCATAAGCGCCTGAACTACAAAAAGCACATCGCCCGTATGCGCCACGCATACAAAGGCACTATCGAATCGGAGAGGGTAGAGGCAAGTGCTGACTTCTTTTATGTATTGGAAGATGTGTTGGATGAGCAAGGCTATCCCGATGTAATCCATCATCTGTTCGATATGTTTTCGACAGATGAAAGAAAACTGCTATATGCGCTTTTCCGTGAAGATAAGACGGTACGTTTTCTCGTCGCGGTACAAGGCTACGAAGAGGAGATGATTCAAAAGACAGTACGCTTATTCTTTGAACGGTTGAAACAAAAAATTTTTTAAGGAGAAAGATAATGAGGCAATTTGAAACTAAACTTACGCTGCGCATTTACGATACAAAGCTCATCGAAAAAATGAACATGATTATGAAGTTCAATCCGAACAGATATCAGAGCAAGAATCAGTTGCTTTTGGAACTTCTGGAACTCGGCGTGCGGGAAAAATTGAAAGAATTTCCTACGCCGCCCACGACTCCGGCTGCGGCGGCGAATGCAATTCCCGTTTCGCATGAGTGCAACTGCAACGCGGAGACACTCAAGCAAATTAAGGAACTTATCGAGGAAATGCACCTTTATAATAAGCAGAATGTCGAAGGACTGCTTGCGCATCTGAAGATGTCGGAACGCTTGTCCTCATCCATCTACAATATGATTTTTGCCATTTTGAAAGACGAACCGGTCACACCCGTACAGATAGAACTCGGTTATTTGGACGATGTGCCAAAACGATTCGCGGAATTTCTTGCTATGTTGCTCGATGAGCTTATAAAAGAAGAAAAGCATGAGGACGACGAAAGTACGGAAACGGAGGAGGACGAGGATAGGCTTGTGAGCTGAAACATGAATGGGTGTGCCGAATGTATTGGTGAGTATCGGATATGCGCCGAATGACGAAACGCTGAATCGGTTGCGCTTCGTAAAGCCGAAATATCTTGCAGAACGCAGATTCTATGCTTGCAGACAGCAAGATGATTTCCTGAAATACGTCAACAAGGGAATCGATGCGGGAGACTATCTTGGTTATGCCGGTAATCCTGAAAAGAGTAGCGGGATATTTAATGCCCGCGGTTTGATGAAGAAGTCGCAAATCAAGGAATTGCGTACATTACTTCGTTCCACGGACAGCAATATTTGGCACGCAGTCATCAGTTTTACGGAGAATTTCGGGAATAAGTACATGACTTCGTACAAGGACGCATTGGAACTTTTGCGCTTGGAACTCCCGAAATTCTTTAAGAACATAGGTATTGCGTCGGACAATGTGGTGTGGTATGCGGGACTTCACGAAAATACGGACAATCAACACATTCATCTCGGTTTTTTTGAGAAGGAGCCGCGCTTTCGCAGAGAAAACAGTCCGGAACTTCGCTATCGGTTCGGTACGATTTCGCAGGATGCGCTCAATGCGTTTCGCATAGCTATTGAAGAACGATTGACTGATGCGAACTTTGACTTAAAGCGTAGCAGGCGTAACCTTACGGAATCAGCGCAGGAGACATTGTTCCATTTGCACGGGTGGAACGATTATGAGCGGGAGTTGAAAAAGAAACTCCTTGTATTGTATCGGGCCTTGCCTACAGACGGGCGCATCAGCTACGGGAGCAAAAATTTGGATGCGCTTCGTCCGCAGATCGTTGAAATCGTGAATTTTATTATACGGAACAATCCGGGATTAAAACGGGACTTCGATGCTTTTTGCGCGGACGTGGCGCGGTTTGACCTGAATCGTAAGCGCATTTGTGAGGATCAGAAAATAGAGGATACGGAAAAGTATCTTGTTGGAGACAAATATATAAAAGACATCTATCGCAGGCTGGGCGACAAGGTAATTAAAGCTGCGTTGGATATAAAGAAAAAGGGCGACAGGGAGGTCGATGTAAGAGAGAATTATCGAAAAAGCGGGTGGAGAAACGATACAGGTCATATCTGTTGGAACGGGCGGTGCGAATTGGTGCGGATGTGGATGATGAGGCGATTCGTTGTTTTGAGGAGTATAGGCGCAAACTTGCAAAAGCGGAATATGAGAGGTTGGTAGAAGAAGGAGTGATAGAGGCTGAATAATGTTCAAGAGAGCAATCAGGTGGGTGAAAGATAAGACAAAGCAGTTTTTCTCATTCTTATGGAGACAGAGGGCGAGGGTTTTTAAGTGGGCGGCTATTTTCGGAGTAGTGTTTTTTTGCTGTTATTTTTTTGGATTTACATTGAACTGTTTTGTTGAGGGCGGGTTTGAACTGAATTTTTCGGCGAGGTTGCTTTTTGACGGCAAGACATTCCTGTATGCAGGTGCGTTCTGTTTGGTGGCGCTGTTTATCGTGCTGTATTACTATTACACGCATTATTGGCTATTCAATTCCAAGAATATCATCAAGGGCAACAAACGGGACAAAGACATTTCTGCAAATTTAGAACAGGCGCACTTTCAGACGGAAAACGAGATTGAACAGAATTTCCAGATTATATCATATGACGAGTTGCCGCAAAAAGAGATAAAGGGGATACCGATTCGGGCGTATGAGGAGGGAAAGAAATTAAAAGTTACTTTTTCGCCGCCCACGCATACGCTCGTCATCGGTACGACAGGTAGCGGCAAAACGACGACTTTTGTCAATCCAGCGATACAAATTTTGGCGGAGAGTAAAACAAAGCCGTCCATGCTCATCTCAGATCCGAAAGGTGAACTGTATCAATTACACGCAAAGAAACTGAAAAAGGCCGGATACAAGGTACAGATTCTCGATTTGCGCAATCCATATAATTCGGTGCGTTGGAATCCGCTGGAACGAGCATACCTGAACTATCAACGCATGCTGCATCTTGAAAAGGAAGTAAAAGTGCATGAGGATAAAGGTTGCTATGAGTTTGAGGGAAAACTGTATTACGATCCAAAAAAGAGAGATGCCGCTTTGCAGGTAAAAAAACAGCAACTCAATGACGTCGTCTACGAGGATTTGAACGACATTGTTTCAGTATTGTGTCCGGTCACAAACAAAAACGAACCTATGTGGGAGAGTGGGGCAAAGAACTTTATTCTCGCCATTGCGCTTGCGATGTTGGAGGACAGCGAAAATCCGGAAAACGGTCTTACAAAGGAAAAGTATAACTTCTATTCCATTATGAAGGTCGCGACAAATACGGAAAATGATTGCGCGGAAATGCTCAACTATTTTCGTGGACGCAGCCCGCTTTCACGAGCGGTCACATTGTCCAAACAAGTTCTCGACAGTTCGGAAAAGACGCGGGGCAGTTATTTGTCGAGCACATTCGATAAAATTTCCATGTTTGCAGATATGTCGCTGTGCGCTCTTACAAGCGAAAACGAGATAGAGTTTGGCAGTATGGGGGAAAAGCCGATTGCGCTGTTTTTGCAGATACCGGACGAAAAGGAAACGCGGCATACGCTTGCAGCAATGGTGATTTTGCAGGCGTATAAAGAGCTTGTTTACAAGGCGAATACATACGAAAGTCTTTCCCTTCCGCGCCCTGTTTATTTTATTCTCGATGAGTTCGGACAGTTGCCGAAAGTGCAGAAGTTGGAGCAGATGATTACGGTAGGGCGCAGCCGTAACATATGGCTCAATCTTGTCGTTCAGAGTTATGCGCAGCTTGCCAAAGTTTATGACGATAAGAGTGCAGATATTATCAAATCGAATTGCAAGGAGTATGTTCCATAGGGGTAGTATGAAGGACAATATAAGAGGAGGAACGGGTGAAACATAATTTAGATATAATCGGCGAGAGAGTAGCCATATACAATCCTGTTATAATGGCACGCCTGCAAAAGTCATTATGTGGTATGGAGGGAGCAGATAAGTGGCGGAAAAAAGGATGTTGAGCAAGAAGGTGCTTGATACGGACGCTTTCCTCGATATGCCGCTGTCGGCGCAGGCTCTATATTTTCACCTTGCGATCAATGCGGACGATGAGGGGTTTATCGGAAACCCGAAGAGAATCAGAGATTACATAGGCGCTGGGGAAGACGATCTGGCTTTGCTTATTGAGAAAAGGTTCGTCATTTCATTTAAGAGCGGAGTTATAGTCATCCGGCATTGGAAGATCCATAATACCCTTCGGCGCGATCGCTCTCACCCGACATTGTTTGCAGAAGAAAAGGCCGGGTTAATCGTAGAGGACAATGGCGCGTATTCGGACAGGTTCTTTGACAGCATACATGTCAACCAAACGGTAACCGCTTTGCAACCAAATGACAACCATGTGTCAACCGAAGATAAGATAGAGGAAGATAGATTAAAAGAAGATAAGGGAGAGGAGGTCAATACTCCTGAAAATGAAGACCCCAATCCCTCTAAACGTTTTCGTAAGCCGTCGATAAGCGATATTGCTGCTTACTGTGCTGCAAACGGCTATAAGCTGGATGCCAACAGGTTTTATGACTATTATGAGAGCAATGGCTGGCGCGTGGGCAAAACGCCCATGAAGAACTGGCAGGCTGCAATCAGAAACTGGGAGCGAAACGAGCAGAACAAATTTCCTGCGCCCACGCTCAAACCGGAAATCGATGTCGAGAAATACAAGCGCGAGGATGAGTGATGGACGAGTTGAAAATAAGCAGGCTTTTTGTCAATACGATATATCCATTGCGAGAGGACGAATATCTGGACGAGGAGGGGCTTCCGAGATGCAATAGCTGTCATACTCTGCGAGTTTATGTTTCAGACGATAAGGCGTTCTGTGCCCGCTGTTTGTGTGAATGCCAGAACGAGCAGATCGAAAAGGAGAAAAAGCTTGAAACGATACGTCGCAACATCGAGGAGTTTTACGGCCGACAGATGTATTCTCTGATGGGTGACAGATATAAACATTGCCGCTTCTCAACGGCAATAATAACCGATCATAACCGTGCTGCCTATACGAGAGCGAAGCGCTATGTGGAGCACGCTGCCGACATGAAGAAGGAAAACATCGGACTGTATTTCTATGGGGATAACTCGTCGGGGAAAACGTATTTAACAGCCTGTATTTGCAATGAGTTGTTGCTCGAAGGGTATCACTGTATCTATACAAACTTTGCGCGAATACTCGCGGAGATACGGTCCGGATATGCCGGCGAAGGTATGGGAGAACTCGATATAATGCGCAAACTGATGACTTGCGATTTTGTGTTCTTGGACGATTTCGGCAAGGAGTTTATCGGCAGGGAATTCAATCGCAGCGCATCAAAATGGGCTGAGGAAAAATTGTTTGAGATGATCAATGTCCGCTATAATTCCATGCGGCCGACTGTGTTCAGCAGCAATTATGCAATGGACGAGCTTGTAAGTAAACTCGGTCTTGACAAGGCGATAGTCGAGCGCGTAAACGAGATGTCAACAAGAGTTATAAGGTTGGAGGGCGACGATTTTCGCACCGAACAACTCAGGTTTCAACATGACAAAGTGATAAAATACGGAATTTGAACATCGTTGTTTTGGAAAGGAAACCCATGACAGAAATGTTGTTTGAAGGGGATAGCGAGGTACGCATTTGGCTTGCCAAACGCCGACTTAAAAAGTCGCCTCGTTAGGGGATACCCCTAAGACCCCGTAAGGCAATGTACTCTTTAGGAGGAGGGAAATTATAGGAAACAGAACGAGACCATTTGCCTATACTTTCAGAGTTACGGCGGAGGAGAAGAAACTGATAGACGAAAAAATCAAGGCGAGCGGGCTGACAATGACGGCGTTCATCATTCGAGCGATCACAGATCAACCCGTCATCAATATTCCGGATGTCGGGGAGATTCTGACGGAGTTGAAGCGGCAAGGAAATAACCTCAATCAGCTGGCACGAGCCAATAATTTTGGTTCGTTGGCAGAAGCGGAACTGTTGGCAGTGCTTGCAGACATTAAAAAGATATATGCTCATGTTCTGAACGTAACGGGAGGGGAAAGGTGCCGCTGTTCAAATGCTCATCGGGGAAAGCGAGTCCTAAAAAGGTGATTGCTTATATCACGGACAAAAATAAGGCGGCGCTGGTGTCGGTGCGCAATCTCTTTGAAGATGAGGACTATGCGCGGCAGTTTACGGACACGCAGAACCTGTTTGGCAAAGGGAAAAAATTTGATGAGAGAAAATATTATCATATCAAATTATCGTGTGCCAGGCAGGACAATGTAAGCCCACGGCAAGCACAGCGCTATGCAGAGGAAATGGCTGAGCTCCTGTTCCCTGAAAACGAATGCGTGATCGCCACGCACACGGACACGAAAACAGTACATAGTCACATCGTCGTCAATGCGGTAAATTCAATCACCGGCAGAAAGCTCCACATCACTTCCGATGAATACGGAAGGATGAAAGACGAGGCAAACCGTATTGGTGAAAAATATGGTTTCAGCTACACCGATTGGCGGAAGGGGGCAAGGAACAAGCGCACTTCTTCCGAAAAGCATCTCATTCTGAAAGGTGAGACTTCGTGGAAGGAGGAACTCAGAGAGGTCATTCAGGAGGGGACATTAAAATCTAAAACCGAGCAGGAGTTTAAAACCTACCTTAAGGAATGTTACGGTGTGGAAATAACGAGGAGCGGAAAGGATTATTCTTATTTGCATCCGGAAAAGAAAAAGTCTGTCCGAGGGGCAAGGCTTGGACAAAACTATACAAAAAGCGAGGTGTTAAAGAGAATTGGAAAACAGAATAACAGGCAAAAAGCCGCAACCGATCTTGGACGACGAGGACGAAATCGTAACGGACAACCAACCGCTTCAGGAATTGAACGCAGCAATGGAAGATCTTCTGGAGGTAACGCGTGGCGGGTTATTGCAGAAGGCATTGGCGCTGTCGAACGAGAAATGCAACAACTTAGTATCGCAGCTGAATATGCGAGTTATGGACTTGACGCTGAAAGTGAGCGATCAAACAGAGAACAACAGAAAGTTCGTGAACAGCTTGAAAGAGAACGTCGAGAATGTGACGCGCAGGCTGGAGAGAATGAGCGTGAATCAGACAGAGATAGCGGAGAGGACAACGAAAGGCGTTCAGGCGGCTACGGCAAAGGCGATTGACGCAGGCATTGAATACTTTTCCGAAAAGATAGACGAGAAAACGGCGGAGGTCAAAAGTAAACTCGAAGAAGCGGAAAAGGAGTTGGAACAAGCAAAAGTGGACTTAAAGAACGAACGGAAATACCGCAAAGTTTTGTTTTGGGCAACACCTATATTGCTTGCCGTTCAGACAGTAATATCGTTGTTTTTATTGTTATCGTAGAAAAGTTCGCCGCAAACGCTTGACTCTTTCCGTGAAATATAGTATATATACGATATAGGTAAATTGAGGGGGGAGAGTTTCATAGGGATAGTTAGGTGATTCTGCGGCAAGCATGAAATGGAGGTTGAATGGAGCAGAATCGATACAGCTACATAAAAAAGATCGGAAGGAATACCTATTCGGTGATTGTGAGACAGTCGGAAAATGCCACAGAAAGGGTAGATAGCAAGGTAAAACGCTTGCTTTTAAATGATTTGATGAATTTGTAAGGAGGAATTTAAGTGAAAGTCAGGGTGATCGAAGATGCCGTTACCGCACTTTATTGCAGATTGAGTGTAGATGACGGCGAAGAAGGGGATAGCAACAGCATTGTCAATCAGAAGAAAATGCTTGGCGATTATGCGCAAAGTCACGGTTATCCCAATCCGAAGTTCTATACGGATGACGGGTTTTCAGGGACAAACTTCAATCGTCCCGGCTTTCAGGAGCTCATCCGCGATGTGGATGCCGGTCGCGTCAGAACGATAATTGTCAAGGATATGTCGAGGCTCGGCAGAGATTATCTCAAAGTCGGCTATTACAGCGAGGTGTATTTCGGCGAGGCCGGCGTTCATTTTATAGCGGTCAATGACGGCGTGGATAACACCGTGGAGAACGACAGCGATTTTACACCCTTCCGCAATATTATGAACGAATGGTACGCAAAGGACACAAGTAAAAAGGTAAGAGCTGTGCTTCGTGCAAAGGGAAAATCCGGCAAAAGCCTTACGAACTGTCCGCCATACGGTTATACGAAAGACGCGGAGGGGAATTGGCATATCGAGGAAGAAGCAGCGGGAATAATACGAAGAATCTATTCCCTGTGTGTGGAGGGGTATGGCCCTTCCCAGATAGCCAAGAAACTCAACGAGATGAAAGCTATCTCACCCGTGGTGTGGAAGTATAAGGTCGGGTGGAATTATAAGCTTGAAAAGGTAGATCACCCTGAAATATGGACTGTGACAGCGGTCAGACGCATACTTTCTAATCCCGTATATTTGGGGCATACAATAAACTTTCGCACCAAGAAGAAGTCGTATAAGAGCCACTCGGTGGTCTTTCTTCCGAAAGAAGACTGGGTCGTATTTGAGAATACGCATGAGCCGATAATCGATAAAGATACATTTGATACCGTCCAAAAATTGCGGGAAGGGGTAAAACGCAGGTTGTCTATCGATGGCGAGATGAGCGTATTTTCGGGGCTATTGTATTGTGCCGATTGCGGCTCAAAAATGTATCTCAATCGGCACCGCGGCAAGGAAAAGGACTGTTTTAATTGCGCCTCTTACCGCAAGGAAAAACATAGTCAATGCACATCCCACTACATAACGCTCCACGCGATCGAGGAAATCGTGCTTGGAGATCTGCAGCGTGTTCTCGGAATGGCGAAAAACAGAGAAGATGAGTTTATAGCTCTCTTACAAGAGAAGAATAAGAAAGTCGCTCAAAGAGATTTGTCTGAAAAGCGGAAAGAGTTGGAGGAGAAAGAAAGACGTATTGCAGAGCTCGATCTAATCATACAAAATTTGTATGAGGATAAGGTAAGAGGTACTCTGTCGGAAGAACGTTTTGTAAAGATGTCCCAAAATTATGAAAATGAGCAAGTTGCATTGAGGGATAGTACAACGATGCTAAAAGAAGAACTGGATGCGGTGCAAAGAGAAAAAGATGATATAAGCAGGTTTATGCGCTTGGTAAGAAAATACACAGAAATCACCGAATTGACGCCCGAAACTGTCAGATGCTTCATAGATAAGATACTAGTTCATAAAGGGGAGAAGGCACAGGGAGGGCACAGACAGACTATAGAGATTTTTTACAACTGCGTCGGAGCTATCCCCGATTTGAGGGAAAACGAGGATAATGCTTGATTTTCGGCATAAAACTTGTTAAAATGTTATTGAAACAAAATTAGCAAAGGATAAGGCTTTTATGATTACTGGCGAACTTAAAAACAAGGTTGATGGCATTTGGGATACGATATGGGCAGGCGGCATTACTAGTCCTATTACGGTATTGGAGCAGATTACATATCTGATGTTCATGAAGCTCTTGGACGATAATCAGATCAAAAAAGAAGCAAATGCAAATGCACTTGGTGTCCCGCTCAAGAACAAGGTTTTTGGAGATGGTGAGTGCGTTATCAGTGAGGAGCCCCGCATAGTAACTGACTATAAAAATTTACGTTGGAGCGTATTTCACAACTTCGAGCCGAACGAAATGTTTAATACTGTTCAGCAGTATGTCTTTCCGTTTATCAAGACTATAAATTCAGGCAAAGATTCTGCGTTTAGCCGCTATATGAAAGACACCGTTTTCCTTATCCCGACGGCGAGAGTGCTTGCAAAAGTCGTTGATGGCATTGACGCCATGGATATGAATAACAAGGACATCATGGGGGATGTCTATGAGTATCTGCTTGGGAAGATAGCGGCAGCAGGAGAGAACGGGCAGTTTCGCACACCCCGCCACATCATTAAAATGATGGTGCAGCTCGTGAAACCTACGCTTGCAGATAAGATCCTCGATCCTGCTATGGGGAGCGCGGGATTTTTGACGGAGTGTGCAAACTATATCCAAGAGCACTATAGTCGCGATCTGCTTAAAAAAGAGAACGGTGAATATTTCCGTACAAGAATGTTTTCCGGCTTTGATACCGATCAAACCATGCTTCGCATTGGTGCAATGAATATGATGCTGCATGATGTCGAAGAACCGAATATTAAGTATCAGGATAGCTTGAGTACGGATAATGAGGAACGGGATGCCTATACCTTAATAATGGCTAATCCGCCGTTTAAAGGGAGTGTTTTCGTAGAGGATTTAAGCAAGGATTTATTGGCAGTAACCAAGACCTCTAAAACCGAGCTTCTATTTTTGGCGTTGTTTACCAAGATGTTAAAAGTCGGTGGTCGATGTGCGTGCATTGTTCCTGATGGCGTTTTGTTTGGCAGCAGCAATGCGCATAAATCAATCAGAATTGAGCTTATAGACAATCAAAAGCTCGAAGCGGTCATTTCTATGCCAAGCGGAGTGTTTAAGCCTTATGCCGGAGTAAGTACAGCCATCCTCATTTTCACAAAGACTAACGCCGGGGGGACAGATAACGTTTGGTTTTACGACATGAAGGCTGATGGCTATTCGCTCGATGATAAACGCAGCCCGATAGCTGAAAATGATATACCCGATATTATTGCGCGTTTTGGAGATCCTGAGGAGCAGAAGCGCGAGCGCACCGATAAGTCGTTTTTTGTCCCCAAGCAAGAGATCGTCGATAACGGTTACGACTTGTCTATCAATAAGTACAAAAAGACCGATTACGTTGCCGTGGATTACCCCGCACCAAAAGAAATTCTTGCCGAAATAAAAGCTCTTGAAGCTGAGATTATAAAGGAATTAGAGGAATTGGAGGGTCTTCTTAAATGAAAAGGCCATTGAAACACTATATTCGTGAGTGCGGAGCGAGAAATAAATTGCGAGAATGTACCGCGGTTTATAGCGTGACGAATAGCCAAGGGTTCGTTCCTTCAACGGATTACTTCTCGAAAGAGGTATATAGTAAAGACCTTACAAACTATAAAATAGTAAAGAGAGGGATGATAGCATATAATCCATCAAGAGTTAACGTCGGATCTTTGGCTGTGCAAAATGCCGAGGAGCAAGTGGTTGTTAGCCCTTTATATGTTGTTATTTCTGTAGATGAAACCCAATTGTTGCCTGAATACTTATGTTATTTTCTACATAGCGACATCGGCTTGAAGGAAATAGCTGCTCATACAGCAGGAAGCGTAAGGGATTCTCTTAAGTTTTCCGCATTGCAGAACATCGAGATTACTATTCGTTCCGTGGAAGAACAGAGATTTATAATTAGAATTTTGCAAAAGGTAGAGGCGCTAATCAATAAGAGGCGGCAAACACTTAATAAACTCGATGACCTCGTGAAGTCGCAATTTATCGAGATGTTCGGAGGGTATTCATTACGAGATAGGAAACCAGACTGGGTTAAGATTAAAGCCGTTGCTGAAGTGGTCGGCGGAAGTACGCCTAAAACGGATCGAGCAGAATATTGGGACGGAGGTTTTAACTGGGTCACTCCTGCAGAATTAAAAGAAGATGATTATATAGTCACTAAAACTCAAAGAACCCTTACTGAAGATGGGATTAACAGTTGCTCGCTTCGACGGTTGCCTATTGGAACAGTTTTGTTGAGTTCAAGGGCACCAATAGGTAAAGTCGCAATTGCAGGAATAGAGATGTATTGTAATCAAGGGTTCAAAAATCTGATATGTAGCAGAGAATTGAATCCGCTATATATTTATGCGCTGCTGAAATACAATTCGAATTATTTGAATTCGCTTGGGCGAGGGGCAACTTTCAAAGAAATTTCCAAATCCATTGTGGAGAATATTTATATCCCCGTGCCCGAAATAGATCGTCAAAATGAGTTCGCTCGTTTCGTCGAACAGACCGATAAATCAAAATTTAGAATCAAACAGAGCCTCGAAAAATTGGAGATGTTGTATAAATCTCTGTTACAAGAGTATTTCGGATAGGACGTTCTAAAGTTTCTATTGTATAATGTATAATGGTGGGAAACCGCCATTATATCATTTTACGGAGGAACACGATGGAAAGGATTTTGATGACGGAAATTGAGCAGCAAATGGTGAGCATTTTGGATAATGCTCAAATGCAGCAATTGCACCGCGTACTTGAACACTGCCTTTATCAATTTGAGATAATCAAAAAAAAAGGGTTTGGTAAAGAGGATGAGCGAGAAAATGCCGAGTATTTAGAGTTGTTCCAGTCCGCCAAACACATTGAGGGCTGTTCCGATAAATCACTGAAATACTATCGCTCCGTACTTGATAATATGCTAAATGCCATTAAAAAGCCTATAAAACACATCCAGACGGATGATTTACGTCAATATTTAGATCAATATCAGCGGCAAAACAATGCCAGCAAAGTTACCGTGGATAATGTAAGGCGAATATTGTCGAGCTTCTTTGCGTGGCTTGAAGATGAGGATTACATCTTAAAAAGTCCCGTTCGACGTATTCATAAGGTAAAAACCGGTAAAACAGTAAAGGAGATATATTCAGACGAAGCTCTTGTTATTATGAGCGATAATTGTCATACAATAAGAGATTTGGCTATGATTGAGTTGCTTTCCTCTACCGGGATGAGAGTTGGAGAGCTGGTAAATCTAAATAAAAGCGATGTGGACTTCGACAATCGAGAATGTATTGTGTTTGGTAAAGGCGCAAAGGAACGGAAAGTGTATTTTGATGCTCGAACAAAGATACACCTTTTGAATTATTTACATTCAAGAGACGATGATAATGAGGCGTTGTTTGTTTCGCTGCTTAAGCCGCATAATCGACTGCAAATCAGCGGGGTTGAAATACGGTTACGGGATCTTGGTGTAGAATTAGATATCAATCGAGTGCATCCGCATAAGTTCAGACGCACATTAGCCACTCGCGCAATCGATAAGGGTATGCCGATAGAGCAAGTTCAGCAATTATTGGGACATGAAAAAATAGAAACCACCCTACATTATGCCCAAGTGGATCAAAACAACGTCAAAATTTCCCATAAAAAATACATAGGGTAAAGGTTCTAAATCGCAATTTATCGAGATGTTCGGCGATCCAGTTCTTAATCCATACAATTGGCCAATTGTTAATATAGGTGAAATTGCTATTGATGTTAGGTATGGAACAAGTAAGCCTGCTGTTGAAGGCGGCCAGTATCCCTATTTGAGAATGAATAACCTCACATACGAAGGCTTTTTGGATCTATCTAATATGAAATATATTGATATCCCCGATGATGAAATAGAGAAGTATATAGTGCGTAAAGGGGATATCTTGTTCAATAGAACTAATAGTATTGACCTGGTTGGAAAAACATGTGTATTTGATTTGGACGAGGCTATGATTATAGCTGGATATATCATTCGTATCAGGTTAAATGATAAATTACTCCCTGTCGTTTTTTCAAATTATATGAACTTACCAGTTCTCAAAAAGCGATTAAGGAATATGGCTAAAGGCGCTGTAAACCAAGCAAATATTAATGCTCAGGAACTGAAAAGCGTGAGAATATATTTGCCTCCAATCAAACTTCAAAACCAATTTGCAGCGTTTATCGAACAGACCGATAAATCAAAAGTTCTCTGTTCCAGAAGTAAATTTTTAATAAGTTTGCTTGGAGGGGTGGAAAAATAAAAGAGGATATGGTATAATGTACCGTGTATGGAGGCATTATGTCAAACTTTATGTTCTTAAAGGGGTTCCCGGAATTTGCGGAACTGACCGAATACTGTGAAGATGCTGAAACGTTTGTGCTATCGAAGCCGATTTTGTCGGCTATTTCAGCGCGTAATGCCTTGGAATTCGTCATAAAGTACATTTATAAGGCAAAAGCCGGATACTTGCCTTCCCATGCTAGCTTATTTGAATTGATTGACAGTTATGAGATCTCGAATTTTATCAATGATCAAGTTATAAAAGACTCTCTGCATTATATCCGTATTCTTGGGAATAATGCTGCCCATAACAATAAAATTAAATCATCCGAAGCATTACTTGGGCTTGAAAACCTGCATTTCTTTGTGGGCGAAATATTGATATTGCTCGGCAAAATTACCGACTACCCGACTTTTGACAAAAATTCAATTGGCCGCAGTACGTCAGAAAAGCCTGTTGAAGTAAAGAAAGTTGAGGTCAAAGGTGAAGCTGAGAAAGTATTTGCAGAGGGGATTAAGAAAGACAAAACATTAAGCGTTGAGCGTCCTGCCTATATGAGCGAGGCAAACACACGCAAACTTTTGATAGACTTGTACTTAAAGGAAGCAGGCTGGGATGTCTGTGAGCAAGAAGATGTTTGCGTGCCGGGTAAGGCAGGAATAGAGATCAAAGTTCTTGGGATGCCGAATGAAACGGGCGAGGGCTTCTGTGATTACGTCCTTTACGGAAGAGATGGCTTACCGCTTGCCATTGTCGAGGCAAAAAAGACGAGTGTTTCCCCCGAAAAGGGTAGGCATCAAGTTGAACTATACGGGAAATGTATGCAAGCCAAATATGGATATGTTCCTGTATTGTACTATACGAACGGCTATTCGATAAAGATTATCGACGGGATTTATCCTGATAGAGAGCTGATGGCGTACCATACACTTGTGGAGCTGGAACTTTTGTTGCAACGCCGCAAGCGTGGTAAAATCACTGATTTAAGAATAAGAGATGAGATAACGAACAGACCATACCAAAAAATGGCCATTACAAGTATTTGTGAACATTTTAACGCAAATAACCGTAGGGGCTTGCTTGTTATGGCAACCGGGACAGGGAAAACGAGAGTTGCAATTTCTCTTGTGGACGTGCTGACTCGTCATAATTGGATTAAAAACGTTTTGTTTCTCGCTGATAGAACTTCGCTTGTGAAGCAGGCAAAGAAGAACTTTGTTAAACTAATGCCGGATATGACCGTGTGCGAGTTATCAGGCAGTGGCGAGAAAGACTTAAATGCACGTCTTATGTTCTCGACCTATCAAACAATGATAAATTGCATTGATGGTGATGATAAGACGTTTTCGACGGGGCGGTTTGATTTAATAATCATTGACGAAGCTCACCGGTCAATATTTAAGAAGTATAGCTCGATCTTCGCATACTACGATAGTTTGCTGATTGGATTAACGGCAACGCCTCGTGATCAGGTGGATGCGAATACATATAAAATATTCGGATGCGAGAGCGGCATACCGAATTTTTCCTATGACTTGAACGAGGCCGTTCATGACGGCTATTTGGTTCCGTATAGAGAGACATTGGAACGCTCTACTACTATTCTAGAACGCGGAATCTTATACAGCGAATTGTCTGAGGAGGAAAAAGAGGAATACGAAGAAAAGCTGTTCGATGAGTATGGCGAGGAAGTCGGCAGCAGTAGCATCTTCCGTGCCGTGTATAATAAATCGACCTGTAATAGAGTGCTTGAAGTCTTAATGAAAGAAGGCTTGAAAATTGAAAATGGGGATAAGCTCGGCAAAACAATTATATTTGCTTACAATCACAAGCACGCCCAAATGATCGTTGAATGTTTCCACAATTTGTATCCGAGCAAAGGACATGATTTTTGCAGATTGATTGATAACTATGAAACATATGCGGATGATTTGATTGTCAAATTTGAAACCGATCCTGACTTTCAAATTGCCGTTTCAGTTGATATGCTCGATACAGGCATAGATGTTCCTGCTGTCTTAAATTTGGTTTTCTTTAAACCTGTAAAATCTTACATCAAGTTTATGCAGATGATAGGACGCGGGACAAGGCTTTGTCCGGATGTATTCGGGCCGGGTAAAGATAAAACTGAGTTCTTGATATTTGACTGGTGTCATAACTTTAAGTTTTTTTCCATTCCTGAAAACAGGCAGCAAGGGGGCAAGGCAGCAATATCCGTAACACAGAGGCTTTTTGAGTTGCGATTGGATATTTTGCAGGAATTACAGCGCTTTGAGCAGCAGGCTATTCCGTTTAATAAAGACTTTTACGATAAGTTAAAGCCAATGTTGATTGAAACTATTAGGGCCGTTCGTAATAACAGTTCAAGAATTTCCGTGCGTCAAGCAATGGCATACCTTGATAAATATGCGGATGAGTCGGTATGGCAATGTATTTCTCCCGTAAATGCCAAAGAAATAAAATTACATATTGCACCTCTCGTCGAGGATGCAGAAAAAGACAATCCTTATACAAAAGCGTTCGATTGTAAAATGCTGTTTATTGAGCTTGACATTTTGCTTTCGGGCGGAATAGCAAGATCAAAACGCGATATAGCTGCGATCCGTTTAATAGCGAAATTTTTGCTGACAAAGGCGACGATCCCACAGATAATGGAAAAGGCGCAACGTTTAAAGGAAGCAGAAAGTGAGCGATTTTGGGCAGAGCCATCTTTTGAGAAAGTAGAAAAGCTGCGAATGGATATTCGTGATTTAATGAAGTTCCTCGACGATAGCGAATCAATCACATACCTTACCGATTTCAAAGATGAAGAAATAGAGGTCGAGAGTAGTGGAGCTGGGCTGTTCGATATCCGTACATATAGGGAGAAGGTTATTGACTACCTTGCAGAACATAGTGATAATCCTGTAATAAGCAAGATTAAAAATTTGGAGCAGCTAGTTCCTTCAGATTTAGAGGAATTAGAGGATATCTTGTGGAATGAACTTGGAACGAAAAACGATTATATTAAAACTACAAAGACCGAGAACTTGGCAGTATTTATTCGCAGCCTTGTCGGGTTAAGTCAGCAGGCAATAAATGAAAAGTTCGGTGAATACCTCAACGAGACCGTCCTGAATGCTCAACAGCAAGAATTCGTAAAAATGATAATAAGCTATGTCAACGAAAATGGTGATATAGAAACAGAAGACTTGCTTAATACTTCTCCATTTGATGACCAAGACCTTTTGGAGCTGTTCGGCGAGAAGCTGAAGATCTTAAGCCATATAGTCAATACTATGCATCAGGTAGTGCAGGTTGCGGCGTAAGTGCTTTTACACTGGAGTTAAGATATGGTAACAAGGAAAGAAGATACCCCGCAAAGAATTGCCAATCGCAAATATGAGGAAAAGAATAAGGAAAAGCGAAGGGAAGCTTGCGGAAACTTCCAAACGATGATCTCGAGAGAGTTGCTGAATGAGATCAATGTATTTCTCAAAGAGAATAGGATTACAAAGGTCGAACTTATCAAAGCTGGATATGAGGCATTGAAAGATAGAAAAAGTAACGAATAAGGTAAAGCCGAGGGTTAACCTCGGCTTTCTTCGTATAGATTGATAATTTGCTTGTTTTTTTGCTTTGCGTAAGCATAAGCCATCGCCGTCCCGCTTTTTATATGATTACATGGTGTAAGGGCTTTTTTGCCTTGTGCTTTCTGTGGAGGGGCATAGCTGCTGTTATAGTAAAATACACAGATATCGGACTTATCAATCATGACTTGGTTTCTTTGGATATAAATGCTTCGTCCGGCTTTTTCAAGGTTCTCGGGGAAATAGGTTTCCTCGTAAAACTGCAAAAGATACGCTTGGTAATTTGAATCTATCACAGGATACTCGGCTCGAATATAGATACGTTTCAAGGAGGGAAAATCTTGTTTGAGATCGGTTATAGTGTTTAGACAGATTTTATCAAATTGACTTTTACTACCGAATAAAAAAGTGTCGGCACCGCATGAAATTAGCCTGCGGGTAATCTCATGTATGCGGGGAACTAGTTCTTCTGGATTGTCAACGTTTCTGTGACCAATGAAACATACCGTCATAGATAACAGTATAACAGTAACTGTCTGCAAAGTAAAGCAATAGTAGAGCGCGCTCTACTATAATTTACAAATCGTTTCCTATACTGATAGTAGCGCATGCGCTACAAATCATATAGGGAGCTTTTAGATATGACGTTGATGGAGGCGGTTTCAGATAGGCTCGTGAGACTTCAGAAGGAGAAGGGGTTTACGAGCTATAAGATTCAGAAAGAAGGAGGCGTTCCTCGTTCGACCGTTGGAAAGCTGGTCGCTAGGAAGTTCAGTACCGTTCAACTCGATACGATTTATCAAATCGTATCCACAATGGGCATAACGATTAGGGAATTTTTCGATGATCCTGTTTTTGATGAGGTGACAGACTAAAGCAACAGGCGAAATTGTATCTGGAACAGAATAGGATAAAGATGAAAGACGCAATCAGTGTGATTGCGTCTTTTTCTATCTCTATGGAACAAACAGAAACACGCAAATTTTTATCGGTACGACGGACTATAAGACGATAGAAGAATTTTCCAAGCGTTGCGGTAATTTCAGTATTTTACAGAGGTCGGTCGGATTCAATACTGTGCGTGCGGACGATGTGAATTCCAACACATCAGTCAAGGAGCGCCCGCTCATATATCCGTCCGAATTACAGCAACTCAACAGTAAGGGGAATATGGGCAATGCAATCGTAACGGTATTCGGGTATCAGCCAATCCGAGCAAAATTCACGCCAAGTTATGCGAGCAAGTTTTACGATTTGCGGGAGAGCAGACAGATTTTGCGGACAGGTAGATACTTCGATGAAAATGCGGCGTATTACGATATGAAAAAACGTAACGAACGCACTTTTGCGGGCAGGCGAGCAGGCATCGGCAGAAACGGCGGCGGGGGATTACGCGAACAGATCGCGGAACGGCGACGTAGGTCGGCGGCAACGGAAAAGCTGCAAACGCTGATAGCCAAATCGTTGCACGGATTTGCGACGGAGCAGGAGAACAGCGACATATTCGTCCTTGTTCAGTCGGGGGAATATGACAAAGTAATTGGAAAAATGAAGGAGCTAAAAACCCGCGCAGGCGGTAAAAGCGAACGCGGTTCGGCAATACAGGACGCAATTGACCGCGTGGAAGAAATGAAAAACGGAGACATTCGTTTAGAAATCAGAGAATGAAAAGGAGGTAAAAGACAGAATTGACTACAAAGATGAAACTGACCTTTGCGAGTATGCTTATTGCATTTTGTTTGCTTTTATGCTGTGTGTTCGGTTTTCTTTTTTCTACGACCGGCGGAAACACGGCATATGCTTACAGCAGTTCGACAAAATACAAACTTGATCTGACCGCAACGGGTACGTCAGGCATCTATATCTACGTTTCAGGCGTGACAGGTTCTGGAACAGTATCCGACGGCGCAGCATTCAATTTTGCGCCAAACAGGGTGGATGTCGTTCTTACGAAAAAGACAGAACTTGGGCGTTATACATATACGCGATACGTCAAAGATTTTGCCCTTACCGGGCCTGTTACATATTTAAGTGCGGATAAGCAGAAAAACAGTTCGAAATCGAGCGAAAAGACGGTTACTTCTACGTTGCCTACTCTCACTAATGGGAGCTATACGCTGACTATGACAACGGGGCAGGATTACTCCGGTATGATCGGTGATGCAAGTACAAAGGTCACATTCAATTTTATTGTAGATAAAAATAGACCTACAATCAGCGGGGCATCTGTTTCCACAACGGGCAAGTATACAAACAAGGCATTTACGGTTACGGCAAGCGATTTGTTGAGCGGTATCGACAAACTGTATTGGAAAGCGCCGACGGCGAGCATTTATTCGTCCACGACGGCAACTTCTAAAACGATTTCGGCAGGAAGTGCAAACGGAAGGTATACATTCTATGCCGTAGACAAGGCGGGCAATCAATCGTCCTACTATTATGTCTACTATGACAATGTTGTGCCGACCGGTACGATCAAAGAAACGAGCGGTACGCTTTCATCGGGAAGTTATACCAATAAAGCATTTTCCTATTCGGCGACCGATTCGGGCAGCGGAATAAACTATTTGCAGTATAAGAAACCGGGGAGCAGTACATGGACATCTTATACGTCCGGGACGACTATTCCTGCGACTTCAACAAACGGTTGGTACTATTTCCGTGCCTACGATAATGCAGGGAATGTATCTGCGGAAAGCAGCGTATGTCTTGATACCGCAGTGCCTACGGGAACGGTATATAAGGAAACGACTTCCGTATCGAGCGGCAGTTCCGTCAAAGGTGCTTATATTAAGTTCATAGCAACGGATTCACTTTCGGGCGTAGCAAACTGCTATGTAAAAGCACCGGGCGAAACGAGTTATAAATCTTACACAAGCAACAGTCCGCTGACGACAGAAGGGGTGTATCACTTTTACATTGTAGATAGGGCAGGCAATCAGTCAAGCACATACAGCATCGCACTTGACAATACCGCACCGACCGGAATGGTGTACGGAGGGACAACAGAAAAGCAAGCGGAAGCATTGTCAATAGTTCGTATATTAAATTCATCGGCAGTGATAATGCAAGCGGCGTGTCGGCTATGTATGTGAAAAAGCCGGACAGTAGTTCTTTCATCAGCTATACAAGCGGTACGCAGTTCACCGCTGACGGAAAGTATGAATTTTATTGCGTAGACGGTGCCGGCAATCAGTCGCAGACATACAATATCACACTCGACCGCACAAAGCCTGTCGGCACTGTGTACGGCGGGACGCAATCAATGTCGAGCGGCGCAAAAACAGGTGCGGCATATGTAAAATATACAGCAACAGACGCATTGAGCGGAGTTTCCAAGTGCTATGTCAAAAAACCGGGCAGTAATGTTTTCACGGCATATACGGCGGGGGAACAGCTTGCAGGCGACGGGACATATGAGTTCTATTCCGTGGATGTAGCGGGAAATGAAAGTGAGCATATGACGATTATGCTTGACAACACCAAACCTGTCGGACAGATCTACGGCGGTACGGCGAAAATTGAGAACGGTCGCCATATCAATGCCGCATATATCCGTTTTGCAGCAACGGACGAGATGAGCGGCGTAGCGAAATTATATGTGAAGATGCCGGGAGACAAGAATTATGCCGCTTACAATGCAACGACACAGCTAACGACCGAAGGACAGTATTCTTTCTATGCGGAAGATGAAGTCGCAAATGAGTCGAATGTGTATATCGTAACGTTGGACAGAACCGCGCCGGTCGGTACGCTGTCGGCAAGCGGGAGTTTTACAAACGTGGCAAACATAACCTATTCGGCAACGGATAACATTGGCGTTGCTGAATTGTATGTCAAAAAGCCCGGCGCGAGCAAATTTACTGTCTGTATGCTATGTGATGCTTCCCAATAGCAAGTAGTGGACGCCGTACACAAACGGAGCACTTTACTCGGAGAGCGGAAAATATCAGTTCAAAGCGACTGACATGGCGGGAAACGAATCAGCCATTTATACCATCATCGTAGATAGAACGGAAAAAGCAGTAACACTCAGCAATGTTCAGGATGGGAAAACGAGCAAGACGGTAATCCTTAAATGGCAGAACGGAGATGCGGATGTATATGCGCCTGTTATCGAAGTTACGGTGAATGGCATCGCGGTCGAAAGCGGAACAGAGATCGGTACATTGTATGGCGGCAAATACATTGTTGTTAGCAAGGATGCTGCGGGCAACGTGTGGACAAGCGAGTTCATGTCCGAACGTGTGAATATCAATGCTGTAACGAGTAATAAGGAATGGTGGGAATGCGGCGGCCATGCGTTTGAAACGTATGACAATGCTTTGAATTTTATGCTCGATGCAGAGTACGCATTAGTTCGTACAGGAGAATGGAACAGTGATGTCTGGGATACGGGCATCATGATGGACGCGAAGGATAGCGTGAATGCAAAACCCGGAAAGTATTTCATTTACAAAAAGTCCGGCGATGCAAATGTTGAAGTTGCGTATTTTACGGAAGCACGCTTACAGGAAGTGATGCTCGAATATGCCGTGAGCGGCATCACGCATTACTATTATTGGCAGAAATCGCCTGCTGCGTCCGCCGAAGGCAATGACCTATATGTTCTGAATACGCAAGGAACGTATATTGCCTTCGAGATAGGTCTTTCGGATAAAGTCGAATACATTATCGACGGTAAACCGTATAGTGGCAGCGTGTATGCTGAATCCGGCAAGCATAGCGTGATTGTAAAAGATGCATGGGGTAATGAGGCGGAATATACATTTGTCATCGTTCGCAACTTTGCGGATATACAAATGGCAGTCGGCGAAGGTGAATTTTCAAAAACCGATGTTGCTCAGGTGTTCTACTTGAAAGACAAAGTACATATCGCCATTTCCGATACTGTTGACGAATATGCCATGTTCTATATTGAGTTTGAGGACGGCAGTCGTAAAATTCTTTCCCTCGGTGAAACTTATGAGATTGCGGAGAGCGGAAAATACGTTATTTGTTCGGTCAACCATTTCGGTCTTTCGGAAGAAGTGACGATTTATATTTCGTTGGACGAGCCGGCAATTACTTTTGATGCTGACACAGATAAAAAACAACTTATCATCGACGTAACGGCAAGCGCTGATTCCTATGCGAAACTCCAAAGCATTGCGATTTATAAGTCAGTTGACGGCGGAGATACATGGGTGCAGCTTACGGCAGATGATTACGGTACCGTTATTTCGGAAGCGACCAAACAGTATAAATTCTGCACGAGCGGCATGTATCGCGTGGTGGTGGAGGATACATTCCATACGGGATTTGAGGCTATCGAAGGGGTGACGGAATATACGCAAATCGGGCCGGCGGGAGTGCTTAGCGGTGTGGAGAACGGCGGTTATACAAATAAAAACGTCAAGTTCACATGGACGGACAATGCAACTGCGGTCATTACCGTAAATGGCGAAACGAGTGAATATAAGTCGGGGACAACTCTTTCGGATGACGGTGAGTATGAAATCGTGCTGACGAATATGGACGGACAGACATTTGTCGTTTCGTTTGTAATCGATAAGATTGCCCCTGAATATGAGCTTACAGGCGCAGACAACGGTGCTACGGTAAACAACGATATTTCGCTTGTTTTCGGAGAGGGTATCACCGCAGAGGTTTCGATTAACGGCGATACGTTGGCTTATATGAGCGGAGAGGTATTGATGGCAGAAGGTGAGTATGAATTTACTCTGACGGACAAAGCAGGCAATAAAACCGTTGTGAATGTCTTTGTCGATAAAACGGCAGATTATGAAATCAATACCGTGGACGGATTCGTGTCAAACGATGATGTCGTAATCAAGGCAAACGAAGAACTGACAATCAGTCTTTCAAAGGACGGCGAAACTTTCGCGTATGAGTTTGGCGCATCACTTACAGAGGAGGGAAATTACATTGCACATATTTCTGATTCTTATGGGAATACCGCAGAAGTTTCTTTCCGCGTGTTAAAAACTACCGTGCTGAATGATTTTGCGCACGATTTTACCGGCGTCAATATAGTGTCGTCAACATGCAACGGCGAGGCTTGTGAGCTTAATTTTGCGGCAGACGGCAAGTATGAAATTACGGCGACGGACGGGGAAAAGGAATATACCTTTGCGGTGACTCTTGACCGCGTTGCGCCTGAAATTGTATTGAATGGCGCAGAAAACGGCGGAGAGACGAAAAGCGAGGTTGTCGTCGAAAGCATCTCTGAAGAAGCAGACATTACGGTATATTTTAACGGAGAAAAAATTGAGTACAGAGTAGGCGCGAGCGTGAGCGAGCTTGGCGAATATCGCATTGTCGTAACCGATGCTGCGGGAAATACGAGGGAATATACTTTTACAATTGTGTACGGACTCAATGGCGGTGCAGTCGCTCTGATTGTTATCTTTGTGATTCTTATTGTCGGAATTATCTTGGGGATCGTTTTCGGAAAGCGTGCCGTGTATAAGAAAAAACTTGCGCAGAAATTGCAAGAGGAAGGCTCGGATGAGGCTGAATCTGATATGGAAGATTCGGATGCCGCGAATTTTGAACCCGATGACGAACAGACCGCAAACTATTCGGAAGATGCCGATGAAGAGGTCGTTGAAGAAGTTGTGAATGACGACGAGGACATTGAGACGGACAACGACGAGCGCGAAGAATAAGCCGGGAAAAACTCCATAGTGAGGGCCTCAAATACCCAAAAAAGGGAGCAGGTTAACGTGTAGGCGCAAAGTGACGCACTTCGTGCTTTTGCGCCCACACAAAAACCGAACGGAAGCGGGATACCCGCCTTCGTTTTAAGGGAGAAAAATTAAGAAAGGAGGGTACTTAGTGAATGTAAATTTTAGCAGTGCAAGCACATTGCTTGCGGTCGATTTTGCGCCTGTGATTGAACCTATCCTTGAAGTGCTGGATGCCATTCTTTGGCCGGCGATCGCCATTGTCGGCGCGGTGGGAACAATCTACTGTATCATACTCGGTATTAAGCTCGCAAAGAGCGATGAGCAGAACAGCAGGGAGAAAGCGAAAAAAGACCTGATCGGCGCGATTGTCGGCTTTGTCATCATCTTCGTGCTTATCGTCGCTCTGAAGATAGCATTGCCTATATTGCAGGATTGGGTACAGTCACAAATATAGCAGGAATTAAGATATGGATTGGTTTGTTGATTGGTTTCTCGGCTGGTTCTATGAACTCCTGTACGGGTTACAGGCGGGACTTTGCAGCCTGATAGACTTTATCAAAAGAATATTCTTCAAACTTTGCGGGTTGGATACCGTGGTGATAGACGGGGAATCGCAAGACCTTGTTTCATCGCTCATCGGTTCAGATACGATTCGCAGGGTATTTTTGACAATATTTCTTATAGGCGTGATTCTGCTTGTCATTTTTGTAATCATAGCATTGATCCGCGTGAACTATATGGCAAACGAAAAGAAGGGCCGGGGCGAAGTATTATCAAAAGCAGGACACAGCTTTTTGATTATGTTGCTCGTACCGTTTCTTCTTCTTGCGGGAATGATGCTCGTCAACGTCATTATGGGTTCTATCAACACCGCAATGCAGCAGTACGTTACAGAAGGGCAGACGATGATTGGCGGACAAATGCTCATTACGACGGGGGATTCGGCCTATATCGGCAGCGAAGGTCAGCGTGAAACGATAGAAAGAATGTTTTTAACGGGCGAACTTGATTATACCGATATAGGTGTAGTCAAACAGTATTATGACTTGTCCGAAATGAACTATGTCATAGGATTGCTCGGTGGGCTTATAATGCTCGTCATCTTTGCGATTTCGTCATTTACGTTTATTCAGAGGATTTTCGACATCATTCTTTTGTACATTGTTTCGCCGATTTCAATCAGCATTTTGCCGCTCGATCAGGGCAACCGTTTCAAAGTATGGAAAGACATGATGATCTCAAAGATACTCTCGGCATACGGCATTATCTTGGTAATGAATTTGTTTTTCCTGATTATTCCGCAAGTCAACAAGATGCAATTCTTTGAGAGTAACTTTGAAAATTCTGTCGTACATATTCTGTTCCTTATTGGCGGGGCTTTTGCGGTCACAAAGGCAAACCTTGTTATAGCCCAACTTACGGGCAGTCAGGCGGGCGGGCGCGAACTTGCGCAGATGATTTACAATATGCGTTTGGGCAGCGCGTTCGCAAAATCGGCGTCGGGGATTGTCGGCAGAACGGTTGGCAGAGTGGTCGGCGGCTCTGACTATCTAAAAAACAGGAAGAAAGGACATGGCAGGATAGAGAGTGTGGGTATGGCTGCACATAGCGAGCGCAACCAACGCCCGATGACGGAAGAGGAAGATATGACGGACAAGCAAATGGCGACGCAGGCATTGGGTTCAGTTACAAGACTTGCCACTATGCCCGTAGGCGTCGTGAAAGACATGGTGCAGGGCGGCGTAATACAAGCGGGTAAGAACTTTATGCCGCGACTGAGAAACGTGGCAAAGGGTACGACTGTAACAAACAGAGCAGAAGTTAAGCCGAAAAAGCCGAATATTCAAACCACGCCCCCGGAGAACGATGAACAGGCGGAAGCGTCGAGCGATACCGCATCGACGAGGGGAGCGGAAGGCGGCAGCACAACGTTGAGACCAAAGGAGGGAAACGATGAGGATAATTCCGAAGAACACTAAAGTAAAAATGACTTTTTACAAGAGCGTGACGGTAGCGGATGTAGTTATCGGATTTATCGGGCTTGTGTTAATTGCTATTGCGTTATCGAGCAATCTTGCCTTTAAGTTCCTGATAGCCGGAGGCATTCTCGTTTTGTTTATTCCGTTATATATCACGTTCAACGAGGACAGGGTGTACAGACTTGTCGGCTATCTGTTTCGGCACTTGTTTGTTCGGAAAAAGTACAAAAAAGCAACCAAAGGGGAGGTAATAAAAAATGACGTAGAGGGCGTAGTACCATATGAACGTATTTGCGGCGGAGGCATAATCTCGCTGAAAGACATGCACTATGCGGGAATCATTGAAGTACAACCTATTGATTTCCGTATGCTGAATGAGTTTTCGCAGAATGAACTGATAGATGGTGCGATATCGAAGGTGCTGAACAACGTGCCGGTCGGCTACGAGGCAGATATAGTCAAAGTAGAAAGGCCGCTTATTTTAGACAACTTCATCGGCGACGAATTGGAACGTATTGTCCGGCTCGGCGAAAGCAAAGAAAGGGGGGAATTAAGAAAAGAGGAATATGAACCGCGTGTCGATCTGATACAGGACAGGATAGCGCTTATCGACTAAATCAACAGTAGCAGACCTATCTATTACAGCAGATACTATCTTGTGTTGCACGGCGGCAGCGAAAAAGAACTTTCGGCGAACATGCGCTATGCTGCCATTACGCTGCAAAGCTCCGGAATCAATGCCCATATTTTGAGCGATAAAGAATTGGCGGCATTTATCCGATATACCATTGATTACGATTTCGATGAACGTGTACTCGATAAGACAAAAAGGTATGGCTCATTTTTTGCTCCGAGTGAATTGAAGTTCGGATTAACGTCAACGCAACAGAACGGGAAAACTCTGACGCATTTCGTCATCAATAATTATCCGCTCCGTGTGGCAAACGGATGGGGTGAGGGTTTGTTTGATATGCCGCATACGAAAGTGGTTCTGAAAGCAAAGCCTGTCGAAAAGTTTAAGGCGTTGCGTCGGGTAGATAACGCGATTCTCGAAGTACAGACGCAGAACAGGCGCAACCGTGCAAGCGATGTAATCGAGAAAGACACGCATCTTGAGAGCTTACAGGACTTGCTCGTCGGGATACAGAATGAAAACGATGTGCTGTTTGATGTCACGCTTATTATTACGGCGTATGATGAGAAAGGTAAAAATACGGTCAAGAAACAAGTCCGCCGCAGGCTGCGTGAAATGGGATTCGGGTTCAATGACATGCTCGGACGACAAATGGATACTTACCTTACGAGTCAGATTTGCATGACGGACAAAATTCATCTTTCCCGCGGAATACATACAAGCAGCCTTGCCGCGGTGTTTCCGTTCGTGAGCAACGCGATCGTGGACGAGAAAGGTCTTTTGATAGGTGAAAACAAATTACCTGTGTTTGTAGACTTTATGCGCAGAGATACGGAACACCTGTCATCAAATATGATCGTTCTTGGCAGGCCGGGAAGCGGGAAAAGTTATGCGTGCAAGAGTATCATAGCGCAGCTTGCAAGTTGCAATACAAGAGTGTTTATCCTCGATCCCGAAAGCGAGTACGGAAAACTTGCCAAAAGTATGGGCGGGAAAGTATTGGATGTATCAAGCGGAAAATTCGGTAAAATCAATCCGTTTCAGATTATACGAACGGAGGATGACGAAAATAAGGACGGCACGAGTAATGATTACTTTTCGCATTTACAATTTTTGGAAGAGTTTTATCGCGTAGTTCTGCCGGGAATCAACTCTGATTCTTTGGAACTTCTGAACAGACTTACACAGGAGCTGTTCAGTCGGGCTGGCATAACGCCTTATTCGGATCTGAACGGTATATCGGAAGAAGAATACCCGATCTTTGACGACCTCGGAAAGCTCATAGACGATAAGATAGAACGCGAGACAGACGAATACAATCGCGGCTGTCTGAAAGTGCTGACGAACTACATTGCTAAATTCCGTACCGGCGGCCGATACAGCAATTTGTGGAACGGGCCGACGAGTTTTGCCCCGCGGGAAAATTTTATTGTATTTGATTTCCAAAAACTCTTGGCAAACAAAAACGGTGTTGTCGCAAACGGGCAGATGTTGCTCATTGTGAAATGGCTGGAAAACGAAGTTGTCAAAAACAAGGATTACAATACGAAAAACGGTGTATCGCGGAAACTTGTCGTCGCCGTTGACGAAGCCCATTTGTTTATCGACGAAAAGTACCCCGTTGCGCTCGATTTTATGGCGAGCCTCGCAAAGCGAATACGAAAATATGAGGGGATGCTTATCACAATTACGCAGAGCGTAAAAGATGTTGCAGGGACGCCGGAGATAGCAAGAAAAAGTCAGGCGCTTATAGACGTATGTCAGTATTCCCTGATATTCAGTTTATCCCCGAACGATATGAGCGATTTGTGCGAACTTTACTCACACGCAGGGCAAATCAACGAGTCGGAGCAAGACTATATTATGCACAACAAGCGCGGTACGGCATTCTTTATTTCGTCACCGCAGAACAGAAGCAATATCGACATCGTAACAAGCGATTTTGCGGAAAATTTATTTTAATAAGAAAGGAGAGTAAAACATGGAAAAGAACAAGGTGGAGAACTACACGGAAGAACAGCGTGCGGAAATCAACGAAATTACCGAGCGGCAGTACAGAAAGATGCTTGCCGAGGGCAAATATAAAGACTTGCTCATCAAGTTCGGTCAGAACGGAAATTATTCGGTCAGTAACATGCTGTATCTGCTTTCACAGAATCCCGATATTACGGTCGTTAAAGGCATGAACGAGTGGGAGCGTGCCGGCAGACATATCAAGGAGGGCGCGAAAAGCATGGAAATCATGGCGCCCACCAAAGTCAAGTACAACGTCAAAGTTACGAATCCGGACGGCAGCCCCTAATTCGACGAGGACGGCGAACAGATTGTCAGGGAGAAAGAACGCACAGAGGGCTTTCATCCCAACTATGTGTTTGATATTTCGGATACGAAGGGCGAAGAGTATGTTCCGTATAAAATCGACAAGGTATCCGATGCGGAAAAGCGTGTTATTCTTGACGGCGTATTCAATGCGCTGTCCGGCAGAAGGTACAAGTATAAGTTCACCAACGAGTCGAAGTTCGCGGAGGGCGAAACATATCAAATTGATAAAGAGGAAAGAACGGTCAGATTGCGCAAGGGCATGAATAACACCACGACGGTGCTTACGGCAATCGAAGCGGCAAGCAGGGCGCTTTCGGATAATTTCAAGGGCAAAGAGTTCGAGGGAATGACCGGTGAAAACGCGGGAAAGGTTGAAAGCGCAAGCCGTTCTTGCATCCTTGCTGCCCATTTCGGATTGGATACCAGCGGCTATAACTTTGACTTTATGAAAAATATGACCGAGGAACAGGCGGGAATGTTCCGCGAGAATCTCAGTTGCATTTGTTCGGGAACAAAACTTGTTATGGACAAGATTGCACGTTCTTTTTACCGTGATCAACAGGCGCGCGCAGATGCCGCGCCTGCGGTTGCGGACGATAATTTCGGATGGGATCCTTTTCGCCCCGCAAGCGAACATGACTCCGAAATGGAGTGCGCTTAAAAATATTCCGAAAGAAATGAGGGCTTTGCCGCAATGGGTGTGCTATAAGGCTGTTCCGAGAGATGGTCATTGGGGGAAAATTATTCAATCACTCGTTACGCGAGATGCCGCAAAGAGTAATTGTCCGTCCGATTGGACTGACTTTGAAACGGCTTTGGCATATGCGCAGTGTCATAATATGGACGGTGTAACGTTTGTTGTGACGGGCGGCATCGTATTTGTAGATTTGGATGAAATTGATGAAAAGACGCAAGAGGAACGAAAACAACTTTCCGAATTGTGTAAAAGATTGGACGGGACATATTGTGAATCGTCGGTGAGCGGGAGAGGGATACATTTCTTTTGTAAAGGAACGTTACCTGAAAACGCGAGAAAGAAGAATGAGCGGCTTGGTTTGGAAATGTATGAAACCGGTCGATTTGCGTGTATGTCCGGGAATGTTATTGGCGGAGCGACCGGCTTGAAGGATTTGTCGGACAGAATCGGCGAGATAAACAGGCAGTATATCGGAGAACCGTATCGGGAGATCAGCATTGAATGTCGCCCTGCAACGGCATCGGATATGGAAATAATAGACGCAATCCGAAGTAGCAAGCAGGGCGCAAAGTTTGAAAGACTTTATGGTGGGGATTGGAGCGGCTACGAATCGCACAGTTCGGCGGATTTTGCGCTTTTGAAAATGCTTACGTTCTGGACGCAGGACGAAACACAGCTCGACAGTATATTCCGTTCAAGCGGACTTTACCGTCCGAAATGGGATAAGTGTAACGGATATTACGGGAAATACCAGATCGGCAATGCCTTGCGACTTACGACAGCAACAAGGAAAAACAGTATGGAGATGTAAAAATGGAGAAAATCAAAGTCATTGCAAAAGAGGTGGGGAAACCGGCAAGGCCTTATGAAATTGAAAATTCCTATAAGGCAATAAAAGATTTTGTCGGTGGGAACATTGAAACACACGACTACCCGTCTTTTGACGAAGTGACAATTTATTGTAATCGCGACTTGCAGCAAACAGACGTAACGATTGTGTTGGAAGAACATCAAGCATGTCTGTGTGGTAATTGCCTGATTGTCAAACAGGATATGGAATCTGACGGTGAGAGCGTTTCCTTTTCTGGTGAGGAAATGAGAATAATGCTGGACGATGTATCGAAACGAGAGATATGCCGAAAAGGATTAACGCGGGAAGATGTGATGCAGTGTTTCGGGAATTTTACGGAAATGGAAATGTAAAAGGAGAAGGGATAATGGAAGATTCGATGACAGTATCCGCAGACGGATACAATCTGCAAGTGTTCCGCGATGAATATGCCGAAAATCCGCGCGAGTGGGATAATCTCGGCAAAATGGTCTGCTGGCATAGGCGCTATAACCTCGGTGACAAACATGATTATGAATCGCCGCAGGATTTTTACGAAAGCGATGAATACTAAAATGCGCTTGTGATTTTGCCGGTCTATCTATATGAGCATTCCGGCATCACAATCTCTAATTCCGACTTCGGCGACCGTTGGGACAGCGGGCAGATTGGCTATATCTTTGTAACAAAGGATAAAGCGCAGGAAGAATACGGACTTCTAAACGAAACAACGACAGAACTGATTCGCGAGCGCCTTATGAGCGAAACAAAAATGTACGATCAGTATTTGCAGGGGGATTGTTATGCGTTTCGTATTACTGACGAAAATGGCGAGGAAATCGACGGATGCGGCGGTTTTTTCGGGGATGACATAAGCGAAGTCTTGCGAGATATGCGCGACAACGTCAGTATTGAATTTGACGGATTATTCAAAAAAATGGAACACCATTCGTCTGCATATGCGGCAATGATGTGAGGGGGAGAAGTGAAGGAACAGGATGTAGAGGAAGTACGCAAAAAGTTTTTTGCGCAGGTGCAAGAGGAATATGAGAATTTTCGATTCGGGCAGATCAGCGGCGGAATTGAGCGAGCTTATAAAAATTCGCTGAAGATTACATTTTACAAGGAAGTTTACCGCTACCTTATGGACGACGTGCTGCATGATGAGGAATATATCGAATTTTTGGGGGAACCTATTATTCAAAAACTATGGGATGTATTTGTTGTCAGCGAGTTGCCGAGGCAGACACGAGATTACCTTCGTCAGCTTGTAAAATTGTATCGTGAAAATAACGCAAGGGAGAAAATGGTTGCATGAGTTCACAGGCTGTAGGGTGCATGACCGTTGTACTCCCGGAAAGTAAGATACCGGAATTTGAAGCGTATTTTGATGAAGAAAATGAATTTGCTTTTAAGAATACGGAAATCTGGCTAAGGGAAGTGGTCGATGCGATAATTGTCGGGTTTCAGAGGCGCATATATGATATTTCATGCGGTTTAAGTCTGGAATCGTGCTTGATTGAACCGGAAGATAACGACATCAGGGACGTTTGCTATAATCTCAAACTGTTACACCTTGATATTGATGCGTTGAACGCTGAAGAACATTTTTCCGAAAATATCGTATTTGAAAACGGCACATGCCGTTATGCCGTGAAAGATTTATACGGCGAAGATTGCTCTTATGAAGTTAAAGGAAAGAACAAGGCGGAAATGTAGGGCGTATGTCGGATTTTGCGGTGTTTGAATGTACGGCTGTTTTGCCCAAAGAGAATGTATCCAAGTTCAAAACTCTTTTTTATCATGAGGGCAAAGACAGAAGAGAAAAAAATTTCGGGGTGGCTGCGAACTGGTCGGAAGAAGATATTGCAGATAATTTAACGCGAGTTACCTTCGATTGTCAGAATGGTCAGGGTATTTATTTCGGCTGGTATAAGACGGAAGTGGACGGCATGAACATGGAAGGGCATTGCCGGAAATTACAGGCTCACGGGCTGGTCGCCATCAACGAGTGGCAGTCGCCGAAAACGGCAGATGAGTATTGGCTCTATCTGCATGGGGAGATCATGATTATGTCGCAATGCGATCCTCATTCGTCAATGCAATTTGATGTACACAACGGAGTTGATTATGTGGCAAAACAAATCGAACAGAACCGGGCAATGGAGATGTAAATGGAAGAAGAAAAGCATGTGCAGGTTGGCAGCAAAGAAAGAATCGGTGATGTGTGGTATTTTTCTGCCAACACCTATAGCAATGGCGGCGGTTATGGTCTGATTTATAAGAACGGAGAGGTTTATTACGAACCGCAAAAATATCCGAAAGATGAAATAGTCTATATCCCTGAATACGGATTTCCCGAAAGAGAGTATGATCAGGTGCATGAGGGTGATTTGATTTCAAAATATACGCGGCAGGATTTGATAGACATTACTTGCAGCGAAACTCTTGCTTCGGAACTGTTTGATGAACTTACATGGCAGCACCCTGAGTCTTTGTGGAATGAATGGTGCAGCGATTCTGATAACAACGGCTATTGGATTGAGGCGCAGTGGGCATACGAAAAGGTATATCTGCCGGAGTTTGCAGCTGATGTTGACAGGCACGGGCAAGAGCCTGTATGTAGTGAGGAATTTCGGGATAATGAATGGGGAGATAAAGAGTGCAGGAGTTACTTTTTAAGGCGTCAGTTGATATGGCGCTTGTTAGCAAAGAAGATATGGACAAGATAATGAAAAATATGGAGGCGGAAATTGTATGAGCGGGAAATCGTATAAGGGAGTTGTAAGTGAAAATGTAGAAAAAGAGTATAAATCCTTCTTTGAAGATGAAATGAAAAAGTCGAAGGAAGAGATATTCTACGACAACTACAGGATTCATTTCTATGTGGAATTGAGAGACTTTCTCATGTCGGACAATGACCTTGATGACGAGTATTATGAAAAGCTGGCAAGCGAAAAGGACAGTTTATTGGCTTTATTGTACGACGACTTTTTGGACAAAGAATATTCCAGCATCAACAATTGGGAGGATACGACAGACTTTTTGGAGTCGTATTGCGAACGCTATTACGAAAACACCGATGTTGCGGGAGGGACAGAACTTGAATAAGACGATTTATTCGACGGATGCGGACGCGCTTGAGAAGTTGAAAGAACGACTTGAAGAACAAGAAAAGAAATATGCGGAGATGAAAAAGCTCAACAAATATTTCCGCGAGAACTGTACGGTCAAAGGGTATCCGGGAATCGATGATGAAAAAGCGGCAAAAATTGATGAACGCATTTCCAATGCCTATTCGTGATGTAAAGCACCATATCCGCAATATGAGATGCAGAGCATGTCACAAAAAATTCGCGCCACAAAAGAACGCATCAAGTCGCTTGAAACGGAGCAGACGCGCGAGGAAACGGAATATGACACGGATGGTCTTGGTTTTGATGTCGTTGAGAATAAAGAGATTGCCCGGTTGCAGATTATCTATCCGAGCGGCGGTCGCGTTGATAATGAAACATATAAGCGTTTGCGCGAAAACGGCTTTGTGTTTTCCCGTACAAATGGTGCTTTTCAAAGGCAACTCAACGAAAATTCACGCTATGCGGTAAGGAGATTTATCCAAAGTCAACGCAATGTTGTGGAACAAATGAGTACGAGAAAGGAAACGGAGGCGGAGATGTGATGGAACTGAAAGAATTTACAGTCGATGATTGCCTCCGCACCATGTACGAAACTCCGTCAGACGGGGCAAAGTCGAATGAAGGAAAGGTGTGCATCATTCCGCTTGAAAATCTTGCGGAAGAATATCGTAGGCCTGAGTATCAGTTGTTTCGTGTTAGTGGCGGTTTCGGTTGTATTCCGGGCGGAATAGGGCGCGCGTGTTACGGCAGATTTTGTATTGACGGAGAGCGGACAATGTGGCCAAAAGGAGATTTCCTCGGTGTTGCAAATGAAAGGGTGGAAAGAATCGCGGAAGAAATGGAAACCGCGTGGAAAGACAGGACGGTTGAAAAGAACATGGAGATGTGAACGTGCTTACAAGAAAAGAGATAGAACAAAAAGGATTGCAAGAGGGCAAAGACTATATATATCTCGGAGATGTTCGTTACCGCGAGGGTGACAAATTTGAGCGAAACGGTAAGGAAGTCGGTGTTCGGAAAATTATTGATGATTACCACTTCATTGCGTCAAACGGAGAAAGCTGGCATACGGGTATGTTTTATGAGCAAGGCTGCTCCCACGGGCGAGATATGGTTCCGCTCGAATTTAACCCGCGTATGTTTGATAAGGCAGAGGAAAGGCTTAAAAATCACCAAATTTATCACACGGAAGTTTATACAATGAAAGACGGGCACATTGAACATAAGGGAACTTTGATTGCGCGATACGATAGCCGTCATAACGATTTTCGTGCTGAATTGGGCGAGGAAATCTCACGGAGTTTTTTGTCGCTGGAGGCATCACTCGCTTCGATTTGCCCGGATTATGCGGAAGAATTGCGTTGCATTGTGCAGGAATGGGGTGTGACCGGTGAGGACAAGCAGGGTATATTGCTTGACGATGGGAACACGCATATCGTTTATGACGGTGCAGAGTACATCCCGGTAGCCTGCGGAAAGACATCGGTGGATTTGCGTTCGGTTGCTGTTTTGAAGAAGATGTGTTCTCCTGCGCAGCAGTTTGTTTTTGTTCAGGATTTTGTAAAGCGAGAAAATGGCGAGTATTGCGGGGATATTATAGAGGAAACGACAGATTATCTCGATGCGGCGGAACTGTTTGAGGGGCTGACAGGCAGGAGAATCGAAGAAGCAACCCCGGCAAATTGTGCGATACAGAGCAAAGGTGAGGCGGAGATGTAAATGGTGTAAGCAATCAGCGCCCCGCAAAAAGCGAGGCGCTGTGGATACGCTAAATAAAACGAAAGGGGATAATTTTTAGATTTTGTCCCAAAGGCAAAAGATCTTCGGCGTTGCAGATAATACCGCCTTCGGATACTTCGAGGGAGGGGAAGAAGGTAGAGAGCGTTCCGAAATGCTTTGCGTTTTTTACGTTGGGAGAAGAAGTCTTTTTGATTTCTATCGGATATAATTTTCCGTCGCGGTAAAACAACAAGTCAACTTCCTGCCCGTCGGTATTGCGGAAGAAATACAAATCGGGTTTCTTGCCGGCGTTATAGTACGATTTCAGTATTTCGCTCACGATAAAGGTTTCATAAACGCTGCCTGCCATTGCGCCGTTTGCAAGCGTCTCCGGTGTCAGCCAGCGGCAGAGATAGCAAACAAGGCCCGTGTCCGTAAAATATACTTTTGGCGTCTTGATGATGCGTTTATTGATGTTCAGGGAGAACGGCTGCAAAAGATAGATAATGTTGGACGCTTGCAGAATAGAGAGCCAGCGTTTTACCGTTTTGCTGTCAACGCCGACATCCCGTGCGAGAGAGGCGGCGTTCAACAACTCTCCCGTTCTGCTTGCAAGGGCGGTCATAAACTGTGTAAACGCGAGTGTATCGCCTACGGAGCCGAGCTGCTTGACGTCGCGTTCAATATAGGTATCTACATAGGCTGCATAGTATTGTTCCCAATCCATGTTTTTGTTCGAGTATAGTTCCGGCATGCTGCCGCGATGGATCCTTTCCCATAGATTTTGAATGGACGGAGCCATCTTCGGACGGCGTTCAAGGAGATAATCCGATGTGGGCAGAAAAGGACGGTCGAACGGATCTTCATAGATTTCCCTGTCGGAAAGTCCGAGCATATCGATAATGCCGATTCGCCCCGCAAGGCTTTCGCTTACACCTTTCATGAGTGCATATTTTTGTGAACCCGTAAGAATATACATTCCGGCCCTGCGGTCAGAGTCGATCATGTATTTCAGCACCGAAAAACATTCGGGTGCGCGCTGCACCTCGTCAAGGATGAGCGGAGAGCCGTGCAGTTTGAAAAACTCAACGGGATCTTGTCTTAAACTCAATAGTTGCAGCGGGTTATCCAGCGTGACGTTCGGAATGTTTTTGAATCTGTTGAGAAGAAGCGTACTTTTCCCGACCTGCCGCGGCCCTGTAATCAGAACGGCGGGGAAAGCCGCAAAAGATTTTTCGATTGTCTTTTCTATGTGCCTTGCAATGTACATAACTCACCTCATATTTCCGTTGATTTGGAATACAACCCCATTATAACGGATAAATATGTGTTTGTCAAGAGAAATATGGATTTGACTGCTGAACGATTGTTGCAAATAATGTCGAAGGAGAAAAAGATGAAAAGAAATAAAATGGGCAATCTGCTTTCCATTGCGGGTGATGATGCGGAAGATATAAAGCAGTTTATCGACTCTTTTTTATCGCAAGATTCGGAAAGCGATGATCCGGAAGAGAAATGCGTAGATTTTTGCAAGATAATTGCCGTAGCGGATCCCGAAGATGAGGAGGAATGTTTGCGAGAGTGGGGAGTGAAACAAAATGCCTCGAATACTTCTGTTATCTACGAAGGTGAAGGACAACCGCCTGCAGTCGCGCATTTGATATTTTTTGATTCGGAGGAAGTTGTTCCCGCTATTGTAAGAGCTTTGGCGAATAAACGTCCCGACCTGTATTTTCGTTATGAGTTTTGTGACGAGGATGCGCAGTATGCGGGAGAGCTTATTATTGAGGGCGGATATGAACATGGCGAACTGTATGAACCGCGCGGTGAAGATGCGATTGTTTTGTTTCATGAGATTTGGGGGCGATACGATGCTTTTGTAAAGGATGAGAAAAGCGGCAGGTATGTTCTGGCTGATGAAACGGAAAGACAACTTGAAATGGGATGAGAGATTTGAAAAATGAGGGGAGAAGAAGCAAGGGAAAGAATACGGCGAATTTTTGAAAACGGGCCTCGGCTTGCGGGGTTCTATTCTTTTGCAATCAATAATCCGCATTTGTCGTTCTGGAATGCCGTACAGATATATTCGGCAAATCCGAATGTGACGGTCTGTAAATCGTTTGATGACTGGCACGAACAAGATAATCGCAGAATCAAACGCGGCGAACACGGCATTGTCTATTACGACGAAGATAATCCGTGGCGCAAACGCCACGTATTCGACATATCACAGACATATGGGAAAGAAAGATACCGCGGCGTACAACATAGGATGCGGGAGAAAATGCTCGCGGACTGTATCAACGGTCAGAATATCTTTGCCGGTATATCGCAAGAAGAAGAAAGTCCGGTCAAGACGGCTGTCAGAAGATATTGTCAGGAGCATTATCTGAATAGTGAGGGCACCGAAGAATATGATGAACAATATCTTTCTTGCCTTACAGAGGGTGTAACGCGGTGTATTTGTGCTTTTGCCGGAAATGCTTATGAAGATGTCGGTGCATTGCCGTTTGATGAGGATACCAATTTTCGGCTTTGCGTGGAAGTGTTCGATCTTGTCGAAGGCTTACAGGATGCGGTAATTGAAAGTGAGCAACGCCGTGAAGAAGCAAAAAAAGAACGTGAGCGAAAGAAGGTAGCTCGTCAGACATTTAATGAAGAAGGAGATTTACCCAATGAATGGCCTCAGTATTCGCAACTCTCATTATGGGACATTGCGGGAGGAATTTCTGAAAACAGAATTCCCGATGCAATATCAGATTCTGTTAATGACGGGCGGATTGTCCGCGCATTTGAAGAAAACAGAGAAAGCAGCACAGGCGCTCAAACGCCGATTGACAGCGGAAGTGCTTTCGGACAACTTGTCCTCGAATTACCTGAAGAATTTGCAGGACAATCGGATGGCGGAAATGGAAATCGAGAGGACTATATTGGAGGAAATCGTGTACCAGCCGCTCGAAACTACCGACTGACAGAGGAAAACTTCCACTATGCAACGGGAGCAAAGACGCACTATCGTCAAAATATCGACGCCATAAAAGTAATGCTGCGTTTGCGCAGCGAAGGTAAACAGGCGAGCGACGAAGAAAAGGCAACTCTCTCCAAATATGTCGGGTGGGGCGGTCTTGCTTATGCGTTCGATCCGGAAAAACCCGAATGGGCAAAAGAATATGCGGAATTGAACGAACTTCTCGATCCCGAAGAATACCGCCTTGCAAAAGAGTCTGTTTTGTCAGCGCATTATACTCCGAAAACAATCATAGACGGAATTTACAGCGGATTAAGTCGAATGGGTTTTATAAAGGGCAAAATTCTTGAGCCTGCGATGGGTATAGAGAATTTTATCGGCTTATTGCCCGAAACATTCGATCCGAAAGAAACCTACGGCGTAGAGATAGACTCTTTGACAGGCAGCATTGCAAAACTTCTGTATCCGCAGACAAAAGTAAAGATTCAGGGATTTGAAGAAACAAACTTTGCAAACAATTCGTTTGATGCGGTAATAACCAACGTGCCGTTTGGTTCGTTCAAAGTATATGATAAGGAATACGACCGCCTCGGCTTTTACATTCATAACTACTTTCTTGCAAAATCTTTGGATAAGATTCGTCCGGGCGGCATCATTGCGGCGATCACGACCAAAGGCACATTGGACAAAGCCGATACGTCCGTAAGACAGTACATAGCAAACAGAGCAAAACTTCTCGGCGCAATACGCTTGCCGAATACTGCTTTCAAAACAAGTGCGGGAACGGAAGTAACGGCAGATATTCTCTTTTTTCAAAAGAGAGACAGGATTGTAGAAAAGGCAAAAGAAAGTTGGATAAATGTCGGCACGGATGAAAACGGGGTGCCGGTCAATCAATATTTTATTGAACACCCGGAAATGTTGCTCGGTACAATGGTGCAACATAAGTCAATGTACGGGCGTGACGATGAGACTGAATTGCTGCCGGACGAACGCGAACTCGGACAGGCTATTGCCGATGCCGTTACAAATCTGCCGGAGAACATTTACGACGCGAGTAAAGCGGTTCCCGTAGGAAAGACGGTGGCAGAGGCGGAAATAGAAATCGACGAGGAACACAAGGCCTTAAAAAATTTCTGCTATGTCTTTATCGGTGATACGTTGTACCAGCGAGAGGGAGACAGGCTTCATGCGCGCGACATAGCAAAAACGAACATTGAGCGCATGCGCGCCCTGATCGGCCTGCGTGAACAGGTGCGCACCGTTTTGAATATACAGCTCGATAATTGTTCTGATGAGGTTTTGCGGCGAGAACAGTCTGTTTTGAACAGCAGATACGATTCTTTCGTTCGCAAATACGGTATCGTCAATTCGAGGACAAACAGAGGATTGTTCCGTGAAGATGCAGATTTTGCTTTGCTTATCTCCATTGAGGATGTGGATGAGAAATCGGGTACGGCAAAGAAAACGGATGTGTTTTCTAAACGCACGATTAAACCATATGAGAAAATTACCCACTGTGACAGCGCTTTGCAGGCCCTGTACGTTTGTAAAAGTGAAAAAGGACAAATTGATCTGAAATATATAGAACAACTGACGGGCAAAAGATATGATGAAATTGTTTCCGAACTTGAGGGGAAAATCTATCGGAATCCTGAAAAGAGTTTGTTGGATGAGGGCAATCCCTATCTTGGATGGGAAGATGCTTCTGTGTATTTATCGGGGAATGTCCGAAAAAAGTTAGAGGCAGCGGAACAGGCGGCGGAAACAGACGAACGGTATCGAAAAAATGTCGAGGCTTTACGCGAGGTGCAGCCGGCTCCTCTCACGGCAAATCAAATCAGTGCGCGTATCGGGGCAAACTGGATTGACGAAAAATATTATAAACAATTCATCTGTGAGTTGCTTGAGATCAACAGTTATCAGGCGGACAGCGTAACTGTCGGATATAGTGCCATTACGGGTGAATGGAGTGTCGGTCGCGATACATATTTGCGGTACAATTTGAACGCCAACTCAGTGTTCGGCACAAAACGCATGGATGCATTCGTATTGTTTGAGAGGTGTTTGAATTCACAGACACCTACTATTACAGATGAAGTAGAGGATGTGGACGGAAAGAAAAAGCGTGTCGTGAATAAGCAGGAAACGATAGCCGTCCGTGAACGGCAAAAGAAGTTGCAGACCGCTTTCAAAAAATGGATATTTGATGAACCGCATCGTCGTGAGTATCTTGTCAGTAAATACAATCAGATATATAACACGACGGTCGTTCCGACGTTTGACGGCAGTTATCTGCAGTTTCCGGGAATGAATCCGGAGATAACGCTCAAAGACTATCAGAAAGATGCGGTCGCTCGAATTTTGCAGGGTGGGAATACGCTCCTGCACCACGTTGTCGGGGCAGGCAAAACGTTTGAGATGGCAGCTGCTTGCATGAAAATGCGTGAAATAGGTATTGCGCAAAAGCCCATAATTGTCGTACCGAATCATCTTGTTGTGCAGTGGGCAAATGAGTTCAGAACCTTGTACCCGACGGCAAACCTCTTAATGGCGACAAAAAAGGATTTTGAAAAAACGAGCCGAAAGCGCTTTGTCGCAAAGGTTGCTACGGGAGATTGGGATGCCGTTATTATTGCGATGTCAAGTTTTGAGAAAGTACCTATTTCAAATGAGAGGCAAAAAGAACGATTGTCAAGCGAAATCGAAGCCATTGAAACAGCTATTGTGGAGGCCAAAAGAGACCGTGGGGAACGTATTCGGGTAAAAGACTTGGAACGCACATTGAAGAATAAGCGAGCACAGCTTGAGAAACTTCTGAATGCAAACAAGAAAGATGATTTGTTGCAGTTCGAGCAGTTAGGCGTAGATGCTCTTTTTGTCGATGAGGCGCACAAGTACAAAAATAAGTTCATATTTACGAAGATGAACAATGTGGCAGGCATCAGCAGGGCAATGTCGCAACGCGCGACAGATATGGATTTGAAATGCGAGTATATCGGAGAACTTCGCGGGGGAGATCGCGGCGTTACGTTTGCAACGGGAACACCTATCAGCAATTCGCTTGTTGAAATGTACACGATGCAGTCCTATCTGTAACGCAGGGAGCTTAAGAATCTGAATCTGCATTTTTTTGATGCATGGGCATCTATGTTTACGGAGACTGTTACGGGTCTTGAGCTTGCGCCGAGCGGACAGGGGTACAGAACACGAACGCGAGTGGCGAAGTTTACGAATTTACCGGAACTTCTTAAAATGTATCGCAGTTTTGCCGACGTTAAAACGGCAGATATGCTTAATCTTCCCGTACCAAATGCTGAAAAATCGTTGATAAAGTGTGAACCGTCGAAGATATACTTCGCTTAAACGATGAAATCGTAGAGCGTTCATAGCTGATTGCTGCGGGTTCTGTCAATCCTCGTATCGACAATATGCTCTGTGTTACGCATGACGGTAAGATGATTGCTCTCGATCCGCGTTGCTATGATATGTCTATTCCGGATGATCCCGCAAATAAGGTAAATCAATGCGTTGGGAATGTCTATAAAATATGGTCGGAGAGCAAGGACGAAAGAAGTACGCAAATTATCTTCTGTGATATGTCTGTGCCAAAAAAAGAATATGAGGATTACGATCCGCTGAAAGACTTTGACGTGTACAATGACATCAAGCGGAAACTTGTAACGCTTGGTGTTCCTGCGGAAGAAGTTGCGTATATTCACAGTGCAAAGACCGACCAACAAAAACAGGATATGTTTGATAGGGTGCGTCGGGGCGAAATCCGCATATTGATAGGTTCGACGGAAAAGTGTGGGGCAGGTACAAACATACAAAACAAACTGATAGCGTTGCATCATCTCGATACGCCTTTCCGTCCGAGTGATTTGGAACAGCGCGAAGGGCGTATCGTCCGACAGGGCAATGAAAACGAAACGGTTTGGCTTTATACTTATGTAACGGAAAAGACGTTTGACTCATATTCTTATCAGATACTTGAAACGAAACAGCGGTTTATTTCGCAGATAAATCATGGCGATTATACTGTACGCGAGGCAGAGGATATAGACGACACTACGTTGAACTATGCGCAGATTAAGGCTATTACTTCCGGTAATCCGAAAATCATGCGGAAAATGGAAATCGAACAAAGGCTCGGTCAGTTGAGTTCGCTGGAGAATGATTACAGGAATAATCGCTACCGGTATCAGGAAATTATCCTGCATACGCCGAAGCAGCTTGAAGATTTTATTCGGCGGAAAGAAAATCTGAAACGGGATATAGAATTGCGTGACGCTCATAAAGACGACCTGATTCAAATCGGGAAGCAAAAGTTTGCCGAACGTAAAGATGCAGGTGAATTGTTAGTCCGTGTCTTGAAGTCGCAGCAATATGTCGGGAAAACAATCGGTATGTTCCGCGGGTTCAGATTGGTGGCAATGGAAAACGGGCTTTATATGTCAAATGTAAAACTTGTCGGGGCAAACGAATATAAGGTTGGCATCGGTGACAGTGGATAGGGGCAATCACTCGATTGGAGAACGAAACGGACGGCTTTGAAAAGTCAATCAGTTCTACAGAAAAAGAAAGAGCGGATGAAGAGGCAAAACTTGAACAGGCAAAAATAGAGGTGGAAAAGCCGTTTGAGTATGCAGAAGAAGTCGAAAGCCTGCAAGCAGAACTCTCGGCGATTGATGCCGAACTTGATTTGAACAAAGAAGAAGCTCCGATTGTGTTGGATAATGAGGCAGAACCGGAAAAGGCAGAAATAGAGGTGTTGGACGAAACAGAGGAGGAAGTAGAAATTGTTTAACGAGACAGGATAAAACTAACGGTTGCCTTTCGGCAACCGCAGAAGAGTAGATGAGAAAATGATAGAAGTTAATTTTGCAAATAGTCATTTAATCTTTCAGACAGCCGATCGGAATGACAAACACACCGTCTGGACGCTTATATCCGTATTCTGTTCCTGTAATAACGATTTTCAGGTCGGGAAGTCGTAACGGGCACTGTTTTTCTTTTTGATTGTATTGGTTGATGAGCCGTTCAATTTCAAGTAAATGTTTCGCAGCGTCTTCAATCTGTTTTGCACCGAGTTTGAATTCGATAAGAGCATATCTGCCGTCGTTCAGACGGAGAACCCCGTCGGCCTCCAAGCCATAACGGTCGCGGTAATAGCACATATCGCCATCGAAAGCAGACGAGTAGATTTTTAGATCGCGGATGCACAGAGATTCAAACAGAAAACCCAGCGTCTTGAAATCGGTATTAAAGCATTGCGGGGACAAACCTAAAGCCGCGACAGCGATGGAGGGATCGATTAGATTGCGCTTTTTAGAAGAGCGAATTGCCGTTTTGGAGCGAATAGCGGGACACCAAGCGTCGATATCTTCTATGATAAAGAGTTTTTCCAACGCTTGAATATAGTCGTGAAAAGTAGTTTGGCCTATATCAAAATTGCTCTTTACATCGCCCAAAATCATATTAGTTTCTGCAAGCGTACAGAGATTGCGACTATAAGAACGTAAAATTTCCTGTGCCCAGCGTGGATTGCGTTTTGTATTGTCTATGTTACTGATGTCGGTAGAGTAGGTTTGTCTGTACAGGTCTTTGGCAACTTCCAATTTTGCGCGGTCAGTTTTGTTAGACAGACTGTGCGGCCAACCGCCGCGGCAAATGGCAAAAATGAGACCATCGATAGACAGTTTAGAAATGCAACCGTCAAAATGTTCTGGATGATTGAAAAGTTCCGAAAGCGATACAGTCCCGTTGGACTCTTCGCTTTCATAGAGACTCATGGGATACATTTTTAGTTTGCTGATACGAAGTGTTCCCGTGTGAGGGGTATCTACCTCCTTTGAGGAAGAGCCCGTGAGGATATACAGCCCGTTTTCTCCGAGGTCATCTACAGATTTTCGGATGGCACCCCACAGCTTCGGCGCATCCTGCCATTCATCAAAAAGGCGAGGCTTATCCCCGATAAGAAGTTTGGATGGCGCAGTTTCAGCGACGGCGAGCAGATTTTCTCGCTGTTCCTCATCTTGAAATTCAACAAAGCTCTTAGCTTTTTGTTTTGCAGACGTGGTTTTCCCGCAGCCTTTGGGCCCAACGATCAGAGTTGCACCGAATGCTTCCATTTTTAAGTCGAGTTCATCATCGATAATTCGCTTCTTATATTCCATACCGTACCTCTATTGATATTATAGCAGCAAAAGTTAGGAATGTAAAGAGAAACGAAGAGATTTGCGACATTTTGACGAAGTAATTTGTGGCATTTTACCGAAGAGATTTGCGGTAATTTGTCGAAAGTATTTGCGCTGATTTCTTTAGGTAACCTATGGTCGGGCAATACCGATTTCAGGGAAATAATGTAGGGATAATTGAAAATATAAATTGTATCGTTTTTGAAGGCACCTTTGAGACAAAAATTTTGGGACAAAAATATAAATTATAGGAGAGAAATCAATGAGAAAAATAAAGATAGACCATCAGTATATTGCATATTTGCTTTTAGAGATGTTGTACAAAGAAGGAAAAGTCAACAAGGATACGTATGATGCGGTTATGGCGGAAAAAGAACGGTATTTGCGTATGGTGAAGGCCGGCGAAAATAATCCGTCAAAATATAGGATATCGAAACCTTCTGAGATTTTTGATGAGCTTGATCTGAATATCGGTGCAATATCGGATTCGTTCGATGAAGCAGAAGATTTAGCTGATGTAGTGGAGGAACGGAGAACAAGTCGTGAAATCGAAGCGGCATAAAAATTGTTAGGTTCAATATTGCTATATATTATTGACAAGTACGCAAAGATGAGGTATAATATCAGTACAATTTGAATAACAGTTCAATGATCGGCTAACTACAAAATCCGCTTGCTGTTAAATTCATGAGAATCATGGAGGCAGAATATGCAAGAACGTGCGATTTTGCTGTTGCGATCGGAGACGGGTAAACACGAGGACTTCGCGCAACAGCGTGAGGTCTTTTTTAATATGTATGGCAACAGGAATATTCAGATTGTTATGACAATAAATTCCGTTGGCAAGAAATTATATGAACCAGAGGACACGATAGGTTTGGGAACAATTCGACGCCACGTTGTATGGAAAGACTACGAAGTGCTGTTTGTTCCTTCAATCAATGCGTTTGGGAAAACTCCCGTCGAAATCACGGCAGAAATTATGTTTTTGGAATCGAACGGGGTAAGGGTATATTCGATAAGTGAAGGTATAATTTCTTCAAAGGATTTGCCGTTGCTGTTTAGAAAACAATTCAGAATTGTTAAATAGAATAAATCATAATCCGTTGGCTAACATGGAGGGTTTGATATGCGAAATGCAATCAGGCCCTCCTTTTTATTTTTGAAGGAGGTTTTCGATGGAACAGAACAATATGAAATGCACAGGAAACATTGGTGCAAAACAGTGCGGCAGACTTATGCGGTATAGCATGCAGTTGATTATGTTGCAAAAATTATTGCGTTACAAGTTGTTGAGCGAAAGAGAGTACATCGCTGTTAAAGAAAGGCTGATGAAAGGTTACGGGATTGTTTCTGATTTTACAGCTTAGAAAACTTGACCGTATAAAATATAATAGCTGCATAGCAAAGGAGTAAGAACATGGAAGTTTCTGGTACTAACAAACTAATATTGCCCAAAGATATTATTTTGGCAGACAGAGAAAGGGAAAGAACAATTGTTTATTATGGCCGAGTTTCAACGGAACATGAAGCGCAGTTGTCTGCTCTTGAAAATCAGTTGCAATGGTATGACGATCAATCGAAGTATCATCCGAATTGGAAAGTTTTGCGAAAGTATATTGACGAGGGAATAACCGGTACACAAGCCAAAAAGCGCCCGGCGTTTTTGAAAATGTTGGAAGATGCAAAAAACGGGCAATTTGACCTTATTGTTACAAGAGAGGTTTGCCGCTTTGCAAGAAACACAGTCGATACGCTTGTTACAACGCGCGAATTGAAAAAAATCGGCGTTGAGGTGTACTTTGTAGAGGATAATATCTGGACAATGGACGGTGATGGTGAACTTCGTTTGACAATTATGGCTACGTTGGCGCAGGAGGAGAGCAGAAAAACATCTGAGCGCGTTCGTGCCGGGCAGAAAATCAGTAGAGATAATGGCGTTTTATATGGGAACGGTAATATTCTTGGATATGACCGTGTTGGTGATACATATGTCATCAACGAAGAACAGGCCGAAACTGTCCGCTTGATTTACAATTTATATTCGCAAGGGCTTGGCTTTAAGAAAATAATCAACGAGTTGGTGTCACAGCATAGAAAAGATAGTTATGGCCTTGTACGCTGGGAATGCACAAAAATTTCGCGTATTCTACATAATGCTACATATAAAGGTTATATGGGATACTTAAAATCTTTTCGGAATAATTATTTGGAGCAAAAGTCCATTATTAACAGAGATGAAAGCACACATTTATATATAAAGGGGAATTTTGAACCGATTGTATCTGAAGAACTTTGGGAGAAGTGTAGGCAAATACGAGAGTCGAAAGCAATGAAAATTAAAAGCTACGGTGGAAAAGAACGAGTAGTTGGTTTCAAACCCAGCAATGATATCTGGGTAAAGAAAATGAAATGTCGTTGCGGTTCTTCTTTCAGGAGATGCAAGTGGCATAAAAATAAAAGTGGCGAACTCATTTACGGCTATCAATGCTATAACCAATTAAATAACGGTTCAAAGAAAATTCGTGAAAGCGCTGGCATATCGACCGAGGGGTATTGCGATATGGGCACAATCGGCGATTGGAAAATTGATATGATGGCGCAAAAGATTTTTCAAGGTTTGTGCGGAGAACAAAGAGAGTGTATAAATCGCTCTTATTCAATTTACGAAAACAACTTCAGAGCAAAGGGGAACAACTCAAATAATCAAAAAGAAGTTTTGTTGTCAAAAATCGAAAAATCAAAAGTTAAGTTGAATAACTTGACCAATATGCGTATGGAAGGCGAGATTTCAAAGGAGGAGTATCAAGAATGCAGGCAAAAAGTTACTGACGAAATAGCTACTTTTCAAAAGAAACTGAAGGCACTGGTCGAAGAAAAGAAAGAGCCGGATCCCGCCGTCATTAAGATGTCTCTCGATGAATTCGCAGCAATTTTGATAGAAAAAATTGATTTCAATGCGCCTATAATTGATAGGGGTATTATAGAGCAATTTGTAGAAAAGATTGTTCCGAGAAACACATTGGAATTCGATTGGTATTTGAATTTGATTCCTCATATCTTCGAGGAACATTCATCAACGGGATATAACGAAGTGTGGACTTTTGTTATAAATTTCGATGAGGCAGAAAAATACAGAAAATTGAGAGGAGGGTTTTTAAGAAAAAACCAATGGCGAGATTTGACTGTACATGTTTTTGTGTGAAAGAAAGGGGACGGGGTAACCGTCCCCTTTAGGTTAATTCTGCTTGCAATTTTAGTATTGATATGGTATTATATTACCAACAAAGTAATATGTCGGCAAGGGCGAACATCGCACATCCGAGGGGTAACTAATAGTGTTGTAATATTAACACAACTACTATATATAGTATATAGCGGCTCGTTTTGTTATAATATAAGTTGCAATTCTTCGGAAAAATGAACTGTTTGCAAGAAGGTAAAAAAGGCTGTTTCCATATAAGTTGAACACTTCTTTTATCGGCTGAAATTATGGAACTGAAAAAATTTTTTTGCATAGACTATTTGCCCTTCAAAGTAACACCTTTGTACAGGCGAATATTAAAAACCCGAGGAACTGATTCGTTTTTTAAAAGCCTGAATGCAGAAGATTCAACAAAATGCCATTATAAATATCAAAGAGCTTGTCCTCTGAGCGGATAGGCTTTTTTTGTACTCATGCTTTATTCAATTGTTTTTAAAAAACTTAAAATCAAAGCTTTGTTTTTGATTTTTCAGAAGTGTTATTAATATCATTGACAAATATGATATTATTGTATATAATCAATATATACAATACGGAAGGGAAAAATGAATATACATATTTCTAATTTATCGGGCAAATCTCTGTACGAACAAATCTACGATCAGATAAAAGACCAAATACTTGACGGTTCGTTGAAGGCCGGTGAGCCGTTGCCTACAATAAGAGGATTAGCGAAAGACCTGAGAATAAGCGTGATAACAACTTCGCGGGCTTATTCTGATTTAGAGCGTGACGGTTATATTTATACTGTCGTAGGGAGGGGCAGTTTTGTTGCTGAAAGTGATCGGGAATTTCTGATCGAACGTAATCTCAGAGAGGTGGAGGGTTATATTACAAAGGCTGTTGAGGTATCGGTCAGATGCGGTATAGGGGAAGAAGAATTCATGGATTTGGTAAAAACGATTTTTGAGGGTAACAGATCATGCTGAGTATAAGAGATCTCAAGAAGTACTATGAAAATTTTGACATCGAAAACGTATCATTTGATATACCGAAAGGTGCTGTTGTCGGGCTTATAGGAGAAAACGGTGCAGGTAAAAGCACTGTCATCAAGTGTATTCTTGGAGCGGTCCATCCTGATGGCGGACAGATACTTTTTGACGGAAAAGAAATAAGAGAAACATGCAGAAAAGACAGACAGAAAATTGCATTTGTGTTTGACGATACCGGGTTGCCGTTGGAATTGGACCTTGGAATGCTCGATAAAGTGTTATGCAGGATATATGACAAGTGGGACACGGCAAAATTCCGCAGTTTGATCCGGGAATTTTCTTTGCCCCGGGACAAGATGTTGAAAGATTTTTCAAAGGGGATGAAAATGAAAGCGGCTATAGCCGTTGCGTTTTCGTATGACAGCGATGTTCTGATCCTTGACGAACCGACAAGCGGACTTGATCCCGTTGTCAGGGACGAGATAATCGAAATGATCTACAATTATAATCAGAACGGTGATCGTTCAGTACTGCTTTCATCGCATATTACGGCGGATCTGGAAAAAATATGCGATTATATTGTATATATTCATGAAGGGAGGATCATTTTCAACGAAGAAAAGGATGAACTGCTGAACAGATATGCGATCTACAGTATAGAGGACAAGCATTTGCGGGAATTGAACAAAAGTGCGTTTATCAAAGTCCTGAAAAGAGAATACAGGACAGAGATCCTTGCGCAGAAGGATAAAATGCCGAAGGATTTTGAGTATAAACCCGTTACTCTTGATGAAATGATGCTTTTTTATTCAAAGGGAGAAGATGTATGTCGGGACTGATTTTAAAAGATTTATATAATATCAGAAAACAAGCAATCTGGTACGTAGTAATGATAATATTGTTCAGCGTGTTATCGATCGTACTGAAAAATGCTGCCTTTGCTTATGCAATAGGCATATTGGTGACAATATCCATACCTCTTGCAGCCATAGCTTATGAAGAAAAGGACGGGTGGCAGAAATTTGCGATTGCAAGCGGAATGGATATAAAAACAATTGTCGGAGAAAAATTTTTTTTAGGTGTTGTATTTGCGATCATCGGTTCTGTTGCGTATACTATTGTTGTTGTCATTATCGGGACGGAAGAAAACAGGGTAACGGAACTTATTGCTTCTATCTGCATGCAATTATTGATGTTGGCGGCTGTTCTTCCGATTGTATTCAGGTTCGGGGCAGAGAAAGGACGCACATATATGATCGCCGCAGTTGTAGTTTTATTGGCGGTGTTTATTGCAGTTATGCCGTTTTACGGGAGGATAGTCGGAGACGAAGAAATTATATTTGCTGTTTGTATGATCTTTTTTGCCGTACTAAGCGTTTGTATTTCACTATTTATATCGATCAGAATTTATAAAGCAAAGGAATTTTAGGTAAACCGGAATACAAGTATTCATTATCTGAAACAGATAAGATTTTTATGTTTCAGTGTAAATTGGTAAGCGCGCATAACGTAAATCTGCCGACAGAACAAAATCTGAATGACTGTACGTTATTTTTTCGACACGGTTTTATCTGCGGAAGAGATCCGATTTAATCTCTGAGCATGATTTTTTAACATTTTTCTCAGAAGCTGTATAAAAATGTTTTGTACATTGTTCTGATTCGGTTTAAAATAAACGCCGAATGACATGTCGGGACAATCTGAGACAGGTATCGGTTTTATGTCGTCCAAAGCCTCGGGTATAAATATCAGGGGGAGCAGAACGACTCCGAAACCCGAACGCACCAAAGTAATCGACGCGGGCAGATCATCGCACAAATAAATACTGTCAGCATTCCGGCCTCTTCCGACTTTTAACTGTAAAGCGATCAAGTCGGTCGTACAAGCCGTAGGTTTAAAAAAATGAGGGGTTGATCATTGAGTTCTTCCAGCGTTACGTTTTTATATTCTGAAAGCGGATGCGTCTGGTCACACACACAGACAAGAGGGGTTTTGAGTATTTCGGTATATTCGATATTGCTTCCTTTGGGAAGTGTGTCTCTGATCCCCAAAACTACGTCAGCGAGATTTTCTTCCATGGTTTTTACTAAATGGGAAGAAAAAAAAGTGTGCAGGACCGGATGGATATCGGTTCGTACAAAGCGAGATCATACAAGACGTCCGGAAGAAGAGAGTAGAGAGTGTCGCTCATACATCCTATTTTGAAGGAAGTGAAAGAACTCGGAACAGTTTTGGTAAATTTATTTTGAAGACTGTTAAAATGTATAAGCAGATCTTTGACTTCGCGTATCGATCAGTTTGAAGCGATAAATTATACAGTTTATCGAATTACGTAAAATTCGGGAACATTGAGGAAAAGCCTGAAGGTTTGAGCCGTAAACCTGTCAGGCTTTAAATTTGAAATTGTTTAAAATGATGAGCGGAAATTAGACATTGTTTTAAAAGCGTGATATACTGTCTTTACGGTATGAATAAGCCTGTGCTGCATGAGATCCCGAAACTTGCCGAAATAAATAATCTTATTTGAAAAACGAAAATGATAAAGGATCGTATTTTGTTTTTACCGGTAATTTAAACGGATCGGCGGATGATTCGAGAAGGATTTGATACAAAGACAGATGTGTGTTGTCGGGGAATTGAATATGCTTGAAAAAATGGAAGATTTTTTTAATGACAGGATAGCGGAGTATGATGATCATCAACTCAACGCCATAGCATCGGCTAAGGAATTTTATCCGTTCACGGCACGTAGTCTGCCGGCAGAGAAGGGAGTAAAAGTTCTTGATTTAGGGTGCGGGACAGGTCTTGAGCTTGAATATTATTTCAGGTTGAATCCGGCTGCGGAAGTGACATGTATAGATATGGCCGGAAGGATGCTGGACAAATTGGCAAAAAAGTTCGGTGACAAAGATATCAGGATAATAAAGGGTTCATATTTTGATGTCGAATTGGAGGAGTCGTATTACGATGCGGTATTGTCGGTGGAATCGCTCCATCATTATGACATGGAGAAAAAGGTCATTTTTTACGGAAAGATAAGAAGGGCGTTGAAGCAGAACGGATATTTTATTCTGACGGATTATTTTGCCGCAACGGATGAGGAGGAGAAATTTTTAGCTTCTGAATTGGCGCGTCTGAAGTCCGAGCAGGGGATAAAAGACTGTGAATTTTACCATTATGATACACCTTTGACAGCTGAGCACGAAATTGAGGCGCTGAAGACTGCAGGGTTTACGGGTGCGGAGGTAATAAAGCGGTGGGAAAGCACATGCTGTATTAAAGCAGTCAGAAAAATGAGCGGAAAAGCAGAAAAGAGAGACCGGGGAGTATAGAATTCTGCCGTGTATTCAGACGACCGTATAATGAATATCCGACGGTTTTGATTTATATAAGTCAGTTGACCGGGCAGCGGAAAAAAAAGAAAACTGCATGACGCAGAAAATGCAGCATGCGGCACAGTGAAAAATCATGACTGAAGTTATGTTCCGACAGCAGTCGGTACCATAGCTTTTTTATTTGAAGGGTTTCTCGGCGAATAGAGGCGTCGAGTATACTATCGGGTGCTCAGTTTTTTTGCGGTAAGAATCATCGTTGCCCGGCGGACAGCATTTATGCAGGAAAAAACGTTTGCGAAGTTTTATTTGAGCCGGAGTTTATGAAGGCGCGGATTTTTGTCAATATAAAGAGATGAAGTCGGAATGGAGCTTGCCGTCACGGCGGAGCGTTCGTCTATACTGAAGAAAAAGACGCAGCAGGCAAAATTAAGGATGCAACGTAAGGCCGACATACTGAAAATCGGATTATATTTAATACACCCGATATTTATTGGTCGAGGCAATGACCCTGGTATCATTTGACGAGTTATGTGACTAAGTTACTGAAAAAAGTACGATTTTTGTATATACTGTTGACATCAATAAAAAACGAGGTATCATTATGTCAGTTATAAATATCGGGAAAGAAAATTTCAAGACTGAGGTTTTAGAATCCTGTAAGCCGGTGCTGCTGGATTTCTGGGCGAGCTGGTGTGCTCCTTGCAGGATGGTAAGTCCTGTAGTAGACGAGATAGCCGAAGAGCGGAGCGACATAAAAGTCGGAAAAGTCAATGTGGACATCGAACCTGAGCTGGCGTTGGAATTTGCCGTAAGAAGCATTCCCACTCTGATAGTCATAAAAGACGGAAAGGTAGTAAACAGAGCGGTCGGTGCGCGTCCGAAGGGCGATATATTGTCGTTGTTATAAGGAGGAGAAATGAAGCTGCATGATTTATTTCGTCGCGGTGACATCAACGAAGGCGTGAGAAAATTCCGACAGACGAAACCCTCCGTCCTTTTGGACGTGCGTACTCCCGATGAATATTCCGGAGGGCATATTCCCGGAAGTAAAAATATTCCGCTTCAGGACATAGCTTTTACTGCAAGCATAATAAAAAACAAAAACATGCCTGTGTTTGTATATTGTTACAGCGGGGCAAGAAGTCGGCAGGCAGCCGGCGCGCTTATAAAACTCGGCTACACTCGTGTGGTGGATATAGGCGGTATCGATAGTTATAACGGAGAGGTGGAAAGGTAATATGAAAGTGATAATAGTCGGAGGCGTGGCAGGCGGAGCGACGGCAGCGGCCCGTATACGCAGACTTGATGAAAAAGCCGAAATAACCGTATATGAGAAATCGGGGTATATATCATATGCCAATTGCGGTTTGCCGTATTATATCGGCGGGGAGATAGAGGATAAGAAACAGCTTACGCTTCAGACTCCGGAAAGTTTTTTTGCACGTTTCCGTATCGATGTCAGGGTCAAACATGAAGTGACGGCTTTGGACCCGGTCAGAAAGACCGTAACGGTGAAACAACTCGAAAACGGAAGGATATTCCAAGACAAATATGACAAACTTATAATATCTACCGGGGCAAAGCCCGTAAAGCCGGATATGGCGGGAGTTGAAAGCGGGAAAGTATTTACGCTGCGCAATGTGGAAGATACGTTCGGGATCAAGGAATATATAGTTTCACATTCTCCCGGAAGGGCGGTAGTAGTCGGAGGTGGGTTTATAGGCATAGAGACGGCGGAAAATCTGACGAGACTGGGTATCAAAGTGACGTTAGTTGAGGCTGCCTCTCAGTTGATGGCGCCTTTCGACGCGGATATGGCGGCATTTATTCATGCCGAAATGCGCCGGAACGGAGTCGAACTTATTTTGGGAAGCATGGTGGAAGGATTTCATGAAGACGGTAATTCTTTCAGTGTACGGCTCAGAGGAGGAAGAAGTATTGCGTGTGATATGGCAATACTGGCAATAGGAGTGACGCCGGATACGTCGCTTGCAAAAACGGCAGGCATAGAGCTTGGATTAAAGGGGAGCATAGCGGTCAATGACAGGATGGAAACGTCAGTTCCTGATATATACGCGGTGGGAGACGCCGTGCAGATCAAGAATTTCGTAACTGGAAAGCCTGCACTGATATCGCTGGCAGGTCCGGCGAACAAAGAGGGGCGTATCGCGGCAGACAATATATGCGGAAAGGAAAGCAGGTATAGCGGAGGACAGGGCAGTTCCGTTATAAAGATATTCGGAATGACCGCCGCCTGTACGGGTATAAACGAAAGAACCGCGAAAGAAACGGGTATAGACGCCGACAAAGTCATATTATCGCCTATGAACCATGCGGGATACTATCCGGGCGGAAAGATCATGACAATGAAAGTGATTTTTGAAAAGGGAACCTACCGTTTGCTTGGCGCACAGATAGCCGGCAGTGATGGCGTGGACAAAAGGATCGATGTAATAGCAGTTGCGCTTCGAGCGGGAATGAAGGCGACCGAACTTGCCGAGCTGGATCTTGCGTACGCTCCGCCTTATTCGTCAGCTAAGGATCCGGTGAATATGGCGGGATATATAATTGAAAATATACGTGACGGAATAGTAAAGCAATGGTATTATGAAGAGGAATCGGTACTGCCCGGAGACGGAAGCGTTACATTATTGGATACAAGAACCGCTGCAGAGTATTCGGGAGGTCATATTGAAGGTTTCAGGAACATACCGGTAGACGAGCTCAGAGAAAGGATAGGCGAGATCGAAAAGGGCAAACCCGTATATGTCATATGTCAGAGCGGACTGAGGAGTTATATAGCTTCGAGGATACTCTCCGGCTACGGGTTCGAGGTTTATAATTTTGCCGGAGGATTCAGGTTTTACGATGCGGTAAAAAACGATCATATTTTATCGCAGAAGGCAACCGAATGCGGGAAAGAGGTCTGAGCTTGTATTAAAACGTCATAAATATCCGGTCTGAAATGACCGTACGCCGGGAAATCGCCGTTTTTCGTCAAAGGGACGGTTTTAAGTAACCGATCGGGATCGGATCATGATAAAAAGGAATCGAGGGCAGGCGGGTCGATGATGTTTATGACGCCTCTTGAGAGTTTCACTATTCCTTCGGAAGCGAAGTATTTAAGCATTCTTGTGACGACTTCTCGAGGACTTCCGAGATGATTCCCGATAGTTTCATGAGTTATTCTGAGAGAAAGGCTGTTTTCGATGACCGATTCTTCCTTCAGGAAGGCTGCGAGTCTTTTATCGAAGCTTTTCCACATGATCTGGTCTATCAGCCACATGACCTCTGAAAAACGACTGGCAAGGATCTCGTTCGTATAATTTGCAAGCGGGGCGGAGGTTTTCATGATTTCCTTGTAAACATCGGAAGGGATCACGGTGATTTCACTGTCTTTTTCAGCTGAGATTATCACGGAGAATTGTATACTGTTTAATATACACGACGCGGAAAAAAGACAAATATCTCTTTCAAAAAGTCTGTAAAGAGTGATTTCTCTGCCTTCGGAAGACACGATGAAGGCGCGGATTTGTCCGGAACGCACACAAAAAAGTCCCTGACATTCATAATTTCCGTTGTGGAGTATATCGCCTTTGAGGTATTTCCGTTCAAAGGCGGATTCGGATAAAATCCGTTGTTGATTTTCTTCGAGTTTGTTCCAAACGGGCAGGAAATCTTTCAGTTCCATATCGAATATCGCTCCTTAAAAACAGTATAACATATGAGAGACGGAAAAACAACCCGATAAACCTCAAAAAATAATTATTGCGGAGCAAAGCGCAAATAAAACAGTGTGATCTGAAAAGCAGGAAAGGAGAAAAAGATGAAAGAGTATGTATGCACGATATGCGGACATATCCATAAAGGCGAATTACCTTCTGAATTCAGGTGTCCCGTATGCGGGGCAGGAAGGGACGCTTTTACCGAGATAAAGCCGAAAGAACAAAGTGAAAGCACAGATATTGCGCGTCCGGATATCCGAGGAGAATTGTCGGCGATGGAAATCAGCGTGATATGTTCAAATCTTGCAAGGGGATGTGAAAAGCAGTATAAGCCGGAAGAAATGGCGCATTTTCTGAAACTTTCTGAATTTTTCAGGGCGGAAGCGGAGAAGGAAGGCGCGGACATAAACGCACTGAAAGAGCTGTTGGAAAAGGACCTGAACGAGGGTTTTCCTTATGCAAGGAAAGCCGCCGAACTTGCGGGAGACAGAGGCGCCATGAGGAGTCTGGTGTGGAGTGAAAAGGTTACGAGGATGCTGAAATCGTTGCTGGGCAGATACAACGATACAGACGAAAAGAAGTCTGCGGGGACCGGTATATACATGTGTACCGTATGCGGTTTTGTTTATACGGGGGATGCTCCACCTGAGACATGTCCTGTATGCAAGGTGCCGTCGTGGAAGTTTGAAAGGCAGAAAAGGAGGGAGCAGTGATGGCAGAAAGATATGCGGTAAGGAATCTGAGACTGTGCACGAAAGATTGCATGTGTCTTTATGTGTGTCCGACGGGAGCGACCGATACTGAGAACAGTATAATAGACGCCGAAAAATGTATAGGCTGTGAGGCGTGTGCGAAAGCTTGTCCGTCTTCGGCGATATCCATGGTACCTGATGTATATCCGCCACAGCAGCCGAAGAGTGAAAAAGTAAAGCAAGCGCTTCGTATACTCATAAACAGTAAAAACAGAGCTGAGTTGATTGCTTCCGGGTTTCAGGGCGAACTTTATACTGCCATAGAGAAGTCGAGCAGACTCATGGCTGAAGATCTTTGCAGAGAAGCAGGTTACATGCTTCCGCAGAGCCGTAATACAGAGCTGTTGCTCAGAAGAATAAGGGAATATCCCGGAGTACCAGTACAATCGGCGGATTGGTTGCTCGGCAAACTTGATTTCAATGAAAAAAACGAAGAAGATGAAATAAAGGAGGGAATAAAAATGGAAAAATGGAAATGCAGTGTATGCGGTCATGAGCACGAAGGGGCGATGCCGGCGGATTTTAAATGTCCGGTATGCAGACAGTCGGCGGATAAATTTGTCAGGGCAGAAGAAAAGAAGAATCCTTATGCGGGAACAAAAACCGAAAAAAATCTGATGGAGGCATTTGCGGGGGAGTCGCAGGCGAGGAATAAATACACATATTTCGCTTCTGTTGCCAAGAAGGCGGGATATGAACAGATAGCGGCGTTATTTTTGAAGACTGCGGACAACGAAAAAGAGCATGCCGAACTTTGGTATAAAGCTCTCGGAGGTATAGGTGACACTGCCGAAAATCTTCTGCATGCGGCAGAAGGCGAAAATTCAGAATGGACAGATATGTATGACAGGATGGCGAAGGAAGCCGAAGAAGAGGGCTTTTTTGAACTTGCGGAGCAATTCCGCGGAGTCGGCGCGATAGAAAAAACGCATGAAGAAAGGTACCGCGCTTTACTCGGGAACGTCGAAACGAATTCGGTTTTTGAAAAAGCGGAAGTCACGGTATGGGAGTGCAGGAATTGCGGACACATGGTTTCGGGGAACAAAGCTCCTGAAGTTTGTCCGGTGTGTAAGCATCCTCGCGCATATTTTGAAGTCCACAAAAAGAATTATTAAAGCATGCCGAGAGAAACTGAGAGGAACAGTATTTTCAAATCCTGAAAAATCTCGGTATTCGGAAAGGCAGTCGGAAAACGCCGGCAAATATCATGTCGGCGTTTTTTCGGTGGAAAAAACACATTGCGGGATTAAACGGATGTTTCCGGGGAGGTGCAGGGCAAAACCGATCACAGAAGCGGTGTAAGCTTCGCGGCTCTTTACCGGGAGGAAAGATAAAAGCCGGGCGGTAATGAAATATTCATGCGCGAAACTTTGACGGCAAAATCCGGGTTACTTAAACAGCTTGACATAAAATTGACATTTTCTATTTATTCTGTTATAATGATGCAGCTGATAAGGTTTTTATCAATCCGGCGGGGAAACATCGGATTTTTGCCGAAGAAATATCCGCGGAGCAGGCAGGGCAGGTAATAAGTATGAGCAAAAGCCGCCGGAAGGATTTTACATGCAAGTAAAAGAAGCGGAAAAGAGAGCGGGTAATACGGATCGGAAGGTGTGTGCAGCCACGAAAATCCTTATGTCAGGCTGGTCGGAAGAACAGGCAGATAAATCGCGGTATTTCCGGAAAGAGCGCACGGAAGGGCCGAATACCGGGGGAAATAAAGAATAATGTCGTATGAGAAGGGGGAAAAATGGAAACAGGGTACGCTGAAATAATTGTATGTGAGGAAAATACGGCTTCGTCTTTGGGAAGCGGGTTACTTCCTGTTTTTGCCACGCCGGCGTTGGTAGCATTGATGGAAAAAGCGGCGTGCGAAGCCATGAAGGGATATTTGAAAGAAGGGGAGACCTCTGTAGGGATTGAAATAACCGTAAAGCATACGGCGGCAACTCCTGTCGGGATGAAAGTGAGGGCAAAAGCCGAGGTTACCGAAGTCAAGGGGAGGTTCTATACATTCAGGATCACCGCTGACGATGAAAAGGGAGAGATAGGAAGCGGTATTCACGTACGTGCGGTCATCAACACCGAGAAGTTTATGAATAAAGCAAAAGCGAGGAAAGAGACCTGATACCGGAATACGCGGAAAAAGCGTATTTGTGAAGGAGTGGTATTCAAAACAGAACAGACAGATATCAAAATAAAGCCTCCGAAGCCAAGGGATCGGAGGCTTTTTCGGTGGAGAAAAATCAAGAAAGGTGTGTATTATTTACGTTGAGGTTCTTTCCTTGCAACATGAGATTCGATTGCTGCAGCCGAAACGGCTTCGGCAACTTTACCGTGCACTGATTTATCGAAAGCGAAAGGAATGATATGTTCTGCGGAGAGCTTGTCATCGGGCACACTTGAGGAGATTGCAAGTGCAGCTGCTTTCATCATAGGAATATTTATATCCGAAGCCATTACGTCAAGAGCTCCTCTAAAAATCCCGGGGAAACAAAGCACGTTATTAATCTGATTGGGGAATACAGAGCTTCCTGTTCCGACCACTTTAGCGCCTGCTTTTTTAGCCAGATCGGGATGGATCTCGGGAACGGGATTAGCGAGGGGAAAAACGATGGGGTCGGGATTCATGGAACGCACCATATCTTCGGTGACGCAGTCAGGGGCAGAAACTCCAATCAAAACGTCTGCTTTATACATGGCGTCTTTCAGGCTGCCTTTTAGCAAGTCGCGGTTTGTGATTTCAGAAATTGCCGCATGAGAGGGGATCAGGGAAGCGTCGCCGCGGCAGATGATCCCGAAGCGGTCGCAAACGATGATATTTTCTGCTCCCATTTCCAGGAGAAAGCGAGTAATGGAGAGGCCTGCAGAACCGCCGCCGTTGACTACGATGCGTACGTTATTCAGTTTTCTGCCGGTGCATTTCAATGCGTTCAGAAGGGCAGCGGCTACAACAACCGCCGTACCGTGCTGATCGTCATGGAAAACGGGGATGTCGCAAATTTCTTTGAGTTTTTTTTCGATTTCGAAGCAACGGGGGGCGGCGACGTCTTCGAGGTTTATACCGCCGAAGCTTTTTGAGATGAGAGCGACGGTTCGAATAAATTCGTCTGAATTTTTAGTATCGACGCACAATGGGAAGGCGTCAACGTCTCCGAATGTTTTAAAAAGGACGCATTTGCCTTCCATAACGGGCATTGCGGCTTCGGGTCCGATATCTCCCAGCCCCAGGACGGCAGTACCGTCAGTTATTACAGCGACGGTATTATGGCGGCGCGTCAGAGAGTAGGATAGTTTTTTGTCGGCTTTTATGGCGAGACAGGCTTCAGATACTCCGGGAGTATATGCGAGTGAAAGTTCCTGAGTGTTGGTGACGGGAACGCGGGAAACAACTTCTATTTTTCCTTTCCATTCGCCGTGAAGGCGAAGAGATTCTTTTTTAACGTCCATGATTTTCCTCCGAAAGTAAACTTAAATGCAGATGCGAGCACCTCTTTTAGATTATATAATCCCGAAGGATTTTCGTCAAGCAAAAGACCGGCGGAGAGTGGTTTACGAAATATTTACGTAACATTTACTCCATAGTGATAGCAGGATTTTTTTGCGGGGGATATAATGGAGTCGCAAATGAGGAATGCGTGAGACGCAGAATCTTGCAGAAAACAAAAAAGCAAACATACGATCAAGGAGGAAATATGAAAAAATTAATAGCTGCTGTCATAATAATTATGATGGTATTTTGTTCGGTCGGGTGTGTGACCGGGGAAGAAAGGGAAATAGCCGTAGTCGGCAGAGAGGAAGGCTCAGGGACCCGCGAAGCTTTTGAGAATCTCGTGGTAGGAATAAACGGGGAAAAGATAACCGAAACGGGGTATGTAAAAGGTATGATAGAAAATAACAGTACAGGACTTGTGAAAGCCACCGTGGCGGGAAACCGATATGCGATAGGATACATGTCGTTGGGTGCTGTCGACGAAACGGTGAAGGTGCTTGACATTGAAGGGAAGAAGGCTACCATAGAAAATATACAGACAGACGATTACGATTTATGGAGGCCTTTTGAAGTGCTGATAGACGATGCCGTGGTAGGAGAGAATGGGACCGGGACGGCTGTTCAAAAGGATTTTGCTCTTTATCTGGAAAGCAAAGATTGTCAGGAAGTGATTGCGGCTTCATCACACGGATACGCGAGTAATCCTGATGTAAGTAAAGAATGGAGCGCTCCGGCAGGTTTAAGTGCGGAAAGCGGGGAAGTGAAAATACTCGGGTCGACTTCGGTAGAGCCGCTGATGGCGGAAATAATATCAGCCTACTGTGAAGCTGCCGGATTGGCGCAGGATGTTTTCAGTATGGTAGCGCAGGGCAGCAGTTACGGAAGAGAAGGCATTAAAGAAGGGACCTGTCAATTCGGTATGGCGAGCAGCGTGACGAAGATAGACGATTCATATCCTTCGACGGTGAGGAAGGTCAATTCCGAAGTTAAAGGGGATAGTGCGGGACAGCTATGCAGAGACGGGTTAGCGATAGTCGTGCATCCTGAAAACGAATTGAAGGATATTTCCGTAGAAACGCTTTTCAATATATACACCGGCAGCATCAGGAAATTTTCAGAGATAGTCTAACGGAAGGGTTATGGATAAAACAGGTATAAAAACGATGTTGATGAAGGAGAAGGGCGCGAAGGCCCTTTTCCTTGTGTGCGCATTGATATCGATAGCCGCGGTACTGTTGATATGTATTTATATATTTGCAAACGCTTTTCCGGCGCTTGCGGAAATAGGTGTATTCAGATTTTTGTTTGGCGACACTTGGAGCCCTCGGAATGGCGAGTTCGGAATACTCCCGATGATAGTGGGTTCAATATTAGCCACAGTCGGAGCTTTATTGACAGGTGTCACATTAGGTGTGTTTACTGCTGTATTTATAGTATGCTTTTGCAAAGCGAAACTCAGACGCGTGTTTTTACAGCTTGTAAATCTTCTTGCAGGGATACCGTCAGTAATTTACGGTTATTTCGGAATCAAGGTATTATCGCCCTTGGTGATGGAGGTATTCGGAGTTTCGAGCGGACAGGGATTGTTTACCGTATCTATAATATTAGGTATAATGATACTTCCCACAATTGTCAGTCTTACGGCTTCCGGTCTTGAAGCGGTTCCCGGGAGTTATTATGAGGGAGCGCTGGCTATAGGGGCGAATAAAGTGTCGGCAGTGTTCAATGTTGTTTTGCCTGCAGCGAAGAGTTCGGTGATGACATCGATCATTCTCGGACTCGGGCGTGCGCTTGGAGAAACCATGGCTGTAGTCATGATAGCCGGAAATCAGGCCGTTATTCCGGATTCGCTTTTTACCTCTTTCAGAACGCTGACGGCGAATATAGTTTTTGAGATGGGATATGCCGATTCGGATACATGGAAAGGCGCTTTGATAGCAACGGGAGCGGTTTTGGTATTTTTTGTACTGATCATAAACCTGCTTCTGAACGCAGTAAGGGGAAGAGGAAACGAACAGGGCATGATAAAAAAGTATTTGCGCGGCACGAAAATACTTTATGTGTTTTCTGTTTTTACTTTTATTATTTCCATGATATCGCTTTCTGCGATCCTTTTGTATATACTGGTCGAAGGCGTTCCTCATATTGATTTCGAATTATTGTTCGGAGAGTTCAGATACGGCAAAGTCACGCTTTTGCCGGCGATAACAGGATCGCTGATGATAGTGTTTCTTTCGATGGCGATAGCTTTGCCGGCAGGAATATTTGCTGCCGTGTTTCTTAACGAGTATACTAAGAAAAACAGCAAACTTGTAAAGGTGATCGACTTGGCGACTGAAACTCTTGCAGGCGTACCATCTGTCATTTTCGGTTTATTCGGATACTTGTTTTTTTCTTTGGCGTTGGGCATGGGAATGTCGCTATTGTCGGGAAGTCTGACGTTATCTTTGATGATATTGCCCGTAATAGTACGTTCCACTCAGGAAGCGCTGAAAGCCGTTCAACCGGGGTTGAGGGAGGGGAGTCTTGCTCTCGGAGCCGGGAACTTCAGAACGGTCATGCGTGTTGTGTTGCCTGCATCGCTGCCCGGGATTGCGGCATCCGCAATACTTGCGGTCGGACGGGTCATGGGGGAATCGGCACCGATACTGCTGACTTCGGGACAGCCAAGAGGAATGCCGTCGGGGTACATGTCGATGGGAGGAAATCTTGCGGTGATGGTTTACAGTCTGGCAAACGAAGGATTGTATCCTGAAGAAACGGCGGCGTGCAGTGCGATACTGATATTAATAGTATTGGGATTGAATCTGGGCGCTGATTTTCTTACGAGGTTTTTAAGGAGGAAGCTTGGCGAATGATAGAGATCAGAAACGTGGATTTTTATTACGGAGATTTTCATGCCCTGAAAAATGTAAATATGACGATACCGAAGTCGGAAATTACGGCTTTCATAGGTCCTTCCGGATGCGGGAAGAGCACGTTGCTCAGGTGTCTGAACAGAATGAACGATCTTATAGACGGCGCAAAACTAACCGGCACGATAACTATAGACGGTAAAGATATATATAGAGAAACCGAGCCTTATTTGTTGCGACGGAAGGTGGGAATGATATTTCAGAAGCCTAATCCTTTTCCGATGAGCATATTCGATAACGTAGCCTACGGACCGAGAACATACGGGATAAGAAAGAGATCCGATCTAAGGGAGATAGTCAGGAAGAGTCTGGAAAGTGCGGCGATGTGGGATGAGGTAAAGGATATACTTCACAAGTCAGCGATGGGGCTGTCCGGAGGACAGCAGCAGAGGTTATGTATAGCGAGGGCGCTGGCAGTGAAGCCTGAGATTTTATTGATGGATGAGCCGACGAGTGCATTGGATCCCATATCCACTGCAAAGATAGAGGAAACCTGTGAGGAACTTAAGGAGAGCATCACGCTTGTGATCGTGACTCACAACATGCAGCAGGCAGCGAGGATATCGGATAATACGGCTTTTTTCATGATGGGGGAGATAGTGGAGAAGAACAAGACTGAAATATTATTCACGTCTCCGTCGGACAAGAGGACGGAAAACTATATAACGGGCAGATTCGGATAAAAGAAAGAGTTGCAAAAAGAGATATGATATGGTAAACTGAAACGGAGATGAGGTATGTCTACGAGAAAGAATTTCGATACCGAGATGACGGAGTTAAAAAAAGAACTGATATCCATGTGCAGGATGGCTGAAGAGATGATAGAAAACAGTATAACTGCATGGAAGAGCGGAAACAAAGAGCTGGCTGAAAGGACCGTGGCTGCCGATCAGGAGATAAACGCATACGAGATGGAGATAGAGAATAAATGTGTGAAATTGCTTTTGAGGCAGCAGCCTGTAGCGAGGGATCTGCTCGAGGTATCGGCGGCGCTCAAGATGATAACCGACATAGAGCGAATAGGAGACAAAGCGAGGGATATATCCGAGATAGTATATCAGTATGAGGGAGAGAAGCCGCAGATAGTCGAGCAGATATACGTTATGGCTGAGATATCGCGAAACATGGTGCATTCATCGGTGAGGTCGTTTGTAGAGAACGACATGGAATCTGCCGCGGAAACGGTAAAAATGGATGATAAAGTTGATGAATTGTTTTTGCATGTCAAAGAGAGGCTTGTGGAATTGATATATGAGGACAAATCCAATGCGGACACAGCGCTTACTTTGATGTTAATGGCGAAGTATTTTGAAAGGATAGCTGACCACGCGGTAAATATATGCGAGTGGGTGGAATTTCTCAATTCCGGAAAGAGGAACAGATATTGAGGTAGAATATGGCGATGATTTATGCGGCAGAGGATGATGCAGGGATAGGGGAGCTTTACGGTTACGCGTTTGAAAGTGCCGGATATGAATATAAAATTTTCGAAACGGGCAAAGAGTTTCTGCTTGCGGCGGAAAAGAGGCAGCCTGAACTTGCTCTGCTCGACATAATGCTTCCCGATACCGACGGATATACGATACTTAAAAAGTTGCGTGAAGCCGGAAGAGATTTTCCGGTTATAATGGTCACAGCAAAGGGAGATGAAATAAGCAAAGTAAAAGGACTGAATCTCGGAGCAGACGACTATGTTGTAAAGCCGTTTTCGGTGCTGGAGCTTTTGGCGAGGATAAACGCAAGACTCAGGACGTTTTCCGGAGAGAAAGAGATAAAGCACGGCAGTATAGTTATCAATGAAGACAGACGGCTTGTCAGTATCGGAGGCAGGGAAATAAAGCTTGCGCTGAAGGAATACGAGCTTTTCAGACTGCTTTTTGCGCATCCCGAGAAAGTATATACAAGAGATGAGATATTAAGTGCCGTATGGGGAGTGGATTTTATGGGCGAAAGCCGTGCGCTTGACATGCAGGTAAAAAATCTTCGTGACAAGCTGGAAGAAGCGGGAGCAAGGGATTGTCTTGTAACGGTGCGCGGGGTCGGGTACAAATTCGTGTTGCCTGAAAAAGGGAATGAAAATGACTAAACGTTTTTTATTTATTTTTGTCAGCATGGTGGCAGCGTTTGCGGTATTTTCCGTCATGTTGTGGCTGAACATATATTATTCAAATGAAATAATAATCAAAAACAATCTTATGACCGAAACGCAGCTCATTGCGGAAGTCATGAGAGATGATTATGATTCATACGGACAGTTTGATAACAAAGAGATACGGCTTACAGTTCTGAGCAGCAAAGGGGACGTGTTGTTTGACAGCTACAGTGCGACAACCGAAAATCATTTTGACAGGGAAGAAGTACAGAGTGCAGTTCGAGGGACGCCGCAGGTAGTGAAAAGGTATTCGGAGACTATAGGAAAGGACATGTATTATTATGCTGTAAGGAGCGAGCCGGATGAAACCGGAGATTACAGGATAATAAGGCTGGCGTTTGCGATAGAGACCGCGCAGGAATACGCGTTGCATATGATGCCTTTTTTTATGGTGTGCGTAGCGGTGATACTGTTGCTTGCGGCATTATATTTCAGGTATGTTGTGAAAGAGATAAAGAGGCCGCTGGAGCTGGTGGGCAAATGTATAAGGGGGCTCAATGACGGAAGTTATCAGAAGATAGAGGTAGGGGAGAGAGATGACCTTTCCGCGGTGATAAGTGAAGTAAACGATCTGGGAGAGAGGCTTGCCGCAAACATGAACCGGCTTACCGAAGAACAGAACAAGCTTGAATTGGTTCTTGACAATATGGAGGAGGCGGTAATAGCCGCTGATGAAAAAGGGGATATAGTATTTATAAATCTTTCAGCGCGTAATTTATTTAATTGTGAAAACGTACTTAATAAGAATATAATATACGCTATAGACGATATAACCCTGGCGGAGCGTATCATGCAGGCGGAAGAACGAAACATAAACATATGTTTTGAATACTATTATAAGGAACGCTGGCTTGAGGTGAGCGTAATGAGTGCCGACAAGCCGACGGCAAAGGTCAGGAGCGTGACGTTTATACGAGATATGAGTAAAGACAAACTGGCGGCGAAACAGCGAAGCGATTTTTTTGAAAGTGCTTCTCACGAGTTGAAAACGCCGTTGACGTCAATAAAGGGATTTACGGAACTCATGCTCACACAGACAGAACCGGGATCGGTAGTGAACAAGCAGGCGTTCAGGATACATCAGGAGGCTGAAAAGCTCAGTGAGTTGCTGAAAGATATGCTTGATCTAACCGAGATAAGCGATGGCAGCAGACCGAGGATATCCGTTGAGGTAGATGTAGCCGAGGTGTGCAGGGAAGCGGCGGGAAGACAGAGTGTAAACGCCGAGAAAGCGGGAATAAGCATAACGGTTGAAGGGAGGGGGAAGATATACGCTCCTTCAGATGAAATATATTCTCTTGCGGACAACCTTATAAGTAATGCGGTGAGGTACAATAAAGAGGGCGGAAAAGTAAAAGTTGAGATTTATAAAGAAGAAGGCAGCGTGGTGCTGTCGGTATCCGACACCGGAATAGGGATACCCGAGAAATACCGGACAAGGATATTTGAAAGATTTTTCATGGTAGATAAGGCGTACAGCAAGAAAAACGGCGGAACAGGACTCGGGTTAGCTATAGTTAAGCATATAGCATTGAATCTCAGTGCGTCCTTGCAGCTGAGCAGCAAGGAAGGAGAGGGGAGCACTTTTATCGTTAAATTTCCGGAAAATGTGACAGTAAGATGATCATGGTTTATTGTTGAGGCTAAAGTAGTTTCAGTGAGCGACTGAGACCTCAGAGAACGCTTAAATAATATTACGACGAGTTCGGTGTAAACCGGACTTTTTTTTTGCAAAATTTCGGTTCGGGGGGGGCCGGTTTTATTTGAAGCCGGGAGGCTTTCACAGAAAAAAAGTCGGGAGCATACTATTAAAAGATCGGAACAGGTAAATCAGCTGTCGAATTTTCAGTTTTTATACACATGATAATAAAAAAGGCTGCCACGTGGTCAAAGGGTCGGGTCAGCATACGTGACCGATCGCAGAAAGGCAGTCCGGAAGACAGGTCTTAAAGAAGAGCGGTAAAATTTACCGGAGGTAAAGTGCGGAGATAAGAAGGTCGCTTAGGGAATGTATTCCGTAAGCGCGGAGGCGAGGACGCATAAAGCGAAATTGTCCGGATTTATGACAGGGAGGTTGTATGGCATTATTTGGCACGGACGGAATAAGGGGGATATTCGGAAAGGATCTGGGATGTGACACGGCGTTCAAGCTGGGAGGGGCGCTGACGGAAATATCCGAAGTAGAGGCGCCGATAATAGTGACGGGGAGCGACACGAGGGAAAGCGGAAGCGAATTGTTGTCGGCTCTGGTCGAGGGAATAATCGATAAAGGCGGAAATCCTGTGAACATAGGAATACTCCCGACGGCTGCTGTGGCATATTTTACGCGGGTGACGGGGGCGCAGTTTGGAGTGATGGTGTCGGCGAGTCACAATCCGCCCGAATATAACGGGCTGAAGGTATTTGATAAAACCGGTGTGAAGCTGTGCAGGACAAAGGAAAAGGAACTTGAGAGGATAATAAACAGAGAAGAAGTATATGTACGTCCGATGACGGCGTTTCCGGTGATAAAAAATGCGAGGGATTTGTATTTAAGACATCTGATCAAGAGGGCTCCCAATCTGACCGGTATGAATATAGCGCTGGACTGCGGGCACGGTGCGGCGGGGAGTATAGCGAGAGAGGCTTTTGAGAGTGCGGGAGCGAAGGTATTGATGCTCAACGAGTCTCCGGACGGAACACTGATAAATTTCAGGTGCGGAGCGACGGATACATGCGGTCTCGAGAGGGTAACAAAGAGGGGGAAATATCGTCTCGGGTTTGCTTTTGACGGTGATGCAGACCGTCTTGCGGTGGTAGAAGGCGGATATCCGCTCCATACAGAAAGTGTATTTTATATATTTTCACGGTATCTGTTTTCAGCCGGACTGATCCATGAAGTGGTCGGCACAGTGGTGACGAATGCGGGGTTGGAGGAGAATTTGTCCGAGCTTGGAATAAAGGTGCATAGGAGCAACGTAGGAGACAGAGAGGTATACGCGCTTATGAACAATAAAGGGGCGCGTTTCGGAGGCGAGAGCAGCGGACATTACATTCTTTCGGCATACGGAGCATGTGCCGATGCGGTGGCAAACGCTTTATTGCTGGCTGGGATAAGTAAGGATGTAGGCAGTTTATCCGAATACGCTTCTCCTTTGCGGCTCAAGCCTTCCGCATTGCTGAATATTCCAGACAGGATCAGCGACGAAACCCGGAAACTGGTGGAGGAGAAGGCAAAGGAGCAGTTCGGAGATTCCCGGATAGTCTTGCGTAAGAGCGGAACTGAACCAAAAATAAGAATTCTTGTAGAAAGCAGTAGCTGTGAACGCGCAAACGAAGTAGCTGCAAGAATAGCGGAAATGTGCGGAGGGGAGAAATAATGTGCGGGATTTACGGTTATAAAGGAAAAGGATGTACTGCAGAAGTATTGTTTGAGGGTTTGAAAAGGCTTGAATACAGAGGATACGATTCGGCGGGAATAGCCGTAGTTACGGGAAAAGGAATATCTTCTTTAAAAAGGGTCGGAAATCTGAGTGAGCTCATCAATGCATATAATAGGCTGAACGACGAGAGGAAAAAGGATCTCGGATACGGATGCGGAATAGGTCATACTAGATGGGCAACTCACGGAGGAGTAACAGAAAGAAATTCGCATCCGCATTTATCGTACGACGGGAAGGTCGCGATAGTACATAACGGTATAATCGAAAACTACGAGTCGTTAAAAGACGAACTGCATGCAAACGGAATAGACTGCATAAGCGATACCGACAGTGAAGTGATAGCGCATTTTATCGCGTTATACATGGAAGAAACCGGTGATTTTGCCAAGGCTGCGGTAGCATGTATAAAAAAGCTTGAGGGGTCGTGGGCAATAGCCGCGATCTCAAAGACCGAGGATAAGATAATAGCGGTTAAAAAAGGGTCGCCATTAGTGATAGGAGCGAAGGGGAAGGAGTTTTTTGTTTCGAGCGATATTCCGACATTGAATTCGGTTTGTTCGTCGGTATATCTGCTTGGGGAAGATGAGATGTGCGAAGTATCGGAGGATGCGGAGTTTTATTCTGTAAGAGACGAAGTCGAAAGGATATATAAAGAACCGATATCGCTTTCAGGCAGTGAGAAAAAAGAAAAAAACACCGTAAACGGGAGCTATATGGAAAAAGAAATACTGGAGATCCCGTATTCTCTTAAAGCCACACACGCCGAAATCCAGACTTCACATGTTAGGATACAGAAACTCATCGAAAAAACCGATCATATATTGTTTGTCGGGTGCGGCACGGCATTTCATGCGTGTATGTACGGTGCGCAGACATTTGAAAGCAGACTGAATATTCCGTGCAAAAGCGTGATAGCGAGCGAATTCGTATATTCTCATCTTGCGTTGAACGAAAAAACGCTTTGTTTTTTTATAAGTCAGAGCGGAGAAACGGCAGATACCTTAAAAGCTCTGAGAAAGGCAAAAGCAAACGGTGCGGAAACCGTTGCCGTAACGAATGTGGAAAACAGCAGTATATGTTTTGAAACGGAAAATGTCATCATAACGCGGGCGGGGGAAGAAAGAGCCGTTGCTTCCACGAAAGCTTATAATGCACAGCTGGCGGCGCTGAGCGGCATTTTAGACAAGGCGAAGCCGGGCAGGTGCAGCGGTGTCAGGGAGATAATAGCGGCAATAGAAGAAATTCTTACGGGCAGGGATGAGATATATAAAATCGCGTCGGTGCTCAGAAAAAATGAATGTCTGTTTTATATAGGAAGAGGTCTGGATTATATAACGGCAAGAGAAGGAGCTCTGAAACTGAAGGAAATAAGCTACCTTTATTGCGAAGCACTTTCGGGGGGCGAATTGAAACACGGTACACTTGCCTTGATACATAAAGGAGTGAAGGTAGTGGCGATAGCCACGCAAAGGAATACCGTGGATAAAATGAGACTTGCAATAGAAGAAACACGGGCGCGGGGCGCCGAGGTAATAACGGTCAGTACCTTTGAAAGCCTCAGGAATGTTTCCGACATATTTATCAAACTGCCCGGACTTTCAGATGAAGCGGCGCCGCAAGCTGCAGTTGTACCTTTGCAGCTTCTCGCTTACGCAACGGCCAGGAGATTCGGCTACAATCCGGATATGCCGAGGAACCTGGCTAAATCCGTAACCGTGGAGTAGGAGGTAGTGTGTCGAAAAATACCGGTCAGGTGACCAGACTGCCGGTATCGTGAAATATTATGTCATGCATATATACAACTATTTGTGACATAGTATTATAAAATTATGTAAAATACGGATTTCCGAAGGGGGGAAAGGTGGCTTTCCCCCTTAAAAACTGATCAATTAATCGTCTTTTATTTCCGGGAGTGACTTTCAATAATTTCTGTAGTTGTTATGGTTGTTGTTTCTGTCGGTGTTGCCCTGATTTGAAGGGTCGTTCAGATTAGAATAGCGGTTGCTGTATTTACCGTAAGATTCGTTTGGTCTGTTTCGGGACGGATTGGAAGAAACGCTGTATCTTTCGTCTTTTACGTATCCGAGAGTAGCGAGGTAGATTATCATCCAAAGAGCCGAAACGCCCACGAGGATATACACGATGCTGCTGAAGATCTGAGAACCCGCAAAAATCCAGGTAACGAGGTTGAAGTTGAAAACGCCGATAAGCAGCCAATTGAGAGAGCCGATGATCATGAGGATCACGGCGATCCATGAAAATACTTTTCTTAACATAAAAAATCTCCTTTACTGAGGTTATGAATATTGTTGCTCAAAAAGTCTGCTTTTATACGTTGCCGGACAAGTGATCGGAGGGAAGGCGTATAACGTGATGAATAAAGATTTACAAAGAATGGATGATGTGTTAGAATATGAATGATGTATTAGAATATAGTTCGGGGAGAGGGTGAAAATGCGGGCAAAGTGATACGGCAGATCGGGCGGACTGTCGTAAGAGCTTGAGACAGAAAACGGAGAGTGGAAAAAATGAAAAAGAAAAGGGCAATCAAGGATATCAAACTTTTTTTATTGGATCTTGACGGAACGGTATATCTCGGAGACCGGCTGATAGAAGGAGCTTCGGAATTTATAGAGGCTGTGCGGGAGAGAGGTCGGAGAGTGGTATTTCTGACGAATAACAGCAGCCGAAGCAGGAGGCAGTATATAGAGAAGCTGACGGGTATGGGGATAGAATGCGGAGCCGAGGATGTATATATATCTTCCGACGCGGCGTTGAAGCTTCTCGTGGAGAGGTACGGAGGGAAGAGGGTTTTTGTACTCGGGACTCAGTCGCTTACGGATTTTTTTTCTGAGGGCGGGGTGAATATTACGGAAAGAGATCCTGAGGTAGTGGTAGTCGGGTATGACACGGAGCTTACTTACAGAAAGCTTTGTACGGCGACCACTGCGTTGAGGAGGGGTGCGGCATATATAGTGACTCATTCCGACATAAATTGTCCGGCATACCCGGAATTTGTACCTGATGCGGGCAGTATAATAGCGTTGATAGATGAGAGCACGGGGAGGAGGCCGCAGTTTGACTGCGGGAAGCCGTATGTTTTTATGGGAGAAAGCATATCGGAAAAATACGGATTCGTGAAGGAAGAGGTAGCGATGGTGGGAGACAGACTTTATACCGATATAAAGTTCGGACTGAACAACGGATTTTTCACAGTGCTGACTCTTTCGGGAGAAACGGATGCCGAAGCATACGAAAAATCCGGGTTGGAAGCTGATCTGGTGGTGGAGAGCATAGGGAAGATGACGGAAATGTTATAGGCGGAAGCCGGGATAAAAAAGGGGCATAAAAGAAATAATTATTAGGTGAGATGCAGTGAGAGAAGAAATACCGGCGTGAACTTGCGGAAAATAAAAAAGCATGTCGGTAACGCTTGCAAAAAAGAAAGGGATATGGTATGATATACGCAGAAGGGAGTAGTCAGCGGTTCCCGCCGCAGTTAAATCAACAGAATCACGTCGATGCCCGACTGGTTTAACTTTAAATGACAAGACTTATGCGTAGTGTGCGCAAGTCTTTTTTTTGATTATAATGTTGACGGTAAAGAGCCGGCGGCATTGATAAAATATAATAAAACAGGAGCAGGATATGGAAGAGACTGATTCCGGGGAAGATGACCCCGGCGACTTACTTGTGCAATTATTGATAATCGTAGTGCTCACGGCGCTGAACGCATTTTTTGCGTCGTCGGAATTGGCGGTGATATCTGCGAACAAAACGAAGATCAGGTTACTTGCGGAGCAGGGAAACAAAAAAGCCAAGGCTCTGGAAAAGCTGGCGAAAGATGAGACCCGATTTTTATCCACGATACAGGTCGGTGTGACGTTGGCGGGATTTTTCAGCAGTGCAGCTGCAGCGCAGAGCATGGGCGGAATAGTAGGCGGCTGGATTGAGGCATTAGGAGTAGAAGCGGGGGTCGCAGAGACCATAGCCGTAGTAGCTGTAACGATAGTGTTGTCGTACTTTAACCTTGTATTCGGTGAGTTATACCCGAAGAGGGTGGCGCTGAGGCATCCTGAAAAGACAGCCATGAATGTTGCGCGGCCGATACTCATAATCAGGACGGTGTTATTTCCTTTTGTAAAACTTCTGTCCGCGTCTACGGAGCTTATCTCCAAAATAACAGGACTCGGTAACGCAGAAGAAGAGAAGATAACTCAGGAAGAAATAAAATCCGTGATACAGGACGGCGTTGAGGACGGAACGCTGAATCAGGAAGAGCAGAGGATGATAGAGAGCATATTCAAATTTGACGCTCTTACTGCAATGGATATAATGACGCCTCGTGTTAACGTATGCATGGTGGATATCGATGACAGTGTGCAGAATATAGCCGAGATACTGAACAGGGAACAATACTCACGTGTACCTGTTTATAAGGAGGACAGGGACAATATAGTCGGTATACTTTTATACCGGGATTTCATGACGGCTTTGTATACCGGGGGATCGGAAAAACTTGATCTCAAGGATTTTGTCCGGGACGCTTATTTTGTTGCGGATCATATAAAGATAGACGACTTATTTGCTCAGATGAAGAAGAAGCACGTGCATATGGCCGTGCTGACAGACGAATTCGGAGGATTTACCGGTATAGTCACGATGGAGGATCTTATTGAAGAGATAGTCGGGAATATATACGATGAATACGACGTGGATGAAACCGAGCATATAATAAGCGAGAAAGGAAAAGAGAACGTATATATCGTAAACGGGCTTACCCCCATACAGGAAGTGAACCGCGAAACGGGGACGGAGTTTGATGAAGACAACGAAAATTACGATACGATAGGCGGTCTTGTGGTGAGTTTACTCGGGCATTTGCCGTCGAGGAACGAGAAGGGGATATTCAATGTGGACAATACCGAGCTTGAGATACTGCAGGTAGATCATCGCAGGATCAGCAAAATAAGGCTGACGATCAATCCTGTAGAAAAAGAGGAGAAAGAGGAATGAGATATTATCTGACGGAAGTCGAGGAAGTAATCAAGGAAAAGGGCGGCAGTGCAAACGGACTGAGCGAAGAACAGGCAGTCGAAAGGCGGGAAAAGTACGGAGCCAATAAGCTTGCGGAAAGCAGGAAAACGCCTTTATTTGTAAGGTTTCTGAAGCAGCTTGCCGATCCGATGATCCTTATACTGCTGGCTGCTGCTTTGATATCGGGCATAACCGCCGTGATGCAGAACGAGAGTTTTGCAGACGTGATAATAATACTTGCGGTAGTGATACTGAATGCGGTATTGGGCGTGATACAGGAAAGCAAGGCGGAGAAAGCAATAGAGTCTCTGAAGGAAATGACGGCGGCTACCTGTAAGGTAATGCGAGACGGAAAGCGGAAGGTGCTGCGAAGCGAAGAACTTGTACCCGGCGACCTGATTTTACTGGAAGCGGGAGATTCCGTGCCTGCAGACGGAAGAATAATCGAGTGCGCAAGCATGAAGATAGAAGAAGCCGCACTTACGGGCGAAAGCGTTCCGGTTTCGAAAACTGCGGATAAGCTTGTTTCTTCGGGTGATAAAGACATACCTCTCGGAGACAGAAAAAATATGGTTTATACCGGGAGTACCGTAGTGTACGGGAGAGGCGCCGCAATAGTCACCGATATCGGAATGAAGACCGAGATGGGCAAGATAGCGGAGGCTTTGACCAAAACAAAGGAAGAAGCGACGCCTTTACAGAAGAAGCTGGCGCAGGTATCCAAGGTGCTTACGGTAGCAGTTCTTATAATATGTATAATAGTGTTCGGGGTGCAGCTTATCCGAGACGGGCTGAACGGAGGTATAACAACGGATACGTTGCTTTCGACGTTATTGATAGCGGTGAGTCTTGCTGTAGCGGCCATACCCGAAGGATTGGCGACGGTGGTTACTATCGTTTTGTCGATAGGCGTCACAAAAATGAGTAAGCGGAATGCTGTCATAAGGAAGCTGACGGCGGTAGAGACACTCGGGTGCACTCAGGTGATATGTTCCGATAAAACAGGTACGCTGACGCAGAATAAAATGACGGTCGTTGAGTATTACGGGGAAGACGAAATGCTTTTAGCAAGAGCTTGCGCACTGTGCAGCGATGCTGAAGTCAACGAAAACGGAGAAATTTCCGGTGAACCTACAGAAGCGGCTTTAGTCGGTTACGCACTGAAAAAGGGGATAAACAAGAGGGAGATTGCTTCGGAGTATAAAAGAGTGGGAGAGGCGCCCTTTGACAGTATGAGGAAAATGATGTCTACCGTACATATTGACGGCGACGGATATGTGCAGTATACAAAAGGAGCTCCTGACGAACTGCTGAAAAAGTGCAAATATCTTATCAAAGACGGCAAGGAAGTAACTTTGACCGATGAAATGAGAAGAGAGATACTCGGCGCAAACAAGACTATGGCAGACAAGGCATTGAGGGTACTGGCGGCGGCGTATAAAAAATATAAAAATAAGCCTGAAAGCAATGAAGCGGGATGGCTTGAAAAGGATATGGTATTCATAGGGCTGACGGGAATGATCGATCCCGTAAGGCCCGAGGTAAAGGCGGCGATAGAAGAGTGCAAGAACGCGGGGATAAGGACGGTGATGATAACCGGCGATCATCTTGATACTGCGGTGGCTATTGCATTGGAGCTGGGTATAATTTCCGACAGGAGCGAAGCGGTGACGGGGAGTACGCTGGATGAGATATCAGATGGACAATTGCCCGAATTTATAAAGCATATAAGCGTATACGCGCGCGTACAGCCTGAACATAAAGTCAGGATAGTGAACGCGTGGAAGGAGCTTGGAAAGATCACCGCGATGACAGGCGACGGAGTCAATGACGCCCCGAGCATAAAATCTGCCAATATAGGTATCGGCATGGGCATAACGGGGACGGACGTGACCAAAAACGTTGCCGACATGGTGCTTGCAGACGATAACTTTGCGACTATAGTATCTGCAGTAGAGGAAGGCAGAAGGATATATGACAATATAAGAAAAACCATACAGTTTCTGCTTTCGAGCAATCTGAGCGAGGTAATAACGATATTTGCAGCGACAATAATAGGGTTTATCGTATTGAGGCCGGTACATTTATTATGGATAAATCTTATAACGGACTCTATTCCCGCAATAGCGCTGGGCATGGAGGGAGCGGAGGACGACATAATGAAAAGGCCCCCGCGGGACAGTAATGCCGGTATTTTTGCCGATCATATGGCGGTCAATGTAGTGATACAGGGGATAATAGTTTCAGCAATAACGATCGGAGCATATTTTATCGGACATTTTATGGAAGAGCGAGCGGCGGGGCAAGTCCTTCCCGGACTGGATACCGAACACGGCATAACTATGGCGTTTCTTGCAATGAGCATGGCGGAAATATTTCACTCATTCAATATGCGTTCGCAGACAAAATCCATATTCGGAATGAAAAAACAGAATAAAATACTGTGGGGCGCAATGCTTTTATCGCTTATACTGACCACATGCGTAATAGAAGTGCCTTTTCTTGCTGAGGCTTTCGGCTTTACGCAAATAGGTATCGCGGAATACGCGATAGCGATCGGTCTGGCTCTTACGATAATTCCTTTAGTTGAAATAAGCAAATTGATACAGAGAAAATGTGCTGCAAAAAAACACTGAAAAAAACGAAAAACCTTAATTATTCGTTTGACAAGACAATCAATAAATGATATCATATGAAGGCGTTTGACACAGAAGCATGTGTCGGCGCAACGGGGGTGTAGCTCAGCTGGGAGAGCACCTGCCTTGCAAGCAGGGGGTCAGCGGTTCGATTCCGCTCATCTCCACCATAAAGGGAGCATAGCTCAGTTGGTTAGAGCACGCGCCTGATAAGCGCGAGGTCGATAGTTCGAGTCTATTTGCTCCCACCATACCGGAGAAAGTATTTCTCCGGTTGTTTTTTTGATTCGGGGAATATTTTAAGATCAGAAAAAAAACAATTTGTCAAAACCGATTTTTGTGTTATCATAAAAAACGGGGATCCGATAAAATTTACGGTAATGATTTCGGGACTCATTAGAGAAAAGCTTTCGGCTGAGTATATTCTGTGGTGCGCGAGAGAGCTTTTACAGGGAGTACGAAAGGCAGGAAATATTTCCGAACGTGATTTTACTGTCGGAATACTTATGACAAACGTAAATTATACGGTATACCTCTGATAATATGTTTATTCGGATTTAAACCGAAAATCGGGAAACAGTAAGGAGGAAATCATGCTGCAGGAACAAATGAAAGCTCCGGACTTCAGTTTGCCGGACAAGGAGGGGAATATTATTTCGCTCGGTTCTTTTCCGGGCAAAAAAATCGTGCTTTATTTTTATCCGAAAGACAATACTCCGGGCTGCACACGACAGGCATGCGCCTTTGCTTCGGATTTTGAAGAATTCCGGAAAACGGGAGCTGTCGTTATCGGTATCAGCAAGGACAGCATAACTTCTCATTTTAAATTCGCAGAAAAGTATTCGCTGCCTTTTACGCTTCTTTCCGACCCGGAACTGAAAGCAATAAAGGAGTATGACGTTTGGAAAGAAAAGAAGCTGTACGGAAAGATTTCTTTCGGGGTGGTCAGGACCACTTACCTTATCGATGAAAACGGGATAATAGAGAAAATATGGCCTAAAGCCGATCCCGATGAAAATTCGGGAGAGATATTGAGTTATCTGAAAGAGCAAAAGAAACTGTAAGATCCGATCGCGGCAAAATTCAGGAGCAAGGCAGACAGGGAAGGACGGATTTATGGTATATACGCAAAAAGTCTATCCGAACAAACGTGCGATGACAGACATGCACGGATAATCAGGCAGAATGAGACCGGATTTTCAAACGTGAAGGAAGTCCGGATTTGAACTGATCCGGAGACAACGTGAAGTACAGAGCACAAGCTTTTGTGCTGATCGAACGGGCCGATCGGATAGCGACATAACGTGAAGGAATCAGTCATCGGAAAAGCCGAAGATTTTTCGGAAAGATAGATCAGCCTGGTTTCGGACGTTTTGGAAAAACACGCTCGGACACGCCTTTATGAAAGACGATCCGAGAGCTTATCGGAAATACGCATACGCGGATGAAGATATGTGTCTGAAAATGATCACGAGAAAGATTAAAGAAAGGTTTAAAGTTTCGGCGGTTGAATCAGAGCTTAAAGGATCAGAGAAGGGAGACAGAATTTTCCGGTTTTTAAGATAGATATATCATGCCCGAAAAGGGCGCAATAAGTCTGACAGCTTTGCAGTCGGCATAAAATTTTGAAGTGAAGAATAAAACAGGCGTTATTTGTTAAGCAGACAAAAGTACAAAGTAAGGGTATATTACCTGTTCGGATCGGGATATCGGACGGAGCAAAAGAATGAGCACGACGTTAATGGTTATTTTAGGATTTTCCGTAGTTTTTCTGGCGACGACTCTCGGAAGTGCGATGGTATGGTTTTTCGGGAAAGACATTTCCGAAAAAGTCAATTCGGTATTTTTGGGGTTTGCGTCGGGAATAATGATAGCGGCATCGGTATGGTCGCTGATAATACCTTCGATAGAGGGCGCAGTGGAATACGGTGACTGGAGTTTCATACCTGCAGTGGTCGGATTTTTGATCGGGGGGCTTTTTCTCGTATTGATCGACAAGATAGTTCCCCATTTTCACAAGGGGACCAATGAAGAAGAAGGACCGCGTATTTCGTTGAAGAAATCGACGAAAATGTTTCTGGCTGTCACGATACATAACATACCTGAAGGTTTGGCTGTCGGTTTTGCGTTCGGAGCTGCGGCGGCAGCCGGAGAAGCGAGTGGGTATGTATCCGCTCTGACACTTGCAATAGGAATGGCGATACAGAATTTTCCTGAAGGTGCCGCTGTGGCTTTGCCTATGAAAAGTGCGACGGGAAGTCGTATGAAGGCTTTTTTATACGGGACCGCCAGCGGGGCGGTAGAACCGATCGCGGCGCTTGCGGGTTACTTTTTGGCTTCATTGCTGACTTCTTTGCAGCCGTGGTTTCTGGCTTTTGCGGCGGGGGCGATGATATTTGTTGTTGCGGAGGATCTGATCCCCGACGCGCGTTTATCCTCCCACTCTCATTTGGGCACATGGGGTTTGATGGCGGGATTTGCCGTGATGATGGTACTTGACGTGACTCTCGGATAAAGTTGAGTCAGGATGCGGATATCAATATAATAAAATAAAACCGGCGGTTTGAAAGCAACAAAACGTTTTTTCAGGCTGTCGGTTTTTTGAATGGATTTATGTCTGCGGTGACAAAACGCAGTATTCGGTGACAAGAAATGCAGTATACTGTCTGATATGTTTACTTTGCTGATTTTTTGGCTTCTATGAGTTCCAGGTATCTTTTATAAGTTTTTTCCACGGCGGCGTCCCAGGTAACGTAGAGATTTTCAAATGCTTTGTCACCTGTTTTTTTCAGAAGCTCCTCGTTGCCGAGGGCTCTGATTATACAGTTGGCGAAGTCTTCGGGGTTTTCTTCGCTCATAAAGCAGTCGACATTTTCGGTAGCAGTAAAGGAGGTCACCGAGCCGCGGATAAATATCGAAGGGGTATGTTGTGACGCAGCTTCTATCTGTACCAGAGAGCTTGTGTCGTAAACAGAAGGAAAGAGAAACAGGTCGGCTCTGCAAAGGAACTGAGCGATAAGGTGTCTGTCGGTAAGTCTGCCGGTGAAAATGACGTTATTGTTCAGACCGTTTTCGGAAACGAGAGCTTTGAGCCGGTTTTCGTCCGGGCCTTTTCCGATGAAAACCATTTTGAAGGGGATCCCGGCGTTTTTTATGTATTTCAGGCTGTCGGCGATGAGGAAGATATTTTTTATTTCATTTATTCTGCCGAGGAAGACCAAAACCTTTTCGTCCGGCGAGATACCGTAATTCTCGTTGATAGTTTTGAAAGCTTCATAGGGATCCACAGGCAGCATGTCGGTGGCATTATTCATAACTATGCCGGGAGCAGTCAGCTTATAATCCCGGACGTAAACTTCCTTGATTTTCTCGTTGACAGCCCAGCATTCGTCGCAGGAGTTATAAGCTTTCATTATATAACGGGTAAGTCTTTCGGTGAGGAACTGACTTTTCGTAGCTTTATAAAAATCTCTTTTTAATTGAGAATGTATTGTGCCTACAACGGGGATATTATTTTTTTTGGCATATTTGATACCGTAGCGTGCGACGAAAAACGGGTCGTGGACATGTACGATGTCAAAATTCTGAGCATTGATTTTTTTTCTGAAAGAAGGATCGAAGGGGATTGTAGCTATGGGGTATTCATAAGAAAAGAATTTCATACGGCGGCAACGTTCCACTTTGAAATTATATTTACTGTCGTCATATGATTTTTCGATCGGTTTGGGGCAGAAGAGAGTAACGTCGGCAAATTTGGCAAGTCTTTTTGCGTAATTGTCTATAACGATCACGACTCCGTCCACCATCGGGTAAAAAACATCGTTAAAAAAAGCAATTTTGAGCCTCTTGTCCATTATGTAAGCCTCCGGAAAAACGCGAAGAATATCTGTAAATATATTAAACATTTTTAAGGAATTTGTCAAGCGTATTCAATAGAAGTATTTTCACCGCCTGATTGCAGGGTGGTCGTGCTGCGGACGGAAGATACCTGACAAAAAGTAAAAGCGGCATAACGCCGAAATTAAGTTTTTAAGCAGGCGCGGTTCGAAGAGCGGAAAGAGCAACCGTATTTCCCGAAGTTCAGACCGACCAGGATGAGTCGGAAGAAAAAAGGCATGACGAAGTGCGGGATGTTTCATGTCCGTTTCTGCAGACGGGGAAAACGAAAGGAAAAAGCGTTCAGGCGAAAAACCGACTGACCTCAGGCGGAGTCATGTAATGGTAAACGCGTTAGCAAAGTAACGTTACGAGAAAGCGGAATAGGGGGTATTTTAATTAAACCGTTGACACATTTGAATGAAGGTGATATTATATTTTTAAAAGTAGAGGGAAGCAATTCTCGATAAAAGGAAAAAGAGGAGGAGCTTATGACGTTCAAAGACCTTTACATAGGGCAGAAGGCCTCTGTGCAGAAAACATTCACCGCGGCGGACGTCAGTATGTTTGCCGGTATAAGCCTGGACGTGAATCCGTTGCATATGAGCGATGTATACGCAGAGAAGAGCATATTCAAAAAGCGTGTAGTGCACGGGATACTGACGTCAGGTCTGATATCTGCGGTATTGGCAAACAAACTGCCCGGACCGGGGACGATCTATCTCGGACAGGAACTCAGGTTTGCGGCTCCGGTTTATCTCGGCGACGACATAACTGCCGAAGTTGAGATAACGGAATTAAGAGAGGACAAAAAGATAGTGAAACTTAATACCGTATGTGTGAATCAGGACGGAAAGCCTGTGATCACGGGTACAGCGACAGTCAAATTTGACGCATAAAAAGGAGTATGGTATGAGTAAGGAATTCAGGTATGAGCTTTTTTCTCAGATGATAAACGAGTTTGCCGACAATGAAGTAAAGCCGGTTGCGGCCGAGACGGACGAATATGAGCGTTTTCCCGAGGAGAACGTAAAAAAGATGGCTGAGCTGGGGCTTTTCGGCATAATAGTGCCTAAGGAGTACGGCGGAGCGGGCGGGGATTATAAAATGTATATAACTGCCGTTGAGGAGCTGAGTAAAAGGTGTGCGACGACCGGGGTGATATTGTCGGCGCATGAATCATTGTGTGTGGCGCCGATAATGGAATACGGCAGTGAGGAGCAAAAGAATAAATATTTACCCGGACTTGCTTCCGGCAAATATCTCGGAGCTTTTGCTCTGACCGAACCTGATGCCGGTACGGACGCCGGAAATCAGAAATCGGTAGCAGTGGAAAAGGATGATCATTTCGTACTTAACGGATCGAAAATATTCATTACCAATTCCGGTTACGCCGATGTATTTGTGGTTATAGCCGTTACGGGCAAAACTCCCAAAGGTCCCGAGATGACAGCTTTTATTCTTGAAAAAGGAATGGAAGGGTTCAGCGTGGGGAAGCACGAGAAAAAGATGGGCATACGCGGAAGTTCCACATGTGAGCTTGTATTCAGGGACGTAGCGGTACCTAAGGCGAATATGCTAGGGAAGAGGGGAGAAGGTTTCAAGATCGCCATGAAAACACTTGACGGCGGCAGAATAGGTATCGCCGCGCAGGCTTTGGGGATAGCCGAAGGCGCGCTTGAAGAAACGATAAATTATGTCAGGGAGCGTAAGCAGTTCGGAAAGCCTATATCGGCGTTTCAGAATACGCAGTTTCGTATTGCCGACATGGCGACGAATATAACGGCAGCAAAGTATCTAGTATATGCCGCGGCGGAAGCCAAACAAAACAAATCGCCCGAGATATCGGTTGCGGCGGCGAAAGCAAAGCTGTTTGCCTCCAGAACGGTCATGGAGGTCACGACCGAAGCAGTGCAGCTTCACGGCGGATACGGTTATACTAGAGAATATCCGGTAGAAAGGATGATGCGCGATGCTAAAATAACGGAAATCTATGAAGGGACAAGCGAAGTGCAGAGAATGGTAATATCAGGCGCGTTACTCAAAAAGAAGTAGGAGGCAGTGGGATGAAAATAGTCGTATGTATGAAACGTGTTCCCAACACGACGGAAATAAAAATAGATCCCGTAACGAAAACGCTTAAGAGAGACGAGGTTGCAAATATAATCAACCCCGACGATAAGACCGCGATAGAGGCGGCACTTCGTTTAAAGGATCGGTACGGAGCAAAGGTCACGGCGGTCAGCATGGGCGCCATGACAACGGAGCCCTGGATGAGGGAAGCGCTGGCGATGGGAGTGGACGAAGCTGTATTGGTGAGCGACATGGCGTTTGCGGGAAGCGATACGCTTGCTACCTCCACGATAATGAGCAAAGTGCTTGAGAGAACAGGCTATGATGTGATAATATGCGGAAGGCAGTCAATTGACGGTGATACGGCACAAGTGGGACCTCAGATAGCGGAACTTCTCGGATTGCCGCAGGTAACATATGCGGTGGATTTCGAATACGATGAGAGTCAGGAAACTTTCAAAGTAAAGAGGTTGTTCGAAGACAGGTATCAGTGGCTTGAGGTCAAGGGGAAGTTTCTCATGACGGTAATGTCAACTCTTGCAAAACCGCGTTATATGAACGTATGGGATATAGTGGATCAGGATAATAAAGAGATTATCGTGGTAAGCAATAAGGAACTCGGACTCGGTCCTGAGGTAATAGGATTAAACGGGTCGCCTACAAAGGTACGTTCTACTGCCACCAAGGAATTGAATACGGCAAAAGAGCTTGTTGAGACAGATCCCGACGAGGCTGCCGCGATAATCGTAAAAGTATTGGCAGAAAAGCATTTGATATAAGGGGGTAAGATATGCCTGAGAATATTTTGGTTTATTGTGAACAGCGGGACGGCAAACTTCAGAATGTTTCTTTCGAACTGCTGGGAGCAGCAAGGAAAATAGCCGAAAAATGCGGAGAAAAGGTAGTTGCCGTGCTTTTGGGGAAAGATATAGGAAAGGAGGCGGAAAAGCTTTTTCATTACGGCGCCGATGAGGTGTATACTGCAGACGACGAAAGACTCGAAAAGTACATGACGGAGCAGTATGCTCAAGCATTTACGGCGGCGATCGAAGAAGTGAAGCCCAATATAGTGCTTATAGGAGCAACAAGTATAGGAAGGGATCTGGCCCCGAGGATGTCTGCAAGACTCAGGACGGGACTGACAGCGGACTGTACGGGGCTTGAAGCCGATGAAAGCGGTAATCTTTTTATGACAAGGCCTGCTTTCGGAGGAAATCTGTTTGCCACGATAGTATGTCCGGATGCACGGCCGCAGATGTCCACGGTGAGGCCGGGCGTTATGAAAAAGCCTGCAGAGGACAAAAGCAGAACGGGAACGGTGAAAAATCTGCATGTTGATTGGCATGAGGAAAAATTTGTCGTAAAGCTGATAGAAGAGGTAAAAGAGACCAAGGAAGTCGAGAAAATCGAAGAGGCGAAAATACTTGTGTCGTGCGGAAGAGGTTTTGCGGAGAAAATCTGTGTGGCGGAAGAGCTTGCTCACGAACTGAAGGGCACGGTAAGTTCTTCGAGAGCGCTGGTAGACGCCGGGCGTATGCCTCAGCCGAGACAGGTCGGTCAGACCGGAAAGACAGTAAGGCCGCAGTGTTATATGGCAATAGGCATAAGCGGAGCCGTGCAGCATCTTGCAGGCATGGAAGAGTCAGAATTTATAATAGCAGTAAACAAGGATAAAAATGCGCCGATAATGAGCGTAGCGCATCTCGGAGTCGTAGGGGACGCCGGGATCATAATTCCCAAGGTGATCGAAGAGATCCGTAGACAGAAGAAAGCGTAAAAGGTAAATAAAGAAGTCGGTGAAGGACTTTTGAGCACACGAATTATCAAGGAGACAATGTAATGAAATTAAAGGATAAAGTTGCCGTAGTGACAGGCGGAGCAAAGGGGATAGGCGGCGAGATATGCAAGCTTTTTGCAAAAGAAGGGGCAAAGGTCATAGCAGTTGACGTCACGCAACCGGTTTATGACGCAGCCGAAGTGGAATGGTATGACCTGAATGTCGCAGACAGCGCGGCATGCGAAGAATTTTACAAATATGCCGTCGGAAAATATGGCAGAATCGACATACTTGTGAATAACGCCGGCATAACGAGAGATGCTATGACGCGTAAAATGACAGACGAGATGTGGAATACGGTAATATCAGTCAATCTTACCGGGGTATTCAATCTTACCCGTCTGATAGGGCCTCATATGGAAGCAATGGGAGGCGGAAGTATAATAAGCATATCGTCAGTGGTAGGAGAGTACGGAAATATAGGGCAGGCGAATTATGCCGCTTCCAAAGCAGGCGTGATCGGACTCACAAAGACATGGGCGAAAGAGTTTGCGCGTAAGGGAGTGCCGGTGAGAGTGAACTGTATAGCTCCCGGATATGTGATGACCGACATACTTAAAACCGTACCGCAGGAATTGCTTGACAAGTTTTCTTCGCTTACCATGCTCGGGCGTCTCGGACAGCCGGAAGAAATAGCAAAGCCCGCTTTGTTTCTGGCAAGCGATGACGCTTCATATATCACCGGGCACGTTCTCAGCGTAAACGGCGGAATGAGACTGTAAACATAATGATATAAAAAACAGACGCGGAGTATTGCCTTAGTTTTCACAGGGAATTGTTGCCACAGAATATATGTGAAGTAAAGTAGAATATCGCACCATACCTTATAAACAAGGCAGGTGCGTTTTTTTATTTTGATTTTAAATTATTTCGTTGTATAATATAGTCAAAGATAATCACTAATCTGGCGAGGAAGCAGCTATGACGATACTTTATTTTGTGAGACCGGCAGAGTCTGATTATCTTAACCATGATTACTGCAATAGAGAGCTGTCGGCAAAAGGATCGAAGGTCAGAAAATAGTATCACGGTAACTGCCGAATAAAAAGGTCGATGCTTTGCTGTCCGGTCCTTATAAGCGCGCAATTGATACGATTCAACATTTTGCAGACAGTAATTAATTGCCGATTGAAATCGCTCGGGATTTCAGAGAAAGAAAAGCAGATAGTGCTTGGATTACAGATTTTACAGCGTTTTCAAAGAAATAATAGAGTGATTTTTTCTGTAAACTCACTGACGGAGAGACGCTTAAGAAGTGCAAATGCGAAATGTAAACGCATTAATGCGTGTTCTTGGAAAGTATCAGGATAAGACGGTTGTGATTGGCAGTCACGGAACCGCTCTTTGCACCATCCGGTTGTTTTGACAAATCTGTTGAATACGAGGTTTTTGCAGAAATAAAATCGTTGATGTCGTGGATTGTAGAGTTTTTGCGGCAGAGAATTGCAGAACATAGAGAAAATAAATGTGTTTGAAAGAGAAGATTGATAACTTCAGATTTGTAGAGCAGTTAAACAAATCCAAAGTCAGAGGGGAAATCATGAAAAAATGCGAATGGTGTAATCTGTCCGAAGAGGACAAGAAGTATTTATTGTCAGATAACAAATATTGGACTGTTTACCTTGCGGATGAACAAGATTATATCGGACGGTGCATTATAGTATTAAAGCGGCATTGCGGTACTTTGCCGGAACTCAAAGATGATGAATGGTCGGAACTTCTTCTGTTGATAAAGAAATACGAAAAATGCGTAAAAACAGTTTTCGATGCAGAATACTGTAATTGGAGCTGCCTGATGAACAGTTTTTACAAGTCACCTGAGCCATGCCCGCATATACATATTCATGTCAGACCGAGATACAAAAATCCGGTTGTCATCAATGGAAATACTTATATAGATAATAATTTCGGTCATCATTACTCAATCGGCAGAACCGAACAAATGTGCAGTAAAGAGGATATTCAAATCATATATGGATTATTGAAAAAGTGGCTGAACTCGTAAATTACGATTTATCAGGCAAATAAAGGCGAAGAATTCTGAAATTTTCGTCCTTTTTAATTTTTGCGGAAATTCCTTATTTCTGAGTTTTATTGTCCGGAAAGCTCAGGAGGGTTTTTGGCTAGGGTACGGCATTAGATTAAACAGACTGACCGTGGAAAGAAAATGTGTCTGTTTATTTTTTGAAATGTGAATCATAACCTGTATATGATTGTGTTTTTTGTGGATTTATTGTATAATAAAATAGGTATTGTATAGGGGGAGAATGGATATAATGGAGAAGGGATCCGATTACATAATACGCGCCGTGAGCGCGATTCCAAAGGACGGAATATATGGCAAATAGTATAAGAGTTATGTTTCTCGGCGGACTCGGGGAGATCGGAAAGAACATAACGGTTTTTGAAAGCTGTGATCAGATAGTAGTGGTTGACTGCGGGCTGTGTTTTCCTACGGCCGAAATGCCCGGAGTGGATGTTGTGATACCGGATGTATCGTATCTGAAGGAAAATGCCGAAAAGATAAAAGGTATTCTGCTTACGCACGGGCACGAAGATCATATAGGAGCGGTGCCTTATGTGCTTAAGGAACTGGGAAAAGATATACCGGTTTTCGCAACTCCTTTGACTCTTGCTCTGGTAGAGAGCAAGCTTACGGAGCACGGCATATTCGGTGCCGATCTTATCAGCGTTACGGACGGAACGGTAGTTTCGCTAGGTGTTTTTACAGCCGAATTCATACATGTATGTCATTCTGTGGCGGGGTCGCTTGCGATTTCGTTATCCACTCCCGTAGGGACAGTATTCATAACGGGGGACTACAAGATAGATTTTACTCCGTTAGCGGGTGAAGTGATGAGTCTGAGCCGTGTGGCTGAGATAGGGAGGAAAGGAGTGGCGTTGATGCTTGCAGATTCGACCAACGTGGAGAGGCAGGGTTACACGATGAGTGAGCAGGTAGTCGCCGAAACACTGAAGAGGATATTCGGAGAGAATGTCGAAAACAGGATAATAGTCACCACATTTGCAAGCAATGTGGACAGGGTTCAGATCATTCTCGATTTAGCGAGGGAGTTTAACAGGAAGGTTGCGGTATCCGGAAGGAGCATGGAGAATGTGCTGGAGATAGCCACGCGTGTCGGATATCTGCATTACAGTCCGAATCTTATGATAGATCTGGACAAGTTGGATCGTATACCTCACAAGAATCAGCTTATACTGAGCACGGGAAGTCAGGGTGAACCTATGAGCGCGTTGACGCGAATGAGCAGCGGGGAGTTCGGGAAGGTCAAGATAGGTCCGGATGACACCGTGATAATATCGGCGTCGCCGATACCGGGGAATGAAAAGGACGTATTCCGTGTGATCAATAATTTGTACAGACTGGGCGCGAAGGTCATATACAGCAGGCTTGCGGACGTGCATGTATCGGGACACGCGTGTCAGGAAGAGTTAAAGCTCATGTTGGCGTTGCTGAAGCCCACGTATTTCATACCTGTTCACGGAGAGTACAGGCATCTGAAGCAGCATGCGACTTTGGCTGTGCGAATGGGGATCCCGGAGAAAAACGTTATAATAGCTGAGCTGGGGGATTGCATAGAGGTCACGAGGAAATACATGAGGAAGGAAGGCACGGTAACTGCGGGCAACGTACTTGTAGACGGATTGGGAGTCGGCGATGTAGGCAATATAGTTCTGAGGGACAGACTGCTGCTCAGCGAAGACGGTATGCTTATAGTAGTTGTGGGCGTGTCCACGACTGAAGGCGGCATAGTAAGCGGACCGGAGATAATAAGCAGGGGCTTTATTTATACAGGGGATAATTCTGCCGACGATATCGTAGACGAAATGAAGCAGATCGCGATATCAGTGCTGCAGGAAATGGATCTTAAGGAATTCAATGCCTCGGGGGCGAAAATCCTGATACAGAAACAGATCAAAGCTTATCTGGCAAGGAAGCTCAAGCGCAGTCCCATGGTTTTGCCTGTAATAGTACAGATATAGCTGAAGATATGGAAAAGCCGAGGAGAAATGCAGATGCGGAAAGAGTCGGGCTCGGGAAGATAAAGGAGCGCGCACTGGAAAGGCACATACCCGTTATATGTGAGGAAACCGAGAAACTGCTGAGGATAATAGTAAAGATAAAAGCTCCGGAAAGGATATTGGAGATAGGGACAGCGGTAGGGTACAGCGGAGCCGTTATGCTTGAGTCGGCGCCGGAAGCCAGGCTTTATACAGTCGAGAAGGACGCAGACCGATGCGAGGAAGCGAGAGAGAACTTTATCCGACTCGGTATGGAAGAAAGAGTCAATGTCATAAACGGGGACGCCGAGGAGATACTTCCGATGCTTACCGGGAGCTATGATTTGGTTTTTATGGACGGACCGAAGGGGAAGTATGAGGTATTTTTGCCGTATATAACCGAAATGCTCACGGAAGGCGGAGTGCTGATATGTGACGACGTGCTGTATATGGGGTATGTGGAGAATTTTCCCGGTACGGGACATAAGCATGTTACAATAGCACGGAATATGAAAGGTTTTCTGGAAGCGCTGCTTGAGTCGGACAAGTACGACACGCTTTTATTAAGGGAAGGCGACGGAATAACTTTGAGTATAAAAAAGGAAAACAAATGATTGAATTGCTTGCCCCCGCCGGGGATATGGAAAAACTTAAAACTGCAGTGCATTTCGGTGCAAACGCCGTTTACATGGCAGGGAAGAAATTCGGGCTGAGAGCTTTTGCAGAAAACTTTACCGAAGACGAGCTTAAGCAGGCTGTAGAATACGCTCACGAAAGAGGAGTAAAAGTATATGTGACGGTAAACATATACGCAAAAGAGGAGGATTTCGACAGCTTGCCCGAGTACCTGTGTTATTTGAAAAGTATAGGAGCCGATGCTGTATTAGTCAGTGATCCGGGTATAGTCGACCTGATCAGAGAGCTGGTTCCGGGATTAAGCGTGCATTTGTCCACGCAGGCAAATACTACAAACAGTTTTGCTTTGAGGTTTTGGGCAAAACAAGGAGTGAAGCGTATCGTGCTTGCGAGAGAATGTACTTTGAAGGAAGCGGCGGAAATGACTTTGGCGGGGAAGCTTTGCGGCGTTGAGACCGAAGCTTTTGTTCACGGCGCCATGTGCGTATCGTATTCGGGCAGGTGTCTGCTTTCTGATTTTCTGACCGGCAGAGGCGGAAACAGAGGAGAGTGCGTTCAGGCTTGCAGGTGGAATTGGAAACTGACTGAACCGGAGGACCCCGAAAGAAGCATTTATCTTTCCGAGGACGAAAGAGGAAGTTATCTTCTAAATTCCAAGGATCTTCGTATGATAGAGCATATACCGGAATTGATCGGGACAGGCATAGCAAGTATGAAGATAGAAGGAAGGAACAAGTCGGCATACTACGTGGGCACGATAGTGAACGCTTACAGAAGGGCTATAGACAGGTATTATTTCGAAGGCGAAAAATATACGACGGATCCGGAGTTGACAGAGGAAACGGTGAGAGCAGGTCACCGCAGTTACACGACGGGATTTTATTTCGGAGAAAAAAACAAACAGTATTACGAATCGAGCAGAGCGGCCATGACATATGAATTCATAGCCGTAGTTTTGAGTTGGGAAAACGGCTTTGCGTTAGTGGAAATGCGGAATCGTTTCGGGAAAGGCGATCTGCTCAATATTCTCGGTGCAGGCAGGAGTTTCAATAAGACGTTTGTCGTACAAAGCATAAAAGATCAGGACGGCAATGAGATAGATGACGTATATATAGTTCAGCAGAAGGTGAGCATAAATTGTCCCGAACGCGTATTTGCGGGGGATATACTGAGAAGGGAAATAAAGAAGAAAGGCGAAAAAGCCGTATGAATCGTTGCTGAGAGGGAGAAGGGCAGATGGTGCTGAAAAACAAAAGCGATATAAAGAAATGGCTGTGGATATGTTTGATCCCGCTGATCGGGGGTTTTGCGGCGGTGTGCGCGGTTTCTCTGACGGTAAACGGCAGACTCGACGAAAACAGTGATGATAACAGATTCAGGATTTTTCCCGTGGCAGTGCTTGTAATATCTGCCGCGGCGGTGATCACGATATTCATTCTTGCCGGGCTGACGGAGATGTGGCAGCTCATAACAGCGTTGGCTATAGTATTATATATTTCCGGGTATCTGAATTTATTGTATGCAATGAAGGTGTTGAGTAAAAATGAAAAGGCGGCGGAAGCGGAAGTGAAAACTCAAAAGCGTGAGGCGCAAAGCAAGGACGGAAGTGCGGAGGAAAGGAATGACATTCGATGACGAAATACTGAGCGTTCAGGAAGCGAGATTGCTCAATCCTCTTGTGCTGGCATTTGTCGGAGATGCGGTCGAAACGCTCTATGTGAGAAGGAAGCTTGCCATGCACAGTGACGCCAAAGCAAACAGGCTGCATGCTCTTGCGACTAAGGAAATAAACGCTACGGCTCAGTCAAGAGCAGTCGAGAGCATAATGGATATGCTGACTGAAGAGGAAAGCGATATATACCGCCGTGCGCGTAACAGCAAAGTCAGCACGCCGGCAAAGCACGCGACATTGGATGATTATAAAAAGGCAAGCGGTTTTGAAGCGGTGCTCGGATATTTGTATCTTACGGGAAGGTCAGAAAGGATAAAAGAGTTGATGGAGGCGGCAGAACGACCATTATGAAAATAGAAGGCAAGAATGCTGTCAGCGAGTTATTGAAGAGCGGAAAAGATGTGGACGTGCTGCTGGTGGAAAAAGGAACCGAACATCCCATAATTGCCATGGCGAGGGAGAGGGGCGTCAAAATACAGTTTGTGGACAGATACATACTTGATAAAGAAAGTATGACAGGCAAGCATCAGGGATTTATTGCGCGCGTATCCGGATTCGAATATTGCGGATTGGAAGATATAATAGAAGAGGCGGAAGCGAGGAACGAAAAGCCTTTTATAGTAGTGCTGGACGGCATAGAGGATCCGCACAATCTCGGAAGTATACTCAGGGTATGCGAGTGCGGAGGCGTACACGGAGTAGTGATAGGGAAAAACAGGGCTGCCGCAGTTACCGAGACTGTGATAAGGGTATCTGCCGGTGCGGCGGAGCATATGAAAGTCGCAAGGGTAACGAACATAAATTCGGCAGTGCAATGGTTTCAGCAGAATAAAATATGGGTATACGGCGCAGATATGAAGGGAGAGAGCGTTTATAAAACCGATCTTACCGGGGCGGTCGCTTTAGTGATAGGCGGAGAGGGGAAAGGACTCGGGAAACTCACAGGGAAGCTTTGTGACGGAACGGTATCTCTGCCGATAAGGGGAAAGGTAAATTCACTTAATGCTTCGGTTGCCTGCGGCGTTTTGGTTTATGAAGCGTTGCGTCAGAGGATGGGCTTATGACCGTGGACGGCGATAAAGTGAAAAGGGCGCAGGACGGGGATAATGCCGCGCTTGAAGAGATCGTGAATGATTTTATGCCGTGGCTCAAGGCGTATGCAAATACATATTTCATTCTCGGCGGAGATAAGGAAGACGTAATACAGGAAGGCATGCTGGGACTTTTTTTTGCCGTCAGGGATTACAGAGAAGAATTGTCGGGTTTTGAGACTTTTGCGCATCGGTGCATAAAAGCAAGGATACTGACAGCGCTTCGGCTTGCAAAGGGGAAAAAGCATACCGCTCTGAATACGTGCGTGGAACTTACGGAAAATGACGAGCCGTTGGTAGACGACCCTTTGGAAGGCGTATTGAAGAAGGAATGGAAGGAAACTTTCTATAAAACGATGGAAAATGATCTGAGCAAGACCGAAAGACGTGTCGTGAGCTTGTATCTTCAGGGGTACGGGTATTCCGAAATATCGTCGATGACTGAACTTTCGGTCAAATCGGTGGACAATGCGCTGCAGCGCGGCAGGAACAAACTCATACGGGCTCTGAACGTATAGAGATAAGGAGAAAACATGGCATATTTGGCGTTGTACAGGAAATACAGGCCTCAAATCTTCGATGAGGTGTACGGACAGGAACATATCACGAAAACCTTGATAAATCAGATAAAGACCGGCAGGGTGAGTCACGCTTATCTATTTACCGGTACGAGAGGGGTAGGGAAGACCACAGTAGCAAGGATATTTGCGAAGGCGATAAACTGTCTTGAACCGGAAGGGGGAAACCCGTGCGGCAGGTGTGCGGTTTGCAGGGCGTTGACTGAAGAGAATCTCGACATATTGGAACTGGACGGAGCGAGCAATAACGGCGTGGATCAGGTAAGAGAGATCAGGGGCAATGTGATTTATCCTCCAACGGCGGGGAAATACAAGGTTTATATCATAGACGAAGTCCATATGCTGACTACGGCGGCTTTCAATGCGTTGCTGAAGACGCTTGAAGAACCTCCTTCTCATGCGGTTTTTATACTGTGCACCACGGAAGCGCATAAAATACCCGGGACGATATTATCGAGGTGTATGCGTTTTGATTTCAGGCTTGTCGGTACGAAGACGATAGCCATGCATTTAAAAGAGATAATGAAGACGGAGGGAAAGGAGTGCGAAGACCCCGCTTTGTATCTGATAGCCGAAAAAGCTCAGGGGAGCGTTAGAGACGCGCTTTCATTGGCAGACAGGTGTATGAATGCCGAAGAGGGAACGCTGACTTATGACGATGTATGCTTTACTTTGGGTACGGGCGATATCAGGAGTCTCAGGAGGTTTGCCTGTGCGGTGGTAAGCGGAAATGCCGGAGAGGCACTCAGATATGCGGAGGAGCTGCTCGGATCGGGGAGGAGTGCTGTGTCGCTTGCGGGAGAGACGGCGGAGTATTTCCGCGACATGCTTTTAGCGAAAGAAACGCCGGGCGCTAACGATATACTCAATCTTCCCGATGACACTTTTTCCATGATGGAAAAGGATGCGGTTGAAGCAAATACAGAAAAACTTGTGGCGGCAGCGGAAATATTCGGGAGACTCGAAGGTGAGCTCAGGTATTCCGGTACGCCCGGAGTGATATTTGAAGCCGCAGCCGTCAGGGCTTCGCGAACGGGAGAAAGGGATATTTACGAACGGATATCCGATATCGAGAAGAAATTGGCAAGCGGAGATTTTTCGACGTCATCGACGGAGGATATACCCGCAAAGTCACTGAAGCTGTATTGGGCGACACTTTTAAAGAGGCTGAAAAATGTTGACGTGGTGGTTTCGTCGGCGGCAGAGGACGTAACGGATCTCGAGATGGCGGAAGGCGTGGTGTATCTGTATACCACGGAGCTTACAAAAGGCCTTATGGAAAAGGACCGGGCGTTGTCGGATATATTTGCGAGGGAGTTCGTCAGGGTTTTCGGGAACGTGAAGTACAGATTTGCGGCAGTGAAAGCGGAAAGCGAAGCTCAGAAACTGAAAAGACTGAAAGACATTGCGGACGGAAAACTTGAGATTGAATAAATCATGAAAACGAATAATCCAAAAAAGGAGAAAGGATATGGCTAATAATAAATTCGGCGGAATAAACATGCAGCAGATGATAATGCAGGCGCAGAAGGCGCAGGAAAAGCTGCTCAAAGCTAAGGAAGAACTGGAAAACATGGAAATAGACGGCATAGCGGGCGAAGGACTCGTTACCGTTACACTTACCGGGAAGAAAAGGCTTGTGCGAGTGCATATAGATCCGAAAGCCGTTGACATAGACGACCTTGAAATGTTAGAAGATCTTATAGTCGTAGCGTATAATTACGCGGCGGAGGAAGCCGATAAAGCTGCGGAAGAACTGATGCCTGAAGGGATGGGGGATCTGCTTTGATCAAGAGTACCGGAAACGAAGCGTTGAACGAGTTGATAGGTTATTTCATGAAGCTGCCCGGAGTAGGAGCCAAAACAGCTCAGCGGTACGCGCTTGAAATACTTAAAATGCCGGAAACGGAAATAAAAGCTTTTTCTGGGGCTCTTTCGGGGATAAAGAAGAAGGTGAAATTCTGTTCGGTTTGCGGATGTTTTACCGATACCGATCCGTGTGCAGTCTGCACAAACGGAGACAAAAGCGTGATACTTGTGGTAAAGGACGCAAAAGACGTTATTTCGATGGAAAGAGTCAGGGAGTATAAAGGCGTTTATCATGTGCTGGGAGGGGTGCTGAGTCCGATGGAAAATATCGGGCCGGAAAATCTCAGGATAAAGGAATTGCTCCGACGTATAGACGGAAACGTCAAAGAGGTCATAGTTGCGACCAACCCCGATGTGGAAGGAGAAGCCACGGCGATTTATATTGCAAAACTTCTTCGGCCTCTCGGAGTGAAGGTCACGCGTATTGCGCAGGGGGTTTCGGTAGGGAGCGATCTGGAATACGCCGACGAGATCACATTGTCGAGAGCAATAGAGGACAGAAAAGAAATAAACTGACAGCTATGAAGTGTAATTTATGTCCGCGGGAATGCGGAGCCGAAAGAAGCGTTACGAGAGGAAGATGTGGAAGCGGTGAAGAATTCGAAATAGCATATATAGGGCTGCATAAATGGGAAGAACCGTGCATTTCGGGGGAAAACGGAAGCGGTACGGTTTTTTTTACGGGATGCAGCCTGGGCTGTTGTTATTGTCAGAACCGTGAAATAACGCGCGGCGGAGGACGGAAGCTTTCTGCTGAAGAGCTTTCGGATAAAATGATATGGCTGGAAAGTATCGGGGCGCATAACATTAATTTCGTAACCGCTGGACACTATGCGGATAAGCTGCCGCGTTTGACGTATATGGCAAGAAAAAAAGGCCTTACGATACCGGTCGTATACAATTCGGGAGGATACGAGAAAAAAGAAACTGTAAAGATGTTGCAAGGGTATGTAGATGTTTATCTGCCCGATTTTAAGTACGCATCAAATGAGATATCGGCGCTTTTGTCCGACGCAGCCGATTATCCTGAAGTTGCGAAGGAATGTATCGGGGAAATGCTCAGACAGCAGCCCGAAAGAGAATACGACGAAAACGGGCTTATAACAAGAGGGGTTATCATAAGGCATCTTGTTCTGCCCGGGCTTATAAGGGAGAGCAGAAAAGTACTCGACACTATTTTATCTTGCTACGGCAAAGACGTTGCAGTAAGTCTGATGAGCCAGTATTTTCCTCCGATGAGTTTTGAAGGACGACTGTCTTTTCTTAACAGGAAGCTTACCGCAGGAGAATCGGAAAGGATACAGAATTACCTGTTTTCCTTGGGCTTTAGCGAAGGCTATGTGCAAAGCAGGAAATCTGCCGAAAAAGATTACGTGCCGAAATGGGAGGTATAATGGATAAAGCAAAAGCAAGCAAAGGGAAAAATCTCTGGGATCTGTTTGCAACTTTTTTTAAGATAGGCGCTTTTACTTTCGGAGGCGGTTACGCGATGGTAAGCGTGATCGAGCGCGATCTGGTAAAAAACAGGAAATGGATCACGGAAAATGAATTACTCGATATGATAATTATTGCCGAAAGTACACCGGGCGTGATCGCAGTCAACAGTGCAACTTTTGTCGGATATAAAAAGGGCGGCGTATTGGGAGGCATAACAGCTACCTTCGGGGCTGTGTTGCCGAGTTTCATAGTGATATTACTGCTGAGTTACTTTATACTTGCAGTACAAAATAATATATGGGTAACAGCCGTATTCAAAGGGATCAGGTGCGCCGTGATCATTTTGATTGCCAACGCTGTGATCAAACTTTCCAAGCCGGTCAAAAAAACGCCGCTGTCTGTTACGATAATGGCTATATCTTTTGTACTGAGTTTATTTATCGGTATCAATACAATTTACATCATCCTCGGCGGAGGGGTTTTCGGCATAGTTTATTACGCGATTAAATATCACGGCAGACCGTTGCCTCCCGAAGCAGGCGGAAGACAGGGAGTCCGTGAGGATAACGTTTTGCCTGAAGAAGACAAAAAAGACATAAATAATGATACGTTGCAGCGACCCGATTTGCTGCAGAGTCCTGATAGCAAAGACCCCGAAAGCAATGAAAATGAAATGGCCGGGTCCGGTCATTCTGAAAGCGAACCCGATCAGACGATCAACGGCGGAGAAAGCAGCGGAGAAAGCAAAGGAGATGTCGGGAAATGATATTTTTACAGTTATTCTGGACTTATTTCAAGATCGGGCTGTTTACCATAGGCGGCGGATACGCAATGCTTCCGATGGTCCAAAGCGAAGTCGTAGATAATTTCGGTTGGATTACAAAGGGACAGATGCTTGATTTTATCGGTATTGCAGAAAGTACGCCCGGACCTTTTGCGATAAATCTCGCAACATTCGTAGGGTATTCGGTAGGAAGCGGACAGGGCGGTTTTTTAATGGGACTGCTCGGGGGCGCCGTAGCGACAGCCGGAGTAGTATTGCCGAGTCTGGTAATAATAATGATAGTTTCCGCGCTGTTCAATAAGTTTATCAACAGCAAATATGTACAGGGATTCTTTTTCGGAGTCCGTCCGGTAGTCGTAGGATTGGTGCTTTCTTCGGCGGTCACGGTATTTTTTTCCGTTATAATGCCCGGGGTGAGCTTCGACGTGACCGAAATAGCGAATTCAGAATGGAGCGTGAACATAGTGTCGTTGCTCCTGACGGCACTGATAACAGCAGTATCTTTTATAAAGATAAAGGGAAAAGCATTGCATCCGATCATTTTTATATTGATTGGAGCCGCGATAGGCGTAGTGCTGTTCGGTGTTTTCGGACTTGAGCAGGGCACAGTAGTTTCAGGAAGTTGACAAAATTACTTCAAAAAAAGCTATGAATCAGTATAAAAACGATTTAAATCGGTAAAATATCGGTTTTTATTCCGTTGATATTGAAAATTTGGAGAAATTTTTATACAACTGTATTTTTAAAGTATACAATGATTTGTTAAAATTCCGGAAAATATAAAACAATTATGACCGCTGTGTTAAATTGATTGACAAAATTATTGTTTATGATATAATAGAGTGTAAGTAAAGGCTGGGGTTTGATGCTGAAAAGCTCAATCGGAGGATATATGATAGTCGGGCTGTCTTTGGCGTTGATGCTGATAATAGCTGGGATAATGATACTGATATCGCGCAGGAAAGCGGACAGAAAGGAGGTCGCCGAAAAGGTGATTTCCGTCTTGTGTTTTGCGGTATATATTGTAGTAATGCTTTGTCAGGACGCGATAGACGATGTGATAGGAAATACCGGCGTGGTGACGGGTATTGCACTCGTATGGGTCATAATACTCAGGTGGTTCACGGTGGCTGCTGCGGTTTTGATACCTATAAGCGCATGGTTCAGATATAAGACGTTTGATAATATAATTGCAATTGTGTTCAGCGCGAGTGTATTGCTGAACGTATGCTTTTTTGATCTGAACATGCTTGCAGCCGTCGGCAGTGCGGATTACACGACAGGTGAGGTGCGGGCATGGATATACGGTCTGTTGTTTGCGTTGCAGGGGGGCGTATGTATATACAGGCTGTATGACAGGATAAAGAGGAGGAAAGAGTATCCCGGATGGAGGGAGCAGCTGAAGGGAGTGTTTTCCGTATTGCCGATGCTTCTGACGGCGGTATTTCCGCAGTATGCTTTTCAGGCATTGTTCGGGTATGTAGAGCTTCACTCGGTGGATTTCAGTGTTGCGCACAGAATATTTATATATATAGCAGTGCTTACTCCGATACTGGTCACGATAATATTCAAGAACAGAGAGGAGAGGATAAGGAGAGCGGTGGTATGCACAATGGCGATATCGGCATTTGTGCAGTATTTTTATGTTTTTACTTTCGAGTCATTCACTACGCCGACGGGTCTGCCTTTTCACTTATGTAATACGGCGATACTTCTGATGGTAATGGCGTATGTATTCAAGATGAAGGGAGTGTTTTATTTTACTTATTTTGTAAATGTAGTCGGAGCACTTTTTGCAATACTGCTGCCTAATAACGGAGAAAACGATTTGTTTTCACTGAATAATTTTCATTTTTGGTACAACCATTGGAATGCATTTTTTTTGCCCATACTCGGTATAACGCTGAAGATATATCCGAGGCCGAACTTCAAGATGATAAGGAAGGCCATAGCGGTATTCACCGTATATATAGTGCTGATGGTGGTGCTGAACGGATGGTTGCAGAATTACGATCCGAACGTGGATTATTTTTTCCTCAACAGAAACTTTATAGTGGACAAGTTCGGGTCGACATTCATACCGTTGAAAGAGAGCTTTGTGCTCAGGTTTCCTTTGGGCGGGGATCTTGAATTCAAGACTTATTGGTTATACGATTTGGTGGTATACGTAGTGTATATCGGATTCATATTTGTGACGTGGGCTATATACGCATACAGTTACAGGGTATCGGATCATTATGCAGAAGCTGCGATGCTTTTGAAACTGGACACGCTTGAAATAATGAAGTTAAAAAAGGAAATGGGGGACAGGCCTATCAGTCAGCCTGTTGATCCTTCGGGGGTTGATATGATAAAGATAGAGCATTTTTCCAAGCGATACGGGAAAAGCGATCGATTTGCCGTAAAGGATTTTAATCTTGAAGTGTACGACGGAGAGGTATTCGGGTTTCTCGGGCATAACGGTGCGGGGAAATCCACTACTATCAAGAGTCTTGTCGGGATACAGAGCATAACGGAAGGCAGAATGGAGGTATGCGGATACGACGTAGCCAGACAGCCGCTTGAAGCCAAGAAGTGTATAGGGTATGTATCCGACAATCATGCTGTATACGAGCATCTTACCGGAAGGGAGTATATAAATTATATAGCTGATCTTTATGAAGTTCCGGCAGCGGAGAGGAAGGAAAGGATAGAAAAATTTTCCACAATGTTCAAATTGGAGAACGATCTGGACAGAGAGATAAAAGGATACAGTCACGGGATGAAGCAGAAGGTAATGGTCATAAGTACTCTGATACACAATCCCAAGGTATGGATCCTTGACGAGCCCCTGACCGGACTTGATCCGACCAGCGCATATCAGATCAAGGAGTGCATGAAGATGCATGCGGAAGCGGGAAATATAGTATTTTTCTCGTCGCACGTGATAGAGGTAGTCGAGAAGGTGTGCACGCGTATCGCGATAATAAGTCACGGGGAGCTCAAGGGGGTATATGACGTGGCTCAATTGAAGAAAGAAGGCGTGAGCATGGAAGATTTATATATGTCATATATACAGTAGGAGCTTTTGAGATGGAAAAGAGCATAAAATTCAAAAGCAGAAACAGAATAATGACTCTGGTGAAAATGCAGCTTGCGGACAAAACACCGTTTGCCAGAGGAGGAACAGCGGCGAAAAGGGCGATATATATCGGTCTCAGGTTTTTTGCGTTAATACTTCTGACTGCTGTATACGGCGGGGTATTTGCTTTTTTCAATTATATAATGAGTCTGAGAGTGGACTTCAACTTTCTGAAGTTTCTGATATGCATAACGCAGATAATAAGTGTGATAGCAAATATAAGCTTACTGATAAACAATCTGTATCTGAGCAAAGACAACGTGATATTATTTGCGTTGCCTGCAAGGCATAACGAAGTATTTCTGAGTAAGCTCATAGTGTTTTATATAGGGGAATTCAAGAAAAACACTTTTCTGCTGCTGCCCGCCATGCTTGCCTATGTAGTATTCGGCAGCGTTAATCTGCTTTACTTTGTGAACGGAGCGTTGATGCTGATAGTGCTGCCGTTCATAACGGTACTGGCGGCGGCATTGCTTTCGATCCCTGTGATGATAATAAAGAATTTTCTTTCATATCATCCGTGGGTCAGTTTGGGGTTTTATCTTGTTGTATACGGAATGATAGTATATTTTATATACGAACTGGTGCGGGTATTTCCTGATCCATTCAGAATGCTTGCTTTGTATAAGACGTACATGGAATACGTGAATAATTTTATCAGAAGTACAAACGAGTATTTTATATTGTTCGGGAATGCGGTAAACACCATGTTTTCCGTGAGAAGGTGGACGGATTATGTAATACTTGCCGCTTCGGCAGCGGGGATAGTTGCGGGAGTATATTTTCTTGCGATGCCGCTTTATTTCAGGATAGTTTGCGGGGTGACGGACAGAGAGATCAAGAAGACGCACGCCGCAAAGGAATACAAGGAAGAAACGGCGTTCAAAGCGTTTTGCATAAAAGAGGTAAAGACAGTAACGAGGAATTCAAGGAAGCTTGTGTCCGCTTTTTATTCTGTACTCACATTTCCATTGGTGATGTACACCATAAACGGAATACTTGCCAAGATGAATACGAGCGATTTCGGAGCAAGACTGATAGTCGCATTCAACATAATTATCGGGGTGACGTTGTTGGCGGGCAGCAACGCACTGACGGCTACGGCGCTGTCACAAGAGGGGGCGGAGTTTGCGATATTGAAGACAGCCCCCAGCAAAGTCTATAAGATCGCGTGGGCAAAGATACTTCTGAATCTGATAGCGTCGACATTGTCGATACTGATAGCGTTTTCAGTGCTTATGCTTGTAGTGCACATAACACTGACTGACCTTATACTGCTTTTTGCGGTGATACTGTTATTGAATACTGCGCATGTATTCTGGTCATTTCAGTACGACATGCTTGAGCCCAATTTTGCGGACTATGCGCTTACGGGGAATCTTAATAACAACAAAAATGTAGGTCGGTCAATATTTACCGGGATACTGATGGCAGTCGGATTCGGAGCGGTGGGGGCGTTTTTATTGTTTGAGGACTATACGACAGGCTGGATAAGGTTGATACTTTTAGCTTTGGCGTTTCTGTTGCTGAGAACGGTATTGCTTTTATGGAATATGAGAGTTTATTTCAAAAGGATAGAGATGTAGGTGGACTATGAGTAAAAAAATAATTGTACTTATTGAGATAATCGTCTGCATCATGGCAATAGTGGTAGTCAGTCTTTTCGGGTTGCAGGCAGAGAATTGGCGAGATGTGGTTTATGTAACTTCTATAGCATTTTATGAAGATGATATAACTATGGTGGACAGCGTATACAACGGGAAAGAAGGAAAATATCTGCAGATAAATTTACATCCCGATGATGAAAGTTATCAGATCAAGTGGAGGGTGGAACCTGAGAATGCTACCAACTCAAAAATAATTTTCACGTTTTCAGGCGGAATGCAACAGGAAAACGGCATAGTTACAGACGGTGATATAGCAGTTACGCCCGAAGGCTGGTTATATTTTCCCGGAGGGAAAGCCAAGAGTGTGGACATAATAGCAAAAACGACTGACGGTTCCAACAAAACGGCGACTCTGAGGATACGTGTATCCGAGAACGGAGGCGGAGTATTGCCTTTGTGATCGGAAGGAACGGCCACGGATGACAAAACGCGGATACGGCGGTTTTCAGCTGGCGGCGCAATATTCCGAAGTATGAAAACGATATTTATCGGATACGAAGGATCGTAAAAGAGGATCTGCCGTGAAGTGCAGACTATAAACCGCCGAAGGATATTTGTCGGATTCGCAGAGTGTACCATGAAGTAAGAACATGATGTCAAAAACAACGGATTGCTCCCATATAATCGTAATACCCGGAATATAAGCACCGGGATAAGGCGGCGGAGCTTAGTTTTTAAGATAAAAAAGGAGAAAAGATATGCAAAAAAAAGTAAGAATGACAAACCTTTGTCTCATTGCAGTGCTAGTACTTGCGGTGTTGAGTTTTGCCGCGTGCGTGGAAACTCTTGTTGAAAGCATAGAGATAAACCGTCTCGGCATTCCTACGAGAGTGTATGTAGGCGACAGCGTGGATTTTTCCGCTCTTGTAGTTTCAGCCAGGATGTCCGACGGCAAGCTCGTGGAGTTGGACGCAGACCAGTATGAACTTGATCTGGGAGATTTCACGACTGAGCAATCGGGAAATTACGTGATTACCGTAAAATATGAAAGTAAAGGCGTGAAATTCGAAGAAAGGTTCAATATTCAGGTGATCGAAAAAGCGACAACAGGTGAAGGCAGCTATTTCATGGACGGCGACGTCATGGTGATATTTGCCGGTTTTGAATATACATTTGAAGGTATAAGTGATCTTGTGGTAAAACAGGGGGAAAATACTTATCCTGTTGACGGCGACATTCTGAAAATCGATGAAACAGGGGAGTATGTGCTTGTATACAAGAATTCATCAGGCGAAACAGTGAACAGGGATATACGGGTAATTGACAGACTTGTATATTTTGCAGAAGGTGAAAGCAGGACAATATATAAATCAACCATAGCCGAAATGGCTCAGGGCGGGACCGAATTTATAAACAAAGAAGCAGCTCCGTATTTTGTGGGGACAAGCAATGAATTTTATTTTGATCTTTCGCTGGAGTCCACACAGACCGATAAGGTGATCTATCCGACGACGGATATCGTCGACTATAAATTTGAAGTAATGACCGACGGAGATTATTATGAAAAGGACCTAGAAGAGGTAGCAGAAGTCAAAGACGGATATAAGTTTCTTTTCAAAAAGGAACTGATCGGAAAGCTCGTGAGAGTAACCATTACGGCAAAATACGGTCAGGACGCCATAGAAGGGGGGTATCATGATTTTAAACCCGTTACAATGGAATTTCAGTTAAACGACGGATACAATGTGTTTACACATAAGGAATTACAGAAGTGGTTCGGTTCTTTGTATGTGCACACGATAAATATACACCGCAACATCACCACTTATTTTGAGGAAAACCAGCTCAATCCGGACGGTACTCCGAAAAACATAGAACCTTATGCAATGACAAAGTATATTGAATATGACGAAGAGGGCACGCTTATTGCAAACAATACCGCTTCATCGTACGTAAGGGTAAGCTACAATACTGCAGATGATCGTCTTACGGTAAACGGGAACTATTTTACGGTAGACGGGTCTCAGCTTATAGTAATTACACCGGACGATGATAATCTTTATCCCGATCAGCCCGGGTCGCTTACTATAGCCGGGGCTCCTTCGGATGTATGTAATTCTCAGTCGAGTATGTTTTTTGCCGAGGTACATTCTTCAACGCTTGATTCTTATTTGGACAGCTTCAGCATTGAAGACGCCCCCTTGCTTACTGACGAAACTCTGAACGAACATGACTCGTCACTTATAATTTATAATAACCTTACCGTTATAGGCAATACAGAGGTCCCCAGAGGTGACATGACTCAGGAAGAGATATACGAAGCCGTAATAAAGAAATCCGGGTCCTATGCGGGACTGAGAGCCGACAGCGTGGATATGAACGTAAACAACTGCGTGATCAAGTTCACATGTATCGGAGTTTTTGCAACGGGCTGCGGAACGGATGTAAGCGTAAATCAGACTTATGTGACGGAAAGTTGGGCGAATAACATTTACGGAAACAACTTCAACCTTACTCTGACAGAATCATATCTTTATGCAGCCGGCGGATCCGGGATATGGCTTGAGGATACAAATTATCGTGAGGGCAGCGTTTTCGATCCCAATATTGTGGTTGACGATGCGTCAGTTGTGGAGAATTTTGTGAGCGGAACAGAGGCATGGTTCAGTACGAACGGTATGTCGGCGTTTGTTGCGGGCGCGAAATCACAGCTTGACGGGATTGTAACTCAATATTCCGCAGGACGGAAAACTATGGTGAAAACCGAAACTGATTCTGAAGGCGTTCCATATGAGGTATTCAATTTTGCATATGTAGTCGTGTTGAATTATACGAAACAGCCTGATCAGGTTATAAATATTCTTCCTTATTTCCAAGCCGGGGAAATCAAAATACAAAGGAATCCTCAGCTTTTGAACAGTGATCCGCGCAATGTGAGCGGAGTCGGTTTCCTTGCACCTTTGGGTCTATATTCCGATACGATGACTTTCGTAAATGCCGCAACCGAAAAGGGAACTGAAATCTTTGCGGAGGTTCAGGCCGGCAATCAGGAAGTTTTAGCAGCTCTAACGGCTTTTATGGAAGCTAACGGTATCAGCGACATGCAGGAAGGGATAACACAGTATGCGGGGTTCCTGGTGATGAACGCGTCTTTCCTTGAGGAAGGAGTGAAGTTCCTTGAGATTCATACAGAAACTCCGGTAGGATCGATAATTGCGTATACAGAGATTTTTGATATCGAAAACTGATCTGTGAATAACGGCATGCAAATGCCGATAAAAAATATGATGAGGATATAATCTTATATTAAACGGCGGAAGCAAAAAGCTTCCGTCGTTTTTTGCGTAAAAAAGCGTGCAAAAAAAGGAAGTTAAGCCGTCTCAGGGCTCTGAGTGCCATGAATATCGCGGTAGAGATGAAACATACAGTTGTATTTTTATTTAAGGTAAACGGGAAGAATTTCCGGAGAAACGAAGCTTCTGCACGTTTTTATAAAACCGCGGATAATGCGGATAATACAGTTTTCATACGTATCGGCGACAGCGCGCCCTGCATGAACCGAAGACGGAAAAAGTCCGATAGAAACGAATATTCCGATCAGACTTAAATGAAGGGTGCGTTCAGACTTAAATAATACACAAAAACTGTGACAAACTTCCGACAAAGGCTGCTGTAATTTCGGATCGGGATATAAAGTAATGCGGAATAAAATCAAAACAGAAACGATATAAAAAACAATTGAGTCGGAATCCGGGGAGGATCAAATGTGCATACTAAAATAAAAACCGAGGGAATATGGAGATACTGATAATTATATTCGGATTCATAGCCGGAGTGGCCGGAGGGATGGGAATGGGCGGAGGCACTTTGCTTGTGCCGTTATTGTCATTTTTGGATATACCGCAGCATACGGTTCAGTCGGCAAATCTGCTGAGTTTTCTGCCTATGTGTGCTGCTGCGCTTTTTATACACTCCAAGAACAAGCTGATAAAAAAACACGGTAAAGGGAAAATAATAATACCTGCATGCGTCGGAGCGGTAGCCGGGAGCGTAATATCGGTATACGCAGAAGAAAAAACATTGAAAGTTATTTTCGGCGTATTTTTTCTAGTACTGGCGGTATGGCAGTATTTTGAAGCCTTATCCGAGTACAGGAAACGCTGAACTGCATAAAAGCATACGACGCAAGCGGACATTTTGCAATCCGGAGCAGATAGCTTCGGTGTTTTGCGTAATGCCGACAGCAGAAAAAAGCGTTATTTTCGAGCTCTGTACCCCGAAATCACGGAAAGACCATAGAAAAAAGCGGTATTCTCGAGTTCTGTACCCCGAAGTCACGGAAAAACCTTCCGTAACCCTCAAAACGGATCACTGAAACCTTACAAAACAAATCAACCTGCTTTTTTGTCTTGCGCTTAAGATACGCGTGCGCTTAAAACGCATGAGAATACGAGTATGCGCACGGTCCACGTTCGGAGCATGCGAATTGAGCATACTTAAACAAGCATGAGAGATCAGGCAGGCGAGGCTGAAAATTCTGCCGAACACAATGTAGGAAACGGAATGAGAGGAATTAAACGTATACTGAACGGCGGGAGCTCTGAATACCGGATCAGAAGAGTGCGGAAGCAGGGCAGCAGAAGAAATAGGGGAAAATACTGCCGTGGTCCATAGAGGAAAAGCAGACGCTGAGACAATGTAAATCGCAAGGAAGGCGTAAAAAGGACAGGATTACGGAACGTAACAAAAAGGGCAGATAAAGTAAGGATACGGAAAAACCGAAACGCAGGAAGCCGGCAGGTTAGCAGCGAGCAGACTGAAAGAATACATAAAAGAAGTTAAAATCGGGATAAAAATTTTTTTTGACAATTTAATATTGTTGCTATTTAACAGAGGATGTATTATAATAAATGAAGATGGGGGCTTTTGTGCTTTTTCACAGTATCTCTGACAGCCGAAAGCTTTAGTTTTCTATTTTTATGACGGCAGAAATTTTATTTTTTATCGGAGAAGAGGATGAAAGGTTTATTATTGGACTTTTGGAGCGAGTTTGATTTTCTGTTTAAAAATTTTACGACTTTTTTTACTAATGATGCAGGCGGAACGGGAGCGCCGGGTTGGAAGCTCATAGTGATGTGGGTCGTCGGTATCGTGTTGATTTATCTGGCGATAAAGAAAGAAATGGAACCGGCGTTGTTATTGCCTATGGGATTCGGAGCGATATTGGTAAATATACCTTTTTCCGGGGCGATAGGAGAAAGCGGAATAATAGAGTCGCTTTTCAGGGTAGGGATAGAAGCGTCCGAAGCGATGCCTCTTATCTTGTTTATCGGGATAGGGGCAATGATAGATTTCGGACCGCTTATAGCAAATCCCAAACTGATGTTTTTCGGAGCGGCGGCGCAGTTAGGAATTTTCCTTACGATAATACTTGCGAGTTTTTTCCCTCAGTTTTCGTTTGCGGACGCTGCCGCAATAGGTATAATCGGTGCAGCTGACGGTCCTACCTCGATATTGGTCGCAAATACTCTGAGATCCAATTATTTAGGGGCGATAATGGTCGTGGCGTATTCATATATGGCGTTAGTCCCGATAATACAGCCCTTTGCCATAAAGATGGTGACCACAAAAAAGGAACGTGCGATCAGGATGGAATATAAACCGGATTCCGTAAAGAAGAGCACAAAGATAATATTTCCCATATTGTGCACACTCATAGCGGGATTACTTGCACCGCAGTCCGTATCGCTTGTAGGGTGTCTGATGCTGGGCAATCTGATAAGGGAATGCGGGGTATTGAATTCTTTGTCTGAGACGGCAAGTAAGGTCCTGGCGAATCTCATAACATTGCTGCTTGGAGTTACCATAGCGTTCAGTATGCAGGCGAAGGATTTTGTTCAGCTAGAAACGCTGATAATAATGGCATTAGGTTTGTTTGCTTTTGTACTTGATACGATAAGCGGAGTGATGTTTGCAAAGCTAATAAATCTGTTTTCCAAAACGAAGATAAATCCTATGGTCGGTGCGGCGGGGATATCGGCATTTCCGATGTCGTCCAGGGTGGTTCAGAAGCTTGGGTTAGAAGCGGACCCGCAGAATCATTTACTGATGCACGCTGCGGCGGCGAATGTATCGGGTCAGGTAGCTTCGGTACTGGCCGGCGGAGTGATACTGTCGATAGTGCCGCAGATGCTTGGGATATAAGGAGGTACGAATGGATTACGTAATTTTAACAGAATGTATTATGGCAGTCAACAAGAAGATCGGGCAAGCGTTGAGTGTCACATGGAAAGGGATGCTTGTAATATTTCTGGCCATAGGGATAATATATCTGGTCACAAAATTACTTAACAAAGCAGGGAAAAAATAGCGGCTTAACGGCAGCTCCTTTGTGGACTGCCGTCAGTTTTTGTATAGAAAAGCAACTCATCGGAGGATAGATATGAAGGAGTTAAGTTTCAGGAGGGGCGTACATGTTCCTGACAAAAAAGCTGCCACTGCTGACAAACCGATAGAAATAATGCCGCAGGTCGACACATATTATTTCAGTTTGCAGCAGCATATGGGAGCACCGGCGATACCCAAAGTAAAGGAAGGGGACAGGGTGTTGCGCGGAATGCTGATAGGAGAGGCGGCGGGAGCGTTTTCATCGAATATATACAGTTCTGTGAGCGGTACCGTAAAGGGTATAATCAAGAAGAACAACAATCTGAATGTACCGACTGATTACATAGTAGTTGAAAACGACAGACAGGACGAAACAATGACATTGCCGGTCATCGAGCCCGCAAAAGAGAATATTCTGGACAGGATATTTGAAGCGGGCATAGTAGGAATGGGGGGCGCCGGATTTCCGACTTCAATCAAACTGAAACCCAAGACGCCTGTCGATACGCTTGTGATAAACGGAGCCGAGTGCGAGCCTTATCTTAATTGTGACAACAGAGTCATGATAGAGTATACAGAGAAGCTTGTGAGAGGAATAACGCTCATAGCCAAAGCTTTGGAGGTCAAAGAGGCGTATATAGGGATAGAGACAAACAAACCCGAAGCTATCGAAGCGATGAAGAAGGCGACGGCCGATATAACGGTAGTGCCGCTCAAAAAGAAGTATCCGCAGGGGGCGGAAAAGCAGCTGATATATGCGGTCACGGGAAGGATCGTAAAGTGCGGCGGACTTCCGTCTGACGTAGGGGTCGTGGTGCAGAATGTGCAGACGGCTTTGGCGGTATACAAAGCAGTGGAAGAGAACACACCGTTATACGAGAGGGTCATGACGGTATCGGGAGGGGCGATAAAAGATCCCAAGAACCTGCTGGTAAGGACCGGAACGCCTTATCATGACATACTTGAATACTGCGGAGTGGACGATGGGATAGTCAAACTCATAGCCGGCGGTCCCATGATGGGGTTTGCGCTGAGCGACGATTCGGGCGCCACCACAAAAACCGACGGCGGTCTGCTCGGATTGATGAAAGGGGAAGCCAATACCGATCTGCCGACTCCGTGTATAAACTGTTCGAGATGCGCCGATCATTGTCCGATGCATCTGATGCCGATGTACATAGATTTTTATACGCTGGACGGGAGTTACGAGTCGGCAATAAAATACGGGGTAAAAGATTGTTTCGAATGCGGAACCTGTGCGTACGTATGTCCTGCAAAGAGGACGCTTGTGCAAAGCATAAAGCTTTGCAAAGCCAAGCTCAGGGAAATGAAGAAATAGGAGGGAAAGATGGAAAAACTTACTTTTTCGGGCTCTCCCCATATCAGGGGCAACAGCACGACGTCGAAGATAATGATAGACGTATGTATAGCGCTTTTACCTGCATGTATAGTAGGATGCGTATTTTTCGGGTGGTATGCTCTGCTGGTGCTGATGATATCGCTGTTATCTGCTGTAGCCGCTGAATTTGCGTATAATCTGACGATAAATAAAAAGAGTTTCAGAAGCTGTGTGGAAAGCTTTGATTTCACTTCCTGTGTGACCGGATTGCTGATAGGCATGAACATGCCGCCGCAGATAGATTGGTATGTTCCTCTTTTGTCGTCGGTGTTTGCGATAGTGGTGGTAAAGATGCTTTTCGGCGGGACAGGCAAAAATCTGTTCAATCCTGCAATAGCGGGCAGGATATTTGCGTTTCTGAGTTTTTCTGCAGCGATGACAAAAGCGAGCAATTTTGCTTCGGGGAGCATAGTGCTGCAGGCGGGAGCCACACCGCTTACCGAATTTCTGAATAACGGGACCTTGGGCGAAACGACTCTTTTGCAGATGTTTTTGGGAAATATTCCCGGGTGTATAGGAGAAACGAGCGCATTGGCACTGCTTATAGGCGGAATATATCTTGCGGTGCGCAAAGTGATAGACATAAAGTTGCCGTTAATAATGATCGCAGCGGCGGGGCTGACGTGCGTCGTGATAAACGGGTTTGATTTTGGAGTATTTCTTCCGAACATACTGGGCGGCGGACTTGTTCTCGGAGCTGTTTTCATGGCAACGGATTATGTTACCACACCCAATACCAAGACAGGCAAACTGATATACTTTCTGCTTCTGGGTATTCTCGTAGGAGTATTAAGATACAGCAAGACATCGGACAAAATAGAGGCTGTGAGTTTTGCCATACTGATAATGAATATAACGGTGCCTTTGTTTGATCGGTATATAGTAAACAGGCCGTTCGGATATGTAAAGAAGAAGAAGGAGGCAAAAGCGAAATGAAAGTGTCGGTAAAGGCTTCCATAGTATTGATAGCCATAGCGTTGGTTTCCGGGTTCATATTGAGTGTGCTGAGCGATTTATTATACGTCAGCGAAGAGGAGAAAGACAACAGGAAACTGGCAACTGTTTATGCGTCTGAGATAACCGAAAGATATACGAGCGACGTACTGACGGAGAAATACGGCGACATTCTGAAAAACGAGACCTACGGGGAGGTTACGGGCGTATATTTCTGTGATGACGGAGCGGTGATAGTAAAAGCGAAAGGGAAAGGCGGATATTCCAGCGGATGGGTGGAATGTTATGTAGTGATAAAAGACGGTGTGGTGAAAAACGTAGTAGTCAGTGATAACGCTAATCAGTCTTTCATAGGGCTGATAAAGGAATCTTGGCTGGCGGAGCAGTTTGAAGGCAGAAGCACGGATAAGGAACTAACGATGAATGTCGACGTTACGCCCAATGCGGGAGCTTCGAAGTCCTCAAACGCCATAAACAACAGCGTGAATATGGCCATGAGTTTTTACAACAAGGCAATAAAAACGCAGCAGCAGAATCCGGGCGGCAATATTGTGACCATGAAGGCCGGCGGAAATGCAGATGTCAGTTTAAACGGGTACGGAACGGGGAACGGAAAGGAGGTTTTGTTATGAACAAAGCGCAGCCTAAAATAAAAGATATAGCGTTGGACGGAATTGTAAGGCAAAATCCCGTTTTCAGACTTGTACTCGGAACATGTCCCACATTGGCACTTTCCACGGCGGTGACCAACGGATTGGGAATGGGGCTGGCGGTTACATTTGTATTGGTATGTTCTAATCTTATAATATCGCTGTTGAGGAATGTGATACCAGATAAAGTCAGGATACCGGCATTTATAATGGTGATTGCGACGTTCGTGACGGTGACGCAGCTGGTGGTTGCGAAGTTCACTCCGGATCTGAACGACAGTTTGGGCGTATATTTGCCGTTGGTGGTGGTGAACTGCATAATATTGGCAAGAGCCGAGAGCTTTGCAAGTGCGAATAAGCCTTTAGCCTCGCTTTTTGACGGACTTTTCATGGGGATAGGATACACGATCGGGATAACATCTATATGTATAGTCAGGGAAGTGCTCGGATTCGGAACGTTCATGGGAATTACTCTTTGGGATTTCAGGATCGGATTTTTCTCAACGTCGGCAGGCGCGTTTTTCACGTTCGGGATGGCGATAATGACTTTCAATCTGATATACAACAAAGTAGTGAGATCACGAAAGGAGAAGCTGCATCATATGCAGATTGCCAAAACTATAGCGAAAGAGGAGGCAGAGGGGTAAGATGGAGTTATTCTCGTTGATAATATTTGCAGTATTCGTAAATAACTTTATACTTGTGCAGTTTCTCGGGATATGTCCTTTTTTGGGCGTATCGAAGAAAGTAGACAGTGCGGTCGGGATGGGAGTAGCGGTTATCTTCGTAATGACGCTGACGTCTGCTATAACATATGCGCTTTATATGTGGGTCCTTACTCCTTTGAACCTGACATTCCTGACCACGATAATATTTATATTTGTGATAGCGTCGTTGGTTCAGATAGTGGAAACGATAATAAAAAAGATTTCGCCGTCGCTTTATTCCGCTTTAGGAGTATATCTGCCGCTGATAACGACTAACTGTGCTATATTGGGTGTGGCGATGTTACTTATAGAGGGGCAGGTCGGAACTCTGGCGATAGATAACATTCTGACGGCAACACTTTACGGATTTTTTGCCGGAGTGGGATTTTTGTTGGCGATATTCCTGATGGCCGGACTCAGAGAAAAGCTTGACAGATTGCATTTACCGAAATCGTTAAAAGGATTTCCCATAACCATGGTCACGGCAAGTCTGATGGCAATGGCATTTGCGTTTTTCTCGTTTTAGGAGGGGAGTATGTCGGAATTAATATTGGAAGCTTCGGTAAACTGGACAACAGTATATTGGTCAATAGGCGTAATGGCGGGACTGGCGCTGATATTGGCAATTGTGATAAACGTGGTACAGAAATTATTTGCAGTAAAAAAAGACAGTCGAGTAGAGGAGATCACCGCATTGCTTCCCGGGGCGAATTGCGGAGGATGCGGAAACGCGGGGTGTGCCGGTTTTGCGGAAAAACTGGTCTCCGGGGAAGGAAACATAAACGACTGCGGACAGCTTGCTCCTGCAGCTAAAGCCGAAATAGGCGCCATATTGGGTATAACTGTATCAGGCGGAGGAGAAACGATGGCTGTAGTGGCGTGCAGCGGCGGGAATCAGTGTGCAGACAAATACGTTTATCAGGGATACGGAGATTGCAAAAGCCAGAATATCATGGCAGGCGGGAAAAAACAGTGTGCGACCGGATGCATGGGAACAGGGAGCTGTGTAGACGCATGTCCGTATTATGCGATAGAAGTCAGAGAGGGGGTAGCTGAAGTAAATCCTGCTTTATGCGTCTCCTGCGGAAACTGTATCGCGGCATGTCCCAAAAAACTTATAAAGAGGATCCCGAAGGACGCAAAAATATACGTAGCATGTTCGTCTAACAAAAAGGGAAAGGATATTACATTGGTGTGCAAGGCGGGATGTATAGGATGCGGATTGTGTCAGCGTGTGTGTCAGCACGACGCGATACATCTGGTCAATAACGTGCCGGTGATAGATTATTCAAAGTGCGTAGGATGTTTGGAGTGTCTTTACAAATGTCCGAGGCATGTAATAAAACAACCCAAATAGGAGAAAAGATGCCGTACGACCGGGAGCTGTACGGCTTTTTTATGGCAAGGAGGCAAAAGATGAAAGAACATGAAGGTTTTACAATTGTTGAATTAATGGTCGTGATCGTAATAATAGGCATACTGGTAGCAGTGATAGTTCCGGCAGTTACTGGTGCGATAGACAAAGCTGAATTGGCTGCGGACAATGCGTTTGTAGCGGAAATAAACAGTTGTCTGGCGCTTTATTCCGTTACACGCGATATGCCGGTCACATCTCCCGAGATCCATGATATCCTTGAAACGTACGGAATGACAAAGATCGAGGCTCAGTCGGAAGACAGAGTTATCGCGTTTGACAGAAAACTTCGCACGGCCAAGCTGGCGGATCTGAAAGAGATCGAAAAGTATTCATCGGGGAAGGTGAAGGTATCTGCCGAAGAGGGTGTTGAAATAACGAAGAATATTTATATGGAGCCGGAGTACCTTTACGGAGATTTGTATTTGCTGGAAAATACGGGTAAACATGCTGAGCTTGTAAATAAATACAGAAAGGCATTTGCTTCATTTGTCTGTGACGGAATGAGCGACAGGGAAAGAGAATTCTTTTCAAAGGCATTGATCGTGACGGAAGAAGCGGTTTTCCCTGCATGTACGGATACTGATGTGAACGAAATGACGGAAGTTATTTTTGTTTTTAACGAGGATATTCAGACCGGGAAGTCACTGGAAGAATATAAATTGGGAGAAAAAGTACAAAAGGTATATATTCCCGTGCTTTTCAATCGTATAATCGAGTATTTCAAAAAAACCGAAGGGAAATTATTCGGCGGAAGCGAAAATATAAAGAACCTGGAAATATATATTCCCGAAAGTGAGTATAAGGAGGTATTGTTCAGCAACGGGATAACGGAAAATACTACCGTGATATACGACGAAACACCTTTGGGTAACAGACTTGAGATCGCCGTGGAGGGAGAAGGCAGAGTATATCTGGGCGGAAAAGCCGAAAACACGGGAGTATTTATAGCGGGCACCGAGGTGCTGCTCACTGCCGAACCTCTGGAGCACAGTGTATTCAGCTGCTGGAAAAAGGGTGATACGATAATATCCGAGGAGGCTGAGTTTTATATAGAGATGCCGGAAGAGGATACAGTGATCACTGCGGTATTTGAAACTGAGCTTTTTACTCTGACAATCGTCAACGGAAACGGGACACAGGAATATAAATATTGCGGCGGAGCCGAGGTGGGGCTCACGGCTGACGAAAAAGACGGATATATTTTCAGCGGATGGTATAACGAAGAAGGTGAATTGCTGTCGGCAGACAGGACATTCTTGTTTATTATGCCTTATCGGGATACTTCAGTAAGCGCGCAATACGAAGCGGAGACGGTTTATCACATTATAACTGTTATCGCGGAAAACGCGGAGGTCACGGTTCAGAACGCAGATTACAACGGGAGCTTTTATAAAGTAGAGGCGGGGAAAGAAATCACAGTAAATGTATCGCCTTATGAGGGATACGTATTCAAAAGCATGGAAATAGACGGTGAAATGATCGAATATGATCATTATACTTTTGTGCCGGAGAAGGATCTGACGATCACGGTAAATGTTGCGGAGGCGTCATACATCTATAACTTGGTTTTCATTAGCAGCGGAAATACCGAAGAAAGGTACGTACTGGTTTTCGATGAGAGTCGTAGTATCTATACCGCCGAGTTCGACGGAGATTATATTTTGAGCAACTCGCCTTTATACGTGGAGAAGTCTGATCAGAGCGGGAAAGTCGTCGAGTATTACGGCGACGGTAATGTATCGGTAAAAAGCGAGGAAAAAGCAAACATAAAGGAAGCTTTTATTCTCGACGGTCAGTTTTCTTACAAGATAAGTTTTGATCCTGAGGGAGATTCCGAGTATTCATTTTATTATTTGGAGCTGACGAATAATATCTGTTTTAGTTGTACAAGGGGATTAGGGACTTCCTGCAAATGTAACGAAGCCAAAGAAAAAGATACATACTTTTACGATATGGCCGACAGGGCCGGGAATAAGGTTTATGCGGTTGACGGAACGGGGAACGGTTATGAAATGTCGAGGATCGGTAATTCGGTAATGTATGTATTGACTTCCGATAAGATAAACTATTCGTTATTGAAAGGGATAAAGGTGACGGGAGAGACCCATTCCGAAGAGTTAAGTGAAGTATTGGTCAGCGGGGCCAAGAAAAGGATAGCTTTCAGGTATATTTCTGCCGCCGGCGAAGTATGTTGCTTAAACAACACCGCTGAGTATTTCAATAAACTCGAGAAACTCGACAGACTTATTCTTGCTTTGGGATAGAATCTCATGAGCATGAAATCCCGGTCAATACAGGATAGGGTATAATACATTAAATACGGATCGCGTACACGCCTTTTCTTTGCGCCGCAGACAGCGGACGAAGGAAGGGCGTTTTTATGTAGTTTTGCGTATGCAGCACATGAATTTGTAATTTGGTTAAAAGTATGATATAATATAAAAGATGCGGTAATGGAAGACCGTGCCGAAAAAGACGGAACAAACGGAACGAGGTTTTTGAGCAGACGGTTTTACGCATATTATTTGTACGGAGCGGAGAAATGCAGATACAGGATATTGATCCGGGGAAGAGTGTATATAGTTTTATTGAGGAAGCGAGAGAATTGCACAAAGCGCGCGTTGCGATAATATATTACGGCACAAGGATCAGTTTCGGAAAATATTTTGATCATATCAGGCGTTTTGCTTCCGGGCTCAGAAAAGCGGGAGTGAAGAAGGGAGATACGGTAACATTATGTTTGCCGAATATACCGCAAAACTGCATAGCGTTTTATGCTGTTGCGCTTATCGGCGGAGTATCGAATATAATACATCCTCTTATGCCTGTTGAAGAAATAAAGGGATCAATGAAAAGAGCAGGCAGCAAAGTGCTTATAGCGTCAGACAGTGTTTTGGTAAAGGGTGAAATAAGGGAAGCGGAAGTGATATGGTGTTCCGTATCGGACTACATGGATCCGGCGCATAAAGTTGCTTATGCATTCATAACAAGGAAAAACAAATTCAGGCCTTTAAAGAATTACAGACATTTCAATGAGATACTGAGGACGGGGAGCAGGGATATAAAAGCAGAAGAGCTGACAGGGGAAGAATGTGCAGTGATAATGCACAGCGGCGGGACTACCGGAACGCCTCGACTTGTACTGCATTCTCATAAAGCTCTGAATTCGATGATGAAGAAAAAGGAGTGTTTTTTAAAGGGGATCGATCTTGCAGGGAAGTCGGCTTACACCGTGTTGCCGAGTTTTCACGGATTCGGGTTATGTATGAACACGCATATATCTTCGACGTATGCCGTGAGGCAGATCATGGCAGTGAAATTTAATCCTAAGGAAGCCGTGCGGTGGATAAAGAAGTACAGGATCCAATTCATAAACGGAGTTCCGGCAATATTCAATGCTTTGATAAAACTCAAGAAATTCAATAAGAAAACGGCAGGCAGTATAGACAGGTGTTATGTAGGAGGAGATAACGTACCTGATGAACTGATAAAACGATTCAATTTCGCGGTGACCGGAGACGAGAACAAAATGAAACTGTTTGAAGGGTACGGGCTTACCGAAATGATCGCAGTATGTATGCTCAATACGCCTGAGGAGTACAAGCTTCATACAGTGGGTAAGGCGATACCGGGATGCAGGTGTGAGATAATAAAAGACGGTCGTGTGCTTCCGCGAGGGGAAGAAGGCGAGGTATATGTCGGCGGCGATGTAATGATGATAGGGTATTTTGAAGGCAAAGGGGAGAGCAGTTTGCCTTTAGTGGAGGCTGACGGCGAAAAATGGCTGAATACGGGAGATTGGGGATATGTGGATGAAGAAGGGTATCTTCATTTTAAACAGAGAGTAAAACATGTGATAATAAGGAAAGGAGTAAATGTATTCCCGAGTGAGATAGAGGAGATCATCAACAGACTGGATTATGTCAAACAATGTTGTGTAGTCGGCAAGCAAAGGGGAGATGACGGGTCACAGACAGTTTACGCATATGTTTGTCTCATGGACAGAAACCTCAGAACGGAAAAAACGGCGGAAGCCATAAAGCAATACGTGAGCAGATACGCTGTAAAGGCAGCTGTTCCCGAGAAGATAGTATTTACCGCCAAATTCCCGAGGACGATAATAGGGAAGATAGATATCAAGTATTTTGAAGACAGACCGGAGTAGACAAGTATAAAGGTATAAAGGATGGTACGCGTAAGGGAGAGAAGGGAAAAGAGCTTGAATAACGACAGGACAGAGCAGTGGCAGGGGAGGTCCGCATAAGGAACAAGGAGTCTGTTGAGGACGGAAAGGAACGTCCCGGGTCAGCGGGGGCTGTGTCGGAAGAATGGACGCGTTAAAAAAAATGTCGAATATTTTTAATGGCTTGGTATATTTAATTGCAAAAAGAGGGGCAGTTTGGTAAAATGACAGTAGGGAGAAAAATGGCTTATGGATGTTTCATTGCTGAAGTTGATCAAAAGAAACATTTTTTATTTAAGCATAATGATGCGTGTGTTTTTTTTTGCGCACTCTGATAAAAACACAAGAATTTAGCGCAATCGGAAATCGATTGCGCTAACCTTTTTGATATAGGAGGTAGATATGTCTGTTGTTGCTATAGTAATGGGAAGTAAAAGCGACTATGAAGTTGTATCCAAAGCAAAACTTATTTTGTCCGAATTCGGTGTGGAGTCGGATGTTATGATCATGAGCGCGCACAGAACGCCTGATCTGGTAACTGAATTTTCTCGCAGCGCAAAGGAGAAGGGGTACAAAATAATTATTGCAGCTGCAGGAAAAGCGGCGCATCTGGCAGGGTTTATAGCTGCAAATACGATACTGCCGGTGATAGGGTTACCTATGAAAAGCTCCACATTAGACGGAATGGACAGTCTGCTGTCCACCGTACAGATGCCGACGGGAATACCTGTGGCGACAGTGGCAATAAACGGAGCGGAGAATGCCGCGTTGCTGGCTCTTGAAATACTTGCGCTTTCAGACGCCGGACTTGCAAAAGAAATGGAAGAATACAGGGTCCGACTGAGAGAAGCTGTAGAGAACGATAATAAAAAAATAAACGGTTAAGGAGACAGGAATATGGAAATCAGAGATCAGATTTACGAAGGGAAGGCAAAGAAGGTTTTTGCGACAGATGATCCGGATGTTGTTCTGGTGTCTTATAAGGATGACGCTACGGCGTTCAACGGGTTGAAGAAAGGGCAGATACTCGGCAAAGGGGCGGTAAATAACAAGTGTTCGGATTTTCTTTTCAAACTTCTCGAGAAGGAAGGGATAAAGACACATTACATTGAGCAGATAAATGATACCGATACATTAGTCAAACATGTAAGGATAGTGCCGTTAGAGGTGATAGTGAGGAATATTGCAGCGGGAAGTTTGAGCAAACGCCTTGGTTTGCCTGAAGGGACGCCTATGTCCAGGACGGTATTGGAGTTCAGTTATAAGAATGATGAATTGGGCGATCCGATGATAAACGATTATCATGCTTTAGCGATGGGCTTTGCAACGGAAGAAGAGCTTGAAGGAATAAAGAAGATGAGCTTGAAGATCAACGATATACTGAAGAGGTATTTTGCCTCGATCAATATTGAATTGGTGGATTTCAAGCTTGAGTTCGGAAGATACCACGGCGAAATAATACTTGCGGACGAAATTTCCCCCGATACATGCCGTTTCTGGGACAGTACAACACATGAAAAGCTTGATAAAGACAGATTTCGCAGAGATATGGGGGGAGTAGAAGACGCGTATCAGGAAATAATGCGGCGCATGGGTATATGAGAAAAGACGGAAGCATATTATTGCCGGAGAGACAAGCAGGAGTGCATGAGGAATGCGGAATATTCGGGGAGATATCATGTGAAGCCGATGAGTTGGCGAGAGAGGTATATTTCGGGATATTTGCTTTGCAGCACAGAGGACAGGAGAGTGCCGGTATAGCTGTAGAATACGGGAAAAACAGGGTTGCATATTATAAGAATATGGGACTTGTGAGCGATGTGTTCGGGGAACAGGAGCTTCAGCTTTTGCCATCCACAAAGATAGCCATCGGGCACGTCAGATATTCGACGACCGGGTCGAGCAATGTAGTAAACGCGCAGCCCGTGGTATTTTACGGGCGTTATGGCAGAATGGCTGTGGCTCATAACGGAAACATCGTGAATACCGAAGAAATCAAGAATGAAATGCTGAAGGAAGGGCATATATTTCAAAGCTCAACTGACAGCGAAGTGATAGCTTCTCTGATAAACAAGTATTGTGAAGGATCGGTAGAGGAAGGCATAATCAAGGCGTGCAGACGGATGGTCGGATCGTACGCGTTGGTAATGTTGGCGGACGAAAAGCTTTATGCAGTAAGAGATCCGCACAGTATTCGACCTTTGGTGATGGGGGAGAAGGAAAACAGGATAGTATTTGCGAGCGAGAGCTGTGCACTGGACGCAATAGACGCGCGGCTTGTAAGGGATATCAAGCCGGGCGAATTAGTGATAGTGGACAAGGATCTGAATATAAGAAGCATCATGTTTGCCAATGAGAATCCGCGTCCGTGTATATTCGAATATGTTTATCTGGCGAGGAGCGATTCTGTAATAGACGATATAAGCGTATATAATGCTCGGTATGAATGCGGAAGGAGATTGGCGAAGTTATTCAAGATAGACGCAGACGTTGTAGCCGGTGTCCCCGATTCTGCATTGGTGAGCGCGCGCGGTTACAGTGAAGAGAGCGGGATCCCGTATGTTGACGCTATATCCAAGAACAGGTATATAGGGAGGACATTTATACAGCCGAGTCAGGCAATGCGGGAAAGCAATGTCAAGATAAAATTAAACGCTTTCAAGAGCAACATAAAAGACAAAAGACTGATACTTATAGATGATTCGATAGTGAGGGGTACAACGAGCAGAAAGATCATACAGTTGCTCAAAAGCAGCGGAGCGACTGAAGTGCATATGCTTGTATGTTCTCCTATAATAAAGAATCCGTGTTATTTCGGCATAGATATGCAGACTAAAGAACAGCTTATAGGCGGGTCTTTGGACGAAGAGCAGATCTGCAAAAAAATCGGAGCAGACAGTCTTCATTACGTACCCTTGGATCAGCTTATAAAAAGCTGTACAAACGGCACAGAGCATTCATTTTGTACCGGATGTTTTGACGGTGAATATCCGTTTGATATAAGCAAATACCATGTTGATAAATTAGGACTCGAATAAACGTAGCCGAACTGAATAGTTTTTGTTTGACAAGAAGAATAGTATATTTTCGGAGGGTGTTATGAGTATAGATTATAAAAGTGCGGGAGTGGACGTTGAAGCCGGTTACGAGGCGGTGCGTCTTATGAAGGAATACGTGCGTGAAACGTATGACGGTAACGTGCTTGGTGATATAGGGAGCTTCGGAGGCTTTTATGCGCTGGGAGACAAGCCCGATTCACCTGTGCTTGTTGCAGGGACAGACGGAGTAGGAACCAAGCTGAAATATGCGTTTGTGCTTGACAAACATGACACAATAGGGATAGACTGCGTAGCGATGTGTGTAAACGATATAGTGTGTCAGGGGGCAAAGCCTTTGATATTTCTTGATTATATCGCATCTGGCAAACTGATACCCGAAAGGACAAAGGAGATCGTAAAAGGTGTGGCAGCGGGATGCAAGCAAGCGGGATGTGCGCTTATCGGAGGAGAAACTGCCGAAATGCCGGGGTTTTATTCTGAAGGAGAGTACGATATAGCGGGATTTTCATGCGGAATAGTAAACAGATCCGAAGTGATAAACGGAAAAACCGTAAAAGAAGGCGATGTGCTGATAGGTCTGCCTTCTTCAGGGATACACAGCAACGGATATTCTCTTGTAAGGAAACTGTTTCCGCCAGTAAAGGAAGAACTCCTGAAGTTTGATGAAGAGCTGGGAGATGTCCCGGCAAACGTGCTGCTGAAACCTACCAGAATATATGTAAAGCTCATTCTGGAATTGGTAAAAGAATGCCGTATAAAAGGAATAGCGAATATAACGGGCGGAGGTTTTATAGAAAATATACCGAGGATAATTCCGGAAGGATTGGCGGCATGTATAGACCGTAAAAGCTACGAGATTCCGAGGATTTTCAGAGTGCTGCAGAAGAGAGCCGAAATCAGTGATGAAAAAATGTACAATACTTTCAATATGGGTATAGGCATGGTTTTGGCGGCAGATAAAGACGAAGAGGAGAAAGTGATCGGTTTTCTCCGGGAGAAGGGCGAAAAACCGGTGCGTTTGGGAAAGATCGTAAAAGGCGACGGGGTTATTTTATGAAAAGGATCGCCGTGTTCGTATCGGGCGGCGGAACAGATATGCAGTCGATAATAAACGCCGTAAAAAGAAACAGAATAAAAGGGGAAATAGTTGCGGTCATAGCCTCGAAACCGGGTATATACGCTTTAAAGAGAGCGGAAAAGCATAAGATACCGTCATATGTCTTTGAAAGGAAGAATTATGTTTCTCCCGAAAAAATGTATGAAGAGATATCACGTGTGTTGGAAGAAAAAAATACGGATCTGATCGTACTTGCGGGGTATCTCGGGATATTGACGGAAAATATAGTCGATAAATACCGCGGGAAAATAATCAATGTACATCCGTCGCTGATCCCGAAATATTGCGGGAAAGGTTATTACGGACTGAATGTGCATAGGGCGGTATTAAGCGCGGGAGAAAAGGTTACCGGGGTCACGGTGCATTATGTAGACGAAGGCACCGATACCGGAGAGATAATATCCCAGAAAGTTGTACCGGTCAAGAAACACGATACTGCCGAGTCGCTTCAGGCAAGGGTGCTTGAGGAAGAGCATAAAATACTGCCTGAAACCGTAGCGAGGATATGCGGCGGGGTAAACGGCAGAGGTAAATTGAAGAAATTATACAAAAAGCATTGAAAAATATACTACTATTTCACACATAGTATTATATTTTTCTTGATAAGGAGGAGAATTCATGAAGAAGAGAGCGCTGATAAGTGTATCCGATAAAAGAGGGATAGAACAGGTAGCGAGGCGGCTTGCGGCAATGGGGTATGAGATAGTAAGTACCGGCGGAACATACAAAGCTATTTGTGATGCGGGCATTCCGGCTGTGAATATCAGCAGTATAACGAATTTTCCGGAGTGTCTTGACGGTCGGGTAAAGACGCTGCATCCGGCGGTGCATGCGGGGTTATTGGCGGTAAGAGACAATGAAGAGCATATGGAGCAGCTCAAAAAGCTCAATATCGGAACTATTGATGTAGTTATAGTGAATTTATATCCTTTCAGGGCTACAGTTATGAAGGAAGGCGTTACTTTTGAAGAGGCTGTTGAAAACATCGATATAGGTGGGCCTACGATGCTGAGGAGTGCTGCAAAAAATGCCGTGAGCGTAGTGGTAATAGTGGATCCTGAGGATTATGACGTTGTATTGGATGAAATGGAAAGCGGAGAGGTAAGTCGTGAGACGAGGCTGAGGCTGATGTACAAGGTATATCAGCATACTGCGGTATATGATTCCATGATATCGGAATATTTGCGTAAGCAAGTCGGGATAGAGTTTCCGGAGCAGATAACGATGTCGTATGAAAAGATGGAGGATCTCAGATACGGTGAGAATCCTCATCAGAGCGCGGCTTTATATATGGAGAGCATGGCGAGGGCCGGTTCGCTGGTGTATGCGAAGCAGCTCAACGGAAAGCAGCTGTCATACAACAATCTTAATGATGCAAACGGGGCGATAATGTTGCTGAAGGAATTTGAGAGGCCCACGGCGGTTGCGGTAAAGCATTCAAATCCTTGCGGAGTTGCGTCGGCAGACACTATCTATGAGGCGTACGTGAAAGCGCATGACGCTGATCCGGTGTCGATATACGGTGGCATAATTGCGCTCAACAGGAAGGTGGATAAAAAGACTGCCGAAGAGTTGCACAAGACTTTTCTCGAGATAGTTATAGCTCCCGGCTATGAAGAGGAGGCTTTGGAGGTGCTTTGCACCAAGAAAAATCTGAGGGTATTGGAATTGCCTGAAGTCGGAGAGAAGGTGGGCGGCAGAGATTTTAAGAAGATAGACGGCGGTTTGCTTTTGCAGACGGCGGATAGTCATCTTGCGGACAAATTCGAGAATGTCACGACTCACAAAGCGAGTGAGGAGCAGCTTAGGGACATGCGGTTTGGGATGAAGGTAGTGAAGCATTGTAAATCGAATGCGGTAATAGTGGTGAAGGACGAGGTAACTTTAGGGCTCGGTATAGGACAGACAAACAGGATATGGGCTACAAATCAGGCGATAGAGCATTCATTGACAGGTGTAAAAGGAGCGGTGCTGGTTTCAGACGCTTATTTTCCGTTCAATGACAGTGTATTGAAGGCTGCTGAAAGCGGTATAGCGGCGATAGTGCAGCCTGGCGGAAGCATAAGGGATGAAGACAGTATAAAAGCAGCCGAAGAGAAAGGTTTGGCGATGGTATTTACGGGAGTGAGGCATTTTAAGCATTGATTATGGAAAAGACAGTTGTACTTATAGGTGGCGGAGGAAGAGAGCATGCCATAGCCGCAGCGTTAAGAAGGAGCAGTAAGGTAGGAAAGATATATGCCATACCCGGAAATGCCGGGATAAGGCAGGTCGCGGAATGTGTAGAAGGCGACGTAATGGATTTTGCTTTTATACTGGAGTTTTGCAGGAAGGTGAAAGCCGATTATGTATTTGTTTCGCCTGATGATCCGCTTGCGGGAGGGCTGGCAGATATACTTACCGCTGAAGGGATCAAAGCATTCGGGCCGGTAAAAGATTGTGCCGTAATAGAGAGCAGTAAAGTTTTTTCCAAGAATTTTATGAAAAAGCACAATATACCCACGGCTGATTACGAAGTTTTTGATGATTATTCCAAAGCTTTGGAATATGCTTCGGGCGCAGATTATCCGCTGGTAATAAAGGCAGACGGACTTGCTTTAGGTAAAGGAGTCATCATATGCCGGGATTACAAATCGGCTGAAGAGGCTTTAAAGAGCATTATGCTGGACAAGGTGTTCAAAGATGCCGGCAGGAGAGTTGTGGCGGAGGAATACCTGACAGGACACGAAGTATCGTTGCTTATATTCTGTGACGGAGAGCATTATAAACTTATGCCGTCTTCGCAGGACTATAAGAAGGCATTTGACGGAGACAAAGGTCTTAATACCGGAGGTATGGGGGCAGTATCGCCGTCGCCATATTTTACCGAAGATGTACGTCACAGGGTAATAAAAGAGATAGTGGAACCTACCGTAAGGGGTTTGTCGGAAGAAGGGCGTATATTCAAAGGGGTACTGTATTTCGGGCTCATGCTGACTGAGAAAGGGCCGAAAGTACTGGAGTATAACGCGCGTTTCGGAGATCCCGAAACTCAGGTGATACTACCTAAGCTCAAGACTGATCTTATTGACATAATGGAAGCTTGTATCAGCGGAACATTAGACAAAACAGATATAGAATGGGAGGAGTGTGCAGCTGTAACGGTAGTGGCTGCGAGCGACGGGTATCCCGGGAAAGTAATAAAAGGCATAAAAATAGTAATCGTACCTGTTGTAGACACATTCATATATCATTCCGGGACCGTAATCAGGAATAACGAGCTGTTAACGAACGGCGGGCGCGTATTGAGTGTATGTGCAAAGGGAAGGAGTATAGAGCAGGCGCGTGAAAAAGCTTACGAAGGTATTGAAGGAGTATATTTTGCCGGAATGCAATACAGGCATGATATAGCTTTATTTACGGAGAAGGAGCATGTTTAATATATACGTTGAGAAGAAGGACAGGAATGTTAACGGCGGGTTGATCAAAGATTTCAAGGAATTTCTGAATATCGAATGTGAAAGTGTAAGAAAAGTACTCAGGTATACCGTTGACGGTATTGACGAAAAGACGCTTGAAAGGGCTATTCCGATATTTGCCGAAGCACCTGTAGATAACTATGGATTTCAATTGAAGATCGGTAAAGAAGAGGATCTGATTGTAGTGGAATATCTTGACGGACAATTTGATCAGAGAGCGGATTCGGCGTCACAATGTATAAAGATCCTGACCGGAGGGACGGATGCTCCGGTAAGGTGCGCGACTCTTTATCTTATAAGCGGCGTAACGGCAGAAGAAAAAGAAAAGATAAAGAAGTATCTGATAAATCCGGTGGAGTGCAGGGAAGGCAGGGAACCTCCTGTTGATCCGTTTTGTGTCACGGCAAAAGCGCCTTCGGTCATGAGGGAGGAAGAGGCCGGTTTCATAGAGATGGGTGAAAGTGAGCTCAGGGATTATTACGATGCTCAGGGTTTTGCGATGTCTTATGAAGACTGCAGATTTGTGCAGGAGTATTTCAGGAAGGAAGGAAGAGAGCCTACGCGTACAGAAATAAAAGTGATAGACACTTATTGGAGCGATCACTGCAGGCATACGACTTTTCTTACGCATATAAAATCCGTAAAGATACTGAGTAATATAAAGGCCATTGAGCAGGCGTACAGGCTTTACCGGGAAAAATTTGCACAGATGTATAAAGGCCGGGAGGATAAATACGAGTGTTTGATGGACATGGCGACGCTTGCTGTCAAAGTATTGTCGGAAGAGGGGTATCTTGATAATCTGGATCGCAGTGACGAGATCAACGCATGTTCTGTGACGGTCAAGGTGGATGTCGACGGAAAGGATGAAGACTGGCTGATAATGTTTAAAAACGAAACTCATAATCATCCTACGGAAATAGAGCCGTTTGGCGGAGCGGCGACGTGTTTGGGCGGAGCGATAAGAGATCCTTTGAGCGGAAGGAGTTATGTGTATCAGGCGATGAGGATAACGGGGGCAGCTGATCCCACGACGCCTTTTGACAAAACTCTGAACGGTAAATTGCCTCAGAGGGTATTGTGCAGGACCGCACTGGCAGGGTTTTCGTCGTACGGCAATCAGATAGGACTGGCAACGGGAACAGTACATGAACTGTATCATAAAAGATATGTGGCGAAAAGACTTGAAACGGGGTATGTTATCGGAGGAGCTCCGAAGGAAAACGTGATAAGGAAGACTCCGAAGGCCGGCGATATAGTGCTTCTTCTCGGCGGTGATACGGGAAGAGACGGCTGCGGCGGAGCGACTGGAAGCAGTAAATCGCATACCGTAGAGTCCGTATCGGAATGCGGGGCGGAAGTTCAGAAAGGTAACGCGCCTGAAGAAAGGAAGCTGCAGAGACTTTTCAGGAATCCTGAAGCGTCAAAGCTGATAATAAGGTGCAATGATTTCGGAGCCGGCGGAGTTTCCGTAGCCATAGGAGAACTGAGCGACGGCTTGGATATCCGTCTTGAGAAGGTGCATAAAAAATACGAAGGACTCAACGCCACAGAATTGGCTATCAGTGAAAGTCAGGAGAGAATGGCGGTAGTGGTTGAACCCGAGAATGCGGAACGTTTCAAGGAACTTGCGTCTGCAGAAAATCTCAAATGCTATGAGGTAGCTTCGGTTACTGACAGCGGCAGGTTACGTATGTATTATAAGGACGAAACCGTCGTGGATATAGCGCGTTCTTTTCTTGACACAAACGGCGTAAGGCAGGAAACGGAAGTTGTTATCTGTGACGAATACAAGGGCTTTTTTGAACATATCGACGAAAAAGAAAAACAGTGTATTTCAGATGGCGATATAAAGAGCGTGATCAAGAACAGACTGAAAGATTTGAATGTTTGTTCGCAGAAGGGGGCGGGTGAGACTTTTGACGGAACCATAGGTGCGTCTACTGTTCTGATGCCTTTCGGAGGGAAGAATCAGCTTACGCCGAGTATGATAATGGCGTCAAAGCCGCCTGTAAGGGGGAGTACCTCTACGGTCACATGCTCATCTTTCGGAGCTTTTCCGGCTCTCATGTGTCAGTCGCCGTTTCTCGGGTCGTATTACGCCGTTGTGACTGCGGTTCACAAATTGCTGGCTTCAGGCGTAAAAAGAGACACGATACGACTTACCTTGCAGGAGTTTTTCAAAAAATTGCGTTCTGATCCGCAGAGGTGGGGAGAACCTGCTTCTGCTCTTCTCGGGGCTTTTGCTGCGCAGTTGTTGCTCAAGACAGGGGCAATAGGCGGAAAGGATTCGATGAGCGGAAGTTTTGAAGATCTGGACGTTCCGCCCACCCTGATAGCTTTTGCAATGGGAGTTCTGAAAGAGGACAAGCTTATCGACAATACTTTCAGGGATGAAGGATACGCATATTTATATCCGATAAAGAAAGATGAAACCGGAGTACCTGATGAAAAGGCTCTTTTGGAAACGGAAGACGAGATATCGTCTCTGACGGAAGAAGGCAAGGTGCTTTCAGCCTGTGTCGTGGAAGAAGGCGGGAGACTCGTCACATTGATAAAGTCTCTGATGGGCAACGATATGGGGCTGAAAATAGCAGAAGTTTCCGGATCGGATTTTTGCCCGGCATATGGGGATATCATTATTCTGACTAAAGATAAGCTTTCGGACAGGGAAGTGTATGCTGAGGTGACGAAAAACGGCATAGTCGAGATTGGCGGAACAAAAATCAATATGGAAGAACTGAAGGAAGCCTTTAAAAGTACTCTTGAAAATGTTTTTCCGACGACAGCGAAAGCAGAAGGTTATATACAGCCGTGTGATTACGAAGTGTCCGGTCCATATAAAGCTGAAAAGAGGGTGGCATTGCCTAAGGTGCTTATCCCTGTATTTCCCGGGACGAACTGTGAATATGATTCCGGACGTGCCTTTGAAAAGCAAGGATTTAAAACAGATATCTTTGTGGTGAAAAATATAACTGCTCAGGATATCGAATATACAGTCAAAGAGCTTGTACGCAGGATAAATGACGCAAATGTGATCATGCTGCCGGGCGGTTTCAGCTGCGGAGACGAGCCGGACGGAAGCGGTAAGTTTATCGCTACCACGTTCAGCAATCCGTATATAGCGGAAGCTGTTATGGATTTACTGAAGAAAAGAGACGGACTTATTCTCGGGATCTGCAATGGTTTTCAGGCGCTCATAAAATTAGGTTTAGTGCCGAACGGACAGGTGATGCCTCTTTCTGCCGAGTCGCCGACATTGACGTACAATAATATCGGAAGGCACGTAAGTACGATCGTAAAGATAAGAGTTGCATCGAATAAATCGCCATGGCTGAATAAGTGTAAGCCGGGAGAAATTTATTCGGTACCTGTGAGTCACGGGGAAGGGAAGTTTATAGCAGATGAAAAGGTCATGTCGGAATTGATAAGGAAAGGACAGATCGCAACCCAGTATGCAGACGAGTCCGGTAAGCCGACAATGCTGTCGCCGTTTAATCCCAACGGATCATATAATGCCGTTGAAGGGATACTTTCGGAGGACGGCAGGATCTTCGGCAAAATGGGGCATACCGAACGCCGTAACAACGGACTGTACAGAAATGTTGACGGGAATTATGATATGCCTCTGTTTTCAAGTGCAGCGGAGTATTATAAGTGATGTAAAGAATAAACAAACTGATCTTGCCGCAAAACGGGCATGATTTTCCGGAGTGAAGCGTAATGTGGAATTTGTTTCACTCCGGTTTTTGATATATTCCGGAAAGAATGAAAGGAATGTATTAGGAAACTCTGAAATCTCGGTTCATGGCGGAGCAGAAGAGAAGAAAAAAGTATTGAGTGCTTGTTTATTATAAGCGGTAGCGAATTGACGGCTGTGGCACAAGTATTCAGTTTGGGCGAAAGCGGATCCGGAAAAGGGAAAAACGAGCGAAGCAAGTATAGAGTCTGCAAGAAAATAAAATGATCAAACATTTACGGCAAGAAGAGTAATAAAAAATAGTATTTGATTTTGTACTGCCAAAGGGTGTTAAGTTGTGAAAGCCATTGAAAACACCAATTTTTTCGTAAGTTGTAGTGCTCAAAACAACAATGACTTTGAAGCTTTGGTGCTCAAATAGTGCCCGGATTTCCTGTAGCGATATAAAACAATATGGAAAGATACAAAGAGATATTATTTATACAAACCGAGGAAAGATAGAAAAATTTATATGTGATCGCTATAATCTAAATAGAAAAATTAACAAATTTGAAGAGGTAAAATTTATGTTTGGAAATATAGAATGGATATTTTTTGATGTTGGTTCAACGCTTGTTGATGAGCATTTGGTTTATGAACATATTTTTCGTGATATAGCAGAACGTACAAATTTAGATTATCCTTTTATTTATGATGAAGCATTAGAATATTATAAACAGAATAAAAAGGGCGATATTGAATTGGGAATAAAATATAATCTTCCTAAAAGGAAATGGCCTATCGAAGATGAAATTTTATACAAAGATGTCCCTTATTGCCTTGAGATATTAAATAAAAAGTATCGTATTGGTATTATAGCTAATCAATCATTGGGAACAAAAAATAGATTAGAAAAATGGGGGATTATGAAACATATTGATTTAGTTATCGCTTCAGCAGAAGAAGGTGTATCAAAACCAAATCCTAAAATTTTTGAAATTGCTTTGCAAAGGGCTCAGTGTGAGGCTAATAAGGCAATAATGATTGGAGATAGAATAGATAATGATATTGTGCCCGCTAAAAAAATGGGAATGCGAACAATATGGATAAAACAAGGTTTTGGTGGTTATTGGCAAATAACCGGAGATGATGAAAAGCCAGATTATATTGTTGAGAATATTATTGAGTTATGTAATTGTTTGTAGTGACAATTTCCGGTTTATGTAAGGGTTGGAACATTTCCGATAATCAAAAATCGCTGTTACTGTCACAGATAGTAATGCGTGATTTTACGGAAAGGGTACCCCTTTCCTATGCTTGCTACGGAACTTTTTACAGAGGAACGGAAAAGAATGGATAATCAAAAGGGATAGTATTTATCCTTGAGATGTTACACAGTTAAAGGTCACTTTGAGGGAAAAGGTATAAACACCTTACCCTATCAGTTTTGTGCCTGTAAAGCCTTCGTTTGCAAGGCTTATTGAACTGCCAATGCGTAACATAATGGCATAAAACAAGGTAGTCTAAACTGCCTTTGTGGGTGTGATAACACCGTACTATGTTTATGTGTATTGTCTGATTTGTGGAGCTAAAATGGTGCCCAACTTTACAAAACCAACTTATGCGGAGATATGGGAAGATACACATATAAACGGGAAAACTATTGAAAATACAGGGATTTTCCTCTTTCTATAAATACCTGCAAGAAGTTATAAAACGATTTACGTCTATAGAATCAATAAAAAATTTTGCACTCCGGTATGACCGTGTGCAAAAGTAAAATCGGACAAATGTGTAAAAAAACTTGTGGCACCTTCTGAAAGGAAGGCGCCACAAATCTTTTAAGGAGAATTATTGATTATTACCGCGTTTTTTTCTGAAAATCAGAATTACGGCGGCAACCGATATGAGAGACATAACTATCATAGTTAAAGTCGCCACAGGTGTTCCTATTTCGGAATCGCAAGCGCAGGAAACACCCTCAGAAGGATCTACAGGCGTAGGATCGTCGGGATCATCGGGAGGAGTAACAGGTTCGTCGGTGATAACGTTGTCGACATTTATAATGATGTCAGAAGGCGTAGCGACGAGCCTTGCGCCGGCGTCGGCAGGAGCGTTTTCGTTGAGTTCGAGAAGGCCGTGCATATTGATAGAGCCGTCCTCGTCACGAGTGATCTGAATTGACGTGTCAAGGCTTACAAACATGTCTTCGGTGATCTGAGCGTTTTCGATATTGAAGCTGCCTGTTCCGTTCCAGAAGTAGTTATTGGCTGAATCGATTGAAGACTGATTCACGAGTTTTATGGATTCACCTATGGAGAGGTTTTCCGTTCTGAAGCTGATGACGCCTTCGGCTACGAAATCGGTATTGCTGCCGCTGTTGCCGTAAAGAGCCACGTTGTAGCTTCCGTTGTTGAATGATGTACTGTTGTAGACTTTAATATCGGGGCAGCTGTTGCTGTCGATACCTTTGCCTTTGTTGTTAAAGGAGATGCTGTTTCTGAGAACGTGAGCGCCTTGTATACCGGAACCGCCCATTTTGAAACCGTTACCGTTACCGGCGTTGGTGCCGTCAAGGAGGTAGCCGTTATTGAAAGTGACGCAGTTTTCAACTACTACAGCTCCGATAGGACCTGTAGCTATCTTAGCAAACATATCCCAACCGTCGTCAGCGTTGTTGTAAGCGATACAGCCTCTGAATACGTTGCCTGCACCGCAGGTAAGTTTAGCGGCGAAGCCGTCGGCGTCTTCGAGAGCGGCGTCGGCATTATTGTAAGAGGTACAATTCAGGATCAGGTTATTGGTGGGCCAGAGAGTATTGGGCTCTGCGGATCTGCCGCTGATCTGAAGTCCCGTATTGCCGTTGTTGTAAGTATTAACAAGTTCTATGACGTTATAGTTACCGCTGACCTGCATACCTTTATAGCCTTCTGCGGCGTTGGTGCAGTCAATGCCTTTGATATACCAGTAGTCGCCCCAGATGTTGAATCCGGTACCGACTCTATTGAAGTTGATAACGGCTCTTTCGGAGGAAGCGGGATCGGAAACGAGAGTTTTATAAGCACCGGGAGCGCCGCTGTTTCCTCTGGCGATCATGACTTCGGATTCGATTTTATATTCGCCGGCAAGCATAAGGATAGTCTGACCGGGCTGCAGATAAGCAAGAGCGGTGAATATATCGAGAGGCTTGTCGTAGCTGCCCGTACCGAGTGAATTACCGGTAGGCGAAACTATAATAGTTTGGTCAGGAGTTCCGAACGAAAGAACATAAACAGAATAAGTCGTTTTCTGAGTTTCGTAAGAACTCATTTCGCTTTCGCTGTCCGGTTTATAATCGGGATCGGGAGTAAATTCGAGTTTGATGTCGTTTGAACCGTCCTTAAGAGTGATAGGGCAGTAATTTTTCTCGAACGCGATAATTCCGTAGTTATCGATGACTTTTTCGTTGTCAAGGTAGGCAGTCAAAACGCCGTCGCAATTGGCAAGGAAGTCGAAGGAATAATCATGGCCGGAGAAAGTGGAGGCGCTGAGAATAGTAAGCACGGGATCCACAAGATTCTTGGGTTTTTCAATTACTTCGGTAGAACGTTCCGTAACATTTACGGTGATATCCGAGAAGGAAGCATTGCAGCCTCTTGCTACGGCGAAACCTACGTAAATATTCTCTTTATCGATCTGAAGCATCTGATCTTCGCCGTTTTCATTGTAATAAAGAGTATGCGAATAAGTGGTTCCGGAAGTGGTGTAGTAAGTTACGACATAAACGTTATTGATTTTCTCTATGGAGAGGGTGAAAATATCTCCGGTTTTGACGGTTACGTTTTCGGAATCGGGATCGCCGAATTTACCCATGGTATTTGCCCAGGTTCCGAGAGCGGGAGCAGATTCCGTGGTCGTAAGGCCGGTAACGAATCTGTAGCCGAGGCCGTCTTTGATATTGACTGTCTGACCTTCATACTGATAAGTCAGCTTAGTTGCGATAGCGGCAACGGAGTTGGTATAGAAGGGTTTGCCGGAAACGCCGTTTTCGCCGATGCTGTCACGAACGAGAAGAGCAACGCCTTCTTGACCGTCGACATTGGGATTTATGTAATCGATGCGTACGGTAGCTTTAAGGAAGAAGTCGTTTTCGAGAGCGTTGATTTTAGTATAATAGAAGCTTATTCCGTCGTAGCCGTCCTGAGTGAATTTGCCGCCCTTATCTTTTATAGCCATTGAATCGGGGTCGTAAGTACAGGAAAGAAGGGTGATACCGTCGTAAATATTGCTTCCTGAAACAAGCTTATTTCTGCTTGAACTCGTACTTGTTCCGAACCAAGCGAAATTCCAGTCGAGCTCAGCGCTGTTTCTGACGATAGCAGAGCAGGTAGCGGGATTGGAACGCTCATCGTTTCTCAAAGCGTAAACAAGGATCTCGTAGGTATTACCGATCGTAAGGCCTGTAATGGGATAAGTAAGTTCATCATCCGATCCGGCTTCCACGGTATCGAGATAAATATAATTTTGATCGCCTTTAAGACGATAGTGGATTTCATAGTTATCGGCTTCGGCAACTTTTGTGATTGTCACAAGCAGCGTACCTTCGGAATCGTTTGTTTTGGCTCTGACTGAAGGAGTGCCGAGGGGAAGCAGGAATTCTGCCTGAACGGCTTCAGCGGAAACGAGAGTAGTTTCTTCATCGTTTCTGAAAGCTTCGGCAGTGAAATAATATGTTCCGGAAGCAGAGGGGGTGAAGTGTAATTCGCCTTCGGTCCCGAAAGAAATGGTACTGGCGGAATCAATGATTTCTCCGTCGAGAGTGCTTCTCATATAAATAGTAAGTTTATCGGCGCCGTCCTGACCGATTACCATGGTATAAGGAACGGTGATTCTGCTGCTGTTTACAACAGGTGTGCCGAGCACGGGAGGTTCGACCTCATTCCAGTCCTTTCTGACGATTTCCTGAGATTCACCCGTCACGACTTCGATGTAATAGAGATTTATAGCGGCGTCAACGCTGAAATAATATGTACCTGCATCAGCGATTTCATACTCGAGAGGAGTGATGACGTTGTCCACAGCCGCAGTAGGAGCAGCAAAAGAAGCGACAGGTTCGCTTGCGCCCATCATATTGAGGATGAGCTGTCTGTCGGCAGCGGAAGAACTGCCGCTGAGAACGTAAGCTTTAACTGAAGAAGCACCGGTCACGGTGAAAGTGATGGTTCTTGACATGCCGTCGCTTGCGCCGTTGAACTTAAGTCTCTTGGCAAACTGAACACCTTCGGCATTTTGCTTGCTGTTGGCTTCGACGGTCATTTTTTTGGAATCGCTGGCAGTGACGGTAAAACCATCCTGAAGGACTTCGCCGGTAATGTCGCCGTCGGCGAGTTTGCCTGCGTCAAATATCTGAGTAATTGCCTGTTCTGTTTCGGCTACTTCGATATAATAAATATTGATAGCGCCTACAGGGAAGGTAACGATATAACTTCCGGCTTCTTCAATAGAGAAAGTCTGTTCCGGGATGGTACTGTTTTCGACAGAACCCAAAGGGATGTAAGACCCGATCATTTCGCCCGATCCGTCATTTTTTGAAAGGACCACGGTCCTGTCGGTTGCGGACGAACTGCTGCTCATGGCATAGATGCTGAAAGTTGCAGGTCCGGAAGTGGAGAAGGAAATAGTCCTTGAAGTGCCGTTGGTTACGCCGTTGGTTTTTAATCTTTGCGTAAACTTTAATCCGGACGGTGATTGTTTGTTGTTTCCGTCAACGGTAAACTTATTGGTCGAATCCGCTCCGAGAGTAAAGCTTCCTACAGTAGTTATTTCGGTGATATCTCCGAGGGGAAGCTCCGACGCGTTGAGAATGGAATTTTCGGTTGCATTTACCATGCTCATTGCAGGAATGATGCCTACTAAAGCAACCAAAGCTATCATTATCAGCGCTGACATCAATAGCTTGTTTTTCATAAAAAACCTCCGATTAAAATTTATCTTTCTATTTAGCGGTATAAAACCGTAAATCCGAGTCTGACGAGGGACATGTTTTGCAAAGAAAGTCATAAAAACTCTGCACCTCATAATTCAATATAATATTAAGATATAAACAGGTTCAAGTCAATACAGCAAGTGGCTGAAAATATACACAAATCGGCTTTCCCTAAATAGTCGCATGAGCATAATGCCGTTAAAAAGCGTAAAAGCGTGGAGGACAAATATTAAAAAAGAGGGTGAAAGGAAGGGACAAGAAAAGGAACGGAGAAGCAAAGATGTTCAGTAAAATAAACGGAATAAAAATCGTAATGTGGTTGCAATTTGAAGGGGAATGTGTTATGATAGACATAGTAGGAAATATTTGACTGCAGGCATGTCCGGGCTTGCGGCGGAAAGGAGGGCGTATGAATGTAATATCGGGGGATATGTTACGAGGCAATGTTGACACATTTGTTTTGCGCATATTGCTTGACGGAAACAAATACGGTGTTGAGATCAAGAAAGAGATAATGAAGAAGACCGGAGGGCTATACGAGCCGAAAGAGCAGACCTTATACTCTGCGTTTCACAGACTGGAGGAAGCGGGGTACATAAAGGGCATATGGGGCGACGATTATGTCGGGGCAACGAGGAAGTATTACACCATAACTGCCGACGGGGTCGAGGCTTACGACAGGAACAAGAAAGCGTGGAACAACGCCAAGAGACTATTGGATATACTTATAGGCTGAAAATGAAATATTTGGAAATCGGTATCAAGACAAAAAGTGAGACGAGCGAACTCGTTGCTGACCTTCTGACGGAGCTGACGGGAGAAGGCGTTTGCATATACGATAAAAACGATCTGAGTGTACCGACGTGGGACTATGCGGAGGAAACCGCTTTCAACGCATACGGAGAGGAAGTCACGGTAAAGGGGTATGCGGCGCAGGATAAGGCAGGCGAAGTAATGGAGCGGCTGAAGGAGCGTATAGAGGAATTCAGGCGCATGGAGGCAGATTTCGGGAGTCTGGAGGTGGCGGTTGAAATTACCGACGACGGGACATGGCGGGATGTATGGAAGGAGCATTTTCACGCAGCCGGTATCGGGAGAGTTGTGATATGTCCCGAATGGGAGGACTATGAAGCAGGCGAAGGAGAGGTAAAGGTAATAATCGATCCCGGGCTTGCTTTCGGAACGGGCGAGCATGAAACGACGTCGATGGTGATTGAACTGATGCAGGAAGAAGACATGGCGGGAAAATGCGCGGCTGATGTCGGATGCGGGAGCGGCATATTGACCGTTACCGCACTGAAACTCGGTGCGGAGAAGGTGGTCGCTACCGATATCGACGAACAGGCGGTGGAAGCAGCGGAAAAAAACTGCAGTCTCAACGGTGTGAAGGCGAAGATAATGCATACGGATCTTTTGCCCGATGAGAGAGGAGATTACGATATAATACTTGCCAATCTGACGGCGGATATTCTGATAAGGTTATCTGAAAGCATCGGGAAGAAGGTCAGATCGTCTGGCAAGGTGATACTTTCGGGCATACTGGACGTAAAGTTGTCCGAGGTAGTCGGCAGGTATGAAAGTATCGGGTTTATAACGGAGAAGGTGCGAAAGAAGGGAGAATGGCGTGCGGTCGTGATGAGGGCAGGATGGTAGAATACAGAAGGTTTTTCATAGAGAGCCGAGAACTCTCGGGTGAAGAAGTCAGATTGAGAGGAGATGAGCACAGACATCTGGCAAATGTACTCAGGATGCGTCCCGGAGAAAGGGCGGTGTTGTGCACCGGCGACGGAATCGATATATTATGTGAGATAGTATCGGTCGGCAAAGCAGAAGCGGTTTTGCGCGTACTGAGGAGAGAAAAAAATAAATGTGAATTCGGGACCGACATAACGCTTTTTCAGGCTGTACTGAAGGGAGATAAAACCGAATTGGTAATTCAGAAGGCAGTAGAGCTGGGCGCGGGGAAAATAGTATTATTTGAAAGTGAGCATACCGTGGCTAAAACGAACGGAAAAGAAGAAAGATATTCGAGGATAGCTCTTGAAGCTGCCAAACAATGCGGGAGATCGGTAATAACTTCTGTCGGGATAATGAGTTACGATGAGGTTGTCGGCAGTATAGATGAATACGGTACGGCGATATTCTGCAACGAAAGAGATGATACGACTCCGATCCTGAGATTTCTGACAAAGCATGGTATAAAGGGAAATGTCTGTATAATAGTCGGAGCGGAAGGAGGTTTTTCCGAAGAAGAGGCCGCGGAGTTATCCGAAAAGGCGAATTCGGTTACTTTGGGGAAACGGATACTTCGTGCCGAAACTGCAAGCATATGTGCTTTATCGGTTATGGGCGCTTTCATGGATCTCAGCGATTGGTGAAAAACAAATCCGGCATGATCGCGGCTTTGCAGGCGGCGGAATCGTGAATCGTAAAGAATGTCGGAAGGGCGAGGTCATACCGTGAAGGGAGATGGTACGGTTATTTGCGGATGTAATGTTCCTAAGGCGGTAAAATTGAGACAAGGCAGGGTGAGAAATGAGGATCAGGGTTTTTAATCTCGGGTGTAAGGTAAATAATTACGAAGGAGAAGAGATAATCCGACAGCTGTTGGAGAGAGGTCACGATGCTGCCGTCGGGCTTGAGTTTGCAGAAGCATATATATTGAATACTTGCGCCGTAACGAATGAGGCTGAAAGGAAATCAAGGCAGGCAATAACAAGACTGCTCAGGATAAATCCCGAAGCTAAGGTTTATGTATGCGGATGCGCGGCACAGTATGCAAGTGCGAGGTTTGAGGAGATAGAGGGAGTCAGAGTCGTAAAAGGAGTCGCAAATAAAGCCGGACTAATAGATTATATAGAAAAAGATACCGAGAATACCGTTGTCGATATAGAACCGCTGCCTTCGGTATACCCTGTCAGCGAGGGAGCTTTTGCGGGAAAGACACGAGCATCAATAAAGATATGCGACGGTTGCAACAGGTTTTGCAGTTATTGTATCGTCCCGTATCTCAGAGGACGTCTGAGGAGCAGGCCGATAGAAGATATACTTAAAGAGTTTGAAAAAAACAAGGACAGAAAGGAAATAGTCATTACAGGTGTGGACATTTCTTCATACGGTGCCGATATAGGAGAGAATCTGTTGTCATTGATCCGAGTTCTTAAAGCCGAAGGAGTAAGGAAGAGGATCGGAAGTCTTGAAGCAAGCGCCGTGACTGAGGAGCTGCTTGAGGAAATGAAAGCTGACGGAAATTGGTGTGATCATTTTCATTTATCACTTCAAAGCGGCAGCAACGATATTCTGAAAAAGATGAACCGACATTATACAGCTTCGGAATTTCTTGATAAAATCATTCTTATAAGAAAATATTTTCCCGATGCCGGTTTGACTACGGACGTAATAGTCGGATTTCCCGGTGAAAGTGATGCCGATCACAGAGAAACGCTGAATTTCGTAAAAGCAGCGGGATTTTCGGACATACATCCTTTTATATATTCAAAAAGGAGCGGAACTTTGGCTGCACGAATGTCTCAGATACCACCGGAAGTAAAGAAGTTGAGAGAAAAAGAGCTTATACGTGTAAAAAACGAACTGAAAGCGGCTTTTTTCGGAAAGCACGCGGGGAAAGAGGCCGAAATACTGATCGAAAGCAAATACGGTTATACGTCGAATTATATTAAGGTATATCCCGAGGGGACTCTTAAGCCGGGGGAGACAGCGAAAGTGGTAATAGGGGGCGTATTTAAGGACGGAGTCAGAGGAAGGATAATATATTAAGGAGGAAAGTGATGGAAAATTGTGTATTCTGTAAAATCGTAAAGGGGGAGATTCCTTCAAAGAGGTATTATGAAGACGATGATATGATAATCATAGCGGATATAGCTCCCAAGGCTAAGCTGCATTACCTGGCGGTACCGAAGGAGCACTATAAGGGGCTGGATGAGCTTGATGAAAAGAGGAAAGCCGGGCTTGCGGAATGCTTTGAGAAAATCGGCAGACTGAAGGATACTCTCGGACTGACCGAAGGATACAGATTGATAATAAACCAGGGAGAAAACGGAGGTCAGACAGTTCCTCATCTGCATATCCATATACTCGGCGGAGAAAAGCTTCCCGGGGATTGAGTTGAGGGAAGAGACAGAGCGCGAGAAAGTATGAGGAAGGAAGAGGAAGTACACAGAAAAGCAGCGGACATGAGGTGTCTCAGAAGTGACGTTTCATGAAGAGGAGATTGCCGAAGGTAAAACTAAAGATAAATGAATAGGTAAGATAAGGAAGAGAGGAAAGAACGGCGGGAGAGTTCGGGTCTGCCCGGGATATATCGGGGCGAAAAGTGAAAGAGACTGTTCATTCAGATTAAGCGTGCGGACGCGGATCGGGAAAGGAGAAAAGAAGAAACACAGCGCAAGATGTATGGCGGAAGCGTGCTGACGAAGGAGGGAACGGGTAGCAAAAAGAATCAGAAATTTTCGATTCAGCCTGAAATACGATTGACATATGGGTAAAAATGAATATAATAAGAAAGGTGACTGAGTCATAAGTAAAACCGTTTGGGAAGGAGGCGAGAAGGGTGTCGGTTATAAGAGTAGGCGAAAACGAAACGTTGGACTCCGCTCTGCGCAGGTTCAAGAGAAAATGCGCGCGGGACGGCATTATCGGTGATCTCAGACGTAAAGAACACTATGAAAAGCCAAGCGTACGTCGCAAGAAGAAAGCTGAAGCGGCGCGTAAGCGTAATAATAAGGGTTAAAGAAAGAGAACTGCTTGTCCGGAAGGGCGAGCAGTTTGTGTTATAAGGCAATGTCGAAAAAAGGGGCGGAGGGCATTAAAATGGCGAACAAGACTGACGAGAATCGAAATTATGCTAAGGAAGCCAAGAAACGGATGAAGGGAGGATTTTGGGACAGCAAGCTTACCGAATGGGATAATTTACGAAGCGCCGCCGAAAAGGAGGGCAGGAGCCCTGATGCGGAGATAAACAGTGATAAAAGGGCTTTGGCGATGCAGTTTTATCACCCCGAGCAATACAGGAAGGAAGAGGAGTTTTATGCGCGGGTAGTCAAGTTGCTGAGGAGCGGCGAGACGGTAACGAACCCGATAAAAGTATTGAGTGAGGAAGAGGGCGTGGACAAACTTCCGCCCGAGAAGCAATCTCAGAAAATACTGGAGCTAGCCGAGCGATACAGGAGGATGGTGGAAAGGTACAGAGAGGATAGTAAAAAATAAGTTAAAATCGTGCGTAAATTTCCGAAAAAAAAGTAGCTTTTTTTTAAAGTATTTGGTATAATCAGTATATAAGTAGTTTTACATTAAAGCGGGAAAGTGTATTACCGTTTCTTGTTTAATAAAAAGCTAAAGGAGAAAAAAATTATGGCAAACGATAAAATTAGGAGCAAGGAGTTGGATGATTTGTTCAACGGGATCCTTACTCTTGAAACTTTGGATGATTGTTACATGTTTTTTGAAGATTTATGCAGCATGTCGGAGCTTAAGTCATTTGCGCAGAGATTTTATGTATCGCGTTTATTATATGAGAAAGTAACGTATAATGCCATTTCATATATAACAAAGGCAAGTACGGCGACGATAAGCAGGATAAACAGAAGCCTGGAATATGGTAACGGCGGATATGTGGCGGTAATAGAGAGACTGAATAAAAAAGCGGAAGAAGAGAAAGAGGAAAAATAATTGATAGAGCTGCAAGGATTGAACGCATGTCAGGAAAGCGCCGTGAAGGCTGTGCACGGTCCCGTAATGGTTCTGGCCGGAGCCGGCAGCGGGAAGACGAGGGTGCTTACCAACAGAATAGCGTACATGGTCAATGAAGCGGGGATCGATCCGGATAATATCCTTGCCATAACGTTTACGAATAAAGCGGCGAATGAAATGAGCCGCCGGTTAGAAAATCTTTTGGACGGAAATACGGGACGAATGCTGGTGTCGACGATACACAGTATGTGTTCCCGTATTTTAAGATATGAAACAAATTCTCTGCACGGCAGATATTCATCCGGATTTTCGATCTATACGTCAGCTGAAAGCGAGCATGTGATGAAGAACGTGCTCAAAAAATTCACGCTGACGGAAAGCGAGAGCAAGATAAATTTTCTTTATCATGCGGGAACTGCGAAAAACGAAGCTCTCACGCCCGAAGAATACTTTAACGAATATTTGATTACCGATAAAAACGGCGAACTGATACGCGAAGTCATAGAAAAATACAACGAGACCTTAAAAGAAAACAATGCAATGGATTTTGACGATCTGTTGTATAATTGTTATACTCTTTTTAAAAACGATGCCGAGGTCCTGGAGAAATACCGAAAGAGGTTTTTGTATATAAGTGTAGACGAATTTCAGGACACAAACAGGGTACAGTATCTGATGTTAAGGCTTTTGGCAGAGAAGCATGGGAACATATTTGTAGTAGGAGACGATGATCAGTCCATATACGGATGGCGGGGCGCGGATATACGGAATATATATGATTTCAAAAAAGATTTTCCCGAAGTAAAAATAATAAAATTGGAGCAGAATTATCGTTCCACTAAAAAGATATTGGAAGCGGCGAACAAGATAATAAGCGGAAACAGCGAAAGATTTGAAAAGAAGCTTTGGACTGATAATGAAACGGGAAGTCCCGTTACGGTATACGCGGCAAGGACCGAAGGGGACGAAGCTTATTATGTAGTGAACAAAATAGCATGGCTTATAAGCAACGAAGGTTACAGACAAAAGGATTTTGCTGTACTGATGCGGATGAATGCGACTTCGCGTGCTTTTGAGCAGGAGTTCATGAAGTACGGCGTGAAATATAAAGTATTCGGAGGATTCAGGTTTTTCGAGAGGAAGGAGATCAAGGACATAATCGCTTATTTACGCTTGACGGATAATCCTTTTGATAACGAAGCATTTGCGCGGATAATAAATTTTCCTAAACGCGGGATAGGAGAAAAGACATTGTCTTTGATACTCGATATGGCGCAGGAGAAAGGTATGTCGGCACTTGAGGTCGCAGGCGGGGCTGACGGATTGCAGGGAGTCACGACGGCTGTGAAGCGCAGGCTAAAGGAATTTTTTACCGTGATAAACGAGTTGGGCGAGTTTGCGGAAAAAGAAAACGTTCTGAGGCTGGTAGAAGAGTTATATCGGAAGGTGGACATCAGAGGCGCTTTGGAAAACGTTGACGATAATTTTGAGAGAGCAATGCATGCAGATGAATTTTTGCAGGCAGCGGAAGATTTTATAAAAAACTTTCCGGACGGAAAGCTCAGGGATTTTCTTCAGACGGTTTCTCTTCAAAGCGATAGCGACAGTATGGACGACGGGAATTACGTGACGATAGCGACCGTACATTCCGCGAAAGGGCTGGAATTCAGCAATGTGTTCATAATCGGGGTGGAGAGCGGGATATTTCCAATAGCAAGGGCGATGTATGACGCCGAGGAGCTGAACGAAGAAAGACGACTGATGTATGTTGCGGTAACAAGGGCGATGAAGAATCTTTTTGTAACGAGATGCGAGTCGAGATTTCTTCACGGCGAACGCCGATATATGAGCGGTTCGGAATTTTTCCGGGAGATCGGGGAGCTGGCGGAGAATGAAAGCGCGGAATCTGAAGCTTTAGATGAAAGTGAAGACGAAAAAGCGAGCCCGAGCATATATACAAGGTCATACGCCAATGGAAGGAAGGATATTGTTGACAAAAAAGAAATCAGAGCGAAACAGGATGAATACAGAAGCGGAATGAAGATCATGCACAGGTCATTTGGTATAGGGCTTGTAATTTCGGTCAACAAAGATAAAATAGATGTGGCGTTCAAGGATATAGGGGTCAAGACCTTGTCTTTGGAGTACGCGCCTATAAAGATTTTGGAGAAGTAGATATGGAAATGACCATGGAAGAAATGGTGGAAACGCTCAACAGGTGGGCTTATGAGTATTACGTGCTTGACGCACCGAGCGTTTCGGATCAACATTACGATGCTCTGTACGATAGGCTGACGGCATTGGAAAAAAAGGAAGGGAGAGTGCTTCCGGATTCACCTACAAGAAGGATAGGAGGAGAGCCTCTCAAGAATTTTGAGAAATACAATCATCTTGAGAAGTCATACAGTCTTGATAAAGTACAGAGTTTCAATGAACTCGAAGCGTGGGTCACGAAAATAAAGACGGCTTATCCCGGGGTCGTATTTACTGTGGAGTATAAATATGACGGGCTTAGTCTGAGTATCACGTATGAAAACGGATTGTTGATACGTGCAGTCACCAGGGGCAACGGGGTAACGGGAGAAGTGGTCACAAGACAGGTGGAAACGATAAATTCCGTACCGCTTTCGATAGGATACAAAGAATTGATAGAGGTAAGAGGGGAGGGATACATGAAAAGATCCTCTCTTGCCGCGTATAATGAAAAGCACGCTGATGAACCGTTGAAGAATACGCGGAACGGTGTGGCGGGGGCAATAAGGAATCTTGATCCGACCGTAACAGCCGGCCGGAAGCTGGATATGGTTTTTTACAGTCTGGGATATAACACGTTGAAGCTGAGAAGTCAGACGGAGCTGAATGAATTTCTGAAGGAGAACAGATTCGCCACAAACGGCGTATTCCGCAGATGCGAAACTTATGAAGAGATCAGGGCTGTGATCGAAGAGATCGGCAGAACGCGTGATTCACTCGATTTTGATATAGACGGTGTGGTGATAAAGACAGATGATTTTGCATTGCGAGAAGAACTGGGATACACCGAAAAATTTCCCCGGTGGGCGGTAGCTTTCAAATTTGAAGCGGAGGAAGTGGTGACAAAGCTTTTAAAAGTCACATGGATGCCCGGCAGGACCGGGAAGGTGACCCCGATAGGGCATCTTAAGCCGGTTGAACTGTGCGGAGCGACGATAAGCAGAGCAACGTTGAATAATATCGGAGATATACGCAAAAAGTCATTGAAAACCAATTCTGATGTATACGTGAGGAGAAGCAACGACGTGATACCTGAAGTACTCGGATTGGCGGAAGAAGGAGAAGAGAGCGAAGAGATAAAGGCTCCGGAAGTATGTCCCGTATGCGGAACGCCGCTGATAGAAAGAGGAGCGTTGCTTTATTGTCCTAACAGGAACGGGTGCAGTGAACAAATAGTAGCCAGACTTGAGCTGTATTGTTCAAAGGACGGAGCCGATATAGAAGGGCTGAGCGAAAAGACGCTGAAGCTTTTTTACGAGAAACTCGGAGTGATCTCCCCGGACGGGTTGTATGCGCTGAAGACTAGTCAGTTGATGGAGCTTGAAGGCTTTAAAGAAAAGAAGGCGGCAAAGATAACAGACTCGATAGAAAAGAGCAAAGAAATGAGTTTGCCGGCATTTTTGTATGCATTGGGGATCGAAAACGTCGGGACCAAGACTGCGGCTGACTTGGCTGAAAGATACGGCAGTCTCGAGAAGATAATGCAGGCTTCTGTCGAGGAGCTTACTGCTATAGAAGATATAGGAGAAGTGGTGGCGGGAAGCATAAAGGATTACTTCTCGGATGCGGAAAACGTCAAAATGATCGGAAGACTGCTTGCGGCAGGGGTGAAGCCGATTTATTCCGAAAAGAAAGAGGGAATATTTTCGGGCATGAAATTTGTTCTGACGGGAGAACTGGAAGGACTCGTGCGTTCTGAAGCGAAGAAGCTGATAGAGGAAGAAGGCGGTGAAGTCATGAGCTCCGTGACAAAAAACACGGACATAGTGGTAGCCGGAGAAAACGCGGGAGCTAAGCTCGAGAAAGCCTTGAAGCTCAATGTAGAGATATGGGATAAGGCACGATTGATAAAAGAATTGAAAAAATAACTTGCTTTACGGGACACGATGTGTTATACTATTTAAATAGTTGAACAGACGCTATTTATAGAAATGAATGCATTGCTCTGACAGAATGCCGACGTAAGCTGAAGGAGGGATGTGTTTGAAAGGCCGAATAGCGGGTTTTTCTTTGCATAAAACTTGATACGGAAAAAGCAAAGCGGGAGAAAGAAACGGGATATGCTTCAGACAACAGACATACTTTTATTGGCGGAAGAGGCGCAGATTAAACTCAGGAAGGATGAGGTCGAGTTTATAAAGGACAGGATAAATAAATTGCTTGAAGGCGTAGAGAAGATGAAGGAGATAAATACGGACGGAGTCCCGATGACGCATTCTCCCGGTGTAGCGCATGATGAGAATGAGCTGACAGAAGAGGAACTTAAATTATTTGCACACAAGAAAGGGAGACGCGCATAATGGACCTTACAAGGCTTGATTTATGGTCTGTATTGCGTATGGTAAAAACCGGGGAGATAAGCGCAAGGACGTTAGTTACCGAATGCATAAATAAGACCGAGAAGTATAAAGACATCAATGCTTTTACATATCTGAACAAGGAAAAAGCCGTAGAGGATGCTCTTCAGACAGACGGAAGGCTTTATCACAACAAGCATACCGGGATATTATGCGGGATACCGGTGGGCATAAAGGATAATTTTTGTACGGAAGGGATGCCTACGAGCTGTGCTTCGGAAATGTTCAGAGGGAATACCTTTGACTTGGATGCCACGGCAGTTAAGAAGCTGAAGGAACAGGATGCCGTGATTCTCGGTAAGACAAACATGGATGAATTTGCCATGGGGACACGGAACGACACTTCGGCGTTCGGGGGAGTAAAGAATCCTTTGGATCCGAGGCGTACTCCGGGCGGAAGCAGCGGAGGAAGCGCGGCGGCGGTAGCAGTCGGGAGCGTATACGCGGCACTCGGTACCGATACGGGAGGATCGGTAAGGCAGCCTGCGTCATACTGCGGAATAACCGGGCTGAAACCAACGTTCGGAAGGATAAGCAGACACGGTGTGTATCCGCTTGCGGCGAGTCTTGATCACGTCGGAATACTGACAAAGACCGTAAAGGATTCGCTTTTGGTTTTTGAAACGGTATACGGACCGGATAAATTCGATAAAACCACCGAAATAAGAGAAAATCTGAATTTTGATACACATTGTCTGGATTATACCAATAAGCGGCTGAGGATAGCGGTAATGAAGCAGTCGTTTGATCCGGAGGTAAAGAAAGAGGTAAGGCAGAGCGTAAAGGAAGCGGCGGATTTTTTTGCACGTGAAGGTTATGCGGTATCGGAAATAAGTTTTGATATGTACAGAATGGTCCCGGTCGTATATGCGGTGTTATGTTGCGGAAGGGTTGCGAAAGATTTCGGAGCGCTTGACGGAATAAAGTCCGGTAACGGAGCAGCCGATTCTACGGGCAGCGGGGCGATAGAAGACATAAGAGGAGAAAATTTCGGAATAGAAACAAAACGTAGAGTGATATACGGGAAGTACGTTACTCACGGCAGGAATGAAATCGATATCTATGAAAAGGCAAAAAGGGTCAGAACGCTTATAATCAACTTTTTTATGGATATATTTACAAAATACGATATTGTTATGACACCGACAGCGGCATGCGGCGCAACGCTTTTTGAAGAGAAGGATAAATGCGCGGTATTGGACGAGTACACCGATATTTTCACCATAATAGGGAATTTGACCGGCAGACCGGCTATCAGTGTGCCGTGCGGCAGGGATGAAAACGGGATGCCTTTGGGTCTGCAGTTTATGGGGAAGACGTTCAATGAGCATGACGTGTTTAATATAGCATATATGTTTGAAAGCAATATCGGGAAGGAATATATAACGAGAATATGAAGAGTGGGAAGCTTACTCCGTCGGAGCTGCAGGAGTGTATAATATCAAAAGTAACGAAGCGAAGGAAAGAAGTGATAAAGAGTGTGGCACTCGGGTGTGACAGTGCGGAGATAAAAGCAGAGGGCATCTTGCTTTTTACTGTGGATCCGATCACTGGGGCTTCTAAAAACAGCGGAGCCTTGGCTGTAAACGTATGTTGCAACGATATAGCGGCGGCGGGCGGGGAGCCAGTGGCGATATTGCTGTCGGTGCTTTTGCCTCCGGAGAGCAGTACGGAGCAGCTCAGGCAAGTTATGACGGAAGCCGAGAAGGAAGCGGAGAAATTGAATGTAGAGATAATCGGCGGGCATACGGAGTTTACCGACGCGGTCAGGAGGACGGTGATAAGTGCAACGGCGATAGGCGTAAGACCTGAGGAGTTGCGGTTTTGTCGGGCCGAAGCAGGTGACGGAATAGTAGTAAGCAAGGAGCTCGGATTGGAAGGGACGGCGGTGCTGGCAGCTGATTTTTCCGGGGAATTGCAGCTTACCGAAGAGGAAGAAAATGAGGCGTCGGCTTGTCTGAATGATATCAGCGTAGTTGAGGAGGGTAAGGTATTCGGGAAGGTAAGGATCGCGGCGGCGCACGACATAACGGAAGGAGGAATTTTCGGAGCGGTATGCGAGACTGCCGGCGGACTCGGATTAGGTGCAGAAATAGAAGCCGGGAAAATTCCTTTCAGACGGATCACCGAAGAACTTTGCCGAAAAGCCGATCTTGATAAATTCAGATTGTTGTCAAGCGGAAGTATGCTGTTTGTGACGCCTGAGCCGGAAAAGCTCATAGCCGAGTTGAACGAAATGAAGATCAATGCCGTGCAGATAGGAAAAATGACAGAAGGCAAGGATGTTTATGCCGTGATAGACGGTGAACGCAGAAAGATAAGCGTACAAAAAGACGAGATAATGAAAATGTATGATCGGGGGAATCGCGATGAAAAGCATGACGGGATACGGTAAAGCCCGAACAGAAAAAGAAGGATACGAAATGACAGCGGAGATAAAATCCGTAAATCACAGATTTCTGGATGTTTCATTGAAGCTGCCGAAGATGCTGAGCTCGTTTGAAGATAATATACGGAAAATGATCGCTTTGAAGCTGACAAGAGGGAGAGTGGAAGTCAGCGTCAATTTGTCGGAGAACGGATTCAGGAAAGAAAAAATCAGTGTGAATTATGCATTGGCAGCCGATTATGCTGAAGCGGCGAAAGAACTTTCGGAGAAATACGGGATAGTAAATGATCTTAGTTTTTCAGTGCTGGCAAGAAGCAACGAAGTGATAACTTTAAAGGCACAGGAAGAGGAAGAGGAAGTTATTCTGGAGATGCTGGAGAGAACGGTAAACGATGCTTTGGAAGTATTATGTCGTATGCGAGAGTTTGAAGGGGAAAGACTCATAGCGGATATAGCCTGCAGAATAGATTTTATTGAAGACAATCTAAAAAAACTTTACGAGATCGCACCGAGTGTTCCTGAGGAATACGCCGAAAAACTCAGGCAGCGTATAAACGAGTATATGGGGGACATAAAGCCGGACGAGGCACGGGTTGCAACAGAGATCGCACTTTTTGCGGATAAAAGCAATATAGATGAAGAATTGACACGTCTGAGTTCTCATGTAGCGCATTTCCGTGCATTGCTGAAGGAGAGAGAAGCCGTAGGCAGACAGCTTGATTTTCTCACACAGGAATTGAACAGAGAAGTCAATACGGTATGTTCCAAGTCAAACAACATAAATATAACAAATATAGGACTTGTTTTGAAAAATGAGATCGAGAAAATAAGAGAACAAGTGCAAAATATAGAATAAAGGAGAAGAATCATGATAACAAAACCTTCAATTGATCAGCTTACGGCTATAGCAAAGAATAAATACGTTTTATGCATTGCAATAAGCAAAAGGGCAAAAGAGCTGAACGTTTTGCAGGCAAACGATGAATTGAGCACCGACATAAAGACTATCAGCTATGCGGCAGAGGAACTGGCGGAAGGCAAGACAAAGATAGTAAACGAGGATTAAAATGCTGAAAGGAAGGAAAGTTGTGGTCGGTGTGACCGGCGGCATTGCGGCGTATAAGACATGTACGATAGTCTCGAGGCTGGTACAGAAAGGTGCGGAAGTAGACGTTATAATGACGAAAAATGCGACGGAATTTGTTTCGCCGTTGACATTCGAGTCGTTATCGGGGAGGCCGGTGGTCACAGATATGTTCAGGAGGGATAAGCCCTGGGAAATAGAGCATGTTTCGCTTGCGCAGAAAGCGGAATTGATAGTGATTGCGCCTGCAACAGCCAATATGATAGGTAAGATTGCCGGAGGAATTTGCGATGATATGCTTTCGACAACCGTAATGGCGACTCGTGCGCCGTTAATGCTTGCGCCTGCAATGAATACCGGTATGTATGAGAATCCGATTTTCATGAGCAATCTGAAAAAGCTTGAAGCGGCTGGGGCGATAATAGTCGATAGCGGAACGGGGCACCTTGCTTGCGGAGACGAAGGCAAGGGAAGGATGGCGGAACCGGAAGAGATAATAAGCCGAATAGAGGAGTTTTTCGAAGAGAGAAAAAAAGATTACGAAGGACTGAAGGTGTTGGTCACGGCAGGCGCGACCTCACAGCCGATAGACGGGGTGAGATTTCTGACTAATCGCAGCAGCGGGAAAATGGGGCTTGCAATAGCTGCACAGGCGAAAAAAAGAGGTGCGGAAGTGCTGGTAATACTCGGTGAGCATAAAGCCCAACCGCCGGCAGGCGTGAAGGTGATAGGGGTCAGGACAACATCGGAAATGTACCGCGCGGTAATGGATAATTTTGAGCAATATGACATAATAGTCAAGGCGGCTGCCCCCTGCGACTATAAGCCCATCGAGTATTCGAATGAAAAGATAAAAGGAGACAGGGTCACACTGCATCTCGAGAAAAACGAAGATATAGCCAAAGCCGTCGGGAAAAATAAAGGTTCCAGGGCCCTTGTGGTGTTTTCTGCCGAAACGAATGACCTTCAGAAAAATGCCATGAAAAAACTTTCCGATAAAAACGCCGACATGATAGTGGCAAACGACGTAACGAAAGAAGGTGCAGGGTTCGATACAGACACAAATATTGTTACTCTGATGGACCGCAGCGGCACGATCCTTGAGACCGGCAAACTGCCCAAGAGTGAGATAGCTGATATAATACTCGATAAAATACTGCAGATAAGAAACGAAAAACGAGTTTAGACTACTATGTGTAAGATAGTAGTATATGGAGAAGGCGTTTGATTTATAAAGTAATAGTTGACATCAGTGCATCAGAAGTCGATAAGATGTATGATTACCGCGGCGCGGAGGGGATAGAGCCGGGCACGCGGGTCATTGTGCCTTTCGGCGGGCGTTTGACTGAGGGGTATGTTACGGGCGTAGCTGAAACGAGCAGATATTCCGATAAGCTGAAGGATATAGAGGGAGTGCCGGATGATTATCCGGTGGTCATCGGGGAGATGATACATCTTGCGGAATTCATGAAGCGGAGGTACAATCTCAAGACGGTGGATTGTATGCGGATATTTGTACCGTCGGAAATAAGGAACGGAAAAGTCAAGGAGCTTGTGAAGGCGTATGCAAGGATTGCGGCTGATCGGGAGACAGCTTATACCGCTATAAGGAAAAACGCGGTAAAGCAAAAGGAGCTATTAGATTATCTTGACGGAAAAGGGAGTGAATCCGTCGGGGTATTGAAGAGCAGGTTCGGGGCGGCTGCATATGCGGCGTTAAAGGAAAAGGGAGTTATTTATACGGAGGAGAAGGCTTTAAGGCGAACTCCTTTGTCCCTGGTACGCGGTGACGGAGAGCGTCATGTGCTTACAGAGGCTCAGCAGGCATGTGTCGATGCGGTATTGAAAGAGCCCGATGGTCGGTTTCTGATCCACGGCGTAACGGGAAGCGGAAAGACCGAGATATACATGAATATTATCGAGAGCGTGCTGCAGCGCGGGAAAACGGCGATAATGCTTGTTCCCGAGATTTCTTTGACGCCGGGAGTGATGAGTAAATTCAGAAAACGTTTCGGCGAAAGTGTCGCATTGCTTCACAGCGGACTTTCTGCAGGAGAAAAGTATGACGAATGGCGTCGGCTGAGAGAGGGAGGAGAAGCCCGAATAGCCATAGGTGCGAGGAGCGCAGTTTTTGCGCCTTTGGAGAATATCGGAGCGGTGATAATCGACGAAGAGCATGACGGCAGTTATCAGAGCGAGTCTAATCCGCGGTACAATACCCTGGAAGTAGCGAAAGAGAGGGCGGCTTACAATAAATGCGCGTTGATTTTGGGAAGTGCCACTCCTTCGTTGGAGAGCTACTATGCAGCTCAGCGCGGGGAGTATAAGCTGTTGGTGTTGCCGGAGCGGATCAACGGAAAACCTTTGCCTGAGGTAGAGATAGTGGACATGGTAACCGAGAGGATGAAGGGATGGAGCGGTTTTTTGTCACAGAAGCTTCAGAGCGAACTCAAGCGAGTGGTTTCGGCGGGAGAGCAGGCGATACTTTTTTTAAACAGGAGAGGTTACAGCAGTTTTGTAATGTGTTCCAAATGCGGATATGTAGCTAAGTGCGAAGACTGCGAAGTCAGTCTTACATATCACATGGATGAAAATGTTCTGAAATGTCATTATTGCGGCAAGAAATACAGGATGTTTGACATATGTCCGCAATGCAAGAGCGAGTATCTGAGGCAGGGCAAGATCGGGACTGAACAGGTGGTAAACGAAATAAAGAAGATTTTGCCGGGCGTCAATGTTTTACGCATGGATTATGATACGACTAAGACCAAGGAGTCGCATTTTAATATATTGTCAGAGTTCAGGGACAGGAAAGCGCAGGTACTTGTGGGAACGCAGATGGTTACAAAAGGACATGATTTTCCGTTTGTTACGCTTGTCGGAGTAATAGAAGGGGATCAGAGCCTTTATCTTGAAGATTACAGGAGTGCGGAGCGTACTTTTCAGCTTATAACGCAGGTTGCGGGCAGGTGCGGCAGGAAGGATCTGAAGGGGAGAGTGGTGCTTCAGACTCATACTCCGAATCATTATGCCTTGACATATGCATCAAGACAGGATTATGTATCGTTTTACAAAAGGGAGATAAATATAAGGGAGGCTACTAAATTTCCTCCGTTTTGTACGATTCTGAGAGTGCTGTATACAGGTGAAGATGAGCAGAGGTGTATAGAGCGTGTCAATGCGGATTATAAGGAAATAGAAAACATAAAACTCAGAGAAAACGAGGCTTTCATATTTCTGCAGAAGATGCGGTCTCCGATAAAGAGGATAGAGAGCAGGTTTCGTTTTCAGATTCTGATGAGGATAGAGGTCGGGAAGACAGATGAGATAACGGAAAGCGTATATGCGGTGATCAATGCGAATAAGACGCGAGGTGTCAGTGTATTTGCCGAGATAAATCCGCAGAGCATGTCATAATTTTACGGAGGCGGAAATGGCTGTAAGGAACGTATTCAAATTAGGCGAGAGTGACGATGTGCTGAGGAAGAAGAGCAGACCTGTAATGGAGATTGACGGAAAAACTCTGCTTTTGATAGACGATTTAAAGGATACTTTACATCATGTCGGCGGATTAGGACTTGCCGCGCCGCAGGTCGGGATACTGAAGCGGATATGTATAGTGGAATATGAGGGCGAGCTGTATGAGATGATAAATCCGACAGTTGCATATGCATCTCAGGAGACGCTTGTAGATGAAGAAGGGTGTTTGTCGGTTTCCGGTTACAGAGGATTGGTAAGACGGCCGGCAAAGGTAAAGATAGCATATACCGACAGAGAAGGCAAAAACAGAGAGGTGAGTGCAGAAGGTTATAAAGCCCGTTGTTTTTTGCATGAGCTTGACCATCTTGACGGGATACTTTTTGTGGACAAGATGATCAGGAAGGTAGCGAAATGAAGGTGATTTTTTTAGGGAATCCCGAGTTTGCGGTCGAGTGTCTGTATGCGCTTACTGAATCCTCGCATGAAGTAGTCGGAGTGGTAACAAGGCCGGATAAGCCCGGAAACAGAAAAAAGCTCACACGGAGCGAGGTAGCCGAGTATGCGGAGGCGCGAGGCTTGCCGGTGATAAAGACAGACGATATTTCCGCAGATATTGATCTGTTGAAAAGGTTTTGCGCTGATATATTCGTGACTGCCGCATTCGGGCAGAAGTTGTCCGAGGAGATCCTGTCGCTTCCCGAGTACGGGGTATTGAACGTTCATGCATCTTTACTGCCGCAATTGCGCGGAGCATCTCCGATACAGACGGCAATAGCATGCGGTCTGAAACGGACGGGCGTGTCTATCATGAAGACCGTGTATGAAATGGACGCGGGAGACGTTTTAAAGCAGTTTGCCGTTGATATAACGCCTTCTATGACTGCAGACGAACTTTCCGAGTTGCTTGCGCGAGAAGGAGGGAGGCTTCTTGTGGAGTCGCTTGACGAAATAGAGAGGGGAGAAGCGAAGTATGTTCCTCAGAAAAATATAAGGACGGACGGCGCAAGATGGAGGGTAAGCTGTTGCAGGAAGATAAAGAAGCAGGATGAAAGAATAGACTGGAGTGAATGCGGAAAGGGGGTATCCTGTAAGATAAGGAGTTTGTCGAGCAATCCGGGAGCGCGCAGCACAATAAACGGCGCTGATGTGAAAATATACAGAGCCGAGTATGCGGGGGCGGCGCGGAAAAGGAATTTAGTGCCCGGAGAGATTGCGGAAGCGGGTAAAAACGGGTTGATAGTAAAATGCGGCAGAGGGTGTGTCAGAATTGACGATATACAGTTTGCCGGCGGGAAAAAGACAAGGGCGTCCGATCTTCTGAACGGAAGAAAGATCAAAGTCGGCGACATTTTCGGAGATGAGATAAAATGAAACTGACTCCGCTGTATTATGTCTATAAAGCCTTGGACGGAGTTTACCGCAAAGGAGCGTTTTCGTCGATCGAGCTGAATAAATATATTGGTAACGCCCGGAAGGAAGACAAAGCTCTGATATGCAGATTGTTTTACGGCGTGCTTGAAAGAGATATCGAGTCGGATTATCTTATAAACGCGTATGTCGTCAAAGTGAAGCCTGCAGTCAGGACGTTGCTGAAGATAGGGATCTATGAGATAAAGTATATGGATATTCCCGATTTTGCTGCGGTAAACGAATGCGTAAAACTTGCGGGAGATATCGGGAAACCTCAGATAAAGGGATTTGTGAACGCCGTGCTGAGGCGTATAAGCGAAGCATTGAGTTCCGGAAGCGTAAAATATCCGACCGATGAGTTTGAAAGGATGTCGATAGAATACTCTTTTCCGCTGTGGGCGGTAAAACGGCTGATATCCGAGATGGGGAAGGAAAAAGCCGAAGCATTTATGTCTTATCGGCCCGATTTCGAAAGCGTAAATATAAGGGTAAACACGCGAAGGATAAGCGTGAAGGATTTCGAAAAACTTTTGTCCGAAAAACGCGTCGGGTTCAGAAAGACTCCTGTGGAAGGGGTATACAGGATAAGTTCCGACGGACTTTCATTTGCTGAGCGCGGGTATTGCAGTATAATGGGTATGGGGTCGGTATTGGCATGCCGGTGCGTAAAACTTCCTGAGGGCGCAAGTGTGTTTGATGCGTGTGCGGCGCCGGGAGGGAAAAGCGTTTATCTGGCTGAAATGCTAGAAGGCGAGGTCACGGCTTGCGAACTTTACCCGCACAGAGCGGAGCTGATACGAAAATACGCGGAAAAAGCAGGCGTAAAAGTCAATGTTGAAGTCGGTGATGCGTCGGTATTTGAAGAAAGGTATAAAGAGAAGTTCGATTTTGTGTTGTGCGATGTACCGTGCAGCGGATACGGCGTCGTATTTTCGAAGCCGGATATAAAATTAAACAGAAAAGAGGGAGCCGTAGAAGAACTTGCCCGATTGCAGTACGGGATTTTGAAGAACTGCGCGGAATATGTAAAAGAGGGAGGAGTGCTCGTTTACAGCACATGCACGGTATTCGATCGTGAAAACGGAGATCAGATCAGGGATTTTCTAGCCTCTGACCAACGTTTCAGAAGGATCGGTGTGATGCTTCCGGAGGAATTTTCCGGGAGTATCGATGAATACGGACAGGCATTTTTGTTTCCCGGAGAGGGCGCAGAAGAAGGCTTTTTTATAGCCGCGATGGAAAAGCTGAGGGAAAAATGAAGATAATATTACCCGATTACACTCAGGAAGAAGCTTACGGATTAATGCCGGAATTAAAAAAATATACTGTCAGGCAAATATACGCCTGGCTGCCTTTAGGCAAAGAATTCGAAGAAATGACCGACGTAGCTAAGAGCGTGAGGAGCTCTCTCGCGGAAAGATTTATAGCGCAGCCTGTAGTGATCAGCAAGGTGTATACGGGAAAAGACGGGACCGAAAAGTATCTGTATAAGCTTCAGGACGGAGCTTTGATAGAAGGTGTATTGATGCGTTATAAATACGGAAATACTTTATGCGTGTCAACACAGGTCGGATGCAGGATGGGCTGCAGGTTTTGCGCGAGTACGCTTGACGGACTGATAAGAAATCTTTCCGCGGGAGAAATACTCGGACAAGTATATGCGGTAAACGGTCGGCTTGGTGCAACGAGAGAAAACAGGCAGATAACGAATATTGTACTTATGGGAAGCGGCGAGCCGTTGGATAATTTTGATAATACAGTCAGATTTTTACGTATGGTCAATGATGAAAACGGTCTTAATATAGCAATGCGGAATATAAGTTTGTCGACATGCGGGTTGGTCCCCGAGATAGAGAGGTTGTCGCAGCTCGGTTTGCAGATCAATCTCACGATATCTCTGCATGAGGCTTATAATGAGAAGAGAAAGGAGATAATGCCCATAGCGAATAAGTATACGGTGGAAGAAGTTGTGAATGCGGCGAGAAGGTATTTTGAAAATACCGGCAGGCGCATAATTTTCGAATATACTTTGATACAGGACTTCAACGATACGGAAAAAGACGCCGAAAAACTTGCGGTTTTGATCAGAGGCATGTCGGCTCATGTAAACCTGATAATGCTGAATCCGGTCGAAGAACGCAAATTGGTATCGGCGACGAAAAAAAGAGCCTGTGCTTTTTCTGAAAAGCTTACCAAACTCGGGGTATCGAATACGATAAGGAGATCATTGGGCGCAGATATAGAGGGTGCATGCGGTCAGCTGAGAAGGCGTGTAGGAAATGAGTAAGGGCAGAGTATATAAAGGAGTCGGGGGATTTTTTTATGTATACGGCGAAGGAAAGAGCGTTGTATGCAAGGCGCGCAAGAAAACCGGTTTCAGAGGAGAGGTAGTGACAGTCGGCGATTATGTCGAATACGAAGAGGGGAAGGATTATGCGGTCATTGACCGAGTGCTTGAACCTTTCAACAGATTGATCCGTCCTGCGGTATCGAATGTGGATGTATTGGTTATACTTCTTGCGCCGTTGCCTGAACCGGATTATCTTCTGGCCGATAAACTTACAGTCAACGCTTTCAAAAACGGTATAGAGCCGTATGTGGCGGTCAACAAAACGGACATCGCCGATGAAAGTTTCATAAGGGGCATAATTTCCGATTACGAAGACTTTGCCTGCGGCACATTGTGTTTCAGTACAGTAACGGGCGAAGGCACGGAAGAATTCAGGAGGCTTTTTAAGGGAAAGACCGTTGTGCTTGCGGGACAATCCGCCGTAGGGAAGACTTCGCTTCTCAATAGGCTCACAGGACTCGATCGTGAAGTGGGCGAGCTTTCCGCGAAAACCGAAAGAGGCAGACATACTACGCGTCATAATGAAATTTATATGCTTGAAGATGGATTATGCATTGCGGACACAGCCGGCTTTTCGGTATTTACCGAAACCGAAGTTCCGTCGAATCAGTTAGCGGCGTATTATCCCGAAATGGTAAGATTGGGAAGGGAGTGCAAGGTGCGAGGCTGCGTTCACGTGCACGAACCCGGATGTGCGGTAAAGAAGGCGGCAGAAGAAGGTCTGATATCTCCGGGGAGGTACAAAAGGTATGTGGAGCTATATAAGCTTATAAGAGAAGAGGAAAAGAAAAATTACAGGAAGTAAAAATGGAAAAGGAAATTTTGGTATCGCCCTCTATTCTTTCGGGGGATTTTACGAATATTGCATCTGAAACGGAAAAGGTGAAGGATTGCGGAGCCGACTGGATACACTGCGACGTTATGGACGGAGTTTTCGTTCCCAATATCACATTCGGGCAGAAAATGATACGCGATATAAAAAAAGCAGCGCAGCTGCCGCTTGACGTTCATTTGATGATAACGGAACCGATACGTTATACGGAAGAGTTCGCCGAGGCGGGTGCGGATTTTATCACCGTACATATCGAAGCCTGCAAGGATGTCGGAAAAACACTCGAAACGATCAAAAAATGCGGAGTGAAAGCAGGTTTGTCGGTTAAGCCCGGGACTCCGGTCGAACGAGTGAAGGAGTTTTCGGAGCTTTTGGATTTACTTCTAATAATGAGTGTCGAGCCGGGTTTTTCCGGACAGAAGTTTATACCTTCGGCGCTTGAGAAGACGGAAAAGGCACGCGGATTTTTAAAACGGGACGTTATAATAGAAGTGGACGGAGGCGTAAATCCGGAAAATGCCGCGGAGATCATTAAACGCGGCGCAGACGCACTTGTCATGGGTAACGCTTTTTTCAAAGCTGCCGATCCGGCGGAAGTGGTGAGGAGAGTTAAAGGGATCAGGTGATGAAAAGAATGAAAACTCCTGTCATCGACATGCTGGATGCATTTGCAGAAAAAGGTGCGGTCAGGATGTGCATGCCCGGTCACAAGGGGAAAGGTGAGGGATTTTTCCGCGAAATCATGAAAAGAGACATTACGGAGCTTTTTTTCTCGGATAATCTTATGGAACCGGAAGGAGTGATTGCCGAATCCGAAAAGCTTTTTGCGGAATTGTTCGGAGCGGCTCAGGCATATTTTTCGGTAAACGGCAGTACGGCGGGGATATGGGCGATGGTTTCGGCGTCCGAAAGGATACTTGTCGAAAGAGGATCTCACCGGGCGGTTTTTAAGGCTGCAGAATACCTCGGCAAAGAATGCTATGTAATAAACGGCAGGTTTTCAGAAGGCAGGTATCAGCCTCCTGACGAAGATGAAATAATCCGGCGCGCTTCTGCTGTCGGCGCAGATACCGTGTTGCTGACGTCGCCCGATTATTACGGTTTTCTGCATTTCGGAGAAACGCTGTATCAAAAGCTTAAAGATAAAGGAATAAGACTTTTTGCCGATTCGGCACACGGTGCGCATTTCGGTTTGAGTCCGAGGCTTCCGGAAAACTGTATAAAATATTGCGACGCTTGCGTCGTATCGGTACATAAGACGCTGTCTGCCATGACTCAGTCGGCAGTTCTGATGGCGCGAACGGAAGAGACCGGCAGAGAACTCGGGAAAGCTCTTTCGGCTTTTATGACGACAAGTCCGTCGTATCCGCTGATGGCGTCGATAGAGTACGCGAGAGTACGGGCGGAAAATTCGCGCGGGGAATATGAAAGGTTGTATAAGGATGTCGAGCGTATAAAAAAAAGGCTGGCAGGTTCCCGCATAAGGATCCCGGATAACGACGATTTTACGCGGCTTGTATTGGACGCTTCTGACTGCGGAGGAGGATACGCGTTAGGAGCTTTTATGGAAGCGAGGGATATTTATCCCGAAATGACGGATAAATACAGAGCGGTTTTGATACTTACTCCGGAAGACGGGACGGAAGCTTTGAACATGCTTGCAGATACCGCAGAAGAGTACCTTGAAACGCCTGTGAGTATGGAAAAAACGATAGCCCGGGAAATGGTATACGAGGGGAAGGGCGTCACGGAATACCGGCCGGATGTGAGAAACAAGATATATATACCATTGAAAAAAGCATGCGGAGAAAGAGCAGCCGAGGAGATAGGGATTATGCCGCCGTGTGTCCCTTTGATAATGAAAGGGGAAATAATCAATGAAGAAGTAATAAATCTTTTATATGATGAAATAAAAAGAGGCAACGTTTACGGCGTTGACGGCGACGGGCAAGTTGCCGTGGAGGGTGCGAAATGAAAAATTTTATTACTTTTGAAGGTTGTGAAGGCGTAGGGAAGACCACGCAGCTCAGGTTTTTAAAGGAGTATTGCGAATCAAACGGAATAGACGCTGTTTTTACACGTGAGCCGGGCGGAAGCGAGATTGCTGAGAAAATCAGGAAAATAATTCTTGACGGAGCAAATGAAGGGATGACAGGCGAATGCGAGGCTCTTTTATACGCCGCTGCAAGGAATCAGCATATCAATGAAGTAGTATTGCCGGCGTTGAAAAGGGGAAGCATAGTATTCTGCGACAGATTTACGGACAGTACTTATGCTTATCAGGGATCTGCGCGAGGATTGGGTGGCAAATATGTCGAGACATTGAATAAGCTTTCCGCGGGTGATTGCCTGCCGGAATATACGGTATTTTTACATCTGCTTCCGGAGCTTGCATTCAGGCGTAAGGGCGGAGCGGATTTAAAAGACAGACTCGAAAGGGAAAAGGAAGAATTTCACGAAAAGGTGTACGCCGGATATATGGACATAATAAGTAAAGAGCCCGAAAGATTCATTGTTATCGACGCTTCCGGCAGTAAGACCGAAACTCAGACGAGAATAATCAGCGAATTGATAAAAAAGGGAATAATAAAGTAGTGCGGGAAAAAGCCGAAACGGCAGGAGAAGCAATTGGCGGGACTGATAACAGAAACAAAAGAATTTAAAGAGTTTGCACAAAAGGCAAAAGAAGGAAAGACATTTCACGGGTATATTGCGGAAAGCGATGACCCGTTGTACTGCGACGCTTTTCTGACGGAAGTATTTAAGTATCTTATGTGCGATCGGCAAGGGTGCGGGGAGTGTTCCGTGTGTTATAAAGTACGGAACAAAATGCACCTTGACGTACTGTATTATCCGAGGGGAACCGGGGAAACGATAAGCGTTACCGAGGACATGAATGATTTTGCGGAGCAAGTTGCTCTGAGGCCTTATGAAGGCGGCAACAGGATATTTGTCTTCAATGTGGGTAAAACAGTGCGTACCGACTGGCAGAACAAATTGCTCAAGACGTTGGAAGAGCCGCCAGAGAACACGTATATATTTATTGCGGTAAGCAATGCCGAAAAGCTGCTGGCGACAATAAAGAGCAGATGTGCGAATTTCCCGATCGGGACGCCTTCCTACGAGTACATCAAGGAGTATCTCAAGGCTACCGGAACGGATAACAGACGCGCGGGTGTTTCGGAAATGCTTGCGGGAAGGAATCTTACGCTTGCGATGAAGTATGCGACGGATGAGAAGTATATGGATATGGCGGACGATGTATATGAGTTTCTTGTCGGATGCAAAAGCAGCAGGGAGATATGCAAGTATCTGGGCAGGATGAGTGTGTACAAAGACATAATAGGTGAAACAGCAGACGTATTCATCGCGGTTTTCAGTCGTGCGCTCACCGGGCGCAGAGCAGGGACGGCCGAGGTATACAGGCAGAATGATCTGGATGAGATATATAAAGCGTATAAAACGACCGGGTGTACGGAAGGGATCTTTCTTGCTGCGGAGATAAAAAGGATGAACGAGAGCAATGTAAATAAAAACGCGCTTTTGGACGAGCTGTTTTTAAGGTTGATGGAGGTAAGGTATAAATGCCGGTTATTGTCGGAATAAGGTTTAAAAAAGCGGGAAAGGTATATTATTTTTCGCCTAAGGAAATAAAATTCAGAAAAGATGAAGGTGCGATAGTCGAAACGGTGAGAGGGGTCGAATTCGGATATGTGGTGATCCCGAACAGAGAGGTCGATGATTCGGAAGTAGTCGGGCAGCTGAAGGAAGTCATAAGGAAAGCGACGCCGAAAGATATTGAACAGCAGAAAAAGAATTTATTGAGGAAAGAAGAAGCTTTCAATATCTGTAAGGAAAAAATAGAGAAACATAAGCTGGACATGAAGCTTATAGACGCCGAGTTCACATTTGATAATACTAAGGTCATATTTTATTTTACTTCTGAAGGGCGCGTGGATTTCAGGGAGTTGGCGAAAGATTTAGCGGGATATTTTCACACGAGGATAGAATTAAGACAGATAGGTATAAGAGACGTTACGAAATTGATAGGAGGACTCGGAAGCTGCGGAAGGCCGTGCTGCTGCAGTTCGCATCTCGGAGATTTTGAGAGGGTGTCAATAAAAATGGCGAAGACTCAGGGATTATCACTGAATCCGGGGAAAATAAGCGGATTATGCGGTCGGCTTATGTGTTGCTTGAAGTACGAAAACGATCATTATACTGAAACGGCGAAATGTATGCCGAAACTGCACAGTGAAATAATCACGCCGAAAGGGAAAGCGAAAGTTGAGGCCATGGATCTTATCAAGAAGACGGTGAAGGCGAAATTTGAGAAAGACGACGGAGAAGTGGAATACGAGGTATATGAGGTCGAGGAAATAAAGGCTACGGAAGTAATGGCTGACGACAACGACGATACAGAAGAGATTGAGGAATACAGGGAGGATTGAAGGAGAGAAAACTTTTGACCTATTTTTGTAAAAAGAATTGACAAAAGGGTTTGATGGTGGTATAATGTAACAGACCAAAAGGTTATTTTTCATATTAGGAGAAAGAGTATGGCACACAAAATATCCGATGAATGTATCAAGTGCGGCGCATGCGCCGAAACATGTCCTGTCGGAGCGATTTCCGAAGGCGAGAATAAATATGAAATCAACCCTGATGCGTGCATAGACTGCGGTGCGTGCGCGGCAGGATGCCCCGTAAACGCGATTTCCGAAGCTTAAGAGCAGTTGCACCATACCGGTGGTTTTGTAAGTCAGACCGGCTCACAGGTTAATATGCCGGAGTGCTATGATCTGAGCATAGTTGAAGTGCAATGGAGGGATGCGCAAAACAGACAGCGGTAGGCGGGAAAGAAAGACATATCAGGTAAGCGATTTGCGAAAGCGCTTGCGTTGATTGTAATCATCGGTTGATGAAAAACAGTAAAAAACAAAAGCTGCCGCTTAAATCGACAGCTTTTATTTTTAAACTGATAAGGAGGAAAGATCCGTTAAAGCAAAGTATGAGAAATTCGCAATCTGTGTTTGCTTATATGCTGAAGAATATAGGGACACTAATCCTGATGGCGTTGCCGCCTTCAATAATACTGGTATTATCGAAAGACGCAAGGAATATACCGGCGTTTTTTATAGGGATAATCAAGAAAGGCGCCGGGTACGAAATCAAGGATTATTTTTCTGATGTATACAGTTATTTTTCGGCGATATCATTTAACAGTTTTTGGGGATTTTTATTGTGGTGTTTAGGGATACTTCTTCTTATAGTATGTATGGGGATGCTGTTCAGTTCAGTTGAGAAGAAGATGAGACTGGGCGTGTCTGCGGGGGTCAAATGGCTTGATATGATAAACGACAGTGTAATGCTGTTGTTGCCTTATGTGGGAGTAGTGCTTCTGGGATACGAGGTAGTCGGACTGTTGTGCAGCGGATTTGCGGCGCTGATATTTGCTGTGTTTCGTAGCGGAATAGCTATGTTGACTGTAGGGCTTGCATTTACGGTTGCGATATACGGGTTTTATGCGGTGTTGTTTTCATATATAAGTCTGACAGTTCCGTGTATGATGTCTGACGGGTATTCATTCAGATATGCTGCTGCGTACTCGGTATCGTTGGTGCAGAAGGAGAACAAACGCGTGATAATGTCGGTAGTAATGCCGTATGCGGTGTGTGTAGTGATATTGACGGTGGTGACCGGTATATTGGCGGGAACAAATTCATCTGAGGTGTTGACGGAAACGGTCACGAGAATAGTGACATTTGTAGAAACTGTTTTTTTTCTGATGTATTTTCCTGTGGTGTCTATGAAGAACTATATGCTACTGACCGGCGGAAAAAGAAGAGATCTCTGGAACTGGAGGTAGTCTATGAAAATAAAAAATATTGTATTGCTGGCCGCCTCTAACATAAAATTGGCTTTGAAATCCGCATTAGCACAATTTTTATTGTTATGTATATTTACTGCGATAGTGGTGCTGGTGCTAAACGTATCAGCGGAGAGTTTTTCAAAGTTATTTGATTCAGGGTTGTATGAAACGCCGAAAATGGTGATAGAGGGTTTGCTCAACGGAGGGGGAATAGACGAAGCATTAGTAGACGTTCAGCAGCTGATCATAGAAATAACGGCATTATTCAAACAAGGGTCGCCGTTATTCGAAGAATTTCTCAATACGGTATTTTTACTGTATATTGCAATTACCATAGTTATAGCGTTGTTCAATTTTCTTATCGGACTTACGGAATTAACGGTGTGCAAATGTCTGAATGACTTTATGACGGTAGGGGTGCAAAGGCCGTTCGGATGGCAGTTTTTCAGGATATTGGGGAAATCGGCGTTATATCAGTTAATGAAGAATCTGATAATGATAATGACAGAGATGTTATTATTATGCGTATCGGTGGGATTGTATCTGATATTTTTATCCGGGATGGGTATAGCCGGTGTAATAATATTTGTAGTGATAGGAATAATGCTTTATGCGTTCAAGCTGACATTGTTTTCTTTCTGGGCACCTGCCATATGCGCCGAAGGGACCACGGTATTGGAATCTTTCAAGAAGAGCCTGAAAGTATTGGTGGATAAATTCATACAGGTTTATGCGTATGCATTTATAATAAGCGTGGTAGTATCGGCTGTGTTAGGAGTGATATGTTATTTTTTGGGGGGATATGTATCTATGGCGCTGACGCCGGTTGTGGTGTATCTGAGCGGTTATGAGCTTACATGCGTAAGCATGGCTTTATACTACGAAGCAGAAGGCAAAACATATTTTACAAGGAAATTGGATATGGTGACGACAAATGAGGAATAGAGTTTTGATAATAGGCGGTGGTGCGAGCGGGATGGCCGCGGCAATAACGGCATCTAAGACATGCGACGTGACGATCATAGAAAAGAACGACAGATTGGGAAAGAAGCTGTTGCTTACGGGAAACGGCAGATGCAATTTCGGTAATCTTTCCATACCTTCGAATGCATATAACAATATGTCATTTGTATCAGAGGTGATAGCCAGGTCGAAGGAGGACGCAAACAAGCTGATAGAGGAAATAGGCGTGGTAAGCTATGCCGATAAGGAAGGGAGGATATATCCCGTATCTGAGAGCGCTACGTCAGTGGTAGATTGTCTGAGGTATGCCTGTGAAAGGGAAAATATAACGGTCATGACAGGAAAAACCGCCGAATCGGTGTTCAAGAGGGATAACGGTTTTGCGGTGACGCTGAACGACGGGACTTTATTGATCGGAGATAAAGTCATAATAGCCGCGGGAGGAAAGTCATATACTCAGTCGTATAACGTGGACAAGCTTGTGGAGAGCAGGAATTTTATCCCGATCCATCCGGGATTGACCGGGGTAAAAGTAAATCCTGTGGTCAAGGCACTTTCGGGACTTAGGATAAAGAGCAAGGTGTCGCTGATGAAAAACGGAGTGACCGTATATAAAGAGAAAGGGGAAGTACAGTTCAAGGATAATTATATCAGCGGGATAGTGGTCATGAATGCGTCGTCGATGGTGGCAAGGGACTACGAAAATATTTCACAGTATACGTTAAGACTCAATATACTGCCGACCATAACAAAAACGGAATTGGTACCCATGCTGCAGGACAGATTAGACAGATTCGGCGCGCAAAGGATGCTCAAAGGATTATTTCACAGCCGTGTCGTAGAGGAGATAAAAAGGCGTGCGATAGAATTGGGATATAACGACATAACAAGCATAGCCTCGATAATCAGACACTTTGATTTCAGTGTTGTCGGACTTAACGGGTATGATACGGCACAGATAACAGTGGGCGGAATAGATACTCACGCTCTGAAAGCCAACCTGGAATTCAGAAAGACGGAAGGGCTTTTTGCATGCGGCGAGGCTGTGGACGTCGACGGTTTGTGCGGCGGCTATAATTTGCATTGGGCTTTCACGAGCGGAATAGTGGCAGGGAAGCTGGAGGCGATGTAAAACATGAAGCGATACGCTGTCGGGGGGATAACCGTGACCCCGGATATCACTGATTATAAAGAAGCTGCAGCGAAAAGAGTCGGTATAAAAAAGAGTGATATCAAGGGCGTAAAGCTGATAAAAAAATCGGTAGACGCAAGGCACGGATTCAGATATGTGCTGACATTGGCCGTTGAAACCGAAAAAGCTCTTGCGTATCCCGAATACACCGAAAAGGCCGATATTTTCGACATAACGGAAAAGGTCGGAGAAATACCGGGGAAGCGTCCTGTCGTGGCAGGGAGCGGTCCGGCAGGGCTGTTTGCCGCATTGTATTTGACAGCGGCGGGACTGAAGCCGATCATACTTGAAAGAGGCGGCGATGTCGATGCGAGGTTGGGTGCAGTAAAAGATTTCTGGGAGCATGGGAAACTCAATGAAAATTGTAATGTTCAGTTCGGCGCCGGAGGGGCGGGGACATTTTCCGACGGCAAATTGAATACCGGATTGAACGATCCTCTGATTTATTCGGTGTTGGATATATTTTATCGTTTCGGTGCACCGGAAGATATTTTATATTCTGCGGCTCCTCATATAGGCACGGATAATCTGCGCAAAATAATGCGCAGTTTTTTGAGCTTTCTTGAAAGAGCCGGCGCAGATGTGAGATTTGATACTACTATGAAAGACATAGTAGTATATAATGGCATTGTAAAAGGCGTGATATGCGAAAGCGGCGGAAAGGAATACAGGTTGGATTGCGACGTGCTTATATACGCATGCGGACAAAGTGCGGAGGACACGATAGCTGCTGTATACAGACGAGGTGCGAAGATGGAGAGCAAGCCTTTTTCGATGGGAGTAAGGATAGAACATCTGAGAAAGAGCATAGACCGGGCGCTTTACGGAGAGGCTTGTGACAGATGGGGCGTAGGATCGGCGAGTTATAAATTATCGACGCATGAATACGAGAGAGGTGTATATACGTTCTGCATGTGTCCGGGGGGCGTTGTAGTACCTGCCTGTTCTTCGGATGGAAGGCTTGTCGTAAACGGGATGAGTTATTCGGCGAGAAACGGTGAAAACAGCAACAGTGCGATACTTGTGGAAGTAAGGCCTTCGGATTATGGCGGAGAGCATCCGTTGTCAGGTTTGAAGTTCAGAGAGAAGTGGGAAAGGAAGGCTTTTGCCGTTTTCGGAAATTACATTGCTCCGAGTCAGAACGTCGTGGATTTCATAAAAGGAGTGCAAAGTAAAAGATTTGATGTGGAGCCCAGTTACGCTATAGGGGTAAGGGCTCATATGCTGACGGATATTTTACCGGGTTATGTGGCGGAAGGAATAAGAGTAGGACTGAAGGAATTCGGTAAGAAGATAAAGGGATTTGATGAAAGCGGTGTGCTTACAGGGATAGAAAGCAGGAGTTCCTCACCGGTAAGGATAATTAGAAACAGTTGCAGACAGTCCAATTTAAGCGGATTTTATCCGTGCGGAGAAGGTGCCGGATATGCCGGCGGGATAACGTCTGCTGCGGTGGACGGAATAAAAACCGCACAGGAAGTTGTAAAGAGGTACAGGTAATAAAGTTATTTCCGAGGAAAACAGATTTCAAAAGCGGACTGACCGCTTAATGATAGAATAAAGAGGTGATTAATATGAAAATGGACGCATTGGTTAAGAAGTATCCGGCCAAGGGGCTGGATCTTGAGAGGGTGGAGGTACCTGTGCTCAAACCCGGAGAAGCATTGGTAAAAATGCATAAAACGGCTATATGCGGTACCGATCTGCATATTTACGTGTGGAATGAGTGGGCGCAGCAGACCATAGTGACTCCGATGATCATAGGGCATGAATTTGTGGGTGAGATAGTTGAGATAAACGGGCACACGAATGCATTCAATGTCGGGGATCTTGTAAGCGCGGAAGGACACGTGGTGTGCGGAAGGTGCAGGAATTGTCGTGGCGGGAAGCGTCATTTATGTCCGAACACGCAGGGCATAGGAGTCAACAGGCCCGGTATTTTTGCCGAGTATGCTGCTATACCTCTTACGAACCTTTGGCTTGACGATCCGAATATAAGCGAAGATCTGCTTTCGATACAGGATCCTCTCGGAAATGCTACTCATACGGCGCTCAGTTTTGATATGGTAGGGGAAGATGTACTTATAACCGGAGCCGGTCCGATAGGAATAATGGCAGCCGCGATAGCGCGTCATGTCGGAGCGAGGAATGTAGTGATAACCGATATAGTCGATTACAGGCTTGAGCTGGCTAAAGAGGTTTGTCCTACCGTGGTAACCGTAAATACCATGCGTGAAAATCTTCACGATGTACAGAAAAGACTGAATATGGATGAAGGTTTTGACATCGGATTGGAAATGAGCGGGAGTGCCGTAGCGTTGAACGGAATGATAGACAATATGATACACGGCGGTAAAATTGCCATGTTGGGAATACAGGGTCCCAACACCGTAATAGACTGGAATAAGGTAGTATTCAATTGTCTGTTCATAAAGGGAATTTACGGCAGGGAGATGTTTGAGACCTGGCATAAGATGACGACGATGCTTCAGAGCGGACTTGATATAGAGAAGGTGATCACACACAGGTTTGATTATAAGGATTATCTTAAAGGGTTTGAATTGATGGAATCCGGCAAGAGCGGAAAAGTAATACTTAATTGGAAATAAGGGGGCTTAAAATGTTTGAAAAAGGAAAGAATATATACTCGGGCATAATTGACGATATAAAGAAGCAGGGATTGTGGAAGGAAGAAAGAATAATCACCACAGAGCAGTCCAATATCATAGATACAACGCAAAAGAAAGGGGTCCTGAATTTTTGTGCTAACAATTATCTCGGACTTGCCAATAACAAAGAGATAATCGAAGCGGCGAAAGCAAGTTACGATAAGTACGGCTTCGGAATGAGCAGCGTAAGGTTCATATGCGGGACGCAAACCGTGCATAAGGAGCTTGAAAAAGCGATAAGCGAATTTCTCGGAACAGATGATACGATATTGTACAGCAGCTGTTTCGATGCAAACGGAGGATTATTTGAAACCATAACGACAGCCGAAGACGCGATAATATCCGATGAGCTGAATCATGCGAGCATAATAGACGGTGTGAGGCTGAGCAAGGCAAAAAGGTACAGATATAAAAACAGTAACATGGAAGACCTCGAAGCGCAGCTGAAAAAAGCCGATGCGGAAGGTGCCCGTCTCAAGCTCATAGTGACTGACGGCGTTTTCAGTATGGACGGGATAATAGCCGATCTGAAGAGTATATGTGATCTGGCTGAAAAGTACGGAGCCATGGTAGCAGTCGATGACAGTCATGCCACGGGGTTTGTAGGTAAAAACGGTAAAGGCACTGCGGAATACTGCGGAGTGGAAGGAAGGGTAGATATAATAACATCCACATTCGGAAAAGCAATGGGCGGTGCGTCCGGCGGATTTACATCGGGCAGGAAGGAGATAATAGAAATACTTCGTCAAAGAAGCAGGCCGTATCTTTTCAGTAATACTTTGGCTCCTGCAATCTGTGCGGCGACACTGAAGGTGCTTGAGATAGTAAAACGTGATGATTCTCTCAGAAGGAAAGTAATGGAGAATGCGGTGTATTTCAGGAAGGAGATGGAAAAGAACGGTTTCGATCTTGTCGGAAAGGATCACGCGATCGTGCCCGTAATGCTTTATGACAGCGTTCTTTCTCAGAAAGTAGCCGATTTCATGCTGGACAAAGGGATATATGTCGTAGGATTTTATTATCCTGTGGTACCGAACGGCAAAGCACGTATCCGTACGCAGATGTCGGCAGCACACACAAAAGAAGATATAGACAGGTGTGTAGCCGCATTTGTTGAGGCACGGAAAATAATCGGATTTTAATAGGTAGATGAAGCTCAGATTAAAAAATATTGTTTTGATAGGTTTTGCTTTTTTATCGGTAATGATATTATGGCAAGGCTATAATTGGTGCGTACCGCTGCTTCTTGACGACAAACTCACAGAGTTTTTTGAGCAGATGCTCGGGCACTCCGATTTCACGACTTTTATTATAGGATCTGTGATGGGCCTGGATAATTTCTTGGCCCTCTTCATGATCCCGTTTATTTCGAAATTATCAGACAGAACGCATACTGTTATAGGCAAGCGTGTACCGTTTATAATAGTAGGGTTACCGGTAGCGCTACTGGCGTTTGCCGCCATACCTTTATTTGAAAACGGCAGTCTTTTGACAATAGCGATATTGTTATTGCTTATAATCGTGGCAATGAATGTATACCGTTCTCCGGCGGTAGCGTTGATGCCGGACATAACGCCCAAGCCTTTAAGAGGCAGGGGGAACGCCGTTATCAACATAATGGGCGGAATAGGAACGGGTCTGGGTTATATAATATGTTATATTGCAAGCGATAATCTGTTGAACGCACCGCGGATAGTGCCTTTTTTGTCTATATCCGTAATAATGTTCATATGTCTGGTTATCGTTGTTTTTTTCGTTAGGGAGGACAGGTTCAGGAAGGAAATGCTTGAAGACGTCCGAAGCTATGCGAAAAAGACGGGAGCAAAGGCGTCAGTCTATATCGGAGAGGACGATGATTCCGAACAGGCTCCCGACATAGACGAAAAATCTTCCAGAAAATTCAGAGGCAGCTTGTTATTTTTATTGGCGTCAATATTGTTTTATTATATGTCGACCAACGCGGTGGAGTCATTCATGTCGCTTTATTCGAGGGATATATTGGGGAGTGAATCTCACGGGATAGAGATGATGGCAGTACTTGCCGTATGCAATTTTGCGTTTATGTTGCCGTCGGCTTTTTTTGCGGAAAAAATCGGGCGGAACAAGGTAATGCGGATAGGATGTATCCTGATGGCGGCGGGCAGTCTGACATTATGTTTCATAACAGAATTCAGTTATTGGATGATGGTGCCTTTCGGGATATTCGGGATAGGGATGTCACTGATGATCACGAATATGTATCCTGCGATAGTGAGTTATTGCGGAAGGAAGGATTACGCTAAATTCACGGGATACTATTATACTGCGACAATGCTTGCACAGGCAATAACGCCGATGCTTGTCGGACTTGTGACAAGCAAGCTGATAAATTCCGATATGCGGATGCTTATGCCATACGCCTGCTTTTTCATGATACTTTGTGCGGTGATGCAGTTTTTTGTAAAGGAAACTAATAATACGGAAAATAAAAAAATAATAACCGAAGAAAATACCGGAGAATAATATGGATAAACTTCTTGAAAGATTTCTTGAATATGTAAAAACAGACACACAGTCCGATCCCGAAAGCGTTACTTTCCCCAGCACGAAGGAGAAACAGTTTCCGTTTCTGAAGTCGCTGTACGATGAGCTCAGATCCATGGGCCTGAGCGATGTAAAAATGGATGAATACGGTTATGTTACGGGCAGAATACCCGCTGTCGGAAACGTTTCGGGAGTCAAGCTCGGTTTTCTGGCGCACATAGATACGTCCAGTGCAGTCAGCGGCAGCGGAGTCGATCCGCGTATAGTAAAGAACTATGACGGTAAGGTCATAAAGCTCAATGAGAATTCGGAGCTGGATCCGGCGGTGTATCCTTATCTCAAAGATTGTGAAGGGTGCGATCTCATAGTGACAGACGGGAAAACGCTTCTCGGTGCAGATGATAAGGCAGGTGTTGCGGAGATAATGGAGCTGGCCGAGTATTATATGACGCATAAAGATGTACCGCATTGTGAGATAAGAATAGCTTTCACACCTGACGAGGAGGTCGGGCGCGGAATGGATTATTTTGACGCCGAAGCTTTCGGAGCGGATTTTGCATATACCGTAGACGGCGGCCCAATAGGTGAACTGGAATTTGAAAATTTCAATGCGGCATCTATGAAGGTGAAGGTAAACGGTGCAAGCATACATCCGGGAAGCGCAAAAGGGCTCATGAAAAATGCTCTTGAGATTCTTATGGAGTTTCATTCATTGTTGCCGGCATTTGACAAGCCTCAGTATACCGAAAAATACGAAGGATTTTATCACCTTGACAATATGAGGGGGAGCGTGCAGGAAGCGACGGCGGAATATATTATACGTGATCATGACTCGGGGAAATTCATGGATAAAAAAGATTTTGCGTTAAAAGCCGCTCGTTTTATAAATGAAAAGTACGGACAAAACACGTTGGAAATAATCATCAGCGATTCATACGTCAACATGAGAGAGATCATTGAAAAGCATATGCATCTTGTGGAGAACGCCTCTGCGGCTATGAAGGAACTCGGAATAGAACCGATAATCGTGCCTATCCGCGGAGGAACAGACGGAGCAAGGCTTTCTTATATGGGAATACCGTGTCCGAATTTGTGTACGGGAGGATATAATTGTCATGGATGTCATGAGTTCATACCGTATGATTCCATGAAAAAGATCGTCGAACTGCTTAAAAAGATAGTGGAGAAGTACAGCGATTTCAAGAAATAGATACGGATTATGTTCAAAACGTATTGATATTTATTGATGAAAAAAATCTTTTGATACAAGGCTTACACGCTTAAAAAACCGTTGATCACGACCTGTCGGCATGGAAAGTGATTGCAATGAAAAGCAGCTCGGCATGCAAAAGAATAAGAAAAAGAAAACGCATGAAAAATCCGCATCCGGGGTGTTTTTATGGAGCCGGCATGAAGTATCCCGGGCGTTTATAAGTTTATGCAGCTTTCAGCCGTTAAAACTGTAGAACCGTGTTACGGAGGAGCGTATAAAAATCAAGGACCGCAGTTATAAAAGGCGGTCCTTTTTGTTTAGGAAAAAATATTCGGAAATTACTAGTTACGGAGAAAAGGGAATTATTTTTCAAAATCGGATACGACAGATTTAAGCTTGTTGATTATGTCGAGGTTATACGGACAGCGAGTCATGCATTTCCCGCATTGTATGCAGGCGGTCGGCTTGACGGGCATGGCGTCGTACCTGGCTTTTGCCCAGGCGGCGAGGTCGTAGTTTTTAAGGTAATTCTGAAGAGTAAAGAACTGAGGTATGTTGATCCCGACCGTACAAGGAGCGCAGTATCCGCAGCGCCGGCAGAACCGAGAACCCAATTCACGAACGAGTTTATTACATTCGTCTGTTTCGTTTTGTGTAAGCGGAGAAAGAATGACAGAAGCGTTTTCTTTTGCTTCGGTATCGCTGCCTATTCCGCAGAGGGCTATATCGATATCGGGGTTATTGAGGACGAAACGGATCGCGAGACGTGTATCGGTAAGATTACCGCCGGCGAATGGTTTCATTGCCATTGTACCGATATTTTTCAATCGGGCTGATCTGAATATATCGGAGCCGTGCGTTTCAACGATATTGTACGGGTACATTACTGAGTCTATGCGGTCGGAATAGAGGTCGATAGCGGTATTCAGCACCTCTGCCACATGAGCGGTAATACCGATGAAGCGTATTTTTCCTTGTTTTTTGGCATAAAGCAAAGCGTCGAAAACGCCGCCCGGCTGCATGAATTCATGGAGAGTCTCGACGTCCTTTACGCAGTGCGCCTGATAGATATCGATAAAATCGGTATTAAGGAGAGCGAGTGACTTATCAATGTCCGAGAGCATTGTTTCATAAGAAGACGCCATGCTTTTTGTAGCCAGAATGAAATTTTTTCTGTGACGGCGCAAGACTTTTCCGATATATTCTTCTGAAACGGTGTAGCCTCTTGCGGAGTCGATGAAATTGATACCTTCGTCCATAGCGGCGAAAATGGCTTTTTCGGCATTTTCAACGCTGCCTCTTTGGATGGGGATACCGCCGAAGCCTATTCTTGAAACTTTCAGACCGGTTTTTCCGTAGACAACATATTCCATAAAGACCTCTCATCCGGCCGGAATCAGAAATTGCAGCCCGATAAAAGTTGCCGGCCGGATACAAATAATGATAAATGGTTTTCGGGAGCAGATTCATACAGCAATTCCCGGAAGATATTATAGCTTAAGCAAATCAAAATTGCAAGCGGGCGGATAAAACAATTGATTAAATTTTTAAAAATCGTTGTCAAAAAGTAAGGGTTGTGTTATAATGAGAAAGAAATTCCGTGGTGGTAAAAAAGGAGAGGAATTATGATAAATAAGATTGCAGTGCTTACAAGCGGCGGAGATGCTCCCGGCATGAATGCGGCAATAAGGGCGGTCGTAAGGAGCGCCATTTATTATGGGTTTGAGGTTTTCGGAGTAGAAAGAGGGTACGAGGGTCTTGTTAACGACGTTATATTCCCTATGAACAGACGTTCGGTTTCCGATATTTTGCACCGCGGCGGAACGATACTTAAAACTGCACGTTTGCCCGAGTTCAGTCAACCGGAGGTGCAGGAAAAAGCGGCGGAGAATTTAAGGAAGCGCGGCGTAGGCGGATTAGTCGTGATAGGCGGCGACGGAAGCTATATGGGAGCGAGAGCGCTTTCAGTCAATTGCGGGATAAATACTATCGGCATACCGGGGACAATAGACAATGATCTGGCGTATACCGACTTTACTTTGGGCTTTGATACTGCAGTGAATACGGTATTGTGGGCAATAAACAACCTCAGGGATACAATGACGAGTCATGACAGAGTGTGCGTGATACAGGTAATGGGCAGGAATTGCGGAGACATAGCGCTTTACAGTGCATTGGCCGGAGGCGCGGAAGGAATACTTGTTCCGGAGCTGCCGCTGAATCTTGACGATATATGTAAGAGCATAAGAGAGAATTACGACAAAGGCAAGACAAGTAACATAATCGTATGTGCCGAGGGAGCCGAGAAAGCGGAGAATTTAAAAGTAATAATCAGACATCTTACCGGGGTGCCTGTGCGGGCAACCGTACTCGGACATATCCAGAGAGGCGGTGCGCCGAACCATGTAGACAGGATACTCGGGGCTCGGTTCGGAGTGAGAGCGGTTGAGCTTCTCAAAGAAGGAAAGACCAACCGGGTAGTGGGGATAAAGGATAACAAAATAATAGACGTGGACGTAGTAGAAGCATTGAATATGAAAAGTACGTTCAATCAGGAACTTTATGATATAGCTCATATACTCAGTACGTAAAAAACTGCATATTTATGCAGTTCAATATAAACTCATCAGGAGAGAAAAAATGTATAACTACAAAAACAAGTTGATCACCGTCGAAGAAGCAGTCAGATTCGTAAAAAGCGGCGACGATATAGTTACCGGGCTCGGACCGGCGGTCGCGCATGGCTTCATGAGTAAATTACATACCGTTGCAGAAAAGGTCAGCGGGGTGACGGTTAACGTAAGTCTTTGTTTGAATTCTTATGATTTTTTTGCGGATCCGAAGTATTCAAACAGTTTTATGGCGGAAAGCTGGTTTCTTACGCCTCCGCTGAGAGCGGCGATGAAAAACGGATCGGTGTCATATATGCCGTGTCATCTACAGTATTGCGCGATAAAAAGGCTGAAATATAAACCGGTGGCTATTTATGTGGGAACGGCAAGCATGCCTGACGAAGAAGGGTATGTGACTCTTTCGTTGTCCGATTCTCATGAGATGCGCATGCTTAAGGAAGCGGCGATCAAGATACTGGAGATCAATCCGAATTATCCTGTCGTATACGGGGATCACAAAGTACATCTTAGTGAGATCGACTATGTTATAGAGCAGGATTATATGCCTCCCGTGTCGCCGGATGCGCCCGTAAACGAGAAGGACGAGATAATCGGCAACCTTATTGCGGAAAGAATAAATGACGGTGATACTATTCAGCTTGGGATAGGCGGAATACCTAATGCAGTGTCAAATGCTCTGAAGGACAAGAAGAACCTCGGCGTGCATACGGAGTTATTTACAACCGGAATGATGCGTCTTATGAAAGCAGGGGTCATAAATAACAGTAAAAAGACGCTCAATCCCGGAAAAGCCGTAGCGGCATTTATCATGGGGACTCCGGATTTATATGAATTTGTAGACAAGAATCCCGAGATACTCATAAGGGAATCGGCGTATTCAAATAATCCGTATGTTATAGCACAGAACGACAATATGGTAAGTATAAATACGTCTATAGAGGTCGATGTGACGGGACAGTGCTGCAGTGAAAGTATTGCGAGCCGACAGTTTTCGGGGACAGGCGGTCAGACCGATACTGCTGCCGGCGCTCAGCTTGCTAAAAACGGAAAATCATTTATTGCGCTTTACAGTACGGCGATGGTGAAAAACGCACAGGGGGAGAAGGAGGAAATAAGCAAGATCGTTTCTCGGCTGAAACCGGGCGCGATCGTATCGCTGATGCGAAATGACCTCGATTATCTTGTTACTGAGTACGGGATCGTGAATGTAAAAGGACTTGACGTGTTTGAGCGCGCGGAAAAAATAATAAGCATTGCTCATCCTAAGTTCCGCGACGACCTGATGCGCGAAGCGTATGAGTACGGTATTATACAAAAGAGAGTTTTCTGAAGGTGAGTGTCTGAGTTATGTAAGCCGTTTTATAGGCGTCGGCCGGTGAAGAGGGTCAGCGGGATACAGGTGTAAGAAAGTATCTCACGCGGAAGTAAATTCCGGCGGTTTATATTGATTTTTCGTGGATAAAACAGCAGCCGAAATTGCGGAATTGTATTTTTCCGCACGGCTGTCGGAATTTTCAGTCGATCTGTACGACCGGTCAAACAGCAGGATTTTCGGTTGTCCGATAATTTAAGTTTGCTCACGGTGTGTGCGGATGCAAGATAAGTTTAACGGATACGAAAGCGGAATATTTCGATATTATATCATGTATCAATGCGGCGGAAGGCGGTTTGCTTCCGCCCAGACAGTTTTGTATACAGTTGATGAACTATCCCGGCAAAACCGGAAGCGAGATCACAAAATCCGCGGGGAGCCTGATCGGTGCTGAACATGATCGGATATGCGACAGCAGTGAGGTAAAGATAATGGAAGTATGGGACGCATACGACGTTGATTTCCGGAAAATACCGGGTAAGAAACTTATAAGGGGGGAGCCTGTTCCCAAAGGGGTATATCATCTTGTATGCGATGTTATTGTGAAGCATATAGACGGAACATACCTGCTTATAAAGCGTGATTTCAGAAAAAAGCACGGCGGTATGTGGGAAGCCTCAGCCGGAGGTTCTGCATTATCGGGAGAGGATCCGTTTCAGTGCGCAGTCAGGGAGCTAAGGGAAGAAACGGGTCTTCGGGCAGACAAGCTTTCGGAAGTCGGAAGATGTATAGGAGAGGATGCCGTATATGTGGAGTTCTTATATGAGACAAATTGCGACAAAGAGCAAATAATACTTCAGGAAGGCGAAACGATATCGTATAAGTGGGTAAGTGCAGGGGAGTTACGCGAAATCGATAAAGAGGGAGCGCTTCTTACTGACAGGATGAAGAAATACATAAAAGAACTGAATATGCAGAAGTAAGTATCATCGTTTTACGGCTTTGCCGAAACAGCGGCAAAAAAAGACTGTCTTCCTGTACGGGAAAACAGTCTTACGATTTTTTGGAGGCGGGCGGCTTTGACTGCCCGTTTTTCATTGGTCAAGAGAGTCTAATTCGTTTTTGGCGGTTTGCAAAGACTCTATTATATTTATATGCTGAGGACAAAGCTTTTCGCATCTGCCGCAAGCCACGCATTTATCCGAATAAGTATTTTTCGATTTAAGTTCATTGCGGCGGTTCACGGTATCTTTGACATTACCGTATATTCCGAAATTGTTCCATGTGCGGAAAATGCCGGGGATATTTACTCCCGATGGACACGGCATACAGTAGGAACATCCGGTGCAGCCGTTTTTAACGCGTGCGCGAAGAGCTTCTCTTACAAGCTTAACGGCATGTTTTTGCCTGTTGCACATAGGTTTGAATTCTGAAAACGTTTTGAGATTTTCCCTGACCTGTTCAATGGTGGACATGCCGGAGAGTATCACTTTGACGTTATCGTGGTTTGCGACCCAGCGGAGAGCCCATTTTGCGTCGCTGTCATCGGGGCGGAGCTCACGGAAAGGACGCGAGGCGTCTGAGGGAAGGTTTGCGAGGGAGCCGCCTTTAACGGGTTCCATTACGACAAGCGGTACGCCGAGTTTTTCAGTGAGGCGATAGCCTTTATCTCCCGCCTGCAGGTCGATGTCCATATAGTTGTATTGGATTTGACAGAAATCCCAGTCGCGGTATGTAAGGATGGATCTGAAAACTTCGTATTTATCATGGAAGGAGAAACCGAGGAAACGTATTTTTCCTTCTTGTTTGAGTCTGACGCATTTTTCGATGATATTGAATTTCAGAATTTTTTCTTTCCAGTTATTGCCGTTTACGGCATGGAGAAGATAAAAATCGATATGGTCGGTTTTGAGTCTGAAGAGCTGTTCGTTGAAAATTCTGAGTACATCTTCCTCTTTTTCGATCCAGCTGACAGGCAGTTTAGTTGCGATAAAATAAGATGATCGCGGTTTTTTGCTCAGCACGTCGCCCAAAAAAGCTTCGCTTTCTCCGTTGTGGTATACATATGCGGTGTCGAAATAGGTTACGCCGGCGTCATAAGCGGCTTCGAGCATAGGAGTTGCCTTTTCCCTGTCGATTTTTCCTTCGGGCGTTTCAGGAAAGCGCATACATCCGAAACCCAGAAGAGAGGGAGAAACTCCGAGCTTTTCCATAACAGTTTTTTTCATCTGAATACCTCTTTATAAAAAATATTTGAATGCAGAAGAGTAAGAGGGCAACTGTGCCCTTAGTAAAAAAATCTGAATAATTTCAGGTGTCAGTTATCGGAAGGCTTCGGCGGAGAATAAATTTCTACCGGACAGGTAAAAATTATACCGTTACCTTTTTTCTCGAGCTGAGCCGAGCGGAAAATGGCGTTTGACACCGCTTCGAGTATGTCATCTTCCACGACAGTCATAAGCATATCTTTTTCGGGGGTGATGGTTACGCCTAAAAACATTACCATTTCACTGCTGCCCGTGCCTCTGGCGGAAAGTAAAGTTCCGCCTCCGGCTCCGGCGTCTTTAGCCATAGCCATGGCATGAACGCCTTCGCCCTGATTCAGTATCGCGATGATAAGGTGGTTTTTCATATTTACCTCCATAACGTGACAAGGGTGTTTTTTTTATTATATAACGAAAAATCAAAACTGTCAACACCGAGGTTGATTTTTAAATTTGTTTATGATATAATCGGGAAAAAAGGAATTTGGATTTATGGGTTTTAGTGAAATGTCTTCGAAGCTTAGAGTCATAACTATCTGTCTGATAGTATTGGTATCATTGCTTGTGGTTTTTATAATTTCTTTTTTAATAATAGGGTTATCGTATGGAGATGGAGTAGGAAAGGTTTCCAGTGATTTTTACGGTGATTTGTTTTCAAGAAGTCAGATAGAAGACGACGTGCGGATCGCAGATATAGCCATGCTCGGAGCACATGATGCTTTCAGCGATAAAATAGACGGAAAAAGCGCAGTCGATCCGAGTGAGAACGGCGGGTTGGTTTCCAATGGATTCGTGAATACATTCGCAAAAGGTTTTGCCGTAAGGTATTCGAAAGCGCAAAGGAGCGGAGCCGGAGTGCTTTTAAATGCCGGGGTGAGATATTTTGACGTAAGGATATCGTATTACAACGGGTCATGGTATACAAGACACGGCTATATAAGTGATCTGCTGGGTGCGTATTTAATTGAAATACTTGTTTTTCTGAAGGATCATCCGGGTGAATTCATTATTTTTGATATACAGGATGTATATGTAGGGTCATCGAATTATAAAGAGCTGTTCGAGTATATCGGGAACGTAAAATACGCAGTGGAAAGCGGGAGAGGAAAGAGTCTGCTTGATTATATCCATTACAGTCCGACAGAGATTCCGATTGGAGAGTTGACATACGGTCAGGTCACGCTCAACGGAGAGAAAGGAGGCGTTGTCATACTTTGCCCGGCACAAGTCACCGAAGCTAATCATTATCATTATAAACGCAGTGATTCGATCCGTTCCGTTTGGCATAACTGTATCAGCGATGAGGATATGATAAACGGTATTATGTCGGAATACGAAGTTCTTGCGACTAACCCCACGCTGGACAGGGATAAAATAAGGGTCAATCAGGCACAGAAAACGTTTCAGTCAACGGATATTTTGTCAAGTATAGCGGGGTGGTCTCTGCTCAAGCTTGCCGAGAATTTCAATAGCATACTAGTCGAAAACGAGTTTTTCAATCAATGGTTCGAGGTAATGCCGGTATTTATGGTAGATTATTGTAATTCTTCCGCAGGATATTTCAATAACATAGTCAACGACGCCATAATAGAATATAATAAAAAGTTATGAGTAGAATATAATAAAAAGTTATGAGCGACCAGCAAGACAGGTCCCGGAGAAGTCCGGGGCCTGTATTTTTTTGCTTTTTTGTAGCGTGATAAAGTCTTGCAGTAATATTTTGAGGAGGGTTTTACAAATACGATTGACAAAGAGGGAACAAGAAGTTAAAATAGTATTCGTAATGGTATTTAGTTGCCTAAAAAACAAAAACGGAGAGATATATTATGATCAAGAAAACGCCTTTATATGAAAATCATGTTGCCCACGGCGGCAAAATGGTTGAATTTGCCGGGTACTTTTTGCCCGTGCAATATCAGAGCGGCATAATAGCCGAGCACAATGCGGTGAGGACAAATGTAGGCATGTTTGATGTGTCTCACATGGGAGAATTCTTAATTGAAGGGAAAGACGCCGCGTCGTGCGTATATAATCTTGTATCTGCGGATACGTCAACACTTGCGGACGGACAGGTGAAATATACTTTGATGCTGAACGAACATGGAGGCGTTGTAGATGATTTGCTGGTGTATCGCATGAGCGGGGAAAAATTTTTGCTTGTGGTCAACGCGTCCAATTGTGAAAAGGATGCGGCATGGGTAGAGAAGCATCTGACCGGAGAATGTACATTTAAAAATATTTCGGATAAAGTCGGACAGATAGCCGTGCAGGGAAGGAACGCCAGGAAGGTTATGGAGAAGATTTCCGAAAGATTGCCTGATAAATTTTATACTTTTTTGGAGTGCAAAGTAGCCGGGAAGCCGGCGCTCGTATCGTGGACGGGTTATACCGGGGAGGATGGATTTGAAGTATATACGGACAGCAAGGATATTGCCGAGGTATTCGAGGCGGTATTCGAAGCGGGGAAGGAAGTCGGATTGATGTGCTGCGGGTTAGGATGCAGGGACACATTGAGATTTGAAGCGGCATTGCCTCTTTACGGACATGAACTTGCAGAAGATTACAGGGCGAATGAAGTGGCGTTGGGCATGTTCGTGAAGATGGACAAAACGAATTTTATCGGCAAGAGCGCGCTTGAGAGCAACCCTCCCGTGATGAAGAGGAAAGGCGTAAAAATAACGGATAAAGGAATAGCGAGGGAAGGCTGCAAGGTGTATGACGGGGATAAGGAAATAGGATTTGTTACGACCGGAACGATGTCTCCCACATTAGGCTGTGCGCTTGCCATGGTAAGAATAAACAAGGATTTTGACGGCGAGACAGTAGAGATCGACGTAAGGGGAAGAAGGCTTAAGGCAGAGATCGTCAAGATGCCGTTTTATAAAAAGAATTACTAAAACAGAGAGGTGGTAAAAAATGAAATTTGCAAAGACACATGAATGGGTAAAAATTGAAGGGAACAAAGCAAAGGTAGGACTTTCCGATCATGCGCAGAGCGAGCTTGGCGATATAGTATATATAAATCTGCCCGAGCTTGATACGCCCGTAACGATAGGGAAGGCTTTTACAGACGTAGAATCGGTAAAAGCAGTCAGTGAAGTACTGAGCCCGGTAAGCGGGGTGATAATAAACGTTAACGATGAATTGGATACGGCGCCTGAGAAAATCAATGAAGATCCGTATGGTGCATGGATAATCGAAGTTGAAGTTTCCGAAGTAAGCGACGAGCTGATGACAGAAGAAGAATATAAGGAATTCATAAAGGAGTAAAGGCTTATGGCAAAGTACACTCCTCATACGGAGAATGATGTTAGTGAAATGCTGTCGGTACTCGGAAAGGAGAATATAGACGAGCTTTTTGAAGACGTGCCGGGAAATATAAGACTGAAAAGTTTAAATATGGACGGCGGCCTGAGTCAATTTTCCGTAATGGAATATATGAAGAAGCTTGCCAGTATGAATAAACGGTTTTATGTTGTATTGCGCGGAGCGGGGGCATATGATCATTATATACCTCCGGTGGTGACCTCTTTGGTATCGCGCGGAGAATTTCTTACAGCTTATACGCCGTATCAGGCGGAGATATCGCAGGGCGTACTGCAGAGCATTTTCGAATATCAGACTCTGATGTGCCGGCTTACGGGTATGGATGTATCTAACGCGTCTGTGTATGACGGAGCATCGGCGGCTGCAGAAGCGATGACGATGTGTTGCGACAAGAAAAAGAAGGTAATGCTTCTCGGCGCAATAAATCCGATGTATATAGAGACGATAAAGACATATGCGCATGCATCGGGGATAGAAGTTGAGTGCGTGGGCGACAAAGAAGGGCTCATAGACTTTGAAAAAGCCGGACAGAAAATAGATGAAACCTACGCGGCGGTATTTTCTCAGAGTCCGAATTATTACGGACTTATCGAAGACAGCGAGAGAGTGGCAGCGCTTGCCGGCAGCGTAAAGGCAAGGTTTGTTTACATATTCAATCCTGTGGCAGCGATGCTTCTTAAAACGCCTGCAGAGAGCGGAGCGGATATAGCTGTAGGAGAAGGACAGCCTCTCGGGATACCTATGAATTTCGGCGGTCCATATCTCGGTATAATGACGTGCAAAAATGAAATGATAAGACGTTTGCCTGGGCGTATAGTCGGAGAAACGACCGATCATGAAGGAAGAAGAGCGTATGTTCTCACCATGCAGGCAAGGGAGCAGCACATCAGAAGGGAAAAAGCTACGAGCAGCGTATGCAGCAACGAAGCGTTATGTGCATTAACTGCGACGATATATCTGTCCGCTATGGGGAGCGAATTTAAGAATGTGGCGAAACAATGCGCAACGAAGGCGCACTATCTTTTAAAGGGGCTTGAGAATACGGGCAGATTCAGACGCGTATATAAGGGCGAATTTTTCCATGAGTTTGTTACGGAAAGTGACGCTTCACCCGACGATATAAATGCGGCGCTGCAGGCTGAAGGCATTCTCGGAGGATTAAAGACGGAAGACGGAAAGATGCTTTGGTGCGTGACCGAGAAACCTGCAGTAAAAGAGCTTGATAAAGTTATCGCCATTGCGGGAGGTGTACGATAATGAAGCTGATATTTGAACGTTCGAAAAAGGGCCGCAGAGGAGTGGAAATTCCGGAGTGTGCGATAGAGGAATACGGCAGCGAATATTTTTCCAGAACAGAAAAAGCGGAATTGCCGGAGATAGCGGAAGTGGATCTTGTCAGGCATTATACGGAACTCAGCAGGAATGCTTACGGAGTAGACAATGGATTTTATCCGTTGGGAAGCTGCACGATGAAGTACAATCCGAAGGTAAATGAACAGGCGGCTGCGCTTGAAGGGTTTACCGGAATACATCCGCTTCAGCCGAAAGAAACGGCAGAGGGGTGTATAAGGCTTATGGAGGAGTTGTCTGATTCGTTATGCGAGATAACGGGTATGGACAGTTTCACATTGCAGCCTGCTGCGGGAGCACACGGTGAGTTTACGGGCATACAGCTTATCAAAACGTATCATGAACGCAGGAACGATTTGAAAAGGAACAAGATATTGGTTCCCGACAGCGCGCACGGTACAAATCCGGCAAGTGCGAACATGTGCGGATTTACGGTGGTCAGCATACCGAGCAATGCTGAAGGCGGAGTGGATATAGAGAAATTGGCGGAGCTTGTGGGAGAAGACACTGCAGGTCTGATGCTTACCAATCCAAATACGTTGGGATTGTTTGACAAGAATATACTGAAGATAACCGAGATTGTACATAATGCCGGCGGATTGAATTATTATGACGGAGCCAATCTGAATGCGATAATGGGGATATGCCGTCCGGGCGATATGGGATTTGATGTAATACATCTTAATTTGCATAAGACGTTTTCCACGCCGCACGGCGGAGGCGGTCCCGGGTCGGGGCCGGTAGGCTGCAAGAGTTTTCTTGAGAGATATTTGCCAGTCAGGATAGACAAAGACAATACTGAGAGTATAGGCAGAGTAAGGTCATTTTATGGTAATTTCGGGGTGATGGTGAAAGCCTACGCATATATAAAGACCTTGGGCGGCGACGGTTTGAGAGACGCATCCGAGAAAGCCGTTTTAAACGCGAATTATTTGAAGGCGTTGATGAAGAGCTATAAAAGTGCGTATGAAAGGATATGCATGCACGAATTTGTCGTTACCTTGGAGGAATTGAAACATGAAACGGGTGTATCGGCTTTGGATGTAGCCAAGACGATGCTGGATAACGGCATACATCCTCCGACAATGTATTTTCCGCTAATTGTACATGAGGCGTTGATGTTTGAGCCTACCGAAACAGAAAGCAAAGAAACTCTCGACAATTGTGCTGCAGTAATGGAAGATATAATTTCCGAAGCAAAACAACACCCGGAGAAATTACATGCCGCTCCGGAAAAAACTTGTATAGGAAGGGTAGACGAGGTAAAAGCGGCACGTAAGCCGGTATTGAAGTACGAAAAGAATTAACGGAGGTATAGTTATAGAATGATAACTCAGGAACAATTAAAAAAGTATGCCGAATTAGCGGTGAAGATGGGCATAAACGTACAGCCCGGTCAGGAAGTGGTTATAACCGCTCCGGTAGACAGCGCAGAATTTGCTCGTTATACTGTAGAGGAAGCTTATAAAGCCGGCGCGAAGAAAGTATGGGTGAAATGGACAGATGATTTTGTAAGCAGGAAGGCTATGGAATATCAGAGTCTTGAAACCGTGCAGGAATTTCCGGATTATCTTGTGGAAGAGGCCAAGTATCAGGTTGAAAAAAGAGTTGCATTTTTGTTTATAAACTCTTCCGATCCTAAACTGTATGAAGGCATAGATTCCAAGAAGGTAGATTTAAGTACAAAAACCAGGATAAAGAATCTTCGTTTTTCAATGGACGCAAGAAGCAGCAATCTTTGCCGTTGGACGATAGTTTGCACTCCTACGGTTGCTTGGGCAAAGACGATTTTTCCTGAGGCGAAGTCAGATAAAGAGGCAATAGATCGTATGTGGGACGCTATAATCAAAGCGATGCGTCTGAACGAACCCGATCCGGTACAGGCATGGAAAGACCACATTGCAAAGCTTTCTGAAAGAGCAAAATTCCTCAACGATAATAATTTTGAATATATAAGGGTAAAGAACGAACTCGGGACCGATATAAAAGTAGGGCTTGTAGAGAACCATATATGGCTTGCAGCAGGCGAAAAGGCTCAGGACGGACTCGATTTTACCGCAAATATGCCCACGGAAGAAGTGTTTACTGCGCCTCATAAGTATAAGGTGGAAGGAACGGTATATTCCGCAATGCCTTTGTGCAAGACGGGGAATATGATAGATAAATTTTATCTTACTTTCAAAGACGGAAAAGTAGTGGATTATCATGCGGAAGTAGGAAACGACACTCTTACACATATAATGGAAACGGACGAAGGCAGTTTGCATATAGGAGAAATAGCCCTTATCGGAAAGAATTCACCTATAGCGCTGCAGAATATACTTTTCTATAATACGCTTTATGACGAGAATGCAAGCTGTCATCTTGCCATAGGCAATGCTTATCCGACAACGATAAAGGGAGGAAACGATATGACTCCTGAAGAGAAGGATAAAGCAGGGCTCAATATAAGTCTGAATCATGTTGATTTCATGTTCGGGACCAAAAAGACTGAAATATTCGGTATAAGACACGACGGTACCGAAGTGCAGCTTTTTGCCGACGGAGATTGGATAATATAAAAAAAGCGAGTAAAAAAGACATGTCGCAAGGCATGTCTTTTTTTTATTGAAAAAGGAACGGGAAGCGGAAATAAAAGAAGAGAGGATACCTGGGAAGCAATGGGCAGTACACACTTTGCCGTAGTTTCATCATTATATATTATATGGCTGTAAAGTCACAAAATGAAAGAGGGACGGTAAAAAAGTGGAGCTTTTAAAATTTGAAAATGTGTCAATGACATATCATACTGCCGCAGAGGAAACGGAAGCCCTCGAAGATATAAGTTTTTCAGTGAACAAAGGCGAATTTATGGCGGTTGTGGGGCCGTCAGGATGCGGTAAAACGACATTGTTGTCGTTAGCAGCAGGGCTTATAAAGCCAAGCAAAGGAAAGGTTACCGCTGCCGAATGTGAAATAGGATATATGCTTCAAAGAGATCATCTTTTTGAATGGCGTTCAGTATACAAAAATATAACTCTCGGACTGGAGATCAAGAAAAAGACGGATAAGGAAAGTTTAAGACACGTTGAAGAACTGTTAAATAAGTACGGACTTGAACAGTTCAGAAATTATTATCCCAGACAATTGTCGGGAGGTATGAGACAAAGGGTCGCATTGATAAGGACGCTTGCACTTTCTCCCGAGCTTTTGCTTCTGGACGAACCGTTTTCGGCGCTTGATTTCCAAACAAGGATGCAGGTGTGCGATGATGTTTATTATATAATACGAAAAGAAAAAAAGACCGCGCTTTTGGTCACGCATGATATCGGAGAAGCGATATCGATGGCTGAAAGAATAGTGGTATTGTCAAACAGGCCGGCAAGAGTAAAACGTATACATGAAACAAATCTTGGTCACATCCCAACGCCGCTGAAAAGAAGAGAAGACAAAAGTTTTACCGAACAATTTGAAAGGATATGGCGGGATATAAATAACGGGAGGGTGAACAATGAAGCAACGATTCAGCCGTGAACACGCGCAGTTTATAAAGAAAGAGAAGAAGAAAAACATATTGGTGCACATGGCACAGGTAGGTTTTTTGGTTTTGTTTTTAGTGTTATGGGAAATACTGACGGCGGCAGGTTGGCTTGACGATTTTATTTTCAGTTCGCCGTCGAGGATAATAAACACCACAAGCGAATTGATAGGATCCGGGAATTTGTTTGTGCATATATGGACGTCTTTTTACGAAACTGTTTTGGGCTTTATACTCGGGACAGTGATAGGTACGTTGATAGCGATTATCATGTGGCGATTTTCTTGGATAAAGAAGGTATTTGAGCCTTATCTGGTGGCTTTGAATTCACTTCCGAAAATAGCTCTGGGTCCCATAATAATAATATGGGTGGGTACCGGTGCGCCGGGGATCATTACCATGGCGGTACTTATTTCTTTTGTAATCACGGCTCTGAACATGCTCGGAGGATTTCTCGCTACGGATCCCGATAAATTATTACTGATGTCGGCAATGAGAGCAAACAAGTTTCAGACTTTCACGAAACTTGTTTTTCCTGCTTCGATTCCAGTGCTGATGAATACCTTGAAAATAAACGTGGGTATGAGTTGGGTGGGAACGATAATGGGAGAATATCTTAATTCCAAAGAGGGATTAGGTTACCTGATAGTTTACGGATCGCAGGTGTTCAAGCTGGACCTTGTCATGACCTGTACTGTAATACTTTGTCTTCTTGCGGGAGGGATGTACGCGGTAGTAGCTTTGATAGCGCATGCGGTTACGGCAGAAAAATAAAGTTTTACGGTGCGGCGAAGGAAAAGTTGTGAAATAAAAGGTTTATATCGGCGATTATGCCTTATAAATGTTTGAGAAAATGAATGGCGTGTGGTATACTGAAAAGAGGTTTCTTATGGATATGAAAGAGATCATCGGAAAAGTGGACCACACGCTGCTTTCTCCGACGGCGACGGAAAACGAAATAATAACGGCATGTACCGATGCTATTGAATATCATGCGGCAAGCGTCTGCATATCGCCGTGTTATGTCAGGCTGGCAAAGAGCTTGTGCGGAGAAGAGCAGAAAATCACGACAGTAGTAGGGTTTCCCAACGGATATAACAGCGAAGCTTCAAAGATGACGGAAATTGATCGGGCATTGCGCGACGGTGCGGACGAAATCGATTTCGTGATGAACGTGGCATTGTTCAAATCGGGGAAAAAAGAGCTTGTATTAAACGAGCTGAAAAGAGCGAGACAAGAAACCGAAGGGAAAATACTGAAAGTTATTATAGAGTGTTGCAACCTGACGGAGGAAGAGAAAATCCGTGCTACAGAGATCGTTGCGCTTTCCGGAGCGGACTATATCAAAACCTCTACGGGTTTTATGAAGGGCGGAGCGACTCTATATGATATCGGAATTATAAAGAGAGCAAAACCTGAAAGTCTAAAAATAAAGGCAGCCGGAGGGATACGTGATTTCGATACTGCCCGTGCCATGCTGCTGGCGGGGGCGGACAGACTGGGCGCAAGCGCTCTTATAAAGCTTATTAAGGAAAAGGAAAAGAATAATGGACTCAACTCCTCATTTCAGCGGCGATAAAACACTCGTGTCTTCCGTTATGCTTATGCCCGGAGATCCGATGAGATCAAAGTATATCGCCGAGGTCTTTTTACAGGACGCGGTAATGTTCAATAACGTGAGAGGTGTAAACGGTTATACCGGAACATATCACGGTAAAAGGGTGAGTGTTTCGGCGTCCGGAATGGGAATGCCCTCGATAGGCGTGTACAGTTATGAATTTTTTAATTTTTTCGGAGTGGAGAAAGTGATCCGGGTCGGTTCCGCAGGTGCCGTAGCCGAAGGAGTCGGACTGCGTGATATAGTTATTGCGCAAGGAGCATGCACTGATTCGGCATACGCAAATCAGTTCCGATTGCATGGGACTTATGCTCCGATCGCAGATTTTGACTTGCTCGAGCGGGCAGCGGCGATTGCAAAAGAGAAAAAGCTGAATTTTCATGTGGGTAATATACTCAGCAGCGACTATTTTTATGATGACGCGCAATCGCTTTCGGAGTGGCGGAAAATGGGCGTGCTGGCTGTCGAGATGGAAACGGCGGCTTTATATATGAACGCAGCAAGAGCAGGAAAGAAGGCTTTATCCTTGCTGACGGTAAGCGATGTCACAGCGACAGGAGAAAAACTGTCGGCTCATGAAAGGCAGGTATCCTTCAACGATATGATAGAACTGGCACTGAAGGTGGCTGTAGAATAATATGACAGACATAGTATTATACGAAAAGGCAAAAGAAGCTAAAGATAAGGCGTACGCTCCTTATTCGGGATACAAAGTCGGCGCCGCCATATTGACTGAAAGCGGACAGGTGTATACCGGATGTAACGTGGAGTGTGCGTCGTCGCCTTGCGGTATATGTGCCGAACGTGTAGCTTTGGCAAAGGCTGTAAGCGAGGGAAACAGGAAATTTTCGGCTATTGCTGTCAGCGGGGATGAAGAGAGGGGGTGTACGCCTTGCGGGGCGTGCAGACAGGCGCTGATGGAATTTTCTCCGGAAATGAAAGTTATTTATAAAAAAGACGGCAAAACAGAAGTAAAGCTTTTAAAGGAGCTTTTGCCTGATTTTTTTGTTTATTGAAATACGATAAAAGGGACAAAAAGGAGTAAGATCATGAAGGGATGTTTGACGTTATTAGGTAATGTGATATGGTTATTGGCCGGGGGCATAATATGCGGTTTGACATGGTTTCTGACCGGACTGTTGTTGTGTATAACGATAATCGGAATACCGTTCGGGAAACAGTGTTTCAAGTTTGCGAGTCTTAGTTTTGCGCCATTCGGGAAAACTGTAGTGTCAGATTTCGGTGCGCATCCGGTAATGAATGTTATCTGGATAATATTTTTCGGATGGGAGATGTTTTTATCTGCGCTTTTCAGCGGTGCATTGCTTTGTATCACTGTAGTGGGGATACCTTTCGGATTGCAGGCTTTCAAGCTTGCCGTTGCTTTTTTGATGCCTTTCGGGGCAACTATCCGTTGATATAGATCGGGAAGACAATGAGGATTTACGACATAATTGCAAAGAAACGGGACGGCTGCAGATTAGCTCGGGATGAAATAGAGCATTTTGTCAAGGGCAGCGTCAGCGGAGAGGTAGCCGATTATCAGATAACAGCGCTTTTGATGGCGATGTATATCAATGGGATGTCTCCCGAAGAGACGTTTTATCTTACCGACGCGATGATGAAATCCGGTGATACGGCCGATCTGAGCTGTATACACGGGATAAAAACGGACAAGCACAGTACGGGAGGAGTGGGAGACAAGGTCACGCTTGTTTTGGCGCCTTTAGTTGCTGCATGCGGACTAAAAATGGTAAAGCTTTCAGGCAGGGGGCTGGGATTTACCGGAGGAACGGTAGATAAACTGAAGTCTGTTCCGGGTATAAGGATGGATCTTGACGAGAAGGAAGTGTACGAGATAGCTGAAAGAGTCGGCGCGGTAGTTGTTAACAAGGCCGGAAATTTTGCGCCGGCTGACAAGATAATGTACGCGTTACGTGATGTTACCGCGACGGTGGATTCCATTCCGCTTATAGTTGCGAGCATAATGAGTAAGAAGCTTGCGGGAGGTGCGAGTCATATATTGCTTGACGTAAAGACAGGCAGCGGAGCATTGATGAAGACGCGTAAGAGAAGTGAAGAGCTTGCCGGGATGATGGTCAGGATAGGAGAGCTGGCAGGCAGGCATGTCACGGCGTTTGTAACTGATATGGATACTCCTTTAGGTTGTGCGGTAGGCAATTCACTTGAGGTAGCGGAGGCTGTGGACACTTTAAGGAACAGAGGCCCGGCGGATCTGAGGGAATTATGCGTAAAATTTGCCGGGGCTTTGCTTGAGAGTGCGGAGGCGGTAAAGCCCGGTGCGGGCGAGGAGTTTGCCGGGGAGAAGCTTTCCGACGGCTCTGCGTTCGATAAGTTTAAGGAGATGATAGCCGCTCAGGGCGGTAATACGGATTTTTTGTATGATACGTCATTATTGCCGCAAGCCGGTAAGATACGGGATATATATGCGGAAAAAACCGGTTATGTATATCGGATAGACGCCGAAAAAATAGGAAGGGCATGTATGGCGGCAGGCGGCGGGCGAGTCAGGGCCGAAGACGAAATAGATTATTCGGCGGGGATAATACTTCATAAGAAGACAGGGGACAAAGTGGAGATCGGTGAAAAGTTGCTGAGTATACACACAAATAAAGCCGACATGACCGAAATTTACGAAGCTATCGATAAGTCTTATGAAATAGATGAAAGAAAACCACGCGGAAAACCTCTGATATATAAAAAAATTGACGGAAAAGATTTGAGAATTCAGATCAATTGATTGAAAAACGGGCGTGAAAAATGATGATATAGCGCTCGTTTTATTTTTTTGCTTGACAACGATATTCAAAAAAGTTATAATGGACTGTATATTAATGAATAAGGCTGGAGGAAATATTTATGAAGGAATTAAAAGGTGCATTGATTTTTGCACAGTCGGGAGGTCCGACTTCCGTAATAAATGCAAGTGCATACGGGGTGTTCAGTCAGGCATTCAAGCATAACTGTATAACGGAGGTTTACGGTGCGTGTAACGGTATAAAAGGAGTTCTGGACGAACGGATCATCGATATGACAAAGGAAAGCGAAGATGTGATGATGCTTCTTCCGAACACACCGTCGTCGGCATTGGGAAGTGTAAGGTATAAGCTTAAGGATATAAAAGAGGACGATACCGATTATCTGAGGATATTGGAGGTCTTCAAGAAATACAATGTTCGTTATTTTATGTATAACGGCGGGAACGACAGCATGGATACATGCAACAAAGTAAGCAAGTTTTTGCAGAATCACGGATATGAGTGCAATGTGATCGGAGTTCCCAAAACCATAGATAATGATTTATACGGTACGGATCATTGTCCCGGATACGGAAGCGCAGCTAAATATATAGCGACGACGTGTATGGAAATAGCGCTTGATGCTAAAGTATATGATAAGGGACAGGTGATAATTATAGAGGTAATGGGGAGGAATGCGGGATGGCTTACGGCTGCCAGCGCACTGGCCTCATATAACGGATTGGGTCCTGATCTTATATATTTGCCTGAGAGGGATTTTGATACTGAAAAGTTTTTATCGGAAGTAGCGGATGTATGGAATAAGAACAGTAACTGTATAGTTGCTGTAAGCGAAGGTATAAGGGATAAAAACGGGGTATATATCAATCAATACAGTACGACCGGAAGTTCGGAGAGAGACAGTTTTAATCACGTGCAGATGGGTGGTGCGTGTCATTATTTGGCAGGACTTGTAAAAGCGAGGATACCTAAGGTCAAGGTGAGGGCGATAGAGCTCAGTTTGATGCAGAGATGCGCCGCGCACATAGCAAGTCAGACAGATATAGACGAGGCAATGGACGCGGGAAGACAGGCTGTTCTGTCTGCGGTTAACGGAATGACGGATCTGATGATGGCGTTTAAGCGCGGTGAAGATGCAAACGGCGAATACAGGTGTGAAGTTATAGAGCAGCCGCTGAGTATAGTTGCAAATACCGAGAAGAAGGTACCGGAGTATTACATAAACGAGGAAGGAAACTTTATAAGGAAGGAGTTTATAGATTACGTGCAGCCATTGATAGTTGGAGAACCGCATCTTAAATTCAAAAACGGACTTCCTTGTTTTGCGATTTTAAATAAGGACTTCGTAAAGAAATAGGAGCAGATCATGGATAAAATGAAAAAGACCGTATTTTCAGGCATACAGCCGACCGGTAATCTGACAATAGCCAATTATCTCGGGGCGATGAAGAATTTTCCTCCGCTTCAGGATAAATATAATTGTATATACTGTGTCGTTGATTTACATTCGATTACTGTAAGACAGGATCCCGAAAAGCTCAGGAAAAACACGTACGAACTTTGTGCGCTTTATCTGGCATGCGGGATAGACCCTAAAAAATCCGTGCTGTTTGTTCAATCTCATGTTCCCGCGCATACTGAACTCAGTTGGGTTCTGAACACTTTCACCTATGTAGGGGAAATGAACAGGATGACCCAATTCAAGGATAAATCGCGTAAGCATGCGGATAATATAAATATGGGACTTATGGATTATCCTGTACTCATGGCTTCCGATATTTTGCTTTATCAGACAGATCTGGTTCCCGTAGGGATCGATCAGCGACAACATATAGAGATCACACGAGACATAGCGATGAGATTCAACAGTATTTACGGCGAGACATTCAAAATACCCGAAAGTGTAGTTCCTAAATTGGGCGGAAAGGTAATGAGCTTACAGGATCCTGCCGTAAAGATGAGCAAATCCGATGAGAATGAAAATGCTTTGGTGGCGATTCTGGATGACAGAGACACCATAATAAAGAAATTCAAAAAGGCGGTTACAGACAGTGATATGTCTGTTCGTTACGACGAGGAAAGGAAGCCCGGTGTATCCAATCTGATAACGATATATTCGTTGTTCACTGGAAAAAGCGTGGAAGCGGTCGAAAAAGAATTTGACGGGAAAGGGTACGGAACATTTAAAATGGCTGTAGGCGAAGCAGTTGCAGACGGATTGGAGCCTGTCAAAAGCGAGTGCAGAAGACTTCTCGAAGATAAAGTCTATCTTGACGGCATAATTGCCGAGGGCGGAGAAAAAGCGGAAGCGATCGCAAAAAATACAATCAACGACGTCTATAATAAAATAGGTTTTATCGCAAAATAGAGGAAAAATGTTCGGATATCTCGGGATCGATAAAAAATCAGCCGATAACGGAGAAAAAGGGCTTTTCGGAACTTTCATGTGCGCTCTTTGTCTTTCCACCAAGAATCTTTTCGGGAATCTGAAAAGACTTTCGGTAAGCAACGACATCAATTTGTTCAATATACTGTTTCATTCATATTCGGATATAGAAGTAAAAGTAGTGTCGGGTAAATGTGTGCTGTCACCTTTTAAGGATCGTCCGCTCATTTTACCCGATAACATTACCGATAAACTGGCATGTTTCAATATGATCCTGGTGTGCTTTAACCTGGCTGATGACGTTTCCGACGAAAATAACGTTTATAAGAAGATCGTGTTGTCATCTTTCAAACGGAGCCTGAATATTGCGAAAGAAAGAGAACGCGGTTTTTACGAGTCGGTAAAGAATAATTATGAAAAGTTACAGATGCTCGAAAAAACGGGATGCGTTATCCTGGACGAATTATGTCATCCATTTTCTTTGATTTCTCAAAGTGTGAGCGAATACGTTTTAGCCGAGAAAAACGATGTTCTTATGAGTGAACTGTGTTACCACCTGGGGAAATGGGTATATCTTATAGACGCTCTGGACGATCTTGAAAAAGATATACGAAGAAAAGCTTTTAATCCTCTTTTGTCGGCTTTCGGCGGCAAAACGGAAGATCCGAAGGTTTTTGTGCGAGAGAACAAAGAAGTGCTGGAGTCCGTGTTTTACGCGACATTATATAAAATCGCACAGTGTTTTAACGATATGAGATTAAACAAATATATTTGCGTATTGAAAAACGTGTTTTATAAATCGATCAGGAATAAGACCGAAGAAGTTTTTGCCAAATATGCAGTTGAGGGACAATAATGGAAAAGAAAAAGGCTTATGAATTATTAGGCATTGACGAAAATGCTTCGATAGCAGATGTGCAGACTGCTTATATGAAAAAACGCGCAGAAAATAACGAGGCGCGTTTTTCAGGTAAGAGTACAAACGAAGATGTCGTAAAAAAGATCGAGGAGATCGACGAAGCATATCGTTATGTGCTTGACCACATGAATACCGCAAGGTATGCGAAAAATGAACCCGGCGAAACCAAGGCTTCAGAAGAACCGATTGTCGGCGAGATAGTCGGAGTGGACGAAAATTTTTCCGATGAAGGAAATAAACGATTTTCGGATCAAGGTTCCGGCGGCAATAAGAATTTTTCGGGAAACGATGAGGATAATGAGGCGAAATTCAAGTCAGTCGAAGAACTGCTCAGAAAGAATACACCTCAGGATATTGAAAAAGCACAGCGTATCCTTGACGAGATGTCTCAAAGGCCGGCGGAGTGGCACTATTGGCAATCAATAATATATTATAAAAAATATTGGTATCTTGAGTCTAAAAAGCAGCTTGAACTGGCAATGGATATGGATCCGGGCAACAGTAAATACAAAAAAGCTCACGATAAGCTTGAAAAAATAATGGCAAGCAAAAATACAGATCCGTCACAGATGTATTCGGATAACAACGGCACACATGCAGCTTATAACGACGCGCCGATGAATAACGGAACATGTACGGGCTCATGCTGCGGAGATGTGTGTCTGGCGAATTTGTGCTGCAACTGTTCTGAGGCGTGCTGCTGCAGATAAACGGAGAAATGATATGTCTGAACTGAGAAACAAAAGAGGCTTTATCTGCGATATGGACGGCGTGATATATCACGGCAATATTTTGCTTGAAGGAGTCACTGAATTTTACGATTGGCTTATAAAGGAGAAAAAGGAGTTTATTTTTCTTACCAATTCCAGTGAGAGATCACCTCGTGAATTAAAACAAAAGCTGTCTCGAATGGGACTCGACGTGGGAGAAGATCATTTTTATACGAGCGCTCTGGCAACTGCTGATTTTCTGAAATCTCAGTGTCCGGGCGGTTCGGTATACGTAATAGGGGAACCGGGACTTTCAAATGCATTATATGACGCCGGATTCACTATGAACAATGTCAACCCGGACTATGTTGTGGTGGGAGAGAGCAGGAGCTTAAACTACGAAATGATAGAACGCGCGACTTTACTTGTGCGAAAAGGCGCTAAATTGATCGGCACAAACCCGGATATCACAGGTCCTACCGAAGCAGGTATCGTACCGGCGACACGCGCTCTGATATCACCGATTGAGATGGCGTCAGGCAAAAGAGCTTATTTTCTCGGCAAACCCAACCCGCTGATGATGCGTATAGGGCTCGGTAAGCTCGGCGTGGCAAATAACGAAGCGTGTATAGTGGGGGACAGGATGGATACGGATATCATTGCGGGAATAGAATCTGAAATCGATACCGTACTGGTCCTGAGCGGAGTTACCACAAGGGAAGAAACAGAGCTGTTTCCGTACCGGCCGAAATATATACTTAATGGCGTAGGGGATATATTGAACTGTTGAAGACAGCATAAAGCTTCGGGGAATTCCGGAGCTTTTAATTTTTGCGCAGAACAAACACTGTCTCTTATACACATCTCCGAGCCCACGAGACCGGAG